>Ga0129333_10000009_pt1 | contig 118719 bp, 114 predicted proteins | sample CPB6_08_DNA_FD_94474 | JGI IMG/M metagenome (GOLD analysis project Ga0129333, IMG submission 94474) | Freshwater to marine salinity gradient microbial communities from Chesapeake Bay, USA - CPBay_Sum_0.6_0.8_DNA | ecosystem: Environmental > Aquatic > Marine > Coastal | place: USA: Chesapeake... | reverse complement strand
GGCCCCCCGCCCGTCTGGTCAGGCCGAGCTTAGTGGCCGGCCAAGTTACAGCATGATCCGGACGACTTCGCCATGGGGCATGGACTCGGAGTCCATGCCGCCGGGGGAGATGGCCGTGGTATAATGTGCGTCGTTTGTGTGACGGTCTGATAATATTACTAAGAGTTGTTACAATTAGGGCCTATCTGGCTTTCACCCTCTTTTAATTTTATAAAGCTGGAGGCTTTTGGCTGACATGAAGCTTGTTAAACTGATGGTTGTCTATGCTTACTTCAGATTCGTTTATGGTGTTAGGATAGCCCGTATGGTAGGGGAAGGGTATGATACTAATGTCTTATATATGTGGTACGAGCCTAACAGGCTAATCAGCGCAGAGAGATCCCTTGAGGGAGAAGGTGATTTCGCTTATTATGTTACTGGTGAGATAAGCTTTTGGGAACAGGTAAGAGAAAGGGGGATTAAAGCTGTGGCAAGTGAAATAACGACCCTTTTGCATTTTGAGCTTGATGTTGGTTCCGTCAACAGGAAAACTACTGTTATGACTTTAAAGGCTAGAATTAACCTTTACGAAATTGGCCAGGTATGGTCGGTATTACTAAGGTGTATAGGTGTAATCTCAGTAATACCTGTAATATATGTTGTCCCTGGTCTTATATTGCCACTAGGGTTCTTAGCCTATGTGTACGGGGCGAAAACGATTGTTCGTATAATAGTACAGTTAAGATTTAGGCATCCCTGGTACATTTGACTTGTCCTCCCTAACGGGAGGGGCTGGGGCGGACTCCGCCCGCCCCAGGGTCCGAATTGTGGTAGAATGATTGGGTTGTTCTTGGTTAGCTCTGATGGCCGAGCTTCTACCCTACCGAGTCTGTACATCATTCAAGTGTATCGAGGTGATGGCGTTCAGTGCGTATCATGCTTTGTTAGTCGGCACTGAGCTGATGGGCAGCAAGGCCGTCTCTGCTTTTCTTATCCCGGAGTGGGAATGATGATTAACGAAGAAACGAACTTGTCTTATTATTTAACAGAGAGAGGGGAGATAGCAGCGTTTGAAGTGTTTGTACATTGCGAAGAATACCGTCGTATATCTTATATCAATCGTACTGTTTGTGATCTGGATGAATACGATCACTATTCCCTCTGGAAGAAGTTTGGTATACGCAAATGGTTAAACAAACTTGACCATAATGATTTGGTCCGCATTTTAAACGAAAAAGGTCGTGAAGTTTTGTTAGATTACCTACTTCAGTGCATTATCCTTCGACTATCTTTTGAAAATGTCAACTAACTCTTCACCGCTACTGCCGGAAATTCTTTTTATCCGGTCCGCTCTCTTTATGCTGGGTAAGAAAGTTCGTGTAAGGGAAATAATTGTAGATGGGGAGAAGAATCTTCTGTTTTGGATTGATGGCAAAGGGAGGAAGAGAGGACAGAATATAAGAGAAAGAATTAGAAATTGCATCGGGTATAGATCAGTTAGATTAGCGGGCCTCAAAGCGGCTGCAAAAAGTCGCGGGTTGAATTCTGTTCTGAACGAAGTTCACACTCTGCTGGTGTTCTCTCCGGCTGTCTTTGAAGAGCATGAGGTAGTGAGCCCGGATATAAAAATTGTTCAATCTTACCCGTTAATGTTTGATTCAATGTGGATTGGATTATTGATGGGTGCTTTGTTTATTATTTTTGGTTGGGAAACTTTCATCAGGGCTTTGGTATCTCTTTGCATAGGGTGGGGAATCGCGTTTGCGGTAGCATTTTGTACGGGCTTTATTCTGAAAAAGAAATGATAGTTAGAGACCTGCTGCTTTATGCTTATTTTAGGTGGTTTGGCCGAGTTAGGATGTATAAGGCCTTAGTCAGCAACACTTATTGTTTTTGGTACTGCCCAAACAAGTTCAAATCTTCACTTGCATTTTATAGAACACATGGTGTAAACAGGCAGTTCCGACTGGATGACCAGTTTGTGAGGAGGAAAATACAAACGTCAGGTGCTAGCGGATTACTAGCCGAGATAAAAACCTGCCTGGAGTTTGATGCGGGTACGGAAGAAATCGACTACTACGAGCTGTTTCTTGTCTACTCAAACGCAGGGATTACAGGCTATTTGGATTACGACAAAGTCTGGTTTGCCATATTTAATTTGACGATGGTTTCACTCAACTCATGGAATCTTATCCATGCTAAATACTTAGCACTAGCCTGCGTATTCGCACTAGCAATGCTCTTACACACTGCAAATGCCTTTTATGTAGTGAAAACAATTATTAAACAGGTGAGGTAACTAGCCATGCTTGAATTTCTCACCCCTATAGGGTTACTAATCCTCTTTGTACTTTTTTTAGTCGGCCTTTTATATGTATTAGTTTCTACTCTTATAGCGTTCGGTATTATAGCCTACAACCTGATCAAACTTTTCTTAATGTTAGTAATACTCTTTATTAGTATATGCCGTGAGTCATTACTGTACTCTTTAGGTAACAGGCCTTCTATTTATCTAATTCTCTTAGGGTGGAGATTCAGAAAACATAACTTGAAGCTGACAGATTGCCGACATAGTGTTTTTATAACAGATAGGGAGAATCCGGTATACCAGGAGGATAGGAAGAAACTGATCAGGTCTGTTAGGAGGCGAGGAGTCAATGCTGTTTATAACGATTTGTTGCTCGAAGTGGTTTTTGGAAATCAGGGTAGTAACATTTACCGGGTGATCATGCCTCGCAACCACCTGCCCTTCTACTGCCTGGTTTCCGTGCTAGGCTTGCTTTGTCTAGCTCTGGCCCTGTGATCTTCGACCGACTTTTCAGAACCCGTAGGCTCAGGTCAGCAGCCCAGAAAAAATACGGCCTGAGGCTTGGTGTGACCAGCGACCATTTTATCTTTTGGTTAGAGGGTGATAGTACATACTATCACTCAACAACTCCCGTAAAAGTGCTGGATAGAAAGGCTTACGAAAATAAATCTATCGACCATATTTTGTGTGAGGCTTGGACCGTGCTAACTTTTTCACCTCAGCTCTGCATACTCCCAAAGTCTGACTTGATATATCTTGCTGAAAGAAGACATGATCTGACTCAAGAGAAGTGTATTCTGCAAGTAGTGATTTTGGAGATGAGCTTTTGAGCATGCAGTCGCAGTACGATGGCGAGTTTGAAAAACTCTGTCAGATCTTGAAAGTAGAGCTAGTTCCGGCTTTAGCTGAAGTTGGTATACGTGCTGAGATAAGCTACTCGCGTGTTTGTTGTGTAAAAATAACCCACTTAGCAACTTCTACATGTCTATATAGCACTGTTTATTACATGTATGAGGAAATGCTTAGAGCCGGATCGGCAGAATGCTGCGCTCAAACCCTTCTATATCAATTTCTGTTTGAGACGGATTAATATGGCTAGCAAATTCAACAAATCTAAGTTCGAAGACCTGTTGTACGAAGGTAAGGTTATAGAAGACTCCGGTTGGGATGAGGAGTATTTCTTTTTCTGCTTTGACTGGTGGGAATGGGACAAAGTGAGGATTAGCGAACTATCCGGCTGTACGACAGAAGTAGCAGTTGAAATTATAAGAACAACGGTGTTGTTTAAATGTTAGAAGAACCCTGGCTTCCCCTGAGCACAAGAAACACTTTAGAAGTGGAATACGGGGTGCGAATTGTGGTCTCTGGAACCCGGACAGTAGGAGGAAACTACAGGATTTTTTATTTGGCTCTGAGGGGGGTATATGGAATTATGTCGTGGATGGATGAGAAAGAGGCTGTTGATATTTTGAACACGATGGGGGTAGAAGGGCTTGCCGAGCATGCCAGATTGAGGGTTTTGTTTGAAGGGCACAAGGTTTTTTGAAGAGGCCTAACTGTATTTTCCAGCCATAAAGTATGGCGGTCAGGGGGCCTAACTGTATTTTCCAGCCATAAAGTATGGCGGTCAGGGGGCCTAACTGTATTTTCCAGCCATAAATTTGGTTCGAGGGGGGCCTGGCTGTAGTTTCTGAGAACCCTTGCAGCGCAATGGGTTTAGGGGCCTAACTGTATTTTCGATAGGCCTAACTGTATTTTCGCAGGCCTAGGTGTTTTTTGCTCAGATCCCTTGCGCTGGAAGCGATCTCAGGGAATTATGGAAAAAGCAGCTAGGGCCTAACTGTATTTTCGGTTTTTGTGGTATTTTTGTGGTATTCCTTGTAATCCCTTGCAGCGCAACGAGTTTCAGCGAATAGGCCTAAGTGTAGTTTTCAAAAACGACCACAAATTTGGGCGATTTTTCCATAAATTTCACAGTTCAAAACTACAGTTAGGCCCCCCCTAAAACAGTCTGAAACAGGGCCGAATAGGGGTCAATCTCGTTGTCTCAAACCTGTCCAAAAATGAGAACCCTTGCGCTGCAAGGGGTTTACCTTTCGCCAAAACCGGAAATGGGCACAACTCCACGCCAGATATACAGCGTCATAAATTTCATAATTTTACCTTTTGTTTTTTTGTGCCCGAAGGGTAAGTGTAAATGTATATAAGGCCTGTATGTGCTTAGAGTTGGGTGGCCGAAAAAATTCCCCACCTCGACCTGCTACAATTCGGGGGCCGAGACACAACCATGAACGAATACCCTCTCCACTGCCCGGAAGTCGTCTCTAGCCCGGAGTGGGAGGTATACATGGGCCAGGTGATGACCACGCCCATACCAGCCCACCTCCTGACCGATCAGGAACTGCTGCAGGCCGTTAAATCGCAGCAATTTGCCGTGAGCAGATTGGCCGATACGCTCAGCGCTTGCCAGAAAAACCTCGACCGCCGATTCAGCCTGCTGAATGACCTTAGCGACCAGCAGAGAAGTCTTCAGTGCATACAGCTATTGGCCGAGTACCACAGCAGGCAGGAAGATCGGAGACTCGAAGCGTATAAGACGGCTTCTGCCGTACAGGCTGTTCAGACCATGTGCGACACGGTCCTTAAGTATAGCGAAAACCACCAGGGAGAAGACTATACCCACATGGCTGTAAAAAGTATAGCACAGTCTACGGCCAGAATAATCTCCGGCCAGGCTTCATCCCCAGCTCCCGCTCCTCCGCCCGATCTTGAGCAAAGAGTAAACCAGGCCTTGAGTCAGGGCCTGAGATGGAACTCCAACAACACCCGACCGACCAAAACTTCCACCGTTCTAAAAAAACTAGATCAGTGGGAGAAAGGTTACAAGCTTGCCGAGGCCATGCCGGAGAACGACCTCGTCTCCCTCCTATCCCAACCCAGTAAAACTCTGGAAACCGCTTATGGCAAATCCTTCCTGATCGGCCTCTGTGATCGCCTGGAAGCAGCCTTGAACCTGCCTCGTGAGTCCTTGTCCCTGACCACCCGCTTCAAGCGCATTGTAGAGGCTTCCAGGCCCTCCCCTGAAAATTACTGTGCGGACGTATGCAAAAAAATCTACGGGTATAAGGACACTGAAGTGGTAAAGATTCTTATGGAGAGGGCGAGCCGGGTGGGCGGAGTAGAAAATCTGACCAAAGAGTTGTTGAGAAAAACCTGCACGGTGAATCGACTTCCAGTGTTCTTTACCTGGAAGGCCGAACATAAAACCCCTCTTGAAAGGTTTAACTCTCTCAAGAAGGGCGAGTATGACTCTTTTTACCAGCCTCTATTGCTCAGATAGAACTTCTTTCAGCCGTTTTGACTCTGGATAAGAAAGTCCGGTTTCTAACCCGACCAGGCCTCCCAAATCATCCTTGCTAATAAAGCCCGAGCCTACAGGCAACAACTTGGGGGGTTTTTGCCCCCTTACAGTGTACCTTTCCGACCCGGTTTTAATGGCCGGGTGGGCCTTATCTAAGCAGAAAGTTGGATAAGAGTCTAGGCTAGAATACCTATACAAAATCCCGTAGTTCTTTTCAAAAGAATGCTGATTGAGTAAGTTAATACGGTCAACCAACTTACTATACTCGCTTCCTCCAGAATTCCTACAGTAGTACTCTCTATTTACCAGATTAGCTGTCAGGTAAAAAATTAATGACTCGTCATCAAGCAGGTTGAGCTTCTGACAAAGAGCCTCTAATTTATCAGGGGTGTTTACCACACTGGTCATTACTGTATACCCTCCCCAAGGACCCATGTCCTTGTTAAACCCAATCATCTTAATATCGGAATAAAATGACTCCAAATCCCAATCCTTTACCGAACTGCTTTTGGTAATTTTGTTCCGTATCGAGATAATCTTCCAAATCAACTCGGACAGGGAGTAGGATTTGGATTGGCTTCCCAGATTCCTAAAGTGCATCCAAGAATAAGGAGAATTAGATCCTGAACCTATTCTCCCTGCAGCTACTTCTACATACAGCATGTCTCTGTACAAATTAGAGAGAAGCTTTAGACAATCATCTCCAAGAATAAACTTGTTCTTTTTGCTGACCTTGGCCAGATTCTCCAAGTTTTTGTAAGCAGCAGCCAGCAGAAACTCCAGGAGATAGGAGTAGTCTGCGGTCGACCCTTTTAGCCACCCCTCATACCTCTTTTGGAAAAAGCTAACAAAGGTCCCATCGGTCAGATAAGAGTGCAGCTTTATAGAGTTTTTAACCCCGATTCGGGCTTTATCCTCCCCTATTAATCCGCGATCTTGGAAATTCAGTATCTGGCCCAGATTAAAATCTTTTACGTTCTCCGAGCATATTTTTTTTGCTCGATCGAACGCCTCAGGATTCATGTTGAATTCCCTGGTAAATTCAGGTGTACTAAGCGCACCACTGATCATCAGTAGCAACGTGGGACTGTTGAGTTTAGGGGAAATGAGCATGGCTCTGGCCAGGCACACTCTATCCTCAACTTTACTGACCTGCTGTAGTCTACTGATCTTGAATTCGGAGAAGAATTTGGCTGGGTCGTTATACGCATAGTAGATCTTCTTCATGAATTCGTCCTCGGTAAACAACTGAACCAGTTCTACCGAGCTGTTGGTAACCACCTCTTTGATGTAGAGGCGCGAAGCCAACTTCAGCAATTTCGCATCGAGATTAGGATTGCTGCTGATAGCTTTTCTAACTCGAGAAGACTTGGTCATATCCCAAATCTCTCTGAGCCTTTCTCTGCTCGTAGTGGAGTCTTTGGCTTCGACTAAAAGCGCTTCTAGATTAGCCATGGTCACTTACCTCTTTTTCTTAGAGCGGATCGGGTTGATGTTGCGATGCGTTCGGTAATGTCGCACCAGAGTTCGTTGCTGCATTCCACGCTGCAGCAGTGTTCGGCTGCGTACAGGGACTTGTAGTGAGTCCGCTTGCCGCAAACTCCGCACCGGCCAGTATTTTGCTGGCGATAGTACGTGTCGTCGTGACAGTGGACGAAGGGTTCTTCCGGGCCAAAGTATTCGCGTTTTGGCCGGCTGTTGGGGCTGGTCATAGACCACTCCGAGCATTTGGACATATAAATTTTACCAAAACTTCGGCCGGTTGATAAAAGTTTCTCCTGGCGTTTAAAGTAGGGGTAGAATCAGAGTGCGGCCCGAGGAGGATCCTTTTGAAGAAACAGAGACGCTACCCGGAGATTTTCGTCGAGGCGGAATTTCTTACATCGCGGGACGATATTGTCACCGAAGTAATTAAGTTAAATGACCTTACCTATAAGGTAACTCTGGAACACCCCGTCTTCGGTACGACAATCGAGATCTTTGAGATCGACAAAAGAGACGGCACGTTGTGTTTAAAAAGCTCATTCCCATCCGAGATGCAAACCCCGGAGGAGATGGAGATTGTTAAAGACTACTACAACAATTTCTTATTGGAAGGCGAGCAGACTTACATTGACTACTTCAATCCCGAGCTAGGATATTTCCTTCTCTCAAGAAACAACGGAGTATACGCGACAAACGAAGACTAGTAATGTCAGAGAGTATTTCCGTATCGTTAACATCCGAATTGGTTTCGGATTTTTTAACCTATACCACGGCCATTTATAACCGGGCTTTGCCTGACATAGTCGACGGGCTAAAGGTTGCCCAGAGACGTGCTATACTCGGCCTAAAAGACCTATCCCTCACCAGCAACTCCCAGTATTGCAAGGTCTCCAGGCTAGAAGGGCACGTACTGGGTAAATATCACCCTCAAGGTGGATGTTCCGGGACTATTATTAACCTCGGGCAGCAGTCTTCAACCAGATACACACTTACGGACATTCACGGCAATGTGGGCGGAAGTATACAAACCGGTCCGGCCATAGGTCAGCTCATTAGTGAGGATGAGGCTGCAGCAGCACGATACTTAGAGGTGAGATCAACCACCCTTGTTGAGCGAGTTTACCTGGCCGATCTGGATAGGACTCTGGGGGACTGGCGCTCTAACTACGACGATTCGACAACCGAACCGGTGAGGATGGTTCCCTCGCTGCCCGCACTACTTATCACAGGGGCTCAGGGCATAGCCTCTGGCTACGCCTGTTATCACTTGCCTTACCGAATCAGCGATGTAGTAAATGCGACCAGGGCTTTTATAAAAAATAAAAATATAACAGATAAGCAATTGCTGTCCAAGTTTTCTTCACCCCCGGAGTTTGCCCAGGGGGGCAGAGTAGACAAGAACTCTTGTAAGTTGTCTGAAGTAATACTCCATGGCAAAGGCCAGGTGGAAGTTTGGGGGGAATGGTCAGTAGAGGAGAAGTTTGCCTGGAAGAAAAAATCAACCCGCCCTGCCCTGATCATAACCAGGCTAGCCTACGGCTCTTCCGAAAAGTTCCTGGAAAAAGTCAGAGACCTGGCTGATTCGGGCAGATTGCAGAATCTGGTCGATGCCTCGGACCACTCAAGCCGGGAAGGAATTAGAATTGTTCTAGTGGCAAAAACACCAGAGGATATAAAGGGCTGTATCTTGCCCGCTCTTCTATCGTCTACTGGCTTAAAGCACATATATAATATTAACTGTACGACAGTCGGAGTTGACGGTAAACCCGTACTGACAGGGGTGAGAGAAGTAATTCGGTCCTGGTATGGGGAACGGGTCAAGTATGTTATTAGCCGGAACAAAAAATTAAAAGAGTCGCTACAGCTTGAGATAGATAAGCTGTCTGGAGTCCAGACAATATTGTCCGATGTGGACAGGTTTATAAAACTTGTACGGAAGGCAAAAGACTCCGAGTCGGCTATTGCTCAAATTGAAAAGATATGGAAATTAAGTAGGGTTGTTAGTCAGCATCTGCTCTCCATACCAATCCGCACCTTGATCGCTACCGAATCCGGTAAGGTGTCCGAACGCCTGAACACTCTTCAGTCCGAATTGTCCAGTGTTGAAAAGTTATGCGCTGCCGGTCCCGACCTTGATAACCACATCATTAGTTCTATGCCTAGCGAAAAACAGCTTGAGTTTACTCCTCGCTGCGTCTGGGCCGAACTGAGCCAGCCCGAGACCGTTGTTGAAAAACCCCCAACCTTGAAGGAAAAGATCTTTTCAGAGGGTAAAACCCTTGGGATGACAAGCAGAGGCTTGAATAAATGGATCCGGACTAATACCGGAACAGGTAAAATCATGGAAAATTGGGAGAAGTATAAGGCTGAATTGAAGACGGCCAGCAAAAAAAGCGCTAGGATAAGAAAAACCTCCGCTGCTAAAAGATGTCAGGTCGAATCATCTACCTCACCCCCGACCAGAAGAAAAAGGCTTTAGAAGAGGCGAATAGGAGGCAGACTGTCAACGAGCAGAAAAACCTCCTAGGTCGTAACAACGCTCCGGCTTTCGGCCCGTCGTCTCTCAACATGCACCGGATAGGGGCAATGGGAGAAATGGCCGCTGCGGTATTTCTCAACTTGCAAGATCAGGTTTTTCAAGCAACAACTTCCGTCCGTGGAAGTTCTGATTTGCCTGGGGACATAGAGGTAAAGACCAGGAGTAAGCACTCTTACGACCTTATTGTTCAGAAAGATGAAAGGCCGGATAAGAAAATGATTCTGATTACGGTGGAAAAAGGCACGATAATTATTTGGGGCTGGTGCATAGCCGAAGAGGTTATGAAGAAAGAGTATTGGTCTGATCCGGCCCGTGGACGACCGGCCTATTTCGTACCGAAGAAGGTGTTAAGACCGATTGAAACATTAGAGTTGAAAGCTGAGGAAACGGAGACAGAAATTCTATGACCGGGACAATCTTGCTCTTGGCATTTTAACCTATTTGGTATACGTTGACAGAAACGTGGCCGATTACCTCTACCTTAAGCTGATCAAAACTCCGATCTTGCTAGTTAAAATCCGAGCTTACCAAATCCGGCTCTATATCGCAATCCGCTACGAGATGCTGCAAATGCGCCGTGGAGTAATCCCCAAAAAATACTTCAAAATGGTATCGGAAATCACCAAGGAGTAATTTTTGCTAGCATGGCGGTAGGACTCTTACCGCCATGTATCCATCTCCAGATGATCTCCAGCAGAATTTGAATAAATTCTTTATCGCTGCCGACCATATTCTCGACACCTGCCTTTACCACTTGGAAGGTGAAAATTTGGACCGGGATAAAATGGCCAATTTGCTTATCGGCCTGAAAGAGTTAGTGGATTCGGCCCTTGAAGAGGTGAGTGACGGGTTGGAAAATTTATCCGGTGGAAGAGAGACAGGAATCAGCGGTGAGATTCTTGTCGAGCCGGATTACAAGCTGAATCTGACCCGAGTCGTATCCGATACGCTTTCTATCTTTCCCGGTGATATAATTAATTGGAGATTAAATGACAACGGAGAAGTAATTTGCAGGAAAACTGGATTGATACCCTCGTCCAAAGGGCAGAACCCGACCTAACCTACTACGAAAAGAAAGAAAATCCGCCTGCTTTGCTGATTTCAAAGGCTTGGAACGGTGAATCGGCGGGTTTTTATAGGGCGAGGACGTGTGTTTTCGAGGCAAAGGGTAAATTTAGGGCGGAAACGCTTGTGATTTACCCTTGTGTAGGCCAATTACTGCCCGTATTTGGTTGTGAATACATCGAATTGCCATCAAAATCTCTCGCGGTTATTGATTTTCACCCAATAGGCGGTAATTTAGGCCCGGTGATGGAGTCTTTGTCCTCCGAGCCCGATCGAAAAGTCGAAAAATCGGCTTTTTATGACCTAAATGGCTTCTTTTCGCCCAAAATGTGGCATGAGAGGGGTGGAAAAGAGATATATGAGCCGTTTAAAGAGGCAGCAGAGCGATATATTGACCGGTATTACGGCTTGTTAGGGGGTAATTTGCCCTCAGGTGGCGATTACAGGACTCTTCACGCTCCTTACAACGAGTACATGGGCGCCAACGACCCGGCCCATGGTATACTGAAGGCGTATTTCAGCAAGGAGTTTGCAGATGAGTACATCAGAGAGTTCTTGTTCGGGTAAAAAGTTAGTTAATGCGATTGTTTCTTCAGAGAAAAAGATTGTACTTTACCTGAAGAATTTACAAGTTTATAGAGATCATGCTTCGGTTGGTGGGTATATGCTCTCCCACAGACAGTTTTCAGATGATTCAAGTCTGGAGCCTGTGTACAGCATTAATTTAGTTGCAGAAAGTTACCACTATTACTACGAGGTCTTGTCAAAAGTCGACAAGCTGCTATGCAATTCGGTAAGAGGCATGGATTACAAGTTAAGTGTGTTGTTTGAAGACCCTAAAATCGTGTCTAAAAGGACCGGTACTCCGGTAGGTACTGTTCATATCTACTCTCAAGACCTAATTTCTTGGTATGATGGAAAGAATTGGCATAAATTGGAATGATTATACCACTGCCCGGCAGGTATACGCGCACCCATGACCAGTTCATGGGTGATTATACTCAAGCCCGTTCACATAACTACTTGTGTGTAGAGTCCGGATCTTCCTATCTGCCATACTACTCAGCATCAAGCAAGCTAATCATCTGTTCCGATGAGAGATTTGTTCTCGATCTGCACAAGTTCTTGTCCACATCAACCTCATTATCCTTGTTAAAAGATGTATGGGTTAATGAATTTGACCAGGGTAGAAACGTGCGCTATGCCATAGCATTACTTCAAACTACTAATATCCGTAGCGCACTTAGAAGCACGGCATTTAAGTCCTGGACAGAAGTTGCCAGGTATTATTGTCTGCTTGCCCAGTCAGGGTTTTCATATCACTTCCGCAGAAGAAAGCTGGTTATGGAATTTAACAATCCTATCCCACCCCCTTTTGAACAGATCAGGGAGTGGCAAGCCGGCCTTCAAACAAAAGACCTAATATATCACAACAGCGGCCTCAAAAATTTCCCTATTTCGCTGGTTGACGATAACACAATAATCTATCTGCACGTTCCGGCTCAGCCTGCCCAATACGGGTGTGGATGTGTTTGGAATAAGCGTAAAGTCGATCTGGTAAAAAAGCAAGTTTGTGAGCTAGCCGAACTCGGGTATAAAGTCTGTGTCAGTACTGCAGGCCATAAATGGGGTCATGAGATCCCCTTCACTAAGGACCTGCTACCTGCTAGACTATTCACTCCCCGTACCTACTACGAGTTGAAAGCTCCGAGTAAATACGGCCTTAACAACCGAAACTCTGAGGTATTTTATTGTGCGAACTTCTGACGGTCCTGAGATGGGTCACCATGTCCTGCTCAACATCTATGACGCGGACAAATCAACACTGTCCGATATGGCCGTTTTTGAACCTTTCGCCAGCAGATTGTTGCTTGCCTCTAACGCTCAAGTTTTATCTCAGACCGGTCATCAATTCGACGGAGGGTTTACTCTTCTGTACCTGCTCACCACATCGCATTTTTCTATACATACCTGGCCTGAGTACTCCAGTGCTGCTATAGATATATTTACGTGCGGGGCCGTTGAGACGGACAGGATTGTCGCCGAGCTGATCGCTTACTTCCGATGCGGACGCCACTCCGTCTCCGATGTGCTAAGGTAAGAGGGTCCCGGAGGAACCATGGCCAAAAAGCCATCTTTCACAGCCGTCAGCGCTCTGAAATTCGAGCCCAAGCCCAAGAAGACTCGTCAGGGTCGAAGCAAAAACACGGACTGGTCTGCCAGCAGCAGAAACGGCAAGAAGAAGAAGTACAATAGGCAAGGAAAGGGGTAATACCCCTCTTGGGGGTCTAGCAATCTGGTGAATGCAGCGGACTCATAATCCGCCACAGGCGAGTTCGATCCTCGCGACCCCTACCTAATCGGATTGTGGTGGAATTGGTAGACACAGCGCACTCAAAATGCGCCGCCGAAAGGCATACGAGTTCGAGTCTCGTCTTTCCGACTGACAGTCACGACTGTCTTTTGTTCCAGTAGCTCAGCCGGATAGAGCATCCGCCTTCTAAGCGGTCGGTCGGGGGTTCAAGTCCCTCCTGGAACGTTTAAGAATCGATGAAAACCCAGCCTTTGTGACTTTTTCTTTCTTTTTTCATTAACCTATAGACATTACGCTTATTTAAACTATAGAACTTACATAACTCGCTAATTCTCATATTAGTTACCAATCCATGCTCTTTGTGATACCACTTTAAATATTTGGGCTTATCGACAGAGGGAGGCAGTTCTCTTAATATCCCCTCTTCAGTATAATGTATCCAACCTTTGTGACTTTTTTGCTCTTTTTTTATTACCCTGCGAATATTACGCCTATCTAAACCATAGAACTCACAAAACTTGTTAATGCTCATATCAGTTACCAGTCCATGATCTTTGTGATACCACTTTAGATATTTGGGTTTATTGCCGAGGGGGGACAGTTCTCTTAATATCTCCTCTTTAGTGTACTGTTTACTCAAACCCTTCCAGGCCATTCTATCTTCCAAGTTACCCCACAATCTGTAGTTAGCGTAGTGCCACATGGCATGGCGAGCTACAGACACTTTTACTGTATTCTCGCGTGAATCCGATCCGCCCCTGTACCGAGGGAGAACGTGGTGAGTGTGGGAAATTGTCTCTGGGCTTAAATCGCAACTGGCCATAAAGTTCACCTAGCCTATATTTTAACAAAAAAATTACGGGCGGTTGTTGAAAGCAATTTGACTGCGTCACGACCCTTAGCGTAGATGTTTAACCGAAATCAGACCGAGCTAAGGATCTCTCTGCTTGAGGAAAAGCAGCAGACGCAAGAGGAAATATCTAAACAAATGCTTGAGAAACTGGAGCAGGCTGTTGAAAAAATTTCCGAATCGACCAGGGAAATTTCTCAGATTCTTATCCGACACGAGGAAAGAATTGAACGATCTGTACAGATAAACAATTCTACGGTTCAGGTTATTGACCGGTTAGAAAAAAGCCTGGGAGAGGATATAAAAAATGTAGATCAGAGGGTAAATGGTCTGTCAAAAGAGATAGACGGGTTGAAGAGTAAGCAGTGGCTATGGGCTGGAGTGCTCATGGCCATTTCATTCTTTATAGCTTACTACGACAATATCCAAATGTTTAATCAGGGAAGAATAGACCAGCCTTCCGCTCCCCATGCGAGGTAGAAAAGTAGTCTGTAGCGACGGTAAAATCTACACTATTCTCAGCACGATTGTGGATTTTTCCGGACATTACGCTATATGGGTCATAAAAGATTGTAATGAGACGAAAGTGGTCGACTCTAGGCGATGCACGTTGCTAGACTGAGCGGGAATTCTGGAGCTTTATGGGCAAAGCATTAACTGACCTCTTCAACAGGCTTGGACAAATAATCTCCAGACTCAAAAACCAACAAAAAAACCTACCTACATCTGACAGATTCGCCTCATATTGCAGCGAGAATCCCTGGGCACCTTGCGCTAAGGTTTACGATGTATGACACTGGCGAACGTAAGTACGCTTTTGTAGGTGATCTGCATGGGCGTACTAGCTTGCTTGAATTTATCCTGAGTAGGGATAAAGACAACAGTTACCACTTTGTACTCACAGGAGACATTCTACATCACAAGCACCATTTTAAAACTACCAAGAGAACATCTCCCATCTCCATGCTAAGTCTGGTTCACTCTCTGATCCAGTCAGGTAAAGCAACTTTAGTTGTTGGCAATAATGAAAACTACATCCTTAAACATCTTATTTTGCCCGAAGCCGAGATTAGAAAAAGGGAAGCTAAGTATACGTTGAATTGCCTCAAGCAAATTAGTCTAGCTGACCGAGTCAAATACATCAATATGTTGGCTAGTTCACCCTGCAGCTTGGAACTAGATGGGAGATTTAGAGTCGCTCACGCTTATTACAACCCTGAGGACAGAGAGTCCTGCTTGTACGGTCCGGGCTATGCCTGGTTCAAAGATGATGATCTGCGCCTCAAGCATAAAATCGACCCGAAGTATACCTATATCCACGGCCATTACGGTTTGCCCTATCTCCGGCAGAACATAAAAATACTTGATGCGACTAAATTAGAAGCGGTAGGTGTATATTATTCGGACAGGGACGAATTCATGCTATACTACTAACATTACCGCTTTTATTCTTCCGACTTCACTACTCTACTCGACCCATGACTCTGAACCCTCTCGGATACTCTATTCTCCCCAGCAATATGGCGGAGAGAGTGTTTGGTAAGACTCCGGTCAGCGAGTACAAGCCTCGTGCCAACGTCAACTCAATTATTGACGAAATGAAAAAGTTCGGGGTTAATTTTCCTATAAAAAACCCTGGCATATTCACCAACTTGCCCGATTTTTATATTCCGGAGATCGAGGGCGAAAACATATCTCAGCATTTTGCCACTATCAGTAAAACAATTCTAGAAGATAAGGTAAGACTGCTCAGAAATTTTTCTAGCGCTGAGGTCCCCGAACCCCCTTCACCAGACTGTTTTGTATACAAGGCTGGCTGGACCCGGTACGGGTTTAATGGCGAGGTTGAGTGGATTGGCGATAAGGGTCTAAAAGATGTACCAATTGCTATTTTTGACTGCGAGACTTTCGTACAAGGTTCGATATTCGGCCACCCAATCTTGGCCAGTGTCGTGTCCGCCGATTCGTACTACTTGTGGATGCATGAGTCTTTTGCAGACACTAGCATAGCCTATACCCCTAAACTTGTCCCGTTAAATACAAAGAATAGCCTGCTTATCGCCCATAATGTCGGGTTTGACCGACAACGCACTCAAGAAGCCTACGATCTTCACCACGATCCTTACCACCCCACATCCCCCTCAGGCAACTTGTGGTTCGATACTTTCTCCGCGCATATAAATGTGAGCGGATTAGCCTCTGATCAGCGGTTTCTGTTTGTCAGCAAGGATTTGGACGATTCGGTTCTTCCGGCCTGGGCTGATAAAGGCTCGATGAACAATTTGATCGATGCGTATAATTTTCACTGTAAGCCCCTCATCCCGGCAGAAAAAGACACAAAAAAGACCCGTAACTTGTTTGTCGATGCTACGAGCATGTCGGAGTTTCTTCCGGATAGAGATAAGCTTGTCGCATACGCCCTGAACGACGCAAAACTCACCTTCGATCTGTATTCAATACTAGTCCTCAAGTATCTCCAATCTAATCCGTCCCTAACCACCCTGTATGGACATTTTGCTCAAACCTCTTCTATTCTGCCCATCACTCCAGATTGGCATGATTGGGTGAATAACTGCGAGAGTGTTTGGAGACAATCTATTGATCGGCAGAGTCAACTCCTCACCGAGCTAGCTCAGCAGCTACTTCAGGACTGGAAAAATGACGAAGTCGATATTGAAAACGACCCGTGGCTTAACCAACTTGACTGGACCGCTAACTATGCGCTGAAGTTGAATGGTCAGCCCAAATCCAAATGGTATGGTGTACCTATGTGGTATAGGAAAAACTGTGAGATTAATAAAGAGACGGGAGAAATTAAACTAAAGGCTATAACGACTAAGACTATATTGAGCCACTTGCTCTTAAGGCTGACTTGGCTAGGACAACCTATTGTCCATACTTCAGATCAGGGCTGGACTTTCTTCAACAAAGAGAAGGGCCTTTATGAGCGTATTCCACATGTGAACGGAGAAGGGGTCAATGTCGGAGGGGTACTGAGTAAAGACTTCCTGTCCGATTTCGAGTCAGGTACTTTGTCTAGCGAACTCCCACAGGCCAAAGAGCTTATTAAACTGGCCATTAAAGTCTCCTACTGGACTTCGGTTAGAAGCAGGGTTTTGGCTCAGCTCCCCATGAAGGCTAATGACTCCGATCTGACGGTTATCGTCCCTCAAACCGTACCCCATAACACTGCTACTAATCGGGCAGGGGAAAGTCTTTGGCTGACTGTTCCTGACCCCAAGCCTGAAAAGATAGGGACAGAGGTTAAAACTCGAGTCCAGGTTAGCAGCCCGTATACGTTTATTTCGTCGGACTATGATGGACAAGAAGCTGTAGTTGCTAGTATCTTTGCCGACTCTTACCACCGGATCTCCGGCAGCACACAATTCGGCCATAGTATTTTGGCCGGATCAAAAGACGATGGCAGTGACATGCACAGTGTCACCGCTAATACTATTGGTATAAGCAGATCGATAGCAAAGGGTTGTAACTATGGCATGATGTACGGAGCTGGTGTAAGAACTCTCGCATCGACTATACGCAAGGGTAATAAATCCATACCGGTGGCTGAAGCTGAAAAACTAGCCAAAAGGCTTATAGAAAGAAAGAAAGGAAAGAAAGCAAGCAAAACCTCCACTTTCCTGATAGGCGGTAGTGATTCTTATGCCTACAACGAAATGGCCCGTATAGCCAATATGACTACGCCTTGCAACCCCTTAAGTGGTACGAGAATGTCCACTGCTTTCCGACCATCCTCAGTCGGTAAAGACTTCTTTACCATGAGAAATAACTGGGTGATTCAATCTACAGGAAGTGCAATGCTTCACGCATTCCTAACCTCTATGGAGTACTTGACGAGAAAATTTAGTGTATCAGCTCGGTTCTGCATGTCTGTACATGACAGTGTTTTGTACATGTGCAGAGAGGAAGATGCGGACTTAGTATCCGCCCTGTACCAAATTGCCCATTTGTGGAGCTGGGCTTGGCTAAGATACCGATATGGGATTTGTGAAATGCCCCACGCCAACGCCTGGTTCAGCAGTATCGAGGTCGATAAGATCTTTCGCAAATCGGCTACTGCCAGCACTGTGACCGTGTCTCAGCCTAATCCCGAGCCGGATGGCAGAGCGCACACCATCGTCTCCCTTGTTCCCGTGCTAGAATGTTTGGGTAAGAGACTCCAGACCAGGAATGGAACTATCCAGAATCACGGAAGCCCTACGTGAAGGGGAGGAGTACCGGGAAGTTCTTGCCTGGGCGGAAGAGAAAGGGGAGACTGACCTCTTTTCTGCCTTTTTGTCCTATCACGACTTCGATCCCGACTCAGAGTCAGCTTCTCCTTTTCTCTTAGCCAAAGAGATCCTTACTGAGAGGGGCGAATTGTCTCAAGAAGAGATTGTTTTGCTGCTGTGCAGGATGTCCGAAACTTTTTTCAATGAAATGTTCCCCTAAGTGTTCTGTCGGGGAGAGATCACCTCCTAACTCTCCTTAACCGGTCGGCTTTTTCGACAAGTCGTTCTCGCCGCCCGTCACAACAAGAGCCTAGCCGGGGTAATGGGAACTGAGTTATCATTCCTACCCGGCTACCGAGTTCTTGTTGCTGTCCTCTGCAACGTTATCATGCGACATTCTTTTTCAACCGCTCTTGTAGCCGCTCTAGGGTTTACCGGACTCGTCTCTGCTCCATCTGCCATGGCAGCTTGCGGCAAAGCAAGCTACTACGGCACGAGTGAAGACGGGTATGCCTGGCAAAGAACTGCCTCTGGCGAAAGGATGAACCCTGGGGAATTGGCAACTGCTCACCCCTCACTACCGTTCGGCACCCGAATTGCAATTCGGAACATGTCAAACGGTCGTGAAGTTACGGTCCGGGTTAATGACCGAGGTCCGTTTGTAGGGGGGAGAATACTTGACCTGTCTCCGAGGGCTTTCTCAGTGATCGCCCCGTTGCGGTCCGGTACAGCAGATGTTTGCTACAGCCGGTTGTAAACTCCCGCACTAACGTCTACCCCTCTAACCAGAGGGGTTTTCAGTCGAACTCTTTGTTAACCGAACCGAGCAGATACTTCAAAGTGTTGCAGTCGGACATAATGTCCTCGATCACATTCAGAGTACCGTAATGAGACTTTTTATCACACTGCTCGTGCAAAGAGTCAAGAGCGCTGCTTAGTTCGTCTACAAGGTTCTCGATCTCTTTGGCCAGACCGGGTAGAGTCTCCCACTCAATCTCAGCTACCGAGCCGAAGATTTTGGCAGGGATTTCAACTCCTTGCCCTCTGGCTTGCTCAGCCAGCGTATCAATTTTTGCGCTGGCGGTTTCATAAACTCGTTCGAACAGGAGATGAAAGTGGAAAAACTGTTCACCTTCACAGTTCCAGTGGGCTAGTTGAGCCGAACTGGACAGATTAACTTGCGCTGTTAGAGCGTCTACAAAAGCGGATTCCATAAGTAGGGGGCGGGCAATCTGAAAAGTCAGGGGCTTGACTTCTCAGTATTATAGCTTCTTTCTAAGTTAATTTCAACAGGTTGGTGGCTGCTAGTTCCTGGAAGAGTATTGGGCACGGTCCCCACTGAATTTCTCCAAAGCCCCATGTCGATGTTCAGTTTAAACCAGGGGGGTATTTCACCTCCGTCCAGTGCTCCGGCTTTGGTGCATTTCCACACATTGCTCAGCGTGCCGGAAATAGTCTTGGTCGTGTCTACAGTTCCGTCAACTCTTATAGCAGTGATCGGAATAAACACGTAGCTGGCCGTGCCATCTCCCGGATTAGTGCAGGATACGGAGAGGTTATCTCCTACATTCCTGCCACATCTCTCATCCTCAACTACATAAGTCTCTGTCTGCCCCTCCCCAATCAACCTCCTCCAAACCGCTAATCCGGTCTGCCTATTTTCCGGGGTGACCAGGCACTTTCTCTTAGGCAGGAAATCCTCCACCTTAATGGGGTCGAATGCAGCGCAGGGTTGAGAGTAGAATCTGCCATCTGCTAAAAGAACTTCTATGCTGTACTGCTGCTCGTAGATGAATTGTGATGACTCCTTGGTAACCTGGACAAATTTTTCCGGACCGAGTTCAAAACCGGTTTGAAACTCTAACCCTGGTACTTCAGGCACCCAGCCAGTGACCGTATCCGCTAGAAGGTCAAGGATGGGTAAACAGAACGAGTGCCCTTCTCGCTGCGCCTGCTTGTAAACCAGGGTCAGAGAATAGTTTATTGTCCGCTTTCTGACTGTCGGGATATACGCACCTTTGTTTGGGTTGTCTGTATTCGATCCGACAAAAGAAACAATTATCATTGCCTGTTCGGCTACTCTTCCGGATTTGTCTATTTCCTCAGCGAGACGGAGCACGACCGCGCTTTGCCCCAGCGCGGTATGAACCCGTTTATGAAGCTGATTTTCAATCTCCAGGAGCATTGATATTCGTTCTCTTTCGAGCTTTCAACGGTTTTTTGTTAAAATATTGGCAAGGGAGAAAATCATGACCACCTTTTGGGAAAACACTTTAGATGAAAAGTGGCGCTGCTTTGTCGAGAAAGAGTCCGATGTTGTCGGAGTGTTAAAAATGGTGGATATTGAGACAGACGAATGCGTCTTTCAGAAGCTAGTCCCGGTCTCAAAATACTTCCGTCAACAGGACATTCTTAGCTGGGGTAATTTGTGTCTGATCGAAGCGAAAAAGTTCAGCTCGTAGCTGACAAAATGTCCGAGCAGGTAAGGGTGTTGGCAATGTCCTCACCCTCTGCTCGGAGAGTAGGATGCGTATTGCTAAAGAAAGGTAGAGTAGTAGTCAGTACTACTAACCTAGAGGGTAAGACACATCCTATCCAATCTAATTTTGCGGCCAGAGTCGGACAACCTTACCGAGTCTCTCTTCATGCCGAGATCAGGGCCTTGATTAAATCTCGAGTAAGGGCCGACACGTTGATTGTTGGTCGAGTCAACAAGGCAAATAAGTTGTGCTTGTCTAAGCCCTGCCCGGCATGCCAACTGGCCATATCCGAATCGGGTGTGAAAAGAGTTTATTATTCGACTGACGGAGGCAAATGGGAAGAATTAAAACTCTCCCCCTGAAATAAAATCTACCAGTTCCCAATACCCTGTGGTGTAGTTATACGCTAGCAGGTCGTCAGGTTGTGGAGACCGGGTAAAGTTTACATCGGACAGATCCCTAAGCTTTCTAGTCCCTTCCAGTGCGATAATATACTGACGCAGCTCGCTAGCCGACTGCTTGTAAGGAGTCGAGTCGGGAAACACCCCGAATGAGGAATGGTTAAGTCCTTGCAGTCCGGAAGAGTTGTAACTGCAAGCGCTTCCGGAGGAGTTTGGTAGTATGGTTAGCAGTCCGGCACCGCCAGGCTGGGCTGGGTTGAACGGGTCGTAACCGTAGGGCTGGTTAAGTGACATGTTAGAAAGTGTCCGATTCTTGTAGACCACCGTCATAAGTGGTTATGTTGCCATCTGTGTCCTTAACAATCAGGACATCTCCTTCGACCGGTGTAGCAGCGTCTTGAGTATCGGAGAACGAGGCCAGGTCCCTGGTTGTCTCCAATTCGTCAAATAGTCTGTTTACAGCCAGGGTCGAATCACCAATCAGCGTGACATTTTTTCTGTCAATAGATCCGCTAGGTTGTCTACTAGCTACATTATCAATAACCACAGCGTCTTTTCTCTTGTACGGGTTCCATCTGTTGTTAGTACCCCATCTCATCTCCCACCTCGCTAGTGATGTATCAGTGAATGATCGGTCTCTCTGGGTATTGGTCATTACCATAGAGCAACCACCAGTCCAGTACCGATAAGCCTCTTGCCATTTCAATCCGGCTGAAGGAGACGCTTTACTAGACCATAATTCGAGCTGTTTTAGGGCGGTTTCGTAAGCGTATATGACTTGTTCTCTAGGCCGCAGTGTGTCTAGATACCATCTGGCAATAGTTGCCTGAGTCCTTCTGTAAGACCCTGCGATTAGCAGTTTCCCCTGGGGCGGAGCAGTTTCGATATAGTTATTAATCAGTACGGCAGAATCATTTAACGCTGTTTGAATTCTGTTATAGTTTATTGTGTTTGCAGTCGGGTCTTCTAATCTGGATAGCTCAAGAGCCTCATTAAACCCGAACACCTCTATAAAGTAGTCAACTGTAGCCGGGGTACAGTTGTTAGCTACTCCGAAAGAGTCTGGAGGTGGAGTGTAAAGTGGCATATCTATTAAATAGATCTCTAAGCTGCTTTCAACAAAAAAGCCCGCCTATTAGGGCGGGCGTAATTAGCTCTTGTTAGGGGCTAGGCTCAGTAAGTGCCTACGGGGTTGAGGAAGACAGCACCGGCACCGCAACGGCCAGTTTCGCCCATGCCAACAAGCTCGAATGAACGCTCGACAAGAATGTCACCAGTGAAGGTGCGACGCTCGACGTTAAAGCGCTCGGGAGTAGCGATAGGATAGCCGGACAGGGTATAGGTATACCCAAAGGCCGGATTACCATAGTTCGCATCGAGGGCGGGGGTGAAACCGTCAGTTGAGCTGGAAGGATGGTAGAACAGAATAGCGACATTGCTGTAGATATTCTCGAGTTCACCAGTGTTCTGGTTCAGCTTCAGACGACGGGCGACGCGGATTTCGTCAAGACCAAAGATCTCGGCCAGAGTCTTCTCGTTGACAAGAATACCGCGCTGCATGAAGTCACGAATACGCTTGTTACGCTTGAGGGCGTTAAAGGCTTCGGGAGAGAGAACGAGCTTGTTGGGATAGCAACCAATCTGGCTACGAATTTGCTCTCTCATGGCGTCCATTAGGACTTCCACATCAGAGGTCGGGTTGTTGAACTGATCAGCACCACCGTTGTAAGTGGCCAGATCGAGTACGTTACCGGTCTCGTACTGAGTAATGTCTTGGACTTTAGCAGCTACTTGGATTTCCCAAGACTGCATTAGACGGTTAGCGGCGTCCTTGGCGGCATAGGCGCGAAGGTCGATAGCCGCAGCACCATTCTTAGCCTCAGCGGCTACTTCTTCGGCAATTTCCCAGCTAATGGCTTCTTGACGAAGAGCGAAGCTCCGAGTGCCGAATTGGTTCTGGATCTTCTGGATGTTAGTGCCGGGAGAACGTAGGAAGTTCTGAGCGGCAAAAGCCTCCTTACCGAATACCAAAGTTCTACCCGCTCTAACGTTCATGGAAACGGAAGGAGCGAAGAAGGTAGCTACACCGTCAGCGTTCTTGTACAGAATGTTATCGTAGAAGCTCTTTATCTTCTACTTCTTACAGTTTCCTGTAAGTTCGGACTATATCTTCAGCCTTGAGGCTGAGGGGCACTCGTGGGAGAAATTATTGTTGGGACTCATTCTCCTAGTCTCTGAACCTTCCGAGAAAACTTTGCCCATTCTCGGCTTGGCTGCTGATCACCATGTCTACTTTGATGCCATGGAATACTTTTCTTTCGCCGCGCACTAGTCTTATAAACTTTAAGTGCTCACTTTTCTTAACTTTTATTCCCAACAAAACACACAGGTATTTGCTAGTTTCTGAAAAGTCAGAAAAGTCCTTTTGATTTATAAAAAGGACCCTGGATCCATGTTTAAACCTAAAAGAACAGTTTTGCAGACTAACTGTTTTATTCGTAAATCTGCTCTTTCTGTTTTGGAGGATGTTTTTCTTAGAGGCTTTTGAGACATTTTGTCTCCAAGTTTCTCCCCTAGCAGCAATCCCCGATTTTCTTTTAAGCATAGTCTGATAGGCTTTTTTAGAGCATGCAGACCTTTTTTCAAATGTCCAGGTTTTTTGTGCGAGTTTACTAGCTTCTCTCTTAGCCTCTCCAGTTATGTCTCCCCTCATAAAAAGGTAAGCTAACCTGTCAGGTTTAGAGTTGTAAGCTATCCATCTGTAGTAATGAGCTAGAATGTGATTTTTTCTGGTGAGATAAATGAGGTTTTGTTTTTCATTTGTTCCTCCAGAATGTCTGGGCAAAATGTGGTGTTTTTCCATATAGACCCCAGACACTTTATCTGTTTCTTCTATCAAGCGACAATGCTCGATAAATTGCTCATACACAGTTTCCATAACCAAAGAGATTTAGGCTTTCCAGCAATTCACCCCTTTATAATACCAAAAATTTCTTTTTGGCACGGCTACAATTAACCTTGTGCTAGCTGAGTTAGGATGGGGTCAATTACCCTTACCTGATCAAGATTCATCATGATGATTTTCCCTTAGTGAAAAGAATTAGATTCAGGCGCCAGTCTCGTTGCCGAGCTTCACCCGAATGTATTGACCAGCACCAGCAGCGCTGATTACATCCAAGCAGCGACCCATCACTACACCCGAGCCAGCAGTGCTAGAAGCAGTACCGGAAGTGGTGGAATAAACAGCGTCGTCTACAGCGAAAGTAGAAGCTGAATCTACTTCGACAATGGCAATACCAGTCGTTACCACACTCATCAGGCCCTGGTACGGGAATACGCCAGGCTTGTTAGGGGTAGTGCTGGGGTTAAACTTACCATCCCAAGTACCAGGCCAGATATAGGCAGTAGCGCCGGAAATGGAAGTAGCAGGGGCGGGAGATACGGTAGCGCTAGTGTCGCTAGCTACACTCATAACCCGGTAAAGATTCGCACCAATTTTGATCGTAGTGCCGACAGGCATTTGCGGATCGAAATTAGTACCGGCTCCGGTCACAACACCAGCGGTGCTGATAGACAGAGTACCAGTAAGAGCGGTCATATCAGATTCGACAACCTGATAGCCTTTGTCAGTCAGTTCACCTTGACCGTAAATACGGTAGATGTTCACGCCAGCGGCATAGCCACCGGCAACAGGGTAAGCGCCAGTTCTCTTAACAAACCGGCATCGTTCTACACCATTAAGTAGAGCGGTAGCATCAGAGACGGTTACGGTCTCTACATACTGGTGGTCGAACGACATGTAACGAGGATCAGTCGCCATGTAGTTAAGTCTCCGTGTGAGTTAGATTGATCGTCCCGATCAGTTGATAGTATTTCTACTACTCTGTGTAACCAGAACAGATAGTCTCAGCTATCTGCCGATAAGGGGAGATTACTCTCCCCCAACCGTTGTTACACTGATCAGCTAATAAGCCTTCAACAGGCTTCAGTCAATTTCGTCAGAGATGACGAGTCTTAGGGCGGACATATAGTCCGTATTGTTCTTCTCTGCGTAGCTCAGAGCCTTGGAGTGCAATTCGGAATTGCGCTCGTCGTAAACATAACCTTCGGCATTGGGCCGAACCGGCTTAGCTTTCTTCGGAGCACTGGCTTGAGTTGCAACTTCGCTGAAGCTGACCATGGAGGGCAGGCTGTCCAGCATAGACTTCATGAACTCGAACTGGGAAACTTTGCCGCTTTCGCTAAAGTTCACACTGTTCTTGGAGTTCAAGGTCTCCATAAAGCGAACAAGATCGCCACTGGAAACAACCTGGGGAGTCAACTTACCATCATCGTACAGAGTCTCACAGAAATCAGAGATTTCTTTTTGTCTCATAGCACGCTTTTGAGTGGCTAGTTCTTCTTCAAGCTGGGCAACTTTCTCAGCTAGAGGGTCGGGAGTCTCAGAGAACTCCGCCGTGTAAACCTCTTCTTCACCAGGCTCTTCTTCGCTATAACCGGGCATGTTGCAATCTTCAGCCATATTGCTGGAAGACTGAGCAAGCTGGTACAGGGCCATAATGAGCTGTTCTTCGGTGTACTTAGAGGCGAGATCTGAAGCAACTTTCTCGTCGTCGTCACCGGACATGTCGTCCACACCGCTGTCGTCCGGGCCGGAATCGCCCTGGTCACCGTCCGGGCCTTCGCCATCGGGCGGAATCGGGTCGCCCTGGCCATCGCTCTCATCGCCCATGTCGCCGCCACCATCAGGCCCTTCGACCATGTCGGTTCGCTGAAGGCTCGGATCGACCTGACCGGGTGCGGGAGATTCAGGGTTCATGTCATCCCCATATTCCATGTCATACGGAGCAGCAGCGCCCGTATTCTGGGTTTCAAAGCCGGCTTCGTTTACTTCGTCCGGCTCATTAGCCTTAACACCATTAATATTCACATTAATGGTCATCCCCTTGCCGTCAGCGTGATCGACAACTTGCTGCTTGGGGGCTTCGGTTTTTCTTCTAGCCATAGTTGGGTGATTTTCTTGAAATGAAATAGAAGACTCCCTTGGAGTTATTGTAATCGAGCCTTCGGGTAGGGTTTCGGAAAAGGCTGTGAGTCCTTTTACCGCCGGTATGGACACAAGTCCGAGATGGCGAAGGGACAGACTACCCGGAGTGGGATTAGTGTCCGCATCGGGCAAGTAGAACGAGCTACTTACCTTTTTGAACACCCCGTCTCGGATTAGTTTTTCTGCTTTAGGGGTAAGTTCTACCTTACCCCACAGAGATTTGCCCTTCCGCCAAACTTCTCGGACATGACCTAGAGCAGGTGTACTGTCATCTTGGTCATGGCCGATAATTAATGGTGCTTCGTGTTTGGTTGGCCGGTAGCTATTCACTACCTGATCAAGGTCTTCTTCCGAAAACACCATCTTCTGACCCGTAGAACTGATCTGCGGGCCGGCCCGAAACATCTCGACATATACAACCCGTCTGGGCTGTTGTTCTGTCAAGGGCTTCTCAGAGTTGAGAACTATTTCGGGTTGTTGGCGAAATCTGCGAGCCATGATTACAGGTTAGTAGCGCTCAGGAACGCAGCAAATCTTTCCTCGTTTCTACTGAACGAGTCGGCCAACAGGGCTACCTGACCGGCGGGAGTTCTGGCAATTGTAATAGCCAGTCTCTCCAGGGTCGGGCTAGTAGCCACATACGCATCCATACGAACTGTACCCTGTTCGAGTAGAGTTGTGGAGTTGTTGGAATCGTCACATACGACTAGGTATGCTTGCTCAGGTCTGTTGCCAAACAGAGCACCTTGGCGGTAGAACTGGTTGAGTACTTGAGACGCGATCGATTTCACTCTGGAGTAAACCGTACCCGCGCTATCAATATTCTCAAACAGCAAGTCGTCAAAGCTTCTGTTCATCACATCAATCAATACGTTGAGTATGACTCGAGTATTGACAAATCGGAACAGCGGGCTGCTAGAAAGGGTTCGCGAACCCCAAACAACAATGCCACGGTTAGGCAGAGACCGGATTGGGTTCAGACCTAGGGAATAGGTGACTTCCTGCTGCTGGGCAGTAATGTTGAACTTGAGACCGGTAGCTCCGCGTAGCGGGTATCTGGCACCAGCGGGAGGCTGTTGGAAACCTTCGTTAATGTATCTGCCGCAGGCGATACCAGCTACGAAACCGCTAGCGGGTACATATCTATCATCAAGGTTTTTGATGTACGGAGCGAAGAAGGAGGCATGGCCATAGAATGAACCTGCGCTCTTTTTGATCAGATCTAGCTCTTCCTGGGCATGAGGAAGGATTTCCGAATCACCGCCGCAGTCAATCAGTGCGACATGTTGAGTGTTGCTGATACCTTCAGTCGAACCGAACCGGCCTTCAGCAGCGGAGATCAAGGACTGGGTAACTTTCAGTCTTTCTCTCATACCTTCGCTTCTGGAAGCGATGTCAGAACCAGCGCTGTAGGACAATGAGCTATATGCCTCAGGGGCTAGCAGGAAGCCTGGCGAATAGTAAGTATCCGTCATGCTCTTTTCAATGCCGTAGACAAAGTCCTGAGCTTTGGCGGATGAAGTCAGCTTATAGCTGCTATAACCAACATTCTCAGCAACCGAGGTCAGTTTGACCACGTTCTGGTCGACTAGACCCTGGCGATTAGTACCAGCCAGAACCGGGCTTACCAGACCATTTTTAGCCGTGATACGGACACGCAGCACATAGTCATGGGAGAAGAAGCCATTGGCTAAGGACTTGTCCAAGCTAGCGCTAGAGCCAGAGGCGACGGTTACGGTAGACGGGGTAACCGTCAGGGCTGTGTCGCTGGTAAGGGCAGTTACAGTGAATCTGGTCCCGTTAGCAACAAACACACTGCCTACACCTAGCTCTTCAGTGAACTTAGTGTTCGAGCCAGTAACAGTACCGGAAGAAATAGCCAAAGTACCTGACAGTGCAATCTCTTCAATATCCGGGCGGATAAACGGCGCACCGGCTACTGAGATCAGGTTGCTCACTCCGTAGCCATTATTAGGGGCGTAGGAAGTGCCGCTGTAGTTGGCATTGGTCGTTACTGCTTCCAGGTCGTAATACTGAGCTAGACCTTTTTCGGCCAGGATAGCTACAAGCTCGTTTTTCAGGTTTACAGTTAGTTCGCTAGGAGTGGCGCCATTGACAATAATTGCCCGGTTCTCTCCAGCCACAGACACATAGAACACCTGAACCGAGTCGGGAAGATAGCCTGTGCGAGTAGTAACTCCGCCCGTGGTCGTTACCGAGCCGGTGGGAACAGCGCTATTAGAACCGGATACGATTTTTGCAAAGGTGGTCGTGCCCAGATCATATCTCCAGTACACCGCATTAACGTCTAGCCACTTGTCACCACTGCCAGCACCCGAGCTAAAGTCCTTGCTAACTGCGATAATCTTGTCATCGGGAATAGCGGTGTCAGCGGTATAGACACCCTGATCGAGCAGATAGTCAACGATAATGTCTGACTGATCTACTGACGGATCGTAAGTGCCGGAGACAGCGTCGTTGGCGGCCTGGACGTACAGGCTGAGGGCCGAACCGTCGATATAGAGGATGCCTTCACCCGTTGCGATCTCTCTGCTATTGCAACGGAAGTTGATCTCTTTTACCGAGGTGTAGAGTTTTACTACGTTGCTGGTGTTGAGGCTGAGCGGGTTGAGGTAGGAAGTGTCGCTAAACTGATAAGCGACAAATCTCTCAACTTCAGGGAGCAGAGTATTGTCTCTGGAGAAGATTCTGAACTTGGCCTGAGTGGCTTCTGTTGCAGTTTGCTCTACTTGATAGAAGCTGGAGAAGTCATCGGAGTCTGTACCGGACAGAAAAACGAAAAGGTCTCTAGCATTATCTACCACGTCCAGAGCGGTCGTAGAGATAACTCTGATCTCATCGCCGTCTACATCGTTCACACCAATCGGAGTGCCGAAGTATCTGCCGTTTACCTTGATCGCAAACGCATTATATCCTGCACCAGCACCGCTCAGGCTCAGATCGATTACTGTTTCGGGGGTTGGGGTAACTCTACTGAAGTAAAGGATCCCATTAGTGCCTACGTTGTCAAAAAATGCTTTGACCGAGTCGTAAGTAGTTAGTGCTCCAGGGCTACCAACAGGTTTGCTACCACCAGTCTTAGCCAAAAAATCCTGCTCAGAGGCTACTTGGGTTAGAGTGTAAGGTAGGTAGGGGGAATAAATGCCTTCCGCATTGCCTTCATAGTATTCATCGGCCGCAGTAGTACCGAACAGGTACGCTACGGCATGGCTTGCGATAGGCTGTGGCAGACCACCAGTGGCCGTCTGGGTAACAAAAACTCCCGGACGATTTAGGGTAGCTGCATTAACGGTGACTTGATTAGCCAAGGTTGATCTCCATTAGTGTACAGACCTCTCTATTAGCTTTCACCCCTGTTTTTGCGATTTTTACAAATCAGGAGCTGGATTAGCCCCGTATGAGGTATAAATTTCATAAAGTTTCGTCATAACCCAATCCGAACACAGCGAATCTCCGCACTTACTACCGCCCAACATTCTCACAACAGTCCTCAAAAGCTTGTTAAAATCCTCCACCCCCATTATTTTTGATGATACGACTACAAATCGGTTCAGGTTGACAATATCCCTGTCAAGGCAAATTCGATAGAGAATTACCATCAGCGAGAGAAGCTCGTCGCTAGTAACCTCGTCACTAAATTTGCTCTGCGGGCTTATCATTATTCATTAACTCCATAGCCTCTTTGTGTATGACACACATAGCGGTAAATTTCGACATTGGAACTTCTTCCATCTGCGCGATATTCTGAAATGAGCCGTTCTGAATCGAGTAACATTGTCTTAACCAGTCCTCCTTAGGCATGTAGTTTTTTATTATGTTCTCCGAAACGGACAAGAAGACTGCTCTTATGGCTCGAGGAGTTAGTGACTCGATTCGTATTGTTGGAGAGACGAGTAGCCTCTGCAATACTTCTATAATCTTGCCCGAATTGAGAGATAGTAGGTTGTCTTTCCTGATAACTACACTGTCAAAAAACTCTAAATCAGACCCTAGCATGTCTCTGAATACCAAGGCATTGTTTTTAGAGTCTATGCAACTTACCGTATAGTTATAGTTTATCTTCGTCGTCACTTCCGGTGCCGTCGTCACTTTTGGTGTCGTCGTCATCCTGTTCACCACCAATCAGCTCCTTAATCCCCGCCGCTAGTTTGGCAATTTGCTTAGAACGCAGCTTTCTAGCATCTTTGAGGGTTAGTTTTCTCTGACCTGCCGTAGGGTGGTGCATGATGCAAATGATACGAAGAGTAACTTCGATTTCCTCCGTACCTTCTTTGCCCAAAGCCGACTCTACCTTACCAATTTCAATTAAGTCCTCCGCACTAGGTTCTTGCAGGGAAAGAAACTTGCCCGGAGCGATTTCTACGCTCAATACTTCCGGTTCACCGAAGTCGAAATCAGTCACTGACTCAGTTGCAACTGACTCCAGATCCCTCATTTGTTTTGCGCTGAGTGCCATAAACCTCTTCTTAACATATAAATTTCACCTAGTTTTTCAAGAATCGTCATGTTGAAAGCTGGTTAGGAGATTATCAAGTGTCTGTCAAGAGAAACCCATTTGAGAGGTGGATCGGCGTCAGGGATGTTGCTGACTACCGGTCTAGAGAGACTCAGATGAGTTCTCTTACCCGGCAAATGCTATCTTCTGCTGAGTATTTGAGGGATAGGAACAGGGTGAATCCCGGCCCTAGTCGCAATTTGCGGGCAAGACATGCCGACCAAATGGGCCAGGTCCCTCACCTACTAGGTATTGAGGACATGTGGGGCTGGCAAAAATGGACAGAGCCTGGTGAATACCTGACCACATCGTCCTATGCCTCTGGCTTGAAAGAACGCCCGAATAGAGAGGATATTCCAGGTGTGGGAGAAATGCTTCTGGTAGGATTTTATCCTTCTATACCCGATCAAGAGTATACTTTGCCCGGAGTACCGCCAAATAGGTTCGGGGCGAGTGCTTATGAGATTGCTGTGGCTAATGGGTTTGTTGGTACGGAGCAAGAATGGTTACAATCGATCAACTACAGTACTAATAACCCCAACCCTTCCGGGTTTAATCACCAACAACAAGCTCCTTCTGACGAGTGGGTCATTAACCATAACCTTGGATTTATACCCTCAGTCGAACTATTTAATGGCAGTGGCCAAGAAATAGATGCGGATGTAACTCACCCAAGCATCTATCAAACCATAATATATTTTACTACACCTGTATCCGGATTTGCCAGGCTGCTCTGATGTCAAAATACAGACCAATATATACCAACTACGATTTTAAAGGCTCTAGCCGTATCGTCAATTTGCCACGGGCTGTAGACGACAACGATCCGCTTATCCTTGAGCAGGCTGTCGAGCTTTTTTCACAAGCGACTTTGCTATCCGGTGTAGTAGACCCGACCCCTGGCTTAGGTAAAAATGGAGATTTCTATATCAATCGGTCATCCGGGGATTTATTTGGGCCGAAGGAAAACGGGCAATGGCCGGATGGGGTTTCATTGCTTGTCCCTGGCCCTAAAGGAGATCCTGGACCGCCCAAAGCCATAAGCATTGATTCACCCCGTGCAGGAGACGAATTCACTCTTTTTTATACCCAGTACCCCACTACTATTACTCAAGCTTTGGGAGTAGTCAGAGGGACCAACCCTTCTGTAACTTTTGAACTTCGTTACTCGAATAACAGGTCGAATCAGGGGACCCTCGCCTGCGTTCCTAAAACCATAACCAACTCTACTACCGGTGAATTAATAGTAGTACAGAATATGCCTATCCCACCGGATAACTACTTATGGGTCAAAATCACCCAAGTAGAAGGCACTGTCCGAGAATTCAATGTCTCGGTAGAAATTTAACCGACCTTATAGGAAAATCTAATGGCCATCTTCAATAAACTCAACGGGTTTGTAGAGCATCTCTCCGAAGGTGTTCATAATCTGGGCAGCAATCAGCTAGTCGTTGCTCTGAGCAATACGGCTCCGTCATCCGAGTCTACTAATCCGAACAGTACTACCGCTGCGTGTATTCTGGCTAACGTCACTCAAGTAGACTATACCAACTTAAGCGGTACTAACCCTAGAAACGTAACTACTACAAGTAGCGATCAGACTAGCGGAACTTATAAATTGGTTTGCTCCGACCTTGTACTGACAGCTAACGGTGATGTCGGGCCGTTCCGGTATGTGTACTTGTACAATAGCACTCCGGTGTCTCCAGCCAACCCTTTAATTGGGTATTATGACTATGGCAGTTCGATTACTCTGCTTAACGGGGAAACTCTAACTATTGACTTCGACCAAGTAAACGGCCTTCTGACTGTAACCTGATAGTATGGCCATTTACTACCTGGATTTTGAAAACGGTAATGATGCCAACTCTGGGACGACGTTCGCCACCAGATGGAAAACACTAACGTCTGGTGCTACGTCAGGCCGAATAGCTCCGGGTGATACTATAAGGATAATGGCTAGCCCTAGCCCTACCAGCTTGGGTGTGAATGGGGTGTGGACTTCTGGTGTCCTCCAGGCTACAAAAACAATCAGCGCTGCAACTAATGCTACCCCTATCGCTATAACATCCTCTAACCATGGCTATAGCACAGGAGATACTATTACCTTAAGCGGTGTAGTTGGCAATGAAGCAGCTAATGGTACATGGGAAATTACGGTTACTGGTGCTAACACATTCACTTTGAATGGTTCGGTTGGTAGCGGTAACAGAGTCAGTGGAGGTACTCTCAGGTTAAGAAATAACACAAGAATTATTTTATCCTCGCCTGTTACACAGAGCATAGCTAGCACTGGACCCAACAGGGTTGCTTGGACAGCTTCAGCTAACGTAGTCACCGCTTTGAACACTGCTGACTGGAGAGAGCATAGCTATTCAGATAGTATTGATATAGGGGCGGCTTTTACTACAGGCCTAGCAGCCTACTGGCCTACCGGAACTTTAGATTTGTCCGGTTATCAACAAGTTTCTTTTTGGATCAAGCAGACCGCAGGCACGGTAGGTGCTGCGGGCTCTATTGAACTCCGACTATGTTCTGATACTGCTGGGGCAGTTGCAGTCAATACTGTAAGTATTATAGGTTTGGCTGCTACGGGCAGATGGACTTTAGTAACCACCAACTTAGGTGTTAATTTGGGTAGTTCGATACGAAGTATTGCTTTTTATGTGAATACGGACAATGGCGCACAGACATTTCTTATTAACAATATAATTGCTTGCAAGAACAGTAATTCTCCGGACAGTTTGAATTTGGCCAGTCTAATAGGTAAAAATACAGCGACTGAATCTTGGTGGCCTATTCAAAGTATTAACGGAACTAGAGTAATGTTGGATTGTGATACTAATACTCTGCTGACCAGTACCAATAACAGAGGTTACTATGGAATCAGTGAAACTATAACTACTTGGAAGAGGGAAACTATCGCTCTGGGTCCTTTAGCCTCAACAACCACCACCTCTCAAGTAGTTAATAACTCTGGCACTGATGGTAACCCGATTGTATTTTCTGGTGGCTGGGATCGTACAGACATGAGCACACAGACTTCAGAAACATGGCTAGATGGGAGAAATGGTAACGGTCTTGCTCTTAACCTGACTAGTAGAGAGTTTGTAGAAATAGAAACCTTATCTCTATGTAGATTTAACAGGGCGTTGAGCTTTCCTGGAACTGCTAGCTTTTGTAAGTTTAGTTTTGGATCTCTAACTGCATTTCAGACCGAGCCTGTGACTCTACCCAACACAACTAGCAATTGCAGGTTACGTGTTGGATTTTACTACTCCTCAGTGGCGTCATTAGTAAGTTTTATAAACTCAACTTCTGCCATATTTTCACTTGATGTAGAAATAACGAATAAACTTGTTTCTATCCCCTCCAACGCTATATCATTTAACCAGTCTTACTATAACGTAAAATCTACATCTTCGACTAGCGCTCTAATAGCTAATTGCTCAGCTACGGGAATTACAACTAACATCGGTGCAACAACTGTTTCCAATATCACTTTTCTAGATAACGGTAGCTATGCTTTATCCGCGTCCGGGTCTGTTACAGACTGCTATCTGAACAACTGTATCCTATCTGACACTCTAGAAGTTTTTCTTCCTAACTATAACCCGACCAGAATATTTTCACAAAATCACGACGGGGTAGTGGGCAACCACAAAATCTTCATGGACGGCGGGCTAATATCCAGTGCGACAGATCAAAGAAAAACTCCCTCCGGCATTAGTTGGAAACTTCAACCTACTTCAACAGTCCTTCGAAACTCGATCCGGCCAGTATGTTTAAGTTTGGCTAAAGTGGCTTGTTCAGCTAACTCGCTTGTTACAGTCAAAGTATGGCTATACCGGGATAATGCCTCTCTAAATCTGCGTTTAATTTGTAAAGGGGGTCAGATCTCCGGCGTGCCGGACGACGTAGCAACCCTTGCAACTTCTACTAACTCTTGGCAACAAGTTTCTATCTCTTTTACACCTACTGAGATAGGTGTGGTTGAGATACTGGCAGAAGCCTGGGGAGGTACAACTTTCTCTGGCTGGGTAGACGACCTAACTATCACTCAAATTTAACTACCATGGCTTTCCGAGTTCATTCTGTAGAGCAAGACCTGGCGAACAGATGGTATGCCCGTGTTTGCATATCAGACCACGAGTCTGTATTTTTTAAGTTCGAAGATTTCCCTACAATGGAAAGTATACAAGAAATAGCTCTGGAGTTTGTAAGAAACAGGGAGCTTGAGACCCCCGAGGTGTAAGTAGTATATGCCTTTACCAAGCAAAAATGACCTAGGTACTTTAGACTATGTCTACTTAGGCCAACCGTTTTGCCTAGTTGAATCTAAGGGGTTAAGTAGCGAGAGTTTAGACATAGCATATCTAGCTCAACCTTTCGTTGGAATTGGTGGCGGCTCTCAATACTCCATGACCGCAGAGGTCAGGTCGTTTACCTTCACGGGTAGAACTGTTGATACTTTGGCGGGCAGAAAAATTATTCTGAGCCCGAGGAGTTTTGCACTGGGCACATCCGCTGCCGGATTGCTAGCTAACAGGCGTCTCAGATCTGATACGAGAAGCTATTCACTATCCGGGTCGAACTCAAGGTTGTTAGCAAATAGAAAACTATCTTTGAGTCCGGGAATTTTTACACTGAACGTCTCCTCTGTCAGGTTGTTAGCTAGTAGAAGGCTAAAATCTGATACGAGAAGCTATTCACTGACCGGAACATCTACAGGTATTCTAGCTGGCAGAAGACTTTTTTCAAACAGCACCAGTTATACCCTCAGTGTGCAGAATATTGGCTTATCAGCCAAACGTAAACTAACAACGGAAAGCTCTTATTACAATCTGACTACCCCCAACCAATCTCTTCTCGCAAGCCGAAAAATACTAGCGAATTCGGTAAATTTTGAAGTGCAGGTCAATTCTGTCACTTTGATATTTAACCGGGTTATAAGTGCGCCCAGCGCTAATTTTAATATATCTGCTACTGCCCCGTCTCTCATCACAAGCCGTATCTTATCCGCCAATACCTCCCCAGTCTATGTCAGTTTCACGGACACAATACTAGACAGTTATTCTCGAAGAAGAGTGTTAATTTTTTAAGGTTTTGTTGAAAGCCTCTAGAGGCTTACTAACACGATGGGTCAATTTTCCCCCAAAAGCGGTCCTGGTTGTGGAGGGATCAGAAAATCCAGAGATCTGAGCAATTGCTTTCTAGGTGCGACTGGAGTTAGCCAAGTAGAATACCTAATTGGTGCTACTGGCCCGACTGGAGTCGGTTCAATCGGCCCGACAGGGCCTGCCGGGGCTACTGGAGTAGGTGTAACTGGGGCTACCGGACCTATCGGACCTACTGGCCCGTCAATAACCGGGGCTACAGGCCCTATCGGACCTACGGGAGTGGGTGCAACTGGGGCTACCGGGCCTATCGGACCTACAGGGGCTGGCGCAACTGGTGCCACCGGGCCTATCGGACCCACCGGCCCAGGTCTTGCCGACGCCATACTAAATCAATTCCTACTCATAGGGGCATAAAATGGCTATTAATTACAAAGTTCTCGCTCAGAATTCCCCTGCAGCTACAACCACTTCAGATATATACACTGTACCGGCTTCAACCAGTTCAGTAATTTCAACATTGTCTGTTTGTAACAGAGGGGCTTCTGCCACATTCAGAGTGGCTGTTAGGCCGGCTGGCGAAACTCTGGCTAACAAACACTACATTGTTTATGATAACTATGTTGAACAGTATGACTCGTTATTTCTCACCTTAGGAATAACTTTAGCTGCTACGGATGTTGTCACGGTCTATTCAAGTACGTCTAATCTTAGTTTCTGTCTATTCGGGTCGGAGATTGTCTGATGAGCGCTAGGAATGTTCAAGGCTTAACAGTACATTCAAGAAACCTACGAAAAGGCTATGAAGACTATGTCTACTCAATAGACTCCACGAATACCTGGGTTAGAAATCAGGCCTGGCCGGTATTAACTCAACCAGACCCTACTTCTCAAACCGTAACCGGACTCTATGCTGTTTTGCCAGGGGACGGAACTACCGGCCTGGGGAACTTTTTCTCGGTCCTGGTGTCTGGAGACTATACAATTGACCAAGGCGATGGGACTGTGGCTAACGTCTCCGCCGGAGTTCAAAGAGACTACGAATATAATTTTAATAGCGCTAATCTGTATGACGCTACTGTAACATTTAATAGTGCTGGCAGTACAGTACAGAGAGCGTCGCATGGATATGTTAATGGGGATAGAGTAAGATTCTATCGACTGGTAACAGCGACATATATTACAGAGGATCAATTCTACTATGTTGTAAACTCAACTTCTAGCTCATTTCAAATCTCTTTAGAAGAGGGCGGATCAGTCATAACCTTCTCCACTAATGGTTCAGCCTCCCTACTCCCCTATAAAATAGCAACAGTAACTATCACCCCACAATCCGGACAGAATTTAACTTCTGTTGATTTTACCACTACTCACCCGTCTAACACTCTAGCTGCTAACCGAACAACGTCCTGGTTAGATTTAGCAATTAGCGGGCCTAGTATCAATACATTATCTTTAGGAGCTATAAGGCATACTTATATAGAAAGGGTAAACCTATTATCTATGGGTTCAATAACCTCTTTCACCTATTTACTCGCGAATTGCCCGGCTTTAAGGTCGGTATCTATAGAAGCTAACACTCAAAATGTTACCGATGTAAGTTATATGTTTTTTGTATCTGGGATCAATTACGCACCGTTTTTTGACACGTCTTCAGTAACTAATTTCCAATCTATGTTCTCGGGCTGTGCCCCTTTAAAATATGTTCCGGCTTATAATACTTCATCTGGGGTTATTTTCAGCAATATGTTCGCTAACTGTTATTCACTAGTGACAGTGCCCGAATTCAATACGCAAAACGCCACGACAATGGAGGGCATGTTTAACTGCTCTAGCTCTGTTCTGTCAGCTCTGTCTTACGTTCCACAATTTAAAACCGGCAAAGTAACAACTATGAAGAATATGTTTGCAGCATGTTCTTCCTTAACCACTTGCCCGTTTTTTGACACGGGTCTGGTTACGGATATGAGTGGTATGTTTAATGGCTGTACTGCCCTGAGATCAGTCCCATTTTTCAATACTACTGAAGTTACTACTATGGCTAGCATGTTCTTGGGCTGTAGATCGCTAAGTTATATACCTTGTTTCAACACTTCAAAAGTAACTGATATGTCTAGCATGTTCCAGAACTGTAATAGCCTATTAGAACTACCAGAACTAGATACTTCTTTGGTTACCACTATGGCTAGCACATTTTCCGGATGTTCTTCCATTCGCTCTATACCTGCCTTGAACACTCCTTTGGTCACAACTATGGCCAGTACATTCAGCGGGTGTGGTAAATTAGAATCTGTGCCGTTATTAAATACAGTATCGGTAACGAACATGTCTTCCATGTTCAACGCCTGCTATTCCTTGAAATCAATACCAGCGTTTAATACGGCTTTAGTCACCACCATGGCCAGCATGTTTTCTGGCTGTACTCAAATTGAATCCGTACCATTGTTTAATACAGCCTTGGTAACCTCTATGGCTAGCATGTTCCAGAACTGTTACCGGCTGCAATCTGTCCCTTTATTCAATACTGCGGCGGTTACTGCTATGAATAATATGTTCACTTTCTGCCAAAGCCTAAGAGGTGTACCCCTATTCAATACTTCTCTAGTTACCACTATGGCTAGCATGTTCAGTGCCTGCTCATTCTTAAGAACAGTACCTCTGCTAGATACTTCTTCTGTAACTACGGTAAACTCTATGTTTAGCGGATGTACATCTTTAAGTTCTATCCCAGCTCTAGTTGTAACTTCAGTTTCCTCCAGCGCAAACTTTACAAACTTTGTCCTAACCTGTAACTCTAATGGCAGAGTTCAAGCAAAAAATTTCCGTTTTTCTTTCTCTTTAGTAGGCAACAGGTTGTCTAAAACCGCTCTAGAAGAAGTATTTTCTAACTTGCCTACCGTAACCACTTCTCAAACTCTCACCATCGCGAGTAATTATGGGGTAGGTACATTAACAACTAAAACAGCAAACTTAACACTAAGATCTAGCACTATAAGCCTTAGCGATACTAGCGGACTCAGCACTGGCATGATTTTACACTCTGGCACTGGAACCGGTATAACTACTGGCATATCCGCTACTTCTAGCACAACAGCCGATACACTTACATACACCAGCCACGGTCTTAGTAACGGAACCGTGGTCAGTTTTTCATCAATAGGTACTACGACAGGCATCAGTACCTGGACTCCTTACTACGTTGTTAACTCAACCGCCGACACATTCCAAATATCCCTTACTTTGAACGGAGCCGCTATAGATTTAACTGGCAGTAACGGCACAGTAGTGGTCAGATATGCCAACTACATTACTAATATTAACCCGAACGTATCCATAACACTAAGCACACCTTGCGCCAGCACTGCCTCCAACAGCAGCTTGTCTTTCCGCACCCTGGATACGGCCAATGCCCTACTTAAAAACTGGGCTCTGGTCCTCTAACCCTATCCCCCAATGAAACCCGGTTTTTATAAACTTGACCAAGGCGTACTCCTATACGCTTCTACAGAAGTATCCCACGCTGATTACAATCTGCTCTCTGACCTCCACGACACATACCAATATCCAGTTGGCGGATGGAGATGGTTCGATTCTAAAACTGAAGCGGTAGAATTCTTGGGAACAGGTATTGACTAGCCCTTAAACCATTGCCAAAACTCCACCTAATCGGTATTTTTCATACCGTCCACTCCAGCTCCTACTCCCATTGCGCTTTCACAGGGAAAGCTCTCAGGTTCCCGAAAATGATGGCCAGAGCCGGTCATCAAGTCATCGAGTATAGCAATGCTGGATCGGAATCAGGAGCTGAAGAGAAAATTGAGATATTGACAGAAGACGAGTTTAGGCAGTTCTATGGCCTAAATTCTGAACAGGAGTTTTTTGGAGATAGGGCTAATATTGGTAGTCCAGGTCACACCCTTTTTCAGCAAAAACTCATTAGGGAGATGATAGGCAGGGTAGAGGAAGAGGACATAATCTGTCACCCATTCGGTCATGCTCATCAGACCTTGTTGGAAATTTTCCCCAATAACCTACACATAGAAACAGGAATAGGCTATACTACCTTAATGCCCACTAGCTTGAAAATCTATGAGTCCTATGCCTGGATGCACTATCATCTTGGCATGGAGAAAAGGCACGGACATAATTTTGAATGGGTAGTCCCGAATTATTACGATTTAGATGACTGGAAAGTCAACACCAGCCACGGTGATTATCTGGCATTTTTGGGAAGGATAACCGAGATTAAAGGCTTTGACACAATCCGGGCTATTGCTGATAACAGCTCGGTCCCTATTGTTGTCTGTGGACAGGGTAATCTGGATAGGTGGAAACACCCCAACATAACTTATATGCCACCTATAAGTGGTAGAGCCAGGAGTAATTTTCTCGGTTCTGCCAAAGCTCTGCTAGCCCCTTCTATATTTGTCGAGCCGTTCTGTGGCATGTCAGTAGAGGCTATGTTGTGTGGCACTCCTGTTATTAGTGTAGATTACGGGGCTATGACTGAAACTGTTCAAGATGGGATGGGGTTCAGGTGTCATACGTTAGCAGATTGGCTAGAGGCTATTGAGAAAGTCAGTGATCTGGACCGAGGTAATATAGCCAATATCGCTCGGTCAAAATATAGCCTGGAGGTCTGTGGTCAGAAGTATTCCAAAATCTTCAAACAGGCCCATTCCTTGTATGGCAATGGTTGGTATGAACTGGGTTGAAAGCTAGGTAAGCCGTATCAGAATGTCAAATGCCAACTTCAGCAAATCGCAAATCGCAGCCTGGCACGAATGGGCAAGAAGACAACAGTCTGTCCAACTCAAAGAGCAGCCCTTGCCCCGAACAGCAGAAGTCCAGCGACCTATCAGAGGAACAGGTTGTCAAAGCTGCAGAAGAATCCGATGGGTGCCCTGAAATCAAGACTCGCCCCGGATTCAAAAGCAATCGGGTGATCCTTACCTCTGACGATAAAAAAATTCAAAGGTTAATGAACCGGTCAATCGCCGAAAGAATCGGTTTTGACCCCAATTCCCCATCCAGATCGTTTCGTGTTTGACAACTCGTCCGAGACTAATCTCCTGGCCCGAACCCTTAAGCGGACCGGGAAAACTGAACAGATTCTGAAAAACCTTCAGAACGTTCTCGATACCCGAAACCCCTTCGCCCTGTACATAGCGACTGCGGACCGATCTTCCTGCTCTTGGATTTTCGATAAATCTACAGTTTTTGACATGCTGGGCGGAGAGGACATACACTCAAAAACTTTCCGCTCACTGTTCTTAACCGAACAAGAGAGAGAAGCGGGAATTTTGTTTTATATCTTTAGAAAAATCGGTCCGATTGTTGCTGTTAGATTGACAGACTCCTCTATAAAGTCTGTTATGGAGTCCTTATCCGATTCTTCTACAGATTAATGTAACGAAGTTCTGTGGAGATTTTGCTGCTAACTCCGCTTTTGTTACGAACACGGAGATAGACAGTAGACGAATTGCTGTAACCAACAAGAGCCGGAGCCAGTTGTTTAATAAGATTGCCCGAGCTAGTTACAATATCAGCTACAACTCCTGTTGCCGTAGTAACTGAGGTCCGGGTATCGAGATCTCTAGCGGCGGGTGATGTGTATATTGTAACCCAGGCCGGAACATTGGTAGTGACATACAACAAGCCGTAATATCTGCTCATTACCAATTCTAGATTAGAGTGGGCGTCATTATTTATCTCCGGGCTAGTGCTAGAAATAACCTGCTCTTGTGTCTCTAATCCCTTTTTATTAATCACTTCCTTTATAGAGTTTACTTCAAAAGTTAGAGTGGAGAGTTCCGACTTGGTTTCTGATAAGTCGGATTGAAGAGTGGTCAGCGTTGAGTTAATCGTTTCTAGTGACGAGTTAGTACTGTCGGAATACAATGATAGCTGGTTTTGCTGAGACTGAAAGTCAAATTCCAAAGATTCGAATGCGCTTTCCAGGTTGCTGATCGACTCTGCCACTGACTCAGAAAGAGCGGCTTGGGCCGAAGCCAATGCGGTAGAAAACGTTTTCAGGTCTCGTACCTTTGCAAACGTCCTTTCTGCCGTTCTAAAGTTTAGTACGCCAGAGTCAGTTTCAGGGTCGATACACTCTACCAACCCCGCCCCTAGTTTTAAGCCGCTTTTAACTCCTCTACCGTCTTCTACGAAAAGAGTTAACCCGTCTACAAACCCATCCTGAGCCAGTACTTCTCCCGTGCTAGAAAGTTCTTGTCTGGCGACATTTAGCAATCCGCCAGCATAATCTTCAAGAAATCTAGCTCGCAGATCGGCCATGCTATGTTAGTTTAATGCTATTCTGCTTTCAACTGGAAAAGAATACATGCGGAGCGGAATTATGTCTGTCGGGGGTGGATTATCCCATCTGACCTCCCAATGATTGGTCAAGAGTAGCCTGATTTTGCTGGAGATTTTACGATTAGACCAGTCTATTACATTCCCCCTCAGGTCTAGAAGAGTCGACGGAGCCTTTCGAAATAGGCCTGCTCCTGTTATCGGCCTGGTATAAGCTATAGTAGGGCGGAAATCCCTTAATAGCTGCTCTAACGCATCCGAACTCAATCCGCAATTCTTAGCACTGATGTGGGTTAAAGATCTGTTCTCCCCTAGACAAATATACCTGAGTGACGTGCAGTTGTCAATAATAAGGCTGGAGAGCTTGGGAGCGGAGTGAATGTATAAATGCTGTAGGGAGTTATTCCCCTCCAGATTCAGTGACTCAAGGCTGTCTCTGTGCAAGCTCATATTTACATAAACTAAATCGTTCCTTTGTAAATTAACCGACTTCATCATCGGGTCGATTATTTTCCCACTATCTGAATCGATCCAATAGTCATCCCAAGTCAGCAAGTTCTGATTGGTTAGTTTGAACTGGTCGATCGGCTCACTATTCTCCAGTTCAATATGAACCTTGCAAGAGTCGTTAAAATCTTTGTCAATATGACATCTGCGGACCGATTCCCCAAACGCCCCGTTAAAATCCCCATACGTGCCAAACGACAAAAGGTTTACATTTCCGCTCGTCTTGAAAAACGAACACATTGATCTATTTTTCATTCTAGCCTGCCTCCTATCAAAGTCTCGGGACAAAAACTCAGCGAACCGGACAGTTTACCATACCTCTTGCACTTTAGAAGTGACATACAAGCGCTGTAATCAAACGGGTCTTCTAATGACGCACAAAGTATTTCGGAGTTTTTGAATACGGATCGAGATGTCATCCTACTAACCAGACCGGTTTTGCTAAATGAGGCTTGAGGATGGTCCGGGCTAATTGCGGGATACGACCTGGCCGATGATATTTTTGCCCCTAGTGGTCGATCAATAGGTACACCGGACAAACCTAGTCCGGGAGTGCTGCCATACCCCTCCTCAGGCTCAAGAGCTTTATTATACCCTGTTCGACATATTGATGCGGACTCGTTCGGGCATGAACTGCCACCAAATCTTTTGCAAGAAGTTGCTGAGTTAAACCGGGGCGGGTTTAGCAAAGAGACTGCTGAGGTAGTAGACGGACTGTAAGTGTCGGAATAGTCCACACTTTTCGGGTAGATTTCTGTAGAGGCAGAACTGCCCGCAGGTTGTGGCGAAGTGCTTTGCAAAGCGGTCAATTCGGACTGGGACAAATTAGCCATGCTAAGTATATTTGATTGGGCGAAACGAATAAACGAACTAAATTCGGAGTTTCTGTTAGATTGAGAGAATAGCCCTAATCCAGCCCCCTTAGTCTGAACTACCTGGGCTTCTTCTGGGGTGAGAGAGTTATCAACTCTGACCCCATTAGGTATTCTGGAGTTCCCTATTCCCGGAGAGGGCATAATAGCCTCGTTACCGGCAGAAGTTAAAGTGCCGTCAATTAGTTTTACAAAAGCAGAAAATTTCTTGTTCTGAACTAATACAATATCGGTGACAGGGGTCTCATCTATATAAGACTCCAACAAGGCACCGCTTAACTTCAAACGCTCAGATAATTTGTCCAGGCTGGATAGAAAATCAACCATCCGGCCATAATTAGAAACATGATTATTTACCAACTGCCCTGAATTTCTGTATGGGGACAGGGAATGAAGCAAGCCAAATATATTGCAGTAACGCAGTAGCGAAGTAAAATTGCCCCCTCTAACCCCATCAATTAATTTCCCTACGGGGGAGAATGCTGATGGAGTGTGGAGAATACTGTTCAACTCTTCTGGAATTATTCCACTCAACCTATTATACACCCCTTCTAATTCTTCTCTCTTTGCATTGCCTGCCGACTCCTCAATTAGCCTATTCCACATTGGTTTATGAGTAGAATAATCTAGGCTGCTCGTTGTAACCATCTGAGCAGCAACAGCGCTCAGCATGTCAATATCCTCTTTAGATTTCAGGACAGAGTTTTCACCTTTGCTTAACAGATAAGACACAGACTCTAGTAAGTTAAGCCTGTTATTCCTCAACACTTTTTCCAGGTTGATTAATTCGGCAGGATTAACAGCGTAAGTAAGAGTGATTAAATATCCTACCAATTTGGGGTAGTCGCTAGCAATAACAGTAGAAGCTAAAGACCGGTTCTTGGTCAAGTAACCAAGTAGCCTAATAACAGACTTATCCGTACCGTATAAGAAAGAAATATAAGCATCTACTCCTTCCTGACCCCCAAATTCATAAATTAGTTTGGTAAGTTCATAAGCTCTGAAGAAAGAGATCACGTCTTGTGAATCGGTAATCGGGGCGAATTTATTTACCAATTCGGGGAAAGTTTTTACTGACAGTATCTCTTCAACTTCGGGCTCAGTAAACCCTGCCCTTAACAAGTTCTGTCTAATACCAATTTTAGACGGGTCGTAATAAGTTAGCGCTAAATTCGGTACAATGGCAGAATTGCTTTCTCTAAACCCGGCCGATCTGACCGTATTAGAAAACTCTAACAGTACAGAGGAAATCTTGACCAAGTTATCCGTCAATTCGGGCAGCTTTGGCTCGTACCCATACAAGCCCAGTAGTTTCCTATATGAAAGCAGAAGTTTATAGACTCCGGCCGTAAACCCTTTCTCTCTACTTCTACCCTCTAGAGACGGAGGGAATATGCCGGACAGGATTGATAACAAATAGGTGGTATTTCCTATCCCTGGCAAAGGATCAGCTATTAAAGACTGAATGCTGTCCCCGATCTTCAAACACTCAGAATATATCGATTCAAGAACTAAACATGCCATGCCAACTTCCTGATCTGCTCTTACATATCTATTCTTCACACCCTTGGCAAATCTCTCATGCAAATTGCCATCTTGATTAGCTGATTGAGTTTTGAACAAGCTGTTTAGGAAACTTAACCCGGATAGCTCGTCCTGCTCGTAGATTAGGTTAAACTTACCAAACCGGTCATCTAATATCCCACTCTCTATCTTTTTACCGTAGGCCATGGCCAAGATGAATTCGCTAAAGGTGGAAAAGTACTCGACCGAATCTGACAGAGAGCCTTGAAACCCGCTAAATTCTACTACAGCATTGTAAAGAGTTATTAATTCTTGGTAGATTGACTTTCCCTCGCCAGCAAAAGTAGAGCCGAGCAAGTCAATGTCAGTTTGCTCGATCTCGTCCTCTTTTACCACAGAATCAGAGGTTATTGAGTTAATATCCTTATACGAGTTAGAAATATCCCCTATCTTAAGGTCTACTTTCTCTGAGTAGATGCTGTTGAATTTTTTGGCTATGCGAGAAGAAACCGGACTGGCGGTTTGTCTATTTTGTTTATTCAGCCTGGTCTTGGAACTTCTTGCCCTGGGAGACGGACTGTCAGACGGAGCATAAGCCTCAAGCTGTAGCAAGTGTTCTAGTATGCTTGTTCGAGAAAACTGATCTAGGTCTGAAATTCCCTCAATCACCCTATCTACATAAGCCTTAAATAAAGCTGAATAGTCTGCTCCAGCCTCTACAAAAACCTCCTCAGCCACCAAAGAAAAAATTTCCCTTAACGAGCTGATGTTAAAATTGAATGTATAAGCCGCTTTAAGTATTTCAGTCTTAAGGGGTAAGATTGTCGGTATCTTCTTATCTCTAATCCGGCTATTTATTTCCAAAGTCATTCTGACAGTGGACGAGTACAAATTTTTATACTCCTCTCCCGTATTGAATTTGCTGTACTTGTCGAAAGCCCGAGTAACTATAAGGCTAACCCTTTCTTCGACAAGGCTAGAAACTTCCACTTCGACCTAATGCTCTACTGAGCTTTCACCCTTATTACGGTGAAAGAACAATAGACTAAAATAGCTATGGTTAAAGTTTCAATTTTTGGCACGGAAAGAACTTTTTCTGAGAAGGACATGTCAATCATGTCTGACCATCTTGAAAAGGTTTTGAACGAGATCGAGGGCGTACAAGCCAAACGACAAGTGTTGACCAAAGCCTCACTCCCCAAGTTCTCAGGCTCGGATGTTCTGGTGTTTTGTGGGTATGACCACATCACCCTGTCAGCAATCCACCTCGCTCTGGACTCGGAGAAAAAAATTATCCTTTTTGACGAACCGGGGAAATCGGTCGAGCGCGAGATCAATTCCGTGCTATTCTTAGGTATGGATCAGGGGCGCATCCCCTCCTCCTCCCTGAGCTGTATCACCCACTCCTGGAATTACAGAGACATTACAGGGGTTGTCCACACTATTCTCCGCCATGAGCCTCGAAAGCCTGCTGAGCCAGATAGTTCAGGACCTGATACAGCACGACCGGTGGAAAACTCTAGAAAACCATCGGCACGAGCGAGAGCTGGAGGAGATGAGGTCGACGAAACAAAAATCGTCACCGAATAGTAAAATACTCTCAGACTTTAACAAGAGCACTTCAGGCGGGGTCTGTACTTCTAGCCATGAAGGCCTCATAGCCAAGTCTAAGGTGGCTGCAGGGGCTTCTGCAACGGCCGGAGAAAGCGAACTACAGGCTTTCTTCCTGACCACATCTTGGTGCGGTCAACGTCTGGACAGATGGCCAAACGCCCGAGACGCCGAATCGGCCATTAAATCCATCCGGCAAGACATGGCTAATCTGGTTGACAAAATCGACCCTGCCGATTTTCTATCTGCTAGCGATGAAGCTATTTCTGAAGGACTGGACTTGCGGATTATAGCCGAACAGGTCAGTTTGCTAAGGGATAAACAAAACTTCCGGGCGGTCAACTCCCCACTGTTTGCCGAATTCGCAAAAGCTTATCCACACATAAGTCTTAGAGACTTTGAAAATGTGTATAATAAACAAGGGCAGAAATTTGTCCAGTCCGGGATTTACATCCTGCGGAGAGAGTTCAAAAACAACCCGCCTAGCGGTCTAGCTCCCGAAAATCTCGAACATTGGAAAAAGATCTGGCCTCAGTATCTACCACCGCAACTCCTCCTATGGCAAAAAAATCTAAAATCGATAGAGACAAGAATGAGAATGGCCCAAAGGGCGTGGAAGGAATCAATATCCTCACAGACTCCAAGCACGGAGTCTATGTAGAAGGGGCAGAACAAGTGATTGACATGTACGAAAAAGGTCAGATTTCTCGGTCTGATCTTTACAACTCGATCCTTGATCTAGAAGTCGTGTTTAAAGGCAAAAATGTCGTTGAAAGCAAAAGAGAAGAAGATATGAATTAATCGTGGTCGGCTCTGCACAGTCCCCTAAACGAGTCGTAAAGACTGGTTACAATGACAGGTTGTACGGATTAGGCGTTAACCAGGGGAGTCTGGCAGGCTATAAATCCGACCCGTATACCTGGGGTGGATTACCCAGCGCCATAGCTGGTACGATCCTCCCCAGAAGAGATGACATTCTCATCGAAGAAGGCGGGGGCGGTGCTCGAGCAATTGAGCATTACGCCCGTCTTTTTAATGACAATGCGGTTATTTCAGCTTGGGAGAAACTGGTAGGGGAAATTATACAAAGAAAATGGGAAGTTTTTCCTGTCTCCGGTTCGGATAGGGATGAAGAGGTAGCGGAGTTTGTCAGACAAGTTATTTACCACATGGGCAGCAATACCAGGCAGAGCCGTGGTAGAGATATGCTAGCTTCATCTAACTCCGGATTCAATTCTTTTGTGCGAGGGATGTGCGAAAGTTTGATCTTGGGTATTAGCGTAGGCGAGATATGTTGGATGAGGCAGGGAGATTATGTCGTTCCGGCGGAGATTAAACTAAGAGACCCGAGACGTTTTCAATTCGTACTAAATATGGACGGCTCTCTGAGCCCGAGAGTGGTCACTATTCAATCTCCGGTAGAGGGTGTCGCTATACCTCTACGCTCTATGATAATCCATAGGCATTGGGCTTATAGTAATACAATGGACCCGTATGGTACAGGTCTAGGTAGACAACTATACTCGTTGGTCGAGTTCCGCCGAACTCTTATGTCATTCTGGCTGCAATACGCAGACAAACATACCACTCCTACCGCTATTGGTAAGTTTAGCCTGGGTACTCCAGACGAAGAAGTGACTTCTCTATTCTCTGCTTTGCAGCGACTAGGTCAAGAAACAGCCATAGTAATTCCTGATGAGATGGATGTTAAGTGGCTAGAAGGCGGAGCAGGCAGACCTGAGCTTTACGAGAACATGATCAGCTATATCGATCAGCAGATCTCATTCTTGATTAATGGCGAATCGACAGTAGGTCAGGATACGGGCTCTACAGGTTCTTATGCTAGGGATAGCGTAGCTGATAGCGTCAGAATGCGCAAAGCCAAGGCATTTAGCGAACAGCTTGATGAAACGATCAATGCTACCTTAATTCGCTGGATAGTCGAACTGAATTATCCTGGGGCTTCTGTACCCAGACTTCGTCGTAACTTTGAAGACCTGGAGCAGAGAGAAGATCCGGTAAAAGTTGTGCAGATAATGTCTCAGCTTAAAGCGCTAGGTTTTGATGTAACGGATCTGGACTGGATCAGAGATAAGCTGGAAATTCCCTCGCTGGCTAAAGGCGAACCTCCTGAAATGCCCGGAGGAATGTCTGAAAAACCAGCCACTAAGCAGCGCACTACAGAAGCCTCCGAATCGATTGTTGGAGAAAGAGCGATTGGTAAACTACTGTCCGATCAGGCCTCTGTCTCCCATGAAAATCTCGACTTTTCCGAGTTTGATGAGCAAGGAGATCTTAAGGACAAATCTGTCCGAGACAGAGTGTCTAAGCTCATCTCCGAACGGTTTAATAACGGGGGTATTGACGAAGTTGGTTGGGAGAGGGTTGCTATTGGGATTAGTAACACCGATGCTGAGTCTAGCCGTATTGTCGTGGACGAGTACACCTCTCCAGGCGACATTATCTACATTGCAAAACGTCTACTGGACGAAATCAAGATGATTCCCCGTCCTTGTGGCGAACATTGCGACATGGCAAACAAAATCCACATGAGTTTGGCAACCTACGAGTCTCAAGCCCTCAGAGATGAGTGGTTTACTCCTGACCAAGTCTCTCTCCTAATCGGCCTTTATTCCAAGGCGTTCAGACTAAACCGAGTAGCGGTTCACAAGGAGTGTGTAGTTATCGATACGGAAGAAATGGGTTACTGGAGTTCATTTGCCCCGTACTATATGTAATGGTGAAAGCTGAGTAGGTGTAGACCGACCTCTCACAAATCATGCTACAGATTAGACCTTCAACTCAATCCCAATTCTGGGTACAGGCTTCACCCTGGAGTCACTACTTCACTTCTTTTTCTGGCATCAGAGACACCGCAGCCAACTCTCAATACGCTGACGGCATCCGTCAAAGAGTATTCCAGCTCAAGGGTGTAAAAACTCTGCAAGAAGCCACTATCATGACCCCCTTCGACCCCCGTATTCACTACGATATGGTCGACTTCTGGAAGTCAAGTGGTTGTGAGTTTGTAACCATTACCATCACTCCTGTAACCTGCGGCGAAGACCCTCAACCCCTAGGTTCCAGAACCATCATTATCCCCGACGCTCAATTCACCTCCCTGAACTTCGGTACGGTGGACAGAACCAGTGGTGCTCCGAGCACCATTGAGATGACCTTTGTAATGGACAACTTTACTTACAACTGATGGGGTCTAGGATCTATGCCGGTGGATGTTTAACTCCAGGGCAAATTACTGCCTTGGAGTCCATCGGTGTGGACGAAGAGGGGGTTAAGAGTACTAAGTGCAGGGTTAATAATACCTGTGGCAGGACAGTTAAAGAAGTTCTTTCTGATCCTAACCTTATACTGTACGACCCCCTTAGAAAGTTTTATACAAAGTGGGGGGAAAGTTCCGTCCCTTGGACGGACGAATCAGAGGATCCGAGGTGGGGATTTGCTAAATTTGTAGCGACGTATAGCTATCCCCAAGGTACTCAAGTACTATACCTGAGTAACAATGGCCATACCTTGACCGTTTATGAGGCTGTTAGTAATATTGAAGTTTTGCCAGGAGATCTCGATCCGTCAAAATGGTCTGAGGTGTGTTCGATAGATAGTGCGGAACAGATTGAGTTGTATACTTACGAGAGTCTGATCAGTAAATACCCATATTACTCTCCTGATGCCAGTTCATATTCTTCGGGGAAAATAGTACTGTTTGATTCGGATTGTGGCAACTTAACTTGCATGTTTTTGGCTATTGCCAACGTACCTGCAGATCAAATAGCTTTGAACCCGCCGGAAGTTAGCTCGTGGAAAAGAGTCGTATGTGTGGAGAATGGCAAGCCGAACAAGTGTATAAAATCAGCTTCTTGTGATCAGGTGTCTTTGTCAGACGGTTTCAGCGATTTGATCTGTCTGCCGGATAAGGGAACAAACCTCTGAAGCTTTGGCCAGGAAATCCTTATTGGAGATCAGAGGGGCCAGATCTTCCAAAAACAACTCAGAGGTTTCAGGCCAGCCAGAAGAAATGTACCTGATGAATTCTTTTAGCTCGTCTACAGTGATGAACCTGCTTGGTAATAAGAACCAGTTTAAGTTAGTCCAGACCAGCATATCCCCACTAGGCAATATGACAGTATCCCCAAGACTACACGAGTCTCTTTTGGGGAACTGGTCTAGATTTTTCCTTAGTACATAAATAGATATTTTATTGTTGCTCGCCATCAATTTCGGGGAAGAGTTGGTCTAAAACTTGCTCAAGTTGAGACCCGATGGTTTTGATTAGGTATTGATTCTTTGTCGATTTCGCATCGGCATAAGCATCAATTAGCATAGCCAGATCCTTTTTGTCCATGTTGTCTCCTTCTCCCTACTTTCAACGGTTTTTCAGAAAAGAGTAATGGCGTTGAAAGCTTTTTAGAGTTTGACCTCGACATGGCGCAGAATGTATCAGAGTTCGACATTTCTAAAACGTATAGAAATGTTGTTCTGACTAATGTAACAGGCGAGCCGGATACAGACGGTTTACCTACCGCCGTGGTTCCGGCCCGCAGAACCGGAAATATGGCCCTGAGAGACCAGGGCCGGGTCCAGGACGGCTTTGGAACGTCTGCCCCTCTGGTTCTTACCTCAAACCTTATCGAAGTGGAGAGCGAGCCCGCCAGCGCTTTCTCCGCTATTCGCAGAGTAGATCTCGTAAATCTCTACGCCTCTTCTTTCATCAACAATTTGCTCTGGAGCTGAATAGATGCTTTTACCATCCAATTACTCTACTAATAGTTTTGCATCTCCTAACAACATCGAGCAGTCAGTAGCTGGCTTGATGCTAGAAGTTCCGGTTTCAGCTAATTCTGATTACGACTACCAGAAAAATTTCGCTTTGGTAACCTCTCTAGTTCTTTGTAACAGAAGCAGCACTAATTTGGCTGTATCAGCGAAAATAGTCAATGGTACGACTTCAGCTTTTCTCCTGAGCGGCCAGAATATCCCCCCTAACCTCTCCTTCGATGTAATCACCGGCAATAAAATTATCCTTAAGGAAGGTGATAAGTTGTATGTATGGCATAGCAGCGCTACAGCTAATTCACTAAGTGCTGTACTATCCTACACTCTTCACAGTCCTCTGTCTACTTACGACATCTGATCATGCACTACATCCCCCAACTAACAGCAGATGTAATTACTCAGGTCCCTGAGGACAAAAACTCCTACATTAACATAAAAAATGTTGGGGCTAGCGGGGTAGGGGATGTGGAGTTTACTGCTAATGTCCTGAGTATTGATGAGAGTGGTATTGTTACCTTGGGGGATATAGTAGGGTCTGCTACAGACTATCTGAAACCGGGAGTTCAACTAAGAACATTTGCATATAATTCTCTGCCGCCTGCCGAATCTCCCTCTATCACAGTCTCTAGCCATTTAATAGGTGGGAATGTAGACTATTCTACTTCAACCGCTCCTAACTCCAACCTTGCCCAGTTAAAATATATTGTGTTCGGTTTGGATGAAGTTAAAGGTATTGTACCTAACTCAAAAGTTGAGTATGTAGTTAAACCTGCCGAAGCTGAAAACTCCCGCATTTTAAACCCTAACCTTTGGGATATTGATAACTATGTTCAGCTAAATCTCACCCGTACTTCTGGCTCTGTCCTTCCAATCATATTCAGACAATGGGGTACTAGCTTTAAATTCCTAGGCGTTATAGGTAATAACAAGGTAGGCTATACTTCCCTATCTGCACAGTTTAGAGATCTGGGCAACACTGAAATTGCCAGTTGGGAAGACGATCCGGTACTGCCCTCGTTCCTGTTTGATATTTTTTCAGTCGGTGGTGGTGATGCGTCCCTAGTTAAAAAACTCAAAGCCAAAGAGACTCTGGAAATACTTCCCCTTCCTGTCGGTTCTCAGTCTAATTTCATACAGTGCTCAGGTCTATCTCAGTCCAGCCTCTTGTCAGCAGGCGATCAGATAAAATTTACCATAGACGATACTAAATTCTTCCAGCAAGCAGTTGTTACTGCGGCCGGTGGCGGGATTAAGGATATTTTCTTCCCGGCCGGAGTTTACTCAATCCGCGATACATATTTCTCTAGCAATATTGGGATTGACTATTCTAACATAACCTTGAGAGGGGTGGGCGACGGATCGGTCATTAAAAGGTTGCCATGTAGCCCGTCTAACACTTCTTACCCCGGTCTATTAAACTTCTCAGGACAGTCACAAAACCCTCGAATCTACGGGGTGAAGATCAGATCCCTAGCCTTTAACGGTAATAGAAACGAGTCTTTCTCCTTAAATTCCCCCTCGGCGTCTGAAGTAACACTACAGCTCAGCAATGCGGACAATATTGTTGTGTCAGACTGCACTATTTACGACAATGGGAATAGCGGACTTGTAATAATTAACTCTAATAACCCTACTATCCTGTCTAATAAAATTCTAAGGTCTGGCCGAGCTTACGAAGAGCAGGTGAGCCCTTTGTTAGTTAGCCAAAGCGAAAATGCTATTATTCAAGGTAACATATTCCAGCACTCCACAACCAGCCCGAGAATAACCCAGACTGACTTCAGCCTTATCAACTCCAACATTATCCGAGCATGTGGGGACAGAGGTCTGATACTGGAAAGCTCTTTCCAGTGGAACGCTCAGGGGAACCTTGCTTATAGCGACAACGACTCAATAATCGATTTTATTGACACGTATAATAACAACTACAGCCGAGCGGCTATTGAGGTTCGGAAAGGGTTTGCTCTAGACCCGATCTTCATGACCGTGTCATACGCAGGCGAATCAGTCAGAATTGCCAAAAATAGCATAAGTGCCGATATTTATACCCTCGACTTAAGTAAAACTAAGAGCGCTTTGGCCGGCTCGTTTAAGGTTTTGCAGACAGCCGACCAACTAAGTGCAGGTATTTTCTCAATTACTTTACCCGGAGGTCTGACTAACCTAAGCGCAGACTCTAAAACTATACTTGCAACAGGCAACTTGAATAATCCCTACGGGTATATGTATGAAGTTAAAGGCACGGTGGTATTCGGCAGCTTCAGAGTACTTTCCATATCCTCTACCACTATTAACCAAGTCCAGTACAACTCGATTAAGCTGTTAAACTCGAGCGACATGCTCAGTTTCCAAATCTACTCCGGCATCTCCTCCACTGCAGATATTACTGCTAATGACCGGATACAAATATCAGGCTTTACCAATACCGATCTGCCCGGATTAAACCCGAATAGCTACTATCAGATAGTAGGCATTGATGTTGACAACAACTCTATTGTCATCTCCCAAGTACAAAACCTGTCCCAAGAAGTGGAGTTCTTGGGTGGCAATCTATCAATTGCCAGATCGGACTACTTTATCGCAGACGGAAACGTTATTGTTCACTCTGGCGATTGAACTTCTACCCTAGCTAACTAATCTTCCATGGCTAACAGACAGACCATAATCGGTAAAACTGCTGCTGTACCTCTTGGTCAGCAAAAGGCCCAAAACTCTTTGCCTGTTGTATTCGCAGAAGATCAGGCTCCGTTACCTGTAGAAGAACAGAATAAGATTCAGTCTGAAGTTGCTCTGTCTCTATTGGGTATACCCCGAGCTGAAGTAGCTCTGGGTATTTTTGCTGACGTAAATACTTATGATGTAAACCCGTCCGAATGGTCCCAATTCCCGATTGAGAATGACCCTACCACGGGCACCGGGGTAAACCATATCCCTCAAGAAGCCGGAGCTGAGATAGTAGCGTCGAGTGGCAGAACTGCCATCTTAACCTCTAAGAGATTCTTCCGCTATCAGCCTGGTAGAGTATCAGCCTCTACCATGGGTGTGAAGATGAATAAAACCCGCTCAACTTATTCAAATACTACACCTAGCAGAAATATAATGAAAGGCGCTCCTACTATCAAAAAGTGGGGCATATTTGATAAGTATGACGGGTATTACTTTGAAATTTTTAATAGCGGGGACAAGAATGACTTCCACTGTGTCAGACGTACCCAGGCCCTGATTCCTAGTCAACCCAGCGGTATTGAAGCCACTCCGGAAAGATGGAATGCGGTTACTGGGGATACTGCAGCCGGGGTTAGCAACATCAAAGAGGGTAACTGGGGCGTGGTAGGTGTAGACCCGGTAATTTATAGAAATGGCTTGTGCTATGTCGCTGCAGCAATTTACGATCCAAGCCTTTGTTACAGCCCTGATGACGTGCGGAATATAGAAGCGTCTCCAAGCACTTTGTCAGAGTATACCTTTAATGAGGGCTATGCTGTAAGACTAGCTTATATAGACTCTGCTGGCAACTCGATAGAGCACTTGCTGAATCGCCAATACGAATTCCCTTTCGATCAAAAGGAAACCTATAACCTAAGCGATTATAATACTTGGAAAGCCAACGACTCTTTCCTCAAGCCCGAATCTGAATATATTAGACTTGATGCTCACTGTAAATGGGAGCATCTTGTGACCAACTTAAGCAGAGGCGGCGGAACGGGCTTCAGTTCGGAAATCAATGTGGTTACCAGCAGCGATCTGACAATTCTGGATGTAGACGATACTAATTCCAGATTTGGTTATGACAGCTCTCCTAGTGAAACTTATAGTGGAGTGAAAGTTTGGAACTTGCTAGTATCGGTCCAGGGTAGTAGCCAAGTTACCAGCGCTCAGTATAATGCTGCTTTCCCAACCGCCCACCGAACCGTAGCTTATAACCCCTCCAGCACCACTCCTGGCGTAAAAAACATCACCTTGAAGGAGTGGTTCAAGATCTGCGTCCCTCCGCAGTACAGAATGGTGTACGAGTGGCGTCCGGTTCGTGCTATGTTCAGCGGCGACCAGCTCAATGGTGAAGTAAACACTCTACGCTGGAGCGACGTATCCACTGCAAACGTAGACCCGGCAGATACTGGCATTAAGAGACCTGGAGATCCGGTAACAATCGACAACCAAGTTCTGACCGATACTTCTGTCTATAACATTGACTTTTCTAAAGTGACAATGTGGAAGATCGAGTTTAGCTGGTATGGTGCGGTAGGTGCGTTATTCCTTTGTTATGTCCCTGTATCTAGTGGAGAAGCGAGGTGGGTCAGAGTACACCACATGCGATCTTCTAACCAGCACGATGTGGCCTCGTTGGGTAATGCTACACTGCCAATTACTTATCTAACTCACTCCGGCCTGAGTAACGGTTTGCCTAGCCAGAAGAGTATTCTGGTTAAGTACGGTGCATCTTATTATATTGATGGTGGGGATAAAGGCACGGTTAAACTGCTGTCCAAGTCTTCAGACTATTCAAAGAATGTGGCTTTCAGTGGTATAAAAACCACTGTAACAACTCCGCTTTTGTCCAACTACTTCTGCATTTCCACTTCCAGTGGCATTACTCAGGCCGAGAAAGATCTACTTATTGGGTCTTATTTGAAGAATAACGTTACACTAAAAGTTATCTGGGCCGAGAATGAAAGTACGGACAAAATCCGGCTGTACTTCAACGGGGCGATTAGCGGCTTTTCTAATGGCGATTCTATAGACCTGATTGTTCCCAGGAAACAAAGGTCGGTAATGTCTCTCAGGGCTAAAGACGAAGTAAGCAATTCTTCCGGCACCCCGATCAGAAACCGGATCCAGCTATATCCGATTAAGTTTGGCATCGGCGTGGTAGATTCGACATCATATAGCAATATCCTTACCATAAACTTCATTAAAAATCCTCTGCTTATTACTAATAACCTAGACAATAGTACTCTGTCCCAGACCTACTCCTATCCTATCTACACCCTCAGCTCTAACCAAGGGCTAGGGTTCAATCTCGGTTCGGGGACAGCTCCGAAAGAAATTGTCTCCGGAACTAACATCACCAGTGGCAACTACGCCTCGCTAAGTGCTTTGTTGCCGAACTCCGGGTCTTACTTCTTCTGCTATATGAGAAGTCTACCTACAAAATCCGTCCCTTCGGGCGGGTTTGGTTCTGTCCCCGATGCACTAGAAGTCCCCGCTCTGGTCAGATTCTTCAAAAAAGGCACTAAGATCTACATCCAAAACTACCAACCTCAAGTAGAACCATATAATGTGTATGGTAACCTAATGCCGGTCAGAATGTACACATTTAGTAATGCCGGTCTGTCAACCCTATTCACTGGTCAGTTTACCCATAGCCAGTACGAGGACCAGAAAAAGTGGAACGAGTCTGATCGAGTAGGTAGTTTTGAATCCGTAGCTCAGCTATCCGGGGCTTCGGTTTCTCAGGACTTCAGGCTGTCTCCAGTGGCCAATACGGGCAATACTATCTTCTCCCTGTACTGCAACAACGGAGGTTCTCAATTTGACCTGACTGATTACTTCTCCTACAACAAAGAGTATATTTCCTACCCGCTAACAAACGAGGTAGATATACTTTGTGTATACGCAATGTGGGAGTCTACATCTTCCACTATCCAACCTTCGTCTCAGCTCTCTGTTGTAAATTCCCTAACCTGGGAGGAGCAGTGATCCATGTCCAGCGATAAGAGTCTAAGGGCGGAGAAAGTATCTCCGAGAACAACTAAGGTTACAGAGCAGATGGTGGACGTTAAGGGTTTCCCCCTGTCCACCGAGCAAGGTTCGCCTCTGGTGACGGAAAAAGATTCGTACTTGTCGTCCGAATACTCTTCAAAATCCGCTTTGAGTGTTACAGTCGACCCCGAATCGTATCTGCTCACAGCAAAAAGCACCTTAAACGTTTTCAGTAAAGGTAGCCCGGCTGCTCTACCTATAGTCGAGCAGTTTCCTGAGCAGTCTGAAACGTCCCGGTCTTTGCTAGGTATCGACAGACGGACTACCCAGCAAAGCTTGTTCAGTAATGTTTCTTCTTACGGCTTAGACTCTAAGGATTGGAAGATTGAATTTTTTGGGCGTGACGACCGAGCAAATTTATGGTGGACTAGAAGGCCTGCGGCTGGTGGCAACTACTTCCCTGAAAAGTACACTGAGGACGAGAAAAATTCCGCCCTTGTTATTCTGACATACCCGACACCTTTTCTAGAGCCGACCAGACCTGCTCTTCAAGATCAGCTAACTGGATCTACTACAGACCTGTCTAATAACGACTGGGGTCAGTATTTAAACACTCTGGTAGCCATGTACTTAATCGAGTATATGGTAAATAACTTTGACCAGAAGCAGCTACTGAACTACAATCTAATCCCGCTGCTGGCTAAATACCCGACTATACCAGGGCCTAATGGTACAAAAGTCTTCAATCGGGTCTACTGGGATAGTATTTGGCTAGACATTAAACAGTCACGTTTTGGTAGATCGTCCGAGGACTACCCCATTATACCCAGCGGCAGAGCTTATAACTTCAAAAACGTTACTATACCTAACTGGAGAGCTAATCCAGCCCTCTGGGGCAGCAGTACAGTAATTATCAACCAGTCCACCAACAAACTGCCTGTCGATCTCAATGTATCCTGGGACAGTTTCTTTTTCAGCACGACCCGGACGTATTTTCCTGAAAACTTAGCAGAGAACACAGGTCATTTTAAGATTAAGACAAACCCGACACCAGATCTGTGGTCGTCTTATCACGGCCTGAGATGGTCTCAAATTAGATCTGATCTAAAGGATTGGGAATTTACCGTCCATGCCAACGAGTCTACCATAACCCAGGTAGAGAAAGACCTGAAACTACCGTATTTTGTTCTGGACACCCCCCTAGTCCCGGACAAAATCAACAACACATTCACCAACTTCTGGCCTTCTCAAGCCTTCGGTCAGCAAATCAACCTGCCTACTAACAACAACAAAATAGGCGGGATAGAGGGTATAAGCAGTGAGGTGACTATAAAATCAATCAGGGCTTTTAGATACCAGCCAGGGCGCATAAGCGGATTTACTTATGGCGTAAAGGTTAGTGAGATAGGGGCTGGGCCAGGAACTGTGCTCGAATTCGGTGTGGAGAATCTTACCGATTCTTACATGTTCAGGCTGACAAACGGTTCACTGTTCTCTATCGTCAGACGGTCTACCGTGCCCCTGGAAAGTACAGAGTTCTTAGCTAATGCAAACTATGCGGCTAATACCAAGGCTGTGACGGTAAACGGTCTGACTCAGTACGAGACTGTAATCGAGCAAAAGTATATGAACGGTGATCCCCTTAGTGGAGAGGGGAAAAGTGGTTATTTCCTGAACCCGGATACGGTTACCATGTACAAGATTGAATTCGGCTGGTACGGTGCTATCGGGGCGAGATTCTATGCGTATGTGCCCACTGGAAGCGGAGATTGTAGATGGGTAACTATGCACACTTTGGTTATAGAGAACCAATTAGGCAGACCGTGTCTAGCCGACCCCTTCTTCTACTTCAAATATCGACTGAAGGTAAGTGATTCATCCACGATCAGGGTAAATCAAAACCTGTCTAAGTACGGTGCGTCTTACTACATCGACGGCTATGACAAGGGGACTTTATATAGTTTAAATGCTCAGTCTCGTGTTCGTTATTTGCCCAGCCCTGAGTTTAGCGAAATAAAAACCAACATAAACGCTATTGACTGGGTTACCGTATTGGGTATAAAACCCAAGCAATACATTATTAACCGGTTTGGAAACCAGTTCTTCAATAAGAAGGAGATTTTCCCCGACAAGCTCATGGTCAGGAGCCAACAGGACTGTGAGATTAAAATCGTTCGGCAAAGAGGTTGTCCGGAGTGGGCTTTCTCTCACCAGGAAGGGTATATTTGGGATGCTTTGCCCGAAGAAAGACGTATGAGGGGTAAGTTTGCAATCACTCCGTTTTATACCTTGGACTATCCCGAACTAGGTATTGCATCCGATGACGGCAGAACTCATACGGCAATAGCTACTTACAACGGTCCTTCCGCTGGTAATTTCAGGAGCCCGTTTGATAGTAATAACTGGACGAGTATAGGCGGGCAGTCCGTCAGAGCGCTGGGCAAAGATATGTTTGTCTTGTGTGCTGATAATCAAAAAGATTTCGGCCAAGACAACGTAACTGTTAAACTGACCAGAGATAAAAGCGGGATATTAAATTTGTCCAGCAGTAAGCAACTACCCAGCCCGGATGGAGTCTATCTGCCGTTCACTTTCCCCTTAGTTGACAACTACTCTGACGGTTACGATATAGAATTTGACTATTTCAGACGAGATCAAATCTTGCTCAGTACGATAGATGTGGTTAGTAGTGAGTTTTATATTTTCTGGACCGGGGGTGACATGGATACTACTGTCGTACCAGCTCACTCTTCATCGCTGAGGATTGGTTTGGCTTGGCCGAGTACAGACGTATCCAGCCCGCTGTATGCTACTACCCTGTCCAATAGCTGGGGAATTGAAAGTTCACCAACTTACGACCAGCAGTCAACTTACTACGAGGGCTTACCTTATGACTTCGCCTTCGACTACAGCAATAACTCAATTTACTACGAGACTTCTATATACCTACTGCGCAACACTTTCAATTTCGAGACTAGAGAGCTTTCCGGGTATAATTTTGACACGGAGCTGGATAGAACCTATCCATCAGTTCCTGGTGTGGATGGAGGTACTTGCAGAGGATTGTATTGCAGAGCAGGTAGGGAAATCAGGGACAACATCAGCATTATTTCCGAAGTCAATCCGGCCACCTCTGTAACAACCTACTACCTGAGTGATAATGCGACACCCTGGCCCAACCTCGGGTCACAAACTTATGTGGTTACTATAACCCAGGGCTCATTTGTACGCAATGTCACAACTACTGGTGGTGTTGTTAGAGTGGTGGGAGATGTCACCCAATTCTTACTGCCCATAGGAACCACATTACCGGCAAACATAACCACCAGTTCACTAGTCAGTGTGTCTTACCGAACAATATACATAGGTCACATAAATAGAGATCTGAATGTCACCAGCATCATTACATCAAAGATAGCTCCGGGCTCATTGCCCTTTGTCCGAGTGTTTCTGCAGGGTAGGCAAGGAGCTAGTCTGGGCGGGGTTTGGATCGGTCAAAAGACCTCAGAAGGGATAAAAGTAGAGCCGTTTACCCCCCACCGCTGCACGCTGTCTATCTCCGATACCGGTGTTGATTCTCACGGTGAATGGGCCTCTGTTCCTGAAACAGATGGCGTGGTAAAAGCAATCCGAACTTACACAGCCCAGGACAAATTCGGTCTGTCTACCGCCCCTACTATAGACCCGCAAGAGGACAGCCTGAACACGCGCAAATCTATCCACAACTCCCCTAAAAAATGTGGAAGTTTTTTAACTTCGGGCGGAGCCAATTCGGCTGGCATATTCACCCCTTCTGAGTACCCGATTCGTTGGCTGACTTCTGATTCAGGAGACTCTCTAGCCACCTACTACGTCTCAGCCAATACCTCTACCGAAATCAACTTACAAGATATTTTTAACATCTCTGCAGAGAGCATCATAAATGATGACGAGGGCAATCTGGCGACATTCTTCATAGCTCGATCTTTAACTAACCATTCCGGGTCAGACAATGAGATCTACCTCTCACTGAATTACACAGAACAGTAATCAGAGCGTTAAAAGCTATATAGATTCGTTGCTCATGGCCGAACAGTCCTTTTTTACTTTTAGAGAAGCAGCTCGTCCGGATATTGGACTGGTTTCAGACGGGTTCCAGAACCTGTCAGAGATTTTTGAGTCGGACAAAAGGACAGCACTTAGGAATATGGGGCTGAGCCCGGAGGTTCTGGACTCGCTGTACGGTCTTAGTGGGCAGTTAAGTGATAGAGAGGATTTTCGATTCTGTTCTGGGTTAGAAAAAACTCTGCTACCCGCTCTTCAGCAGTTAAGTGAAATATATGTGTATCAGATTCCGACTAGTTTATACGATTCAAAGGATTATTATTCCCCGTCTCTGCCACTAGGCGGCGAAGGTTCTCCGTATGTAAACTACCCAAACGTCATTATTTTCAATGGGTCCATTCAGTGCGAAGGTGCTCAGTATCTGACTAATACTATAGGGGACACGATATTTAGCAACCCGGTTAGAAAACTAGTAGCGGTATCGACCTCTAGAAACAGCCTGTTTAACTCGGAAGGAGATCCGGTCAACCTGGGCTATTTTAAGAATGCAAGTTATGCTGGAAGTGTTAGAGTTCGCAGAAGATCTCATGTAAATAGAATCTTTCTACCTCTAAACAGTGTATTGCCGCGTCCGGAGATAGTGGAAAGTCCTAGCCATTCTCTGGACATGTACATCGACAACAACTCCGGGACTAGTACTCCGCTCAAGCTACTTTCGACTAAAAATACACCGCTGAAAGTGCTTTGCAGAATGTCCACCGGGACAATTAAGTTCACTTTCACCGACTCGAACAGCCCGTATTTCTACGGGTTCCAGATCCAACCTCTGCAAAAAAGACCCAATTCACCCGCAGTCGACTTTCTCCCTGTGGTGTCCGTAGCTCAGGCTTCCGGATCTTTACAGTACACGGTAAATATTGACATTACAGCAACAGGTTATCAAACAATCTATGACCTATACCTCTACCTCTATGTCAATCCGGTAAAAGTAAAAGCTATTGAGTTTTCAGGTATAGATATAAGGGAGACTCAGGATAGAAAAGACCTGGGCCTGATTGGATATGATAACCTAGAAAGTTTTACAATGGTCGGCGGGTCGATGACTATACTACCCCTCTGGCTCAAGACTTTAAAAAATAAACTTAGAAGGCTAGACTTGAGCAAGTCAGGGGATGTCTGGAAGTCGGGAGTTATGGGCTGGTTTGACTACAGAGACCCAACTCTTTTACCCTCTGCCTCTACCCCTCAATGCACTGCGGTCAGCTATCTAACCGTACCCAGAAAAGGAATTTTTGTAAACGAGGCAGGTAACGACTGGTCTGACGCACTGTTTAGAAAGTATGTCTTAAATGAGTCTGGTCGGGTAGCTAATGTCGATTATAGACAATTTAGCTCGATGGAAGAGCTGGTACTAGGGGACAGGTTTAAAGGGTATTCTCCACGACTCGATGATGTATTTCCTAACCTTAGAGTGTTGACATGGTCTAATAGAGACTTGACCCGTCCGTTTTCCCGCTTCTTGTATGGAAATCTACCCAAAATTAACAATAACGGGTCTCTTATAAGTTACGATATTTATAACTCAGGCGGCAAAGGAGATATTACACAAATAGGTACTTCGACAGACCCGACAAACTTCGGCCATATATCAAAATACCGTATAGTGTCTTTTAACATAGGCACTACAAGAAGCGGTGCTTCACTTTTTGAATCGACCGGATACATAAACAACCCGGTAGGTGAAGACTGGTCAGCATGGAGAAGCAGCTCGGTCAGCATTTCACTCACCCGAACTTCTGTTTTTGTAAATCTGCAAAACGGCCAATGGGATTCTCTTGTCACACTTGAAGCACCGGCCTCAAGAGGAGGGGTGAAGTTCGACCTGTTATCGTCCTCCATAAAAGCACCTAAGTTAACAACTCTATCCCTTGGCAGCTCTTTTACAGAAGGTAAAGTTCCGTCTTTAGGTACAGATCCGGCAACTGAAACTGGTAGTTTAGTTACATTAGACTTGGGAGCTTGCGACAACCTACTCCCCGTAACTGACAACGGAGTAGACTTCTTCCTACCGGTGACTTTTGCTCCGGCCCGAGGCCCAGTTAACCAACACAACTTAAAAACCCTATCACTTGGGTTCTCTTCAAACCCTTACCGGTTTAGAAAAAATGACCTTATTAACTTACATTATTTAGATACGATAGATGTCAGGCAATCTAACTTCACCGGCCGTTTCCCAACTTTCCCTTCTCGGTATTTCCCAGATACCGAGAGAAAAGATGTGGCGATAACCATAAACTCGTCAGGATTTTATGATATTAGCCCGCTGTCCATTACAACATCTAACCAGTATTTCTCTAGAGATATAACTAGGATAACTGCAGATAACTGTAATCCGAGTGGAGGCGGAGCATTATTGCCCTCTTTCGAAGGTGTTACAGAGACCCCTGTAGTTTCTGTAAAGTTAGATAACTCTTTGCCTAGTGTTTACCGGTCTGATTGGGGAGTCCAATCGCTAAGAGGAGCTTGCGTTCTTAGCAGACAACCCAGCACTGCCTTAACCGGTCTCTCAATCACCAGAAAAGTACCGGCCTCTTCACCCGACGATGCCGTATACTCTCTAACCGGGCCTACCGCCCTTAACCAAAAAGTGATGGTTTATGATTCGGTAAGAGCGAGTGAGACTGGCCCAGAATTAGCCAAAGTAATGTCAGTAACCAGCACGGAGATTATTATAAGTGCGGATATACCTGGCACTTTACCATCAACTTTGTACTTTACCAGATCGTCAATTGACATATCGAACTGGTTCCGCCTTGGCTACACTAAACTAACCTCGTTCAGTGCAGAGAATTGTAGGCTATCCGGTACTTTTAGTATAAGAACTAACCTCAACCTTATAACTTTAATAAATCTTAAGCAAAACGCAATATCTTCTTATGCCACTGGTACTTTTGCCAGAATCTTTAAGGGGAGTAATAGAAGGATTGTAGTCGATTTGACTAATAACGCCTTATCGGTATCAACAATAAGGACAATTGTTCAAGAGATTGTCGAGATTGATAAGCTCAGGGTGTATAGAAATTGCCAGGTCAGACTAAATGGCAATAACTTAACATCGGCCGACCGGTACTCCAATTATACCCAGCAGGATATTTTCCCAACCGTAATCACTGCAGGTAGACAGGAAACCATATCCCTGTTCCGGAATGAGAATTTCCAAGTCTACTCTGAGAGGCAGACAACTAATCAAATAACTGGCGCTACTACATTTACTTATACTTTAATCGGGCCGCAAACTTATCAAGTTGCCGGATCGCTGGTCTCGGGGACATATTACAAAACACAAATTAAGCAAACTCAATCTATTAGCGAAGACCCGCTAGGGGTGAGCTATAAAAACTTGTTCGGGATTTCTATCACTTTTGGCTTCACTTATGTCACTCCAAGTACAACATCTTCTTCGGTGAATATAACTTACACCAACGTAACAACCCGCAACGCTTCGATTACAGAACTAGGCTGGCAACTCTTGCCTTCATGTCCAGGTACGGTAGGAGCTGGAACATGCTGGAGAAACCAGTCTAACCAAATTCTAAAACTAGCTTAGTAAGAACAATGGCAACCGGACTTTACACTAAAAATAACCTGTCTGAAGGTGGTATTAACTCCAAAGAAGCCGTTCAGAAGTTGTACGGACCTCAGGTCCAGGAAGACATACTTCTTTTCTCCTTTGCTAGCAGGCTAGAATCAAAAATCTCTTCGGCGGATCTTAGCAATGCTAACCAGATCTCCGGCATATTTAATTCGCCAATTTCCGACTCTGCCGGAAATGTAACCTTGCGGACTAAATTTCTAACAAATGGAATAACTTTTACCAATGAGAATCTGGTTTGGTTCGAATCATTTCTATCCAGCTTCGATAAAAGAACCGGGTCAGAAGTTCTAATAGGCGCTCCGATTAAAGTATCGGTCAACGGGTCTATTACTAGTGTGGAGTTATTGGGGCTGGGGGAGAGATATAAAGTGTTAACCCCGGCTGAAGCAACAGTGACCTTGCCTGCTTCTGTCACTGTCAATGTACTAGGCAAGTCATCCGGAGCAAAAAATGCACAAGTTGTACTAACTATAAATACAGCAGGAGAAATTAGTAGAGGATCGGGTGTTAGTGTAATTAACCCTGGGTCCGGGTATATAGCCGGAGAAGAACTTGAACTTATACTGGGGTGTGTAGGTGATGAAGTAGCTGCGGATAGCAAGTGTATCCGCTATACTACTAATTTCCTAACTCAAGAAGTCTTCTTCGCTAACAAAATCTCCTCCAAGGCATATATAAAAAACGGCTTGTATAAGTACCGGGTAAAATTCTCATCGAGGAATGGATTTTTCCTGTTCGATGAATACGTCAATAAATATGTCTATCTAGGCTCATTTTACAATACGGTATCCACTATTCCTGCTGCAGATAGCCCGTTGATGGTTGTTAAGAGAAAAGACACAATAACTTCGTCTAATATACTCCAGCTATACAATCTTGACGGCAGATCGTTATCCTGGGACTATTCTAATAGTTACGGTGTCTCCGGTTCTTTGTATCAGGAGTTAAGAGATCTGTTGTCTAAAATAGAGAGTCTTCAGACCGAATTCTCACTATTTATCCAGAACACAAAGGATCAGGCTGAAGAATCAGGTACGAATAACACTTTGGGCATCAAGTATAATATTATCGAAGGCAAAAATATAAGCTCTTCGTATCGGGTGATATTCAGAGATCCGGACGGAGTCTTAGATTCAAGCAGTGTAACCTTTAACACACTAAGTACGCTAAATCAGCCCGGACAAACTACAGTAGATGGGAAAAGAGTTCCGGGTATATGGCTGTGGACAGGTGAAAAGTATCAGAGAGCCTTCAGCTCTAGCGATAAACCGTTCATAAGCCTTGTGGACAAGAACTTTCTAAGCCCGGCTATATACAAACTTGATGGAACTCAAGTAGCTTCTTCTGGAGAATTTAAATACAGCATAAGCACGGGATATTTAAAACCCGGCACAAGCGTGATAAGAGGGTTTGATACTCAAATCTCCACCCTAGTACAAAATATATCTGGCACTAATCCGGCCTCCGGAGGATTTGTATACTACCGCACATTAACCCCTACTCTGTTCAACGGCTCGAATGTTAAAGCGTGGCCGTTATTCTCCTACAAAGAAAACAACACCATAAAGGATATTAAAATTCTAGCCATTTAAGCTAACAAATAGGTAAAACGAGTCCTTAACTGATTCCCCATTGCCGAAAAACTCAGTAACGTCTTGATCGTATACGTCCGTATCAATAGGCAATTCAATCTTCATTTTATGTGTATAGAATGATGTTTGCAGGGTTACATTAGAGACAGTTTGAACGGAGGTCTTATCGTATGACTGAAATTCTAACTTCTGCAGCAGGGTTAGGGTATTGCCCCCCAAAGCTGCTTTAGTATTATCTCCCCAGAAAACGTCGTAGTTCCCAGCAGGAGCTGAATAAAGGGCTGTATCTTCGACGGCTATGTCAGATAGTAACGGATTGTTAATTACATAAGGTGGGTAGCACAAGTCCTTAGTAAACTGCGGTCTGTCAAATCCGAACGGCGTCACCCTATCTGAAGGAGGGCGGGGTACTTCACTATCCAAGGGCTGTAGTTCGTTATTTACATAGGTAATTTTTAAGCAATCAGCAAATGACAACGAGTCTCCAGTATCTACTCTGCCGTACTGAAAGGCTATATTCGACTCGGTGTAGAAATTTACATACTTAGAAGCAAAGTCTACTTTCTCCGACCCGCCAACTAATATCGAGCTCTGTGTAGTAGTGAAACACAGCAGATCAAACCCTGACACTGTCTTCTTCTCCACGGATAGTGTTAACGGAGAGACTAAACTCTTTACATTGGTTGTAAAAAGTAGATCGTCCGCTACACTGACCACAAAAACGGTGATTGGAGACAACCACAAAGGGCTTGAGAAAGGTGGCAGCCCCCAGGCAGTCGGATCATCACTAGCCGTAGCCAGAGTAGGATTAGCTATTAAATAGTACTTATTGTACAAATCTGCTGGAGAAGCAGTCTCTCTCAAATATAACCTGGCTATATAGCTGATTAGATTAGTTGATCCGGCTGTTAAATGATTGGGAGAACCGCCCAGGTCATTCTGACCTAGCAAATCAGGGCTGTTGTACAGAGAGTTATTTAAAGGTAGTGCGTTAACAATTAGCCTACCTCCCTCGCCGAAACTATTGGACAAAAGCCTGATTCCGGTATAGTTTGATCCCAAGGGGTCTGAAGTGCTATACCTGGCTTCACCGCATATAATGTTTGGTCGAGATGAGAATGTTACCCCGTCACCCGATCCATAAAGCCCGACTCCAGTAGCCTCAGAACTTAATACAGGCTTAAACTTATTTGTAAGAAAACCGTCCAGAGGAGTGTTGGTACGTGATGGGGGCAGAGCGATGTTATACGGGTGGCCGCGAGTTATCTTCCACCACTCCGGCCTCATGTCAAAACTGGTTTTGAGCAAATCGGGAGAGAAGCTCCCGTCTGTCATATCGCTATAGTTCTGATGGTCGGGTGACGGGGAAGCTAACCTACCCCTCCATAACGGCTTAGCATTTCTAATATAAGAGTCAGACCGATACGGGGTCAACTTTAGCACATAGCTCCCCGGATCTAGACCTAACTGGCTAATACTGGAAACGGTTGTCCCATCCGTGGTCATATTAATTAGCACGGGCACGGGCAGAACGCTCCCAGAAGCCGTACCAGTTATTGTATAAGTTACGGAGATTTGAGTATTTTGCAGAGCTGAGATTATATCAGCAAGGGCCGGACTGGTAATAGTCCAGCCGCTAACGTCCGAACCAGCTATTGTTATTTCATAATTCGCATCGGAATACGCAACAGGTGTGGTAAGGGTGGTAGTTTTTATAAAAAGATTAGGTTGTTGGGGGGATAGTATGTTAGGGAATGCTCTGTCAGCCTGCCCGTAATACATCCGTATTGTTATAGGTACATACGCGCTCCAATCAACAGCCGAGGTATAGTATTTAAACTGTTCGGATATAGTCGAGCCATCAAAAGATTGAGAGGAGACATAGCCGCTCTCCACATCAGACAAAACCGGGTCGGAAGTGCTGTCAAATACATTCACCCAGGAGCTATTAGCCCCTATAGCCATATCTATCTTCACCAAGACATTTGTCTGCACTTGGAACAAATAGTTATCCGGAACAATTTTAATATAACCGTCCCATCTCACTCCCCAATTACCAACTTCTGACTTGAGTTCGGTAGGGGGTTCTTTCCACTCCATATTGGAGTCTAGAACAAAAACTTTATTATAATCTGTTTGTACAAGTGTTATAGACCCCTGCTCATTAGCCGACCAGCGGTCAAAAATAGCCGATTTAGTATACCAGTACCCCTTATTTTTTACCGGCACATACGACCCATTTGACTCAACCAATAGCCTGTGGGATGTGGCCGGATTTAAATCATCAGCACCTGCTTCAACCGCAGCGTTTGCGGGAGATTGGGCAAACCAAGGAGGCGGGTTTAGTAGCGTGTACTCCTGAGAAAACCTAAAAGCCAGACCTGAGAACACATCAGACCCGATCAAAGAGTTTTTTACAGCAATAAGCTTACTCAGACCTTGACTCACTGACCATGTAGTAGGAGAGACCAACTTGAGGTTCACTTCCACCCCCGTTAGAGAAATCTTCTCCCCCGAACTAGCTGTATAACTATCTAAAATAACAACTATTTGAGACTTGCCATTTAGCAAACTGGAGGGTGAGAGTGTTGTTACTCCGTCTGTACCAATCAGCTCGCTTACAGTTACACTACCAGTCAGGTCATTAAAGTCAAACTTAATAAACCCCTTGTGGGCGGGCTGGGGCGGTTTGTAAAACTGAGCATCGAGTCCGTTATGGTAACCAGGAAAACTACCTTCGCCATAGAAAGAATTAAGGGAAGTGATCTGATCTTGTATCCTAATTCGCGGAGTGACCGAGACCTGCCCCTGCAAACTGCTACTGAAATTTAACTGGCTGAGGAAGTTTTTGTTAATTCCCTGTTGTATAAAATCACCAGTAACATTCCAATCTGACGAGTTAAAAATACTCCCATATTGATTTCTCTCCGAGGTCTCAAGATTGCTGATTCCGCTCAGTATATTATTCAGAGCTTGGCTACGATTGGTCAGGTCGGACAGAGCTAGCGATCTCTGCAAACCTATATACTTTTTGTCTATTTCCCTCTTGTTAATCTTTTTCGTTAGAGATTCTATTAACGTCTGACCGGAGAGAGTTAAACCGGTATCAAACTTAGTTGCCATACCAACCCAGAGCTAATAAGCCTTCAACTTGGCAAAAGTTGAAAGCCGGGTATGGAGAAAAAACTCAACACGATAGAGTCGTATGTATTTCTGGCCGGTCAGTTAATTTTCTGCCTGGCTTTCCTCTCAATGTGTGAAATACCTAACTGGGCCTGGGGAGATAAAAACCCCAACGCTTGTCTAGAGCGTTGGATGTTTACCGGAGGAGTGTTTTTCCCCTCCGGAGCTGAGGCCGTCCTAAGAAATAAATCTATTTCTGGTACAGGTCAGAATAAGAAAGTATAACATTCTTCACAAACCCGGACCGGACAATATCGTCAATGCTAAACTGAACGTGGCCAACATCTTCTTTGAATTTGCCTAGCCTGTTCAGAGCATCGGATAACCCGTCCTCACCGTATCGAAGAGATAAGTCTCTTTGTACAGTGTCTCCCATCAGCGAGATGTAGCTATTTTCGCCCAGTCGGGTAAGTATTGTCAGAACGCTATGGGTCGAAGCATTCTGCATCTCGTCAGCGATAATAAAACATCGGTCTAGAGACCGCCCCCTCAAGTCGCCAATAGGTATAAACTCGATGATTTTCTTATCAATAAGATAATCACATTTACCCTTGGCCATAAACACACACAACGCATCTTTTAACGAAGCGAAATGCGGATCGAGTTTCTCTGACTTGTCTCCAGGCAAAAACCCGATACCCTTCTCTCCAGGCACATCGACAATAGGCTTAACATAATAGATCTTGTCTATCTCTCTTTTTTGAAGCTTTTCGCAGGCAACGTAAACCGACAGAAGAGTTTTTGCTGTGCCGGGAGGTCCAGTCAAAATAGTCAACGTTTTAGAACGGAGATAGTCCAGAGCAGCGGACTGATTCTCATTCATAGGGTGAATCCGGCGTACCTCTGCTTCACTGGAGCGGTGAGGTAGCCCATAAGCCATCTCGTCATAACCGGGTACGACGATCTTCTGTTTCCTGGTTCTGCCTTTAGCCATCAGAATGTAAGTACAAAAAAGCGGGACGATAGTTCGCCCCGCGAGTGATTATGGTTTCGAGCGTAGCTCGGTCATAAAAGTTTCACCTACTAAACTTTCAACAGGGTTGAACTATCCGGTCCGATATACCGGCAGGGGATATTTGTCGACTTCGACAGATACCAGCCAGTGTGTTTGTAGTATTCAAAATGCTCTTTTTTCCTTACCTCTAGATTCAGGTCTATCCAGTATTTGCTAACCGCATTCTTACCTTCTCGCTTTATCTCCTCAGTATGCCTCTTTACCATCTCCTCGTCCCAACCGTGCTCGAGAAGTACATACTCAACAGAACTACTCAGCTCTAGCAATCCAGACTCAACTGACCTGGCCCAGGAGGGATCTACTTTCTCAAATCTGTTTCTATAAGGTTCGTAGAAAAGTGTATCAGAGACAAAGCGATCGATAAGCAAATACTGCGGTTGTAAATCTTGTCTAATTGCTTTCATCTCATCGAATTTTTTCAAAAACTGGTCGATTGGAGAATGGTGCCAGGGCTTGACTTCTGAAAAATGCCAAATGTGAGAACTGACTGCGGCACTTTTACACAAAGCTTCTGTTTTTCTGATAAGGGTAGATTTACCCACTCGATCTGCGCCCAGAACAACAATAATTTCCACAGAGGGTAGGAGGAGAGACAGGTCTATTCTAGCAAAAGTTGAAAGCTGAGAAGAGAACAGTGTAAACCGATGACAGCAGAGCCTAAAGGACGCTGGGGGGTTAGATTTACCTCAGATCCTAATAAAAGAAAACAATTCGTTCAAGATTTATATGACGAAGATAGCCAAAATGTAAAAAGAGGAGAACTGTTCTTAAACGAAGTTCACTCAGAGATACTTTACGTTGACTCTGAGGGTGTAGTCAAAGAGCTAGGAGAAGGTAAACCTGTCCCATTTTCCACAATAGATTTTACTGGACTGAGGGAGTTTGCTAGCGATACACTAGCAGCAGCGGCAACTCCCCCTGTTGCCATAGGCGGATTGTATCACTACCAGGGTGTTTTAAGAATCCGGCAAGTCTAAACAGTGTTGAAAGCTAATTGAAGATTTAGAATCTGGGTAATTCCCACTCGTAGTAAAATGTCAACTACCCTGAGACGACTAGTCGGTCTTGAGTTCAACTATAAACTCGAACTGCAGGATTTTTTCAGCACGGTTCTGGCTGATAAGCTAGTTCTGGACTATAACCAAAACGGCAATACTCCGGCCATCCGCACATCCCTCTACAACAAGTTTGTCGAGTGCGGTCCGAGTATGGGGTTTTCCTCAAAGCAATACGCATACGGACTTCTCGAACTTATTATCGAAGCTCTGGTCAACAACCCTGACGTTCCTACCAATCCCTATAAAAATAGCCTTAATGACAATCTGGTCAATGTAAGCCGCTTTGTAGGTATTGCCGGCGAAGGTGATTACCATTTCATGGTAGCGGTCTATAAGCTAAGTGTGGTCCTGTCCGCCATTGTAGACTATGTAATCCCTGTCGGCCCGATTGTGACTATCACTCGTACCGCCCAGGGTTCTGGCTATTCTAAAAATGGTGCGGGTACAGGCACTTCTACCGGCGTGGTGTTCAATGCTACCCTGGCTGTCGGTGATCAAATTGATCCGGCTCAGTATGTCGCAGCTAAAGTGGTTGGCGACATTAGCTCGGGCCTGGTTACCAACATCACCTCTATCAGCTCTGCTGGTAATGGCTTCGCTGTCGGTAGCATAGCTAGCCTGACAATCGACACTACTCATGCTGGCCAAAGCAACGGCACGGGTAGCGGCGCTACAGCTACTGTAACTGCTATCGGCTAATACTAGTGTCATCTCTGTACCGCTGCAAGTGCGTTGTAGGGTATAGACCTTACGGATCGGACAAGATAATCCCGTTTGACGAGAGACAAGTCGTATCGGTTAGAATGGATCTGAATTGGGTTCCCGACCCAATCACCCAGAACCAGGATAGTCGAACAGAACTTGGTCAATTCGTCAACTCGTTATCCGGCTCGACAGTCAACGTGACTTTGTCCGATCCGTATATGACTGGAGTGGCTTGGGCCGCACTGTTTGACTCGGCAGCAGCTTATACCAACCCGGCACTAGCTGCTTACAGCAATATTTTGTTACCGGAGTGTTTGCCAGGACAAGACCCTGGCAAGCACAAATGTACTAGGAAATACCAGGACATAGCCGACCCTAATCTAGCTAAGACTTACCTGGGCAATTTTGCCCATATCCTTGTTAAGTTCTGGTATGAGATAAGCGGGCAAAAGTTTTCACTCGAGACTTATTTCCGCCTTCAAAGATTTGACGTAAAGCAAGGTAAAGAATATCCACAAGTAACGCTGCAAGGAGTAGACTCTCAGACAATCGCCTTCAACCAAACCCTCGGTAATTATCAGCTCGCTGAAAATACCACCATCGAGGAAGGTTTGAAAAGTATTGTTGAAAAACACGGCCATAAGGTTTCTTTCTGCAATAGCCCGGACGTTGACTATAGCCAGAAGTTAGTATTTCCGGAGACGTTTAGAGAGACAGCAGTAACAGCCGAGGAAGTTATTAAAAAATACCTGAGAAGTGTAAATGGCAGTTATTCCAAATTGCCGTTCAAGGAATATGCCAAGAAAATATCCATTTGCACCAGGGCTAATTTAAACCAGGGCTGTTCTGTATTCTATCTAGGCAAGGGGTTGTTTGAAGGCTATTCGATCAGTGGAAACGTGCCTCCTGACATTCTTAACCTTAACCTGGAGTACAATGGTTATGACTCGGGCATAGGATTTGAAACAGATACAACCAGTCTCGAAGAAAAGAACTATATCTTGCAAGATCTCTTACCTAACAAACGTAAACAAAAATTGTCCGGTGCAAAAACAAACCTGACAAGTTTCCCCTCACAATTTGAAGCTCTGTCAAACCGGTATTCCACAATCCAGGGGTCTTCTGGCTATGTTTGGAATACGGCCGGGCCTTCTGTATCAAATCAGAAGCTGGATAAGGTTAATTTCTTCGGGCTTAATGTGACCGGGGAGACCGGTACGGCTTTGCTCGAAGGCAATGTGGTGACTTCGTCAGTTGACGCCGGATCTGTTACAATTCGCACAAAATACTTCCTACAAATTTGCAAAAAAGACAAGCAATCAGACTGCATCAAAAAAACCATATTTCAAGAGACAAGAGGTCTGAAGAATATGGAAAGCTCAATTAAAGTCGGAGCTAGGGTGGAGAAAAACGATAAGCTGGGTACATCAAAAACAGTGTTTACACGGTTTATGGTTCAGGGGTCAAACGCTTTTCAAAACATCACAATCTCCCCTAATCTGGTCTGGAACTATGCCGTGCCGTTAGAAGATCTGACTCCTGCCGAGCAAGACAAAATAGGGGTGAAGAATCCTGTATCCTCGCCAGGCAACCAAGTCGGTGGTACTTTCGCAGGTAGAGTAGGCAATACTGGTAATTCTTACGGCTCGCATATACACTTTGAATGTGTACCCCGATCTGCCATATCCGAAGAAGAAAAACTTAACCAGATATTTTACAGATATGTAACTGTCTCCGGAGTGGTTAGAGGAAGGGGGTATTTGTCCAGCGGCAAGAGTAGCCACCATAACTACGACGGGGCAATAGACTACCCCGCCGATAAAGGAACTCCCATATATCTAAAAAACGGGGCGACTGTTAAAAAAGTTGAGACTACGGGTTGTATTGAGGGGAACAAATCGTGTGGTGGCGGATTCGGTAACTCGGTTCTGATCAGCACGCCTGAAGGTGTGTTCCGCATAGCCCACCTAGACTCGACCTCTGGGGTCCAGGGAGGGGCCGATTCCATCGCAGCAGGGTCCAGGTACGGGGCAGGTGTTCAAAGCGCTCCAGCAGCCGCTGGGGCGGAGATAGAGACGGAATTCAAGGGCATACCTCGCGCCCTCAGAATTGTCCCAGGCCGAACCGTCCTATCCCTCATAACAAAATATGATGACTGGGTTGAGAATGGCAGGCCGAGTAACATCGATCCTGGAATATGGATACCGCAAAGGTTTTCAAAGTGGTTTATACGGTCGGTTAGATATACCTGGACTGGCGGAGATTTAAGAGTGGCACTGACCGGAGTTAGTGACTGGGGCAACGCATCGGCAAAAGTACCGTCCCCGTCATTTGAGAAATATCTGTCCGATTATAAAATCTCAGGAGATTTTGACAAGACTAATGACTACTATGGCTATATCCGATCTGCAGGAGATTTATGCTGGAAGATTGGTGACAAGTCTTCTTGCGAGTTGATTTGTAGTGAAGCGGAAGAGTTAAGACAATTCCTAGCTGCGTATAGCCCAAGCTCGCTAGACACTCCTGGGTTTGCAGATTCTGATTGCAAGTATTTGCCAGAAGATGGCTATCTTAAGGATAGGAAAGTTACTATAGAGAAGGTAATGTCCGCTTTGAAGTCTGTCGGCATAACTAGTAATGTGGCATACGCTGGCGTACTAGGCAATTTTGAAGTGGAGTCAGGGCTTATTGCGGGTAGAAATGACGGAGCTGGCTGTAGCGGTTCACCAGCCTATGGCATAGCACAATGGTGTGGATCTAGACAAACCAGCATAATTGCTAAGTGCAAAAATGAGCCAGGGCTGGATTGCGAATTGAGGTTTATGGCTAATGAGATAAAAACCAAGAGAGATGTGGGCGGGGAGTTAGTGGGCGAAATCAATTCAGCAAAAACTCCGTCAGAAGCAGCTCTGATCTGGAATAGGTATTTTGAAAGAAGCGACGGATACAAGGATCCTGGTTCAAGTACTAATATTAAGAGAAAAGCAGCGGCGGAACGCATATATAAAGGGTTGAAGTGCTCAAGGGTAAAGTAACATGAACCCGCTCTTATCAACCCTGGTCATTGACGTAGTCGAGCAGTCATTAAAACAGATTATAAAGTCTGCCGTTATAGGGCAGGCTCAGGAGGCTGTACGTGTTGAGTTCCTAAGAACGGTAACAGACGGGTTTACAAAAGAAATAAGCCATAACCTGTCTAATTACGTTAACTCAATAGGGTCGATGACGGCTGAAGTCGACTCGAATAATGAAGGCGACAAGTTATTCCTGAAACTTCAACGGTCTTTGAAAGGCCTGGAGTCTCAACTAGAAAAAGGCGGAGAAAATTCCCCAATCCTACAATACTTGAAAAACAAGTATGGGGCGGGAAAAGAGAGTACTTTAGTCGGCCTTGAGGCCAAACCTGTCTACAGCCTATATACCAGTCCGAAAGTAGATGAAAACCGCCCGTGGCTCAGCCGAATCTCCGCGCCACAAAAAAGCATAGAGGACTACCTGGCCTTAGAAGCAAACCGCCTATTAGAAGATCTGCTATCCTCTAACCAAAATACTTAGATCCTTTTTTAACATTCTCAGCCGCGTCTAAAACTTGAAGCTTGGCATTTAGCAAGTGATAGTCAAACCAGCTCTCGGCAATACTTGTATCTTTTAACCTGCAAGACGTACCTCTGCACACTACTTCCAACTTCTCCAAATCGTGCTCATTCTCCCTGCACCATTCCTCAACAAGTCGGATAAACGGGTAGACATGGTCTACATGATAAGCACCGAGTATAGGCTGGCCTGTCGCTGCCGACTTGATTACCAAATTGCCTTTCAAAGATAGCCTATACTGCTTTATCTGAGGCTCTACTATGTCTCTCAAAGCCCGAATAACATTTTTTCTATTGGTTTTGGCCGGGTCGGGCAGAAATAGTTTGGGGAACAGCACACTGGTAGCGTAACTTTTACTAACCCAGACATGGTGTTTAGAGTTAGGAGTAACCAAAACAATCCCCTTTACTCTCTTACCATTAAACACCTTATTAGTTACCAAAAACTCCACCCCGCTTCTTTCAGATAACTCCTTTAACCTACTTATCTTGCTGCACACCGCTTGGATAAACTCTTTATCCTCCCCACTCAACGTCACTCCAACCTCATACGAAGTCACAATGCCCGACCATTTTTTGCCAAACCCGGTCTTGTTAAACCGAGTTCCGTTCAGCTCTACAAACTTAGCCATTTAACACTGCCTGTATCAACCTGTCTGCTCTTTCCTGTATATGCTCAGGTTTATTAATCCCGGCATACTTTCGAAACAGAGTGGACTGAGCCCGATGGTGTATGTAAACATCAGTGAGGAAATTGTAATCTTCAGTGGGCAGAGAAGATAGCCTGTCCAAGACATCTTTGTAGTCCTCAAACATGGCCGACAAAGAGTCTTCTTCAGTAGACTCGGGATTGGCCGGTATTTCCGTATCCTCATTGATTTCCTGATAGACAACTTGAAACGCACTCCGGGTCTCTTGAATAACCAGTTCGTCAATACCGGTCATTTCTGACAACTCTTTGTTGCTGATTTCAGGAGTTCGAGAAATCACTTTCCTAATCCGCATATATGTATCGGCATATATCCGAGGCATTTTTACCATTCGAGAGGAATCTCTCAAATAGTTCAGGAGTTGAAAGGTGAGGGAGCGGTTAAGCCAAGTGCTGAAGTTGGCCTTTTCCGGATCCCATTTGTCATACAATTTGACCATGGCCTCCAAAGCCACCGATCTCAGCTCGTCAAAAGGTACTCCGGAGAAAGATGAGACTTTGCGTGCGGCATGGGTAGCCTTCCACATACACTCTTTGATGTGCTTGTCCCTAGTAATCTCGTACTCGGATTTTCTCCGGTTTTTGTTTTTAATCATGCTCAACCTATTGATGTTAGAATGAAGTCTTTTAATTGAGAGGCAGGCATAATCCCGTCCCCATTGAAGCCGACAAGCTGGCCATCTTCATCAAAAATGGCAATTTCAGGAGTGCCTTGACCGGACTCAGGAGTTAACGACTCCAGGAACTCCCAGTCATCCTCCAGAACGTTGTATTCCCCCCAACCAACCCTGTGCTGAGGGTATTCTTCGGCCATTTCCCCTGCAACCTGCGCCCAGATTGGTTTCATAGCTGCACAGGCCGAGCAACCCGGCGTGGTAAAAATTACCGCCCGGTACTTAAATTGATTTTCCTCTGAGGACATAATTGCCTTAAGTAAGCAATATAAATATAGCAAGAAAAGGGCTAAATGTAGCGGGTTGAGATTTTACCCCTAACATGCCTAGCTGTGATTCTTTGGGCAGACCCGGAATGATTGAGCTGGGGTAAGGGTATCCTGCTCCCGCCGTGGGCAGTCTTGGCACTACCCATAATCTCGTCCCGGTAGACCTTTAATCCCATGCAGAAGCTATCAACGAAGTCATTGTGCTTTGTGTACGGGAAAGCGCAGAGTTCTGCCAGTAGTTCGCCCAGAGCTGGGATATTGGCATAGATGGATACTCGGCCGTCCTCCGCTATAGGAGCAACCTCGTTTGCCCGGAAAACCTTGTCTTTAGTCGGTACGACTTCTTTTATCGGAATCTGCAACTCTCTCCTCAACATTTGAATGAGGGGGAGACCGCTTGCCCTACTCTCTAAATACAACGCCCGAACTTTCCAGGTCTTTAGCCATACCGGCAAAGCTTTTAACAATTCTGGGAACTCCATCCGCTCCTTATAAACATGCAGAAGGTGGAGTTTTCTAGTCTTTTTAACCACTCCGAATATACAAACAGCGGACGGGTCATTAACTTCTTCTTTTTTCAATGCAGTGTCACCCGTAGCAAAAACATATTCGTATTTTTCTAGGTTTTTATCGTGCTGTTCAAACCACATATCTTTGAATATCGAACCACTTTCACCCTGAGGACGACCCAGATACAAAGTATTGAATGTCTTCTCGTCCTGTTTTTTAATAGACTCGAGTTCGGTTACAGGGAAAAATTCTGGCCAGTGTGATTCACCCAACCTTCTGCTGAGCGGATCGCTATCCTCATCCAGGCACAGAGCCGGTACGTTTAATTCACGCCAACCGGTCGGGTCTGAAGCCAACAACCTACCTATCACATCTTCTTTATGGAAACGAGTACCTATGCTCATTACACAGTTATTTGGCAGGCCACGAGTTAAAAACTGAGTGGCTGTCCACATAAAAGTCGAATCGAGTACTTGGGGGGAATTACCATCTTCAAGCAAGTCATCCAATATACCAATACCGGGCAAATCTTCCTCGGATATGACCCCAAAGCCGAAACCGGTAACACCAGCTCCGGCAGATGCTGACATAATGATACCGGCTTGTCCCGATCTTATTGTCTTCAGGTTACAATCTTTTTTGTTGATCGTACACTCAGGGAATATCCACTTAAACGCTTCGCTGGTGACAAAATCCATAATCGCCCTAGAGTTCTCATGGGTGAGTTTTAGGGCGTAGGAGGCCAGAATAAACTGTGAAGATGGGCTTCTACCTAATTGCCAACTGGGCAGAAGTTTAGAGATCAGCATACTCTTGCCTGTACGGGGAGGGAGCGATATAGTTGTTCTTCTGAAGTCTTTATTACCGTCGCAAATCTCCTGCACATAACTACATATCAGCTCGTGAACTGGAAACGGGTTAAAGATTCCGCTAGTCCCCACTTGCCGTGTTATGTACTTTGCATAGGTGATGAATTCGGTCCGACACCTTAACCTCAGCAACTCTCGTTTTTCTTCAAAGGACAAATTATCTGCCCTGGCCATCATCTCTTTTACCAGCGCTTTTTCTTTAACCAGCTCAGATTTATTCATTGCAATTAGTTTTCTTGTTTCGGTCAGAAACTACGTCGTAGAGAGATTTGTCCGACCCGTATAGAAAATCACTCGATTCTTTAAGACTTTCAACTTGATTTGAAGAAAGAGACAAGTCGAATATGCTTTGTTGCTCAGGGTCGTTGTCGGTTAGCTTGGACTCTAATGACTCGGACAGGACCCTGGTCTGATTGAATAAAGTCTGCTCGTTATCAAACGGAGTAGGGAGAGTGGGGGAATAACTGCCTAGCTTAATTCCCCTTGACAAGTCTGGATTCAACCCCCTCCACTCTCTATCGGCCGGAATAATCCCGCCATTAAGTATCTTAAGAGCGTTTTCTCTGTTGATTTTTGACAGGTTAAGCAGAGCTGGGATATTGTTAAATGCGCTGTCTAGGGCTTCAGTGACCCTGACCCCAGCGTCACCTCCTCTCTTAACAGCATTTAATGCCTTGGTAAACTCATACAGGTCTTTTATAGCTCGGGAATTGGTGCGGACTGCATCCAAGACCTCTGTCATTACAGACACCGAGCCGACTTTCTTATTGTAAACAATTGAAGTCAGCAAATTATACAACGAGTCTATTAACTTGCGTTCAATTGACTCGACTCTGGTTATGTTATTATCGGCTATTTTTAGTGACTTTTCTACAGCCTCAAAGCTAGATGCTAGTTCGAGTTCTCTCTCTGTCTGATCGGCAAAACGACTCTGGTAGATTGTCTCTGCCATGTCCTTAACTCTCGGAACTTTGTTTATTATATCCGATAGGTCAAGATTATTGGCTGGCAATAAGCTCTCTCCGAGTTTAGTATCCTTTAGGCCGAGTTCTTTGGCAATCGGGCCAGTGTTATTAGGTGTGGGGATACCTTTAGGTGTAGTGCTGTTAGCCGTATTAGAACTCATCGACCCGCACGGACCTAGTAAATCTGTCCCGTCTTTACTCTTACCATGGGAAGTCTTTCTACATTTCTCACCACAAGGGCAATCGTCTCCGCCCAGCCCACCTCTAAGCAACCCGGACAATCCGGACACTCCCGAAGCTATGATCGCAGCAGGATTAGAATTACTACCGAGCAAGCTCTGAACAGAATCCAAGCCTAGTCCAGCATTGCCAAAGAAATTAACTCCGGAGCCGGCTTGACCTATTAGGCCTAGGGCAGAAGTAGCTGATTTGGCCAGAGAATTGGCCGGAGCAGGAAGTTTATCTATAGCGGACAAGTTGCTAAGTCCAGAGAACAGTTTTGACACATCTCCGTAAGACCCCGAGCCCAGACCTTCCAGTACAGAAGTAACTGTAGAAGGAGAAACCACATTCGCCCCTATAGCCGAGTTAACTAACGATGAGACTTTGTTTGACAAGCCACCATTAACCGCCGCACTAACTATGTTAGAAAATCCTATCGATTGGCCTTTCAGCAGGTCTTTGGCAATATCTACTACCGGGGCGACATATCTGTTCACCTCGTCTGGCAATTTATCCAGTCCGATTGCAACCGCGCTATCTACCGCCCCCCAAACACCTCCGGTCATTAAACCTGTCATTACCGATCCGGCTTGAGGGCTCAGAGAGGATATAGACCCGACCAGGGCTTCTCTGCCTACCTCAATCAGGGCATCTTCGCCTTCGCCGTTAATCAAAACATCTGCTGCTTTACCAACACCTGTCAGAAGTTTTGAAGTGGCCGGAGTCAAACTGTTTGACTGGTCGAGTTCGGCCCTGACCGTATCAAATATTTCCTGTACGGGCAATCCTGTCTTAGCCTCAATAGCCGCATTAGCAATTCGTTTTAAGGCGCTGGCCTCGTCAAAAGCAGAATCGGGTATTAAGTTAGCCGCTTTCAGTAGAATTTTTAACTCAGGATCCGTACCAGTAATCGGCACATTTTTATAAAGTTCGTCAAAGACGGCCTGGCTAACAGCCGGATCGGCTACCCAATCATACCCTGAAACACTTACTTCAGTCTGTAATTCGGGGATCGGATTAAACTTGCTCAGAAACTCAATCCGGTTTAGTGGTTTTTCTTTCGAGTAAAATTTATGTGGTATTCTTCTCCCCTGACGCACCCATTTCATTTTACCTTGGTATCTCTGGCATATCATATATTCAGAATTATTTCCGTCGTCTACAGTAGCAGACATGCCATGTATTTTCTCCGTACAAGATGGTAGAGTGGTTCGGAAAAACACCGGGCTAGAACCGTCAGGTATCCACGAATAATCGCCGTTCTCATCTCTCCTGCATTGCATGGATATGGTTCGGAACCCCCTATCCTCTGTAAAGTCATGCCTTTCCCCTAGCATGGACTGATCGCATTTCGGTATGCCAGGATTATTCTCCTGAGCTTGGGTAACAGACATGGTATCAGCGTTGCCAGGATTAAACCCTTTTTCTACCCATAAGCCGTTAGTCAGAGATTTCCACGCCCAGACAGAACCCCCGCCGTCTTGCAAATTATTCCTGCGGAGACAAATAACTGCATCCTGTCCCATCTCATTACTGAGAACGTAGACCCTGGCCTCATTACCCTCATTACACTTCATCCCGGTATCACTAGATCCGGACCAAACTGCTACACTCTCATCGATTATTGGTAGCTGAACAGGAGTACCTATCACACCAATATCTTTATCCCCACTCAATATACCCGTAATATACAACCTCTCAGATCTGCCACCTATTTTAGATACCATTACTCTCGTGCCAATATACTTAGCACTTAGTCTCCCCCTACTTGAGCCTGCCACGGGAACCCAGGGCGAGATAAGTCCGTCCTTCGTAGTTACTTTAACTCTGCCCAAGTACTTAGGATCGGATACGTCACAAATTACCCCCTCTTCGTTAAACGGGTCGGCAAAAGGCACACCGAGTACTTCTAAAGTACGATCTACAGACTCGCTGATAGCATTTAACTGGCTGAAAAAAGAGGACATTAGTCGATAATAGGCTCGAAGAAGTAGTCTCCGGCGACCATCAAATCGGCCGCAGAGTAAGCGTATTGAACTCGGCTAACAGAACTAGTCGGCACGAAGTTATCAACGATAGACTGGACAGAATTCCAAGTTCTGCCATTTCTATTATAGTAGAAAGGCATGCGAATGACTACCGTATTAGCTGCGGTATCGTCATAAAATCTGCTAAGATCAGCCACAAGCTGATTAGGGAAGTTCCCCACCTCTGAATCTGTTTCAGTCCCGACACGCAGATTATCAACCATGTACGGGGTGTTTATCGGGGCGGAGACTTCATACTGCCTAAGCCCGCTTTTGACAGAGTATGTCCCGTCAGAGTTGTACTTAAGCTCTTCTCCGGAAACCGCCTTGATATTAAATATCGAGAACAAGACCATTAAAGTAGTCAATGAACCTTTTCCGGGCAAAATACCATTCCAGTTTGCTAAACTGACAGTCAGGTTCAACTCTTGAGTGAGATAGGTTGCCTGGTAAGAGCTATAATACTGCCTCTTAAAATGTCTAGCTTGAGTGGTTACAACTCCGGTAAACGAATTGGCATTTATTGTCTCTATGACTGACAAATCTATTTTCTTTAACGTGTCCGAAGTCTGCCACATCTGCCCCTGAATTCTGTTGACATGGGCATTAGCTATCAATGCTCTTTTAATGGACGAATCCCAACTCAGCTTCCAAAATTCCGAACTGTACCCAAGGTGCTGCCCTATCCAATCTAAACAACCCGGATAGCAAGTTTGATAATCCAGGTATAAACTATAAAACCGGTCCAGAAGATGGTTTTTATAGAATGAGAGGTAGGAGTCAACTCCTGAAACAAGCCATTTGGAGGGGTTGTCCGGATTGTCCTCAGAATTATACGCTCCTGATATGCCGGGCAGGCGATTGTAGACTGGTCTAGCCTGGTCAGGATCGGTGTTCAATCGACCGAATCGCACAGAACTCATTCCGACCTGCAAATAGCTGCGGTACAGGACGGACATTTCCTCGTAAACCCTTAACAAAAAGTCCCGGTTAGTCAGACCGGATTCCGACCAGATAGTTGCGATTGTGGATAGAACAAAATCCGCCCAAATTTTATCTAAAGAAGACACTATTGCATTTTCTACTCTATTTCTTACCTCGTCTTCAACTGCTACACTGGCCAAATTGTTCTGCAGTAACTCTCTGACAAAATCATTAGCACTGTCCTTAATCCCCCTCAGCTCAGACCCTGAAACAACAGTAATAACCCGCCTTACAAATGTCTCCTCAGAATAAGAGTTAGGCGGGAGGTAGATAGTTGTAGGGATGCTAGCTATGTTTGTTACTGCTATGGCCGATTGGCCGGCCGGCAGAACAAAACTGCCCCGAACCACCGACTTCAGAGTAATTGAATCCGTCCCAAATACATAGTAGTACAGTCCAGGAACCGTGGCCGAATCGAATCTCCACTTATTCTTTTTAGTCGTAGCAGTAACAGTACCTATTTTACATTTCCCTCTCTCACATTGAGAATCCGAACCTGTGCCGATACAGGTCGAGTTCATCAATGCGCAGTTTTCTAACCCGGACTCTGTTCTAACTCCGTGAAAGTACACATCTCCGGTCTCTGGAAGTAACGTAGCCGGGGTATATGTATTGGAGATTGAGTGAAAGGAGTTCGAGTCGTAGTTCTGGTTAATTACCTCGTCTCTTGACTTATTTAGCTGCTGACCGCTTACAAAGGTTACTCTGCCTGACCGAAAGGCCGGACTACTTCTTCTACCCCTGTTCTCAAATTCAAAAGTTACACGAGGAGGAACTAGAGAAAATGCTGTCGATCGGTGGGTTGTAGACCGTGTCCGGTCCCAGACTGAATTAGACAAGTTCATATAGATTGTCGTAAGTGTAAGTTAAGGTGCTGTAGTCAATTGTAGAGGTTAGAGAGACTACGGATTTGTAGAGTTTAAAAGCGGAAGTCGGATCGGAAGTAGTCAGACTCCCAGGGTCTGAGTTGGTTACCATAGCGTTGTAGGTATAGAGACAAGTATCGTCCCCTACATCCTCACCAACAAATCTTCCACAGGACGTATCCGTACCGGAAGTGTCCAAGTCGACAATCCTCTCCTTAATATCCAACACAGGAACTTCCACTACATAGCCCAGAGCTAGCACTCTTCTATATATTTCGGTATGGGATAGACTATTCCCCAGGCCGAGTATTGCCGGGTCGATCAGGTCTAGCAGCAACTGATTAATTTCAGATGCCATAGTATCAGTAAATACTGAAGTAGTGAGTGGGTCCCAGGTTATGTTAACCACTACTTCTACTGGCAGGATTGTAGGTTGGGCCAGGTAAATTCTGCAATCAAGCGGGACTTTGTCCCGAATTGAGGTTATTAGTGAGGTTTGAGTCGATGTGGATAAGGGCGAACCGTTAGACCCGCCAGCAACTATAAAAATTCCTCGACTATCCTGACCAAACCGCTCTTCATACGATAGAACTTTTACAATCTCTGCCTCGGGAGCTACCTGGGCGATTTCTGCTTCAAAATCTGCTTTTGAGGTAAGATTTCTGCGCCCGAAGAGTTCAAATGCTCTGAACTTCATATCTTCAGCAGACTCTAGGTCTTCCCCTCCGGTAGCTGGCTGAAGATTGGTTATGTAGTCGAGGCCGAGGTAATTTTTATCGATTCGGTTAATCTGACCCTGGCCAACATTGTAAATCGTCCCCCATCTCTCAGACTGCGCCAGGACAGTTGCTGAGTCGGAAGTGATTGAGACTTGGGTCAAAGTTATGTAAACTTGTCCTCCGTTCGCGTAAACCTTAGACCCGGCCGGTATATTAACTGCTCTTTGATAGCCAGGAACTTTGTACAAAGTAATCTCAACTTCTGCCCTAGCTCCTAGTTTTCTTTGAATGCCTAGAGTCCTCAGCCATTGCAAAGTTACAGCTTCTGGCAAGCTATTTAGGTAGTATAGCAGTTCGGCCTGAGCATAACCCTGACCTTCGCTAATTGCTGCAAGGGGTGAAGCCGGGGTAAAATCTGTCAGAGCCCCGCCCGACTCAATAAACATCCGAGACTGTATACCTCTAACCACATCGTCAACATTTCTACTGTCTAGAAGTAGCGGCAATATAGGCCCAAAAATTTCAGTAGCCATGGAGATTAGAATGCGGTAGATTTAGATCTTTGAGAAGAAGGAAGACCTTGACCAGGGTCGATATTTTTAAGGGCAGGATCGGTTACAAGAGCCGGATCGAGGAAATCCCCATTACTGTCGGTCAGAGGGTTATAAGTTGTATAGCCGTTTCTGGCCAGAATTAGTTCGGACAGGTCTACTGAATACATGGCCTGGTCAGCTTCGGACATTAGACCGAGCCCGGTCAAATCTCTAATCGTATTCAATGTGCCTATTCCGAACAACGACCGTGGTATGCTAGACAAGCCGGCAACATCTTCTACAGATACCAGCGATAGTGGGCCGGCTAGAGGTTCTAGCGAACCATATCCGGCATAGCCCTGCTCTAGTGAAGTCATGATAGATGCGGGCAGATTGTCAAAGGTCGTGCCGACACCGGGATAAGCTACGTCAGAAAAATACTGTCCGGGTGTCAAATAGCCAGCAGCTATGTCCACCCCTCTCACATCTTTGCCTAACGGAGCAGTGTCTGAAATGCTGACCTGAGTGTCAGCAGGAAGTTTATCCAGCTTTCTAGAAGCGATGCTAGTAGCTATTGATGTGAACAGAGACAGGTCTGGCAATTTGCTTTCCAGGTTTCTGGTTACGCTTACCACATCCAGCCCCTTGCCAGAAGTCACATAACCGAGCAGGTCAGAGAATCTCTTGTTGTATGAAGTGACTTGGTCGGAAAAAGACAGCAGATTGTCGTATATGCTGTCAGCCTCCTGCCCGACTGTTCTCTTACCCGAATCTACATAGTCTGCAAAATCTCCACCTTTGTCGTACTCATCCTGTACCGAGTCTTGGAAAACTTCAGCGGGGAGCGCATGTCTTAAGACTTCAGAAGGCGGCAACATGTCGACAAAACTTGTAGGCGACTGAGACCGGACCTGATTAGCCACTTCTGGGTACAGGCTGGGCGAGCCGTAAGCAACAGCGGCCAGGCCAGAAATACTAGACCAGGAGTCAGTAAGATACGTGCTACTCACTCAAAATTACCCCTCTGTTTTACTTTCAACGACCAGGGTTTCCAGCAACCGCTTGTACTCATGGTCGTAATGGCCGTTTTTCAGGGCTTTTAGGCGGGAGTGAGCGTCCTTGTGGGCCTGGTCCCAAGTGAAAAAGACGGGCAGACGGGACAAAGTGCAGGATTTTCTAATCAGCTCGGGTGGTATTTCACTAGCCGACTTATACCTGCTCAGTCTCTCTGCAAATGTCGCGATGACTTTCACCTTCTCCTCCTCGGGGAGACCCGGACCGAATACTTTGTTGCACAGCTCGACGGGAGTATCCCCCACTGGCTGAGCAGGAGAAAGAACCTTAACCGGTGAAGATTTGTAAATTCGGATTGCTTTTTGCAGCCGGTTGAAGTTATTTTTCCCTATGCCCAGGTCCAATTCGCCCCCCAGAGCCTCAACAATCATATTTATCACTGCACAGACTGCCCCATCCCCGCTTTCTGCGATAGCAGACGGATCGGGTAAGAAATTAATGTTGTACTCTTTGCCGATCTGATACTCAGCCTCCCACTTGCTCAACAACTTGACACAAGTAGCCTCTCTAGAAGGCCTTTTAGAAGAGCGGGTTTGCCATGTAAACCCAAGCTGGTAAGCCGATGAAATACGATCTTCAAGTACAGTATTGACTGCCGACTTAACCTCTTCGCCCGCAGCGACGAGAGTTTTTTTCAACACGCTATTAATAGCATGCGGAGCGTATTTGTTATCTTTTAGCACTTCACCCAGTCTAACTGCTACATCTCCGCTAGCCAATATTTTACTGTTCTCCATATTAATCCTCTCCCTCTCGTACTCTATCTCTCTGCCCTTTAGCCACTCCTGTATCTTCTGCTCTTTAGGTATGAAGTCGGGTATTTCAAGTTTGCTTATTCTGTCTCTCAGATTTTTATTCTCCTCTTTTAATCTTTCTATTTCGCTATCCTTTTCGCTCAGTCTAGTGGCCAAATTAGATAACCTTTCCGAATAAAGTATAATAACAACCCGGAAGCTATTGGCAACTTTCAGTAGTTCGTACCGGTCCAGACTATCTAAATCCAGAGATCTGGCCTCTTCGGCATAATTTATCTGATCTTCAAGAGGGCTGAGGGACAGATTCAAGGGGGGCCTAAGTGTATTTTCTACCATCCTACCATGCTTTTACCGGGGGCCTAGCTGCTTTTTCAAAATACACTTAGGCCCCCCCTAAAAAGCACTTAGGGGGGTCAAAAAGCAGCTAGGGTATCGGCGGTTTCAGGGTGAGACAGACCAGACCCAAAAAACCGCTACGGTTTTACTAGGGTTTTGGGCGATTTTTCGGCCGAAAGCGACCAATTCCATGTCATTTACCCCTAAGAGCCTAAATGCCTATATTCCTTTTATTTTTTATTTTAAAAATACAGCAAGGGGTAGGGGCGTGCGCGGAATTATGCGTTGAAAGCCCTCCAGAAGGTCAATTCGCCATCATGCCCGAAGCTACGATTCAGTCTCTGACAACCAACCTACCCAATGAGGAGCCGTTCATTGGCGATGGGGATAGCGGAGAGATTGCAACCAATCAGGCTGACGGCAGAGTTTGGGTTTTTGATGAGTCGACAGAACCGGTAGAATTAGGCGGGGCATGTGTTCGCATTCCACTAGGCAGCAATCTGTACGCCTCCAATCACCTCGACCTGGACGTAACCAATCCGGAAAACCTGCCGATTCCCGTACCGAATCCTCTCAGCACCCCAGACCGCACGGTGAGGACTTTCCGAATTCTAATGAGATTTGTCCAGCAACCCTTGACCTCATTCGCTTCATATTTCGACTATGAAGTGGACTGGGGGAATCCGTCCCTGTGGAACCCGGACAACACCCCCAATGTGGACAATCCGATTGATCTCTATGCCTCTCTCGGCTCTTCTGTACTGGTTGAAATGACTTCTTATGGTCCGATGCCGAAGTGGTTGGGTCGGGTCATTTGGGCGGAATGAGTTGAAAGCAGAATAGCATAGTCTGCTTTCCATGAATAAGATTGATTTTCAGAACGGTAAGAGCGTTAGTAGTGCGTATTTAAACGAAGTCCAGAAAGGCGACAAGTTTACCGCACCCGCCCGTTCCGATTTTTACTCCGAGCCTGATCAGGCCGGTTGGGATATAGCCGAAAGAGATAAGATTAAGGACTGGGAAATCTCCGACCCTAGGGAAGAAAGAGAAACTGGTATTGGCCGCTTAGCCCATGACGGTATTGTTTTAGGTTGGGACAGCCTAACTAGCTCGGTGCAGGTTCCTGGCACACCGGCAGTCCGGCCAGTAAATAGCGGAATCGGGGTTACAGTTGAAGCCGGCTCTGTTATTAGCCGAGCCGGTACTCCGATCTCCTGGGCTAGACAAACCATCCAGATCCTGAATCCGGTCTCAGGCGCAACGTCCTACATCTATTTGGATGAGGCCAGCGCTCTGGATAATATCTCTGCGTCCGAGCCTGTCGCTCTATCTATTGGCAACTCTTTGCCGAGTGTAACCACTGCCCATATTCCCCTAGCCAAACTCACCCTGAATACGACTGCTGACGGTCTGGCAACCGACTCGCTCACTAATGACGTAGTCGGAGCTGGTTATGTCGACCTGAGGCCCAACGTATTTATCGGTAATTTAAATACCTATCCGAAAAACCTAGTCAATACCAGCGTCAAAAGCTCGAGCTATACGGCTAAAGTATGGGATAGGGTAATTGCCGATACGAGCAGCGGTAGCATTGTTGTCACTCTACCTGAATCCCCATCCGATTCAGACCGATTTGCTATTGTTGACATTAGCGGTAGCTTCAACAGCTATCCGCTGATTCTCCGAATCAACCCGGTAAGCGAAGAAAACCTAAACGGGTCTGCCGACGATTGGATCGTCAACATCAGAGACGCGCACATTCAGATCTTTTACCATGCCGCTAGCGGTCAATGGAAGTTTGAGGAAGCCCCCGGTTCCGACTGCAATCCGGTCCTGGGCACGTTCTTGTCTTGCGGTGGCCGTGAATTCATCGGTGATAAGACAGCTCTGGAATGCCCGGACGGTGCCGCCCTGCCCTTCCAATACCCCGACTCGTCCCCCGGCGTTTACGATTTCGAGCCGTCTACTACCAATCCGACCGTAGGCAAATGCTACAAAAACTACAATGAAAAAGTAGCACTTTACGCAACTGGTGACGGTAGCCTGATTTATGTAGGCGGGGCGGCTCGCTGCAACCGGGACTATAACACCAGCCCGTCAATCACCACCAGAAATGTAATCTACGTCGATTGCACGATCGGTGACGACTCGATTGAGAATAACGGTTTTGATGATAAGCGTCCCTTCCGTACCCTGGAACGAGCCCTGATTGAAGGTGATCGTGAGTCGTTCAGAGCCGGCTCTAACAACGATCGTTACGACAAAGTGATGATTGAGTTGGCTCCTGGCGACTATTATGTCGACAACTCTCCGGGCAACTCCTCCACCCTAAGCCCGACAACCAGCACTGGTCTTTTCCAAAGGCTGAGCGCCGGGTTTAGCATTCTGTCAGTCAGCCAAGGGTCGAGATATACCCACATCACAATTAATAGCAATAACGCGACTTCTACCCAGCCTCCTCATCCGATCAACCTAGGTCGAGTTCTGTATAGCGAGTCGGGTGGTGTGGGCAACATCACCCGTCTTGAAAAAATCTCCCTGTCTAGCCCAAACTGGGTCTTGACTCTGGAATATGTCCAGGGCACTTTTGCATCGGGAGACGACCTGTACTACGACAGATTGTCTGCAGTAAACCCGGTAACCGGCGGTATTATCATCCCCCGAGGAATCTCCGTAGACGGAACCGACTTAAGAAAAGTACGGATCAGGCCGATGTACGTTCCTGCCCTAACTCCGGGCCAGGACGCAGCTCAGACTGAACGCACCGCAATCTTTAAAGTTACTGGCGGCACGTATCTGTCCCTGCTGACCTTCACTGACAACCCGCAATACCTCCGCTCTCACAACACTGTGACTAGCGTAGATTTCGCTTCTCAAGCGGAAATAGCTGGTGACCAGTCTGAAATCTCATACTATGCCAAACTAACCAGCCTACTCAAAGATGTGGATAACTGGGGCTCGGAAGCCCTGGAAGCCATCCCTGCAGAAACGACCATAGTAGCTCCTACCGGCTCGAACCGAGCCCAGGATATTGAAGAGAACCTGACCGGGTTGCTAGTTGCTGGTGGTGACGGTAGGCCAAACTCCCCCATCACTTACCCCGGCGCTGCTCGCTGGCCGCTGCCCGACGTAAACAGCACGCGATCCTCCTCCCCCTACGTCCTTAACTGTACCGTCCGCTCAATCTTCGGTCTAAACGGTTTGTGGGCAGACGGGTCTCGGGTTGGCGGATTCAAGTCAATGGTTACTGCCAACTTCACCCAAGTATCTCTGCAGACCGACCCGGAATGCTTTAACCCCGGCACGTATTCCCTCGACCCTCCAACGGACAAAGACACCGGTGAAGGTAAGGTTTACAAGTCCTGCGCTAACGACCTGTTCAAATATCGTCACTTCGGCATCAGAGGTTCTAACGATTCGACTATTCAAATCGTCTCTGTCTTCTGTATCGGCAACAGCGATCACTTCGTATCTGAGAATGGTGCCGACCTTTCCATCACCAACTCCTGTTCGGACTTCGGCGATATTTCTCTTCGCAGTATTGGGTATAAGTCAAAGTCATTCAGTCAAGACGAGCGCACTACCAGCTCAGGCTATGACGGCACGAGAATCACCGAGATTATTCCACCCCTGCCCCTGAGCTATACCGCTTTGTCCAATGGCCATGCTGCCACCCTGGAAGACTCTCAGATCAATACCGGTCTGGCACTTGACTATAGCAAGACTCTGGCCTATACCGTTGTCAACAAAACTGTCAACAATACCGCTCCTGAAACTCTGCGAATTTACGTCCGTAACTCGAACATCACTTCGCAGTTCTCTCTAACCAATCCGCCCTCGGCTCAAGATGCTGCTTTTGGCCAATTCACCTACACCAGGAAGATCAACAGCACGACTTGGGAGCTTTCTGGCGGCCCGAACCAAGTCAACAGAAAGAGGATCTTTGTCGGCGGATTTGATGAACTGGGCAATAGCATCCTGTACACAGGCAACCTAAAAGCTCCCGACCCAACTACCACCGGCTTTGCCAATCTGGACGATAGCTCGAAGATCTTCGTGTGGGATCCAACCCCCCAACAGTATGACGACCAGGGCAATCTGGTTACCGGCTCGGGTAGCTGGTACATCCCTGTAACAACTGGTGGTATTATTGAAGAATCGACCGATGCCGACAATGATGGTTATCTGCTGAAGCGGTTTGATTATGCGTTCCGTTATAAACTTCTAACCAACCCGACAGGCAGCAATGCGGTCTATGCCGCGCTAGACCTGATGTTCGATCAGTCTTCGATTAAGATTGTTCGTGCGACGGATAAGCGTAAAGCTGAAGAAAAAGTTTATCGGGTAGTGCTGGAAGGTTTTACAAAGACCAAAGGGTTGAGAAAACCCCAGCCATTCTATATTCTGGAGAAACAGGAGGGTGTGGCTGGTTACCCACTCAACCCCAATAACTCCGACCCGTTCACCCTGACTTCCGTCCAGACATACCGAGACGTTTTCAATGTCAACAAAGATGGTGCGTATGTAACCTATTTAACTCTAGGCTCGGCTGCTCGAACTGTGTTCAATGGCCAGCTAGCTCCTGCTTCCGACTACGACTACCCCGAGTCTAGTGAAGACCCAACCAGCAGCATCACCAAAGTCGCTCTAGAGCAGTTCAGAAGCCGCCCTGGTGTATGGCTAAGCGCGGCCTTAGCTCCTTCCGTAAGCCCGATCTCACTAAAAACCTCCAGCAGCGTACAATCTACTGGCATCCGTGTCGGTCTACGTCGACCGTCCGTAATCCGAGCCTCGGGCCATACCTGGGAATGGAGCGGGTATTTGAATTACGACACCGCACTCCCCCAGTACCAAGGCGAGCCTCTTGAGAGGGATTTTGCCCTTAGCAAGATCTTGGTTGAGGAAAGCGGTGGCCGTATTTATGCCACGGGCATGAACGAAGAGGGTAATTTCTACCTCGGTACGACTGTATTCGACCTGAGATCTGGCGAACAGTACTCGATACCTCTTAGCGCCCAAGGCGAGCAAGAAGGTCTAACCAACCAAGTTCTGAACAATGTTATTATTCGGAACACACTGTTGCTCGATGACGGTTCCAGGGTTGTGTTCGGCAACGACACCACTATCTTCTTCAGCAATGACACCCAGTTCAAGTCTTTAACCACTGGCGATATTGTTGCTAGCAACAATCCCCCAGCGTCTTACTCTACCAAAACTCGAGCAGGTTTGGTTCAGCTAGCCGATAAGTCAATCATCAGAGGGGCGAAGAATGGCTCGGCCTCTGGCGTAGCTGATAAGGCCGTGGTAACTGCCCTCGATCTGGCTGAAGAACTCGATGTGAGGTTTGACAGCAGTATTTCTGGCGGTAACGGTATAGCAGTAACTACTACTTCTGTTGAGTTGCCAGGTGGCGATCCTAATGACCCTACCGACAACGTAACCCAGTTTGAGATTAGTACCGGCTTACCACTCAACAACGATCCGGTAGCTTTCTCCTCGCTCAAGTTGGGGAGTTTGAATGGCCAAGCTGCAGAGGCCATTGTCACTTCGATAAATTCTCAATCCCCGTCTGATTCTAAACTGCCCACAGAAAAAGCCATAGCTAACTATGTAAATGCAGCGATACCAATTGGCGGTATTATCATGTGGTCTGGGGTAAATGTACCTAATGGTTGGGCTCTTTGTAACGGAAGCAACAATACCCCTAACCTTCTTGACAGATTTATCGTCGGTGCTGGTAATCTGTACGACTTGGGCGATCTGGGTGGTGCCGATTCGGTCACCTTGTCTCCGAATCAACTCCCCGACCACAGACACTTCCTGGCCTCTACGAATGGTTATCAGGGTAATGAAACTGCTAAAGCGGAGTTGGGTCAAGCTCCTACCCAACACATTTCTGCCAACGGAACTGGCGGTTCAGGAGATGAGCAAACCAGACGTGATTATGTGTTGGAAAGAGCTACTGGAGAGCCTAACGTGGGTACTAGCGGCACCCCGATTGACTCTGCCGGTAATCAACTAAACACCGATCCGGTGGAAAATCGCCCGCCATACTACGCCCTGGCCTATATAATGAGAATTTCATAACAGGCATGACGCGCAAAAAAGCTCGCCCGCCCGCTCGCTGGTTAAATTTTATTGCGAAATTGCCTCAGTTCAGTGTACCTTGGCTAAAGCCGACTCGCTGGACACCCGAACTAGCCCAGGCTTGGATAAACTTCATCCCGGCAAAATGCCCGTTCGAAAAAGAGCTGTGGGTGGGAAATCTCCTAATTTTGTACATTCCGCCACTCTGCCCTCTAAATCCCATAAGCACGCAACTTTACTCGATCCGGATTGAAGCTCAGGCCTTTCTCCACTCGGAAAAATCTTGCTAAGCTTCAGAGGCGAACGGGACCCTGAAACTCCCTTTCCCACCCAACTAGTGAGACTAACTTAATGCCTGCAACAACCGCCTATACCGTAACCACTATTGAAGTGGGTACGGCTAGCCCCGACCTGGCTTCTCTCGCCGGCCGGACCTACGACTCCCAGTACACTGCTCTGCCTAACGCGAATCTTCCTCGCGCTATGAGACAGAACCTGGACAAAGTCTTCATGGCTCTGACCGGTGAAGATCTCCCCCTTGAGGAAAACACTTTCCTTATTAAGGCTGAAGACGGCATCTACAACCGACTTTTCGGTCCGGTTGTCAAAGCCGGGGCTGAAGATGTGGAGGGTACTTCACCCGGTTCTCTTTACATCCAATGGGGTCCTCGTTACATCCCCATTTCCCTGTCCAAGGAAGGCATGACTGTCACGGTCAATGGCCAGCCTATCACCCTGGAAGCTGAGTTCGCTCAGTACAACTTCTCGGGCAGAGGTGGTGATGTTTCGCTCATGGTGAGCGTAGACGAGGAGGATGAATCTGGCCAGGTTATTCTCCCCGTCGCCGTTCGGTTCGCTGACTACAAGAACGTTCCTGAAGTCAAAGTCCTGAACGGCATGCTGAAGAAAAAGCCGGAGGATCTCGCTCCTCTGGTGCAGGAAGCCAAGCCGAAAGGTTCTGGTAACTCCCGCTCTAACGCCGATGGTGAGTTTGACTTCAAAGACCTGGCTGTTGATGTCAACTACGAGGTGATTTCCTATCGCCCCGTCAACACCACATACGGTCAAACGTTCCGTATGACTATCAGGAACTATCCTGATGACGGTCTGACTGCTGAAGGCTGGTGCCACAGCACCCTCCGCTCTATCTTTGCTACTCAGCCTGAGATCAGTGAAGAAAAGCCTGCAGTTCTGACTATCAAGGACCGTACAGTCACCACTGACGGCAAGACTCGGATTCGCTGTGCTCTGATCCTTTCTCGCCAAGAGGAAGTGAATGAGGACGACCTGAATCTGGACTTCTGATAGGAGTTGAGGGGGAGGCTTACTCCCCTCCCCCTTTTCTCGTTGAAAGCTGATCAGAGTAATTTAGTCGTTATGTCTGATGAGTTTACCCCACCTCACGGGTGGTCTGCTTTAGAAAACCCCACTTATGAGTTTGGTGAAGCAAAGTATGGCACAGGTCCGGAAGACATTCCGTCCAATCCGGTCGGCGAAGGGAATTCTGAAGTCGATTCTCACCTCAGACATGTCGATCCGGATGGTGAATTCGGTGCGGCGAATGTCGAAGGTGGCGCAAAGAGTTCTTTTGGTGGCACGGACGAGTACAAGCCGGAGGCGGCGAAGCGTGATGTAGGAGATACCGGGTCGCTCGATCTACCCCCTGGCCATATTGTTATTGAAAGCGGTAATCAGGCCGGTAGAAATTACTACTTGGTTCAGGAGATTGATTCGAAAAAATACTATACTGTCGTGCCTAACTTCAAAGAAGGCGAACAGTATAAATCTCCTCTAAAGCCCGATCGTACCTCGGCTCTGGGTGAGGCGTATCGGGTTATTTCTGCTGCGTTGCCTGATGACGCTCTGGCACAACTCCGCCAGCGTTTCCCAGAAACCCCTGCTGTCAAAAACGTCTACGACTGATAAAAATCCTTGCTACTATTTACCTAGATCGATTTTATCATGCCGTCTATCCTTGAGCACCCGGCCATGGTCTATAAAAAAGACCATGGATTTGACTATCCGCAGTTCTTTGAGTATTTTGAGAAAGCTCTTGGGTCTGTTTGGCGTGTTAAAGAAGTCCAGCTTGGCCCGGATGAATCCGACTGGAAGCACAGCACGACAGAAAATGAGAGAAAGCTTATTGCGGGTGTGCTGAGAGGCTTTACCGCTGCGGAAATGGGTATTGGGTGTTACTGGGGAGACAAAGTCTGCAGTATATTCCCCAAGCCTGAGATCCATGCCATGGCACGGATGTTCAGCGCATTTGAGCAGATTCACGCCCAGGCCTATAACCACTTATCCGACCAGCTTGGCCTGAAGGAGTTCGAGGAGTTTCTGGGCAATCCGGCAGCCAAAAACAAAGTATCTAAATTTTTTGAGGATTGCCAGAACGATAAAGTATCGCTAGCTGTGTTTAGCGGAGCAGGGGAAGGCGTATCGCTATTCAGCTCGTTCGCCATTCTGCTCTCTTTCAGCCTAGATGGCCGATTCAAAGGCTTAGCCCAGATCATTTCGTGGTCTTGCCTGGACGAAGCTCAGCATAGTGAAGCGGGGTGTGAACTATTCCGAGAGCTGGTAAAAGAGCAGGGCATAACCAAGGAAGAAATCGAACAGATCAAGGGCGGATTCGAGGCTATTCTGGCCAACGAGTTCGGATTTCTCGAGGATATTTACTCAACTATTGACAACGAAGCAATTCCTGTAACACTAGCCGAACTAAAAGCTAACTTAAAGGCCAGATCTAACGACCGAATTAAATGCCTTGACCTAAATCAGCATTTCCAAATTGAAATGACTGAGGAAGAGAAGGCTCTGGCCGACAAACTAGGGTCGTGGTTCTACCCTATGGTAAGAGGTCAGACCAATCATGACTTCTTCGCCCGGTCTAAATCCGGCAGTAACTATATTGCTAAGCCTGGGCAAGACTTCATGTCCGTCGACCTACAATCGATGAGTCTAGATCTGGTATGACCGACTATCCCTACCCTAAGCCGATTAAAATACCCGATCGGCAGGGGTGGATAGTCCAAACTGTCTCAGGAGAGAAAATCTTTTCCGATCCGGAGTTAGCCTGGAGCGCTTACTATTTCGCCAAACTTAACTACGAACGTCATGGCCATCAACAAAGTGGACAAAAATGTGAAGATTATGAGGGAGAGTTATGGGACGACTTGCCTAATTAGTGAGGCGGGCCGGGCCGATAAACTCCTCGACCAGGCCCATAAGGCACGTATTGCCAAACTGATTCTGGCCAAACAACCTACCGATTCTTGGGATATTTGAAATGGAAGTCAATATTAACATACCGGAGGGCTGGTCAACCGAACCGACAGAGGACGACGATGATACCGTATCAATGGAGGAAGTTCCTGTCCTAGATCCGAATGATGAAGCTAGGGAAGAGTGGAGAGATTGGAAAGACTCCCCGTATCAAGTAAGTAATATGGGCAGAGTTAGGCGTATTAGAGAAGACGGGTCGGTAAAAATGAGGAAGCCCAGGTCAGATGACCGGGGCAAGTTCCGTATGAACGTAACCTGGATGAGGAACGGTTCACCTTATCGTGAAGAGTTCTTTGTCCATCAGGCTGTAATGGCCCTGTTCGGGCCAGAAAAACCGGCCGGGCAGCACATAGTCGTGTGCCATAAAAAACCCACAGGTCAAGACGGAAAGCCGGACAATCGTCTCAGCAATCTGTACTGGTGCGACCGAAGTAGGAATGTAGAAGATGCTTGGGATGACGGCCTGATGGACACCGGAGCAAAATGGAAAAAATAAAAAACTAGCCCGGAATTTCTCGCTAAACTGACCCTTACATCCCCTCTTCAAAATGACCGAGTTTGATACTGACAATCTGCCCAATCACCCCTCTTGGATTACTCAGGAAGCCCTGGACACTCTGAGCAAAGGCTACCTCGTTCCCGGAGAAACCCCTCGGGACATGTGGAAAAGGAACGCTATCAGTGCGGAAAAATATCTAAAAATACCTGGGATCTCCAAAGACTTTATGGAGATGTATTGGCGGGGGTTTTTTGGCGGAGCGAGTCCGGTCTTGAGCAATATGGGCACGACGAACAGAGGCCTGCCCATTAGCTGCTATTCTAACCATATTTCAAACTCTGTATCGAGTATCTACAGCCATAATAAGGAATCGGCCGCATTGTCTAAGTATGGTGGAGGGGTAGGCACGTACTTTGGCGACTTGCAACCTAGCGGATCGCCAATCAAAGACGGCGGGAAAGCCAATACTGTGGTGGATTGGATGAGGTTGTATGACATTACATCACAAATTGTAAGCCAAGGAGGTATCAGACGCGGATCATTTGCATTTTATTTGCCAATCGACCACCCTGATCTGGCAGACGTTCTTAGATCTAAAGACCATAGCCAGGGCGACCCGAGAAAGTTCATTGATAGCAATATCGCAGTGACAATAACGGACGACTGGGTTAAGCAGCTAATGGCCGGCGATCAAGAAAAACTCAAGATCTTTTCTGAAGTACTGAAATGCAGACTGGTATCCGGATCGCCTTACATTATCTATATTGATAATGCCAACAACCAGCGTCCTGACCCATTCAAACTAAGAAACCTTAGAATCTACACCTCAAACCTGTGTTTTACCGGCGATACTTTAGTTGCCGTGGCAGACGGAAGAAATGTAGTACCTATTTCAGACTTAGTCGACACTAAATTCCCTGTTTATTCCGCTCGCCCCCGAGTCAAATCAAATGGGGAGAAAATGAAGAAGTGGGTTCCTGAGATCAAAAATGCAACTGCTTTTTGTACTGGGGAAAGAGAAGTGGTAGAGGTTGAGCTGGAGGATGGTAGTACTTTCCGCTGTACCCCAGACCATCAGCTTGCACTGAGAGACACTGAGTGGGTAGAAGCTCAGCATTCCGTAGGCAAAGTACTTGAGCCTTTCACAAGCAGAGTCAATTACTCTGGCCATAGAGAAATATGCTGCAACTCAGGTACTAGAAAACAAGGTAAGATGATATGGGAATATTGGAACGGGGAAGTACCAGAAGGCCACCATGTTGACCATATTGTCAGCCGTGGTGGAGACAATATCCAGAACCTGCAAATTCTCACCCGAGAACAACACTGGACTAAAACTTCTGAAGAAAGAAAAGGGTCTAATAACCCAATCTTTAAGGTAGATGAGGATTATCACTCTGCTTATATATCTGCCACCTGTACTGGAAAAGGCAACCCTTGTTTCTCGGGAATTGATAATTACGAGTTAATTGCTTTGGGCAAGACAATCTACTCTGAGCTAGGATACTTTGATAAAAAAGCCTACTTGTCCTTGAGAGATAAGGGGTACAATATCCCACTCTCTTTCTCGAACTATAGATTTGGCAAGAGCTTCGACTTGTATAAGTCTTATGTGGTAGGTGAAGCTGAGTATGATGGCAAATGGGAAGAGCTAAAACAGGCTCCGGTAAATCTTAAGAAAGAGATTTTTAATGCCGAGCAGGAAAAAACTGCCTCTATTCGTAGCAATGGCTTGAAAGTAGTCAGTGTTAGAAAGCTAGGTGTGGAAAAAGTCTATGATCTCACTGTAGAAGATAACCACAACTTCTACATCGTCACCAAGCAAGACGGAAATCTTAATTCTGGTGTGCTAGTACACAACTGTTCTGAGATCTTCCTCCCTACAGACGAAAATCACACCTTTGTCTGCGTTCTTTCCTCTCTCAACCTGGCCAAGTATGATGAATGGAAAGATTGGCGTGGTAGCGTGACAGGGAAAACTCTACCCGAGCTCGGAATTTATTTCCTAGATGCTGTGCTGGAAGAGTTCATTCACAAAGCGGAAAGATTGACCTCTATGGGCCGAGCAGTACGCTTTGCTAAGAAATCCCGATCGTTAGGTTTGGGGGTAATGGGCCTGCACTCTTTGTACCAGTCTCGTGGTCTACCCTTTGCTTCCCGAGCGAGCCGAGATCTGAACATAGAGATCCACTCGTTGATAGACAGACTAACTCTCAAAGCCTCTCAAGACATGGCTAAGGAATATGGCGAACCGGAGTGGTGCCAGGGCAACGGAGTCAGACATGCAACTCGTATCGCCATTGCACCGACCAAAACTAACTCGGTTATTTGCAATGCGGGTAGTGAAGGAATCGAGCCGGTCATAGCCAACCTGTACGTGGCTGAGAACGCAAAAGGAGTGTTTGTGAGACGGAATCCTTATTTGGAGAACCATCTCGAATCTATAGGTAAAAATACTCAAGATGTCTGGGATAGCATTCTTGACGAACGAGGTAGCGTACAGCATCTTAACTTCCTCCCTGATACGGTCAAAGAAGTTTTCAAAACAGCTAGAGAAATTGACCAGTTTGAACTGGTCAAGCAAGCAGCGGACAGGCAACCTTTTGTCTGCCAAGGCCAATCTCTCAACCTCTTTGTCGACCCGGAATCAAGTGCGGAGTATTTGCTTAGACTACACCTCAGCGCTTGGAAACACGGTCTGAAGTCCCTCTATTACTTGAAATCTAGTTCGTTGCAAGTCACAAAGAAAAAAGCCAGCCCGGTATACAAGCAGTCAGCAATGATTGTCACCACTTCTACTTGTCCCTGGTGCGTGAAGGCAAAAGAACTGCTAAAGGAACACGGGTATGTCATTACGGAGAAAGATCGGAGCGAGATCGAAGATCAGTCCTGGCCTTACACCACCGTGCCCCAGATCTGGCTGAACGGTACTCATGTCGAGGGCGGTTATACCGGCCTGGCTAAGTTATTCGAGCAGAGTGAAAGCTCGGAATACGAAGAGTGCTTGGCGTGCCAAGGCTGACCGTTTTTGCTAGGCTAGAACTGCTACAGAACGACCATGCTCTGCCCAATTTTTTACACCAAGCCTGGCGATGAAAATTTCGCCCCGACAGTTCAACACTCCGACGAAGATGCCGGGGCGGATATTCGAGCCCATGTGGAGGGTTTGTACAACGAAGCTTCCGCTGTGAAATTCTGGCGAGAGTATGAGGTTGACAACCAGAAGTACGGCACCGGTCTGTATGTTGACGGGGTCGCTGATGAGTCTTTCAGCGAAGCCGAATTCCTGGCAAAAATTAGCCAGTCTGGCGGTGCGGTCTTTCTCAAACCGGGGGAGAAAGTTCTTGTTAACAGTGGGTTCAAGGTCATTCTCCCCAACCTGTCCCAACTCCAATTCCCCTGGAGCAGCCTGATCTCCGTGTATAAAATTGTGCCTAGGAGCGGACTAGCCAACAATCACGGTATTAAAGTGACCAATTCTCCTGGGATTATTGATCGCGGGTATCGAGGCTGGGTTAAAGTATCGCTGACTAATGATGGCTATGACTATCACGTCTTTACCCACGGCTCTAGAATAGCTCAGGGGTTGTGCGAATTGGTAATCAATCAAACCAAGAGACAGGTTGTAACAAACGAATCGGTTTTCGATCTGTCTCAACGTTCGGCAAACGGGTTTGGTTCGACCGGAGGCAAATAGCCAATGAAGCAAGTCCTTATAGCCGACTATAAGGATAATAAATGCCCCTACTGTAACGGTAGGGGTTTTTTCCTTATCCAGCAAAAACCGGGAACAGGAATTGTTCACCCTGACGAAGTAGTCGAATGTAAATTCTGTGCGGGTTTAGGGGAGAAGTTGAAAGCCGGCTAGAAAGGGTAATTATGGCCACTCCATTCAATTTCACATTCGGGCTTTTGGCAAGAAGAACTCTGACAGAAAAAGCCTATATCGCCATTGCAAATCTCATCAACAAGCATTTGCTAAACCGAAACACTCTTCTTAACACCGAACTAGTCTACGACGCATTTAATGCAATAGATGCCTTCTGGCTCAAGCATGGTCAGTCCAGATGGTACAATGAGTCGCAGATTAGGGTGATTATTGGAGTCATACTCCAATCTGTTAGGGACAATAAGCTGAGTGCGGCTGAAGTCAAAGTTCTGAGCCGTTACATAACCACTAAGTGGTCGCCAGAAATTGCACAGTCTAAAGAGATCGAGCTGAGTGGTAAGCTGAGTGTAGATTTGGAGGACCGGGTTGCCCGTAGCCTGAAAGTATTCGATAAAGTAAAGCCCGAGCCGGAGAAAATCCCCGAATTTGTTGAAAAAGTATCCCCGCAACTCTCTACCAACCTCCCCCTTTACCACATAGCATCAGCAGTCGCAAAAGGGTTGAAAGCTAAGTAGCACATCTAGCCATGTTTGATAAGCCTAAAGACTGGGGTATTGCCCCCAAATCAGAGTGGGTTTCGGGTAAAGTTATAGGAGAGTCAGAGGCTGTCATGCCTAAACTAGGCGATCCGGACTTTCACCTTAAAGCCTCATCGAAAATGTCCTTTGCAGACGAGGGGGTGAAGGAAGAGCCGGATTCCCCCGAGACCGCCCTGTTTAGGGGCAGGCAGGTCAATCAATGCCCGGCCGGAACCTCCAATGAGAACGGGATCTGCACCCCTAATCCTAAATCCGAAGCTAGTGTCGAATCCAGAGTCGCAGCTTCAACCCGCAATGGTCAACAGTGGGAGAGCAAGGTAAAATCCCCCATGGAGCGCCAGAGAGACAGCTTGAAACGAGAGCTGCCCAAAGCTAAACAAGATCTGACCCAGGTCCGGAAACTTACCAAAGAAGGTGTTAAATCTCGCATAGGCCAATGATTGAAAAAGTTCTAAAACCTATTCGTTTTGACAAAGACGTAGATGTTTTGGTTGTTGCGCGGGACGGTGAAAAGTTCTACGTGGCCGATTCTAACACTGTTTTGACGGAAATCGACAAACCTTTGGTTGAAATGAAACCCAAACCGCTGCTGGAATGGGCCATGCTCAACAACTACCCCTTGACGAAATTCGTCCGGGCTCAGCGAGTCCTAAGCGCCAAGTTCTTCGGAATGCGTTAAAATAAGGGCAAATACCGCCCTGAAATGAATTTCGAACTGAAGGAAAAATGGCTAGAGCAGACTCTTGACCAGGAGGAGACTCTGCCCCTTATTGTCATAGACTATAAAGTCTATGCTCATCAAATTCATAATTTTACCGAATCTGCTGTTGATATTGTCGGTGAAGATGAATCAAAGCTTAGAGCGGTTGTCAGAGCGCTCTGGGCCTACAGATTGAACAGAGGTATTGACTCTCTGCCAGCTAGAAACTTCACAGCGATAGTTGTCGATGACTTTAAGGGAGAGATTGAAGGGCTCGGGCAGGGATATTGGCGCCATCTCGAAGCGCATAAGTTAGGTTTGCCCGAGTATAAAGGCGGTCGTCCACCTAAGCCCTCCCTTTTTCCGATAATACTTGAGGAAGGGTATAAGTACATCAAATCTCCCGGATCTTCTTTTCGTTTCTTCAGCAAAGAGTTATATGAAGCGGATGATGTGGCGGGTAAAATAGCCCGGATTCAGAGAAGTCTGCCATCGCCTGATCGCTACATCTTACTGAGCACGCTGGACGGAGATTGGCAAGGACTGGTCTCCGATCAGCATAAAATTGTCTGGTGTAATACCGGCCCGTGGCTGCCCCGTATCCGAACAGAAGAGGATGTGTGTGACTACTACCTCAGGAAGGAAAAACTGAAAATAGGATCGGCCAGAGAAACCTATACTGTAAAAGTTGAGGTGGGGGACAGAGGGGACAATCTCCTACCCAATACCCCGCTCCGATTCTTCGACCTGTATGAGGAAGATGAGGAATGGGGCTGGACTGAAGAAGAAGAGACACTGCTGTCTGATATTCTTTCCGACCAGTCTCAATCCAACAGACCGGATCATTTAACCAATGCAAGGAAATTTTTAACTGCAATAGGTATGTTCTTGCCGGAAATACCCGCTCCGGCTGAAGTTGACATAGCTTTGTATGCTGAACGATCTCGCAAAGAACGCCGAGAGGCTCTGGCCCCTGATCTGAAAGGTCTGTCCAAAAAATACTGCATAGCGTTACCTGACGACAACGACTTTGTAAAATGCAGCAGAGTTGCCATAGACGACCTGAAGGCTCTTGAGAAAATCAAACTGCTTGAGGAAAAGAAAAAATCCGATCCGGCAAATTTCTCAGAAGGGGATAAAGGGCTGCTGAAAACTCTGAAGCAATCTCGTAAAGACTACAAGGCGACCCTTCTCCGCTTCGATGCTAAAATGAAGACTCTGGGACTTGCCCATTAATGTCAACGAACAGTTCTGATTCCGAACTCAAATCGAAAGGCCCGGCAAGCAAATACGGAGAGATTATCTCCTCCCTGGAAGGGAACGGATATTACCTCCGTATAAACCTTGACTCGAGGATCACATCCTATCACGACCTTTATGAAAGGTTCAATCCGGCTAACGGCTGTACCAAAATCCCGAAGGGGATAGTATACCCGGACTGGTTTGAGTTCTTAATCCCTGCTTCTGAAGAACAGTTAGAGCAAGCCCAGAATGACATTCTTGACCCGGACGGAGACCTGAGCCTCAGTGCGGATTGTCGGGAATTTGCCATACCGCTATTCATCTATCGCTCAGGTCGCTCTAGCGAAATCACCGATTACATACTCGGTGTGGAGAATCTGAAAGCGCTTAGGCATAAAAAGATGGGTTCGGGAGAATACCGGCTAGGCATAGCCCATTCCCCCGCCTCAATCGAAGCGAATATGCGGGCAAAGTCTGTCAACGATGTGTATGCCTATGTGCCGGAAAATGCCTGGTTTGACGAGAAAGTAAGAGATCTTAAGTTTGAAGACATAGTGACCATATTCCCTCCGGCCGAGTCGGAAATGTTCAAACTTATCATCGGCCGGGCTTGTGTAGGCCGAACTGGCTCAATCCATCCGGGGAGTGAGAAGGTAATCAATCACGGCTTTAGGAAAGCCGGGGTAGTTGTTGGTGAGCCGGGAGTTGGCAAATCGACCATACTCAATGGTGTGATGAAAGCCATGCAATACTGTGGCTATGATGTGGTCAGCATGGGTGACTTTGGGACCCGTTTTAATCAGGGGCCAGTGATAAGTTCACACTTAGCATATAACGACGATCTTACTTTGGATTCGTTGGAGAAAATGCTCAAGGCCCACAGCTTTAAGTCGGTAGTGACCGGGGGCACGGAAAAAGTAGAGAATAAGGGGACAGACTCGATTGAAGTCGTCAGCAATACAGTAATTATCGCTAACTGTAACGAGATACGATCGGAGATCTCCTATAGTCTGGACTCAGGTGCGATTAGTCGTCTGGCCCTAATCTCAACCTACCGGGTGTTTGAACAGGAGGAAATGTCTGAACAAGAGGGGAGAGACATTCACCCTGTCGCCAACATTCGTTACCTGTGCAACAAGCTCGGGGTAGATGAGATCACTCTGTTCATGAAAGTCCTGAGAGACTGTACTGATTTCTTCCTGGACAAAGTCAACTCGGGCACCGATGTACACTTCTATAGCGAACAATTACTACCCTACCTTCGCATCCAGATTCACAAAAACGCCCTTGAATGCTTCATCCGGTTCTGTTTCCTGGCCTATGCCATCAGAGACCAGAAAGGAACAGGGAACTACCTGCCAGAAATGACTCTGGGTTCGCTCGGTACGATCCTTGAATCGACCCGGTTCCTGATGATTGACATGAAGGCGAATAACCTTAGGCGGAATATGAAAGCTCATTGGGAGCAATCTAAAAGAGACCAGTCTCACCCTTACTGGGCTCAGAGGAAAATGCTCATTACCAGTGTGGACAAAGCCTATGAAATCTTTAACAACTACAAGACGGACAAAGACTTGTCCCTAGCTACAGAGAACGTCTTCACAGCTCTTACGCTCAGAGACGGCTTCTCCATGTCTAAAAAGACCTCGCACATTGTCCGAACATGGGAAATGGTAAAAGGTGAGAAGAATAAAATCTATAAGCTTGCTAACGAACTGCTAGCTACTATCACCGATCAGGAGGAAAAAGACTACCTGTTCGACAAGTCTAATCGCTGCAAACCGGAATATCTCTACGACGCATCTTACGACCCTCAAAAACTCTGAACGGAGAACTGACAATGCCTACCGCGACCATTACTCTCGATCACGAATGCTGGGACCGTAAACCTAGCAGCAAGCTTCAGTACGGCAATCTTGTTGATAAGTATGGTGTGCCTCGGACAGAAGTTCGAGTTCTCGGGGCCAGATTAGGCACCGATATTCAAGAAGTCACACCGAAAAGTCTAGCCCGGATTATTACATCTGGACGGACATGGTCCCCTTACGTCTTCAATACTTGCCCGGATTGGCGCAGGAGACGCCGAATCGAGGCGTTATTTGAGAGCTGCCAAGTCCTCGGAATTGATTTTGACAACGGGGAGCCGGCGGATGAGATTGTAGCCAGAGCTGCCTCGATCGGCCTAAACTTCAACATCCTCCACCACTCTTTCTCCAGCACTGAGTCCTTTCCCAAATTCCGAGGAATTTTATTTCTAGAAAATAATTTAAATAATTTAAATTTGGCAAAACTGTATTCGGTGGCAGTGACTCACGCCTTGCAGGCTGATACGGCCTGTGTCGATGTGGCCAGGTTGTATTTCGGCTCGACCAAAGAGTCGGTGATTCGATTCGACTCGAATTGCCTGACTGAGCTGGCCACGCTTCAGAAGATTTCTGATTCGATACAAGCGGAGAAGTACATTGTGACGAGAGAATCTGTCCCACGCGAACACGATCCGGATTGGGGGTCGATAGAGGATCAGAGAAAGATCTGGCTCAAGCTTACTCCGGGCAAGAGAGAGTTTGTAAAGAGGAAGATATTGGGGATATTGAGGGAGATTGAGTCTTTCGATGGCTCGAAAGGAGGTAGCAGGTATGAGTGTGTCTGGAGAAAGACCAGCAGAATAGCAAGAATGCCGGAGACAGTAGGGAACGTGGTAAAGAAATGGGTGCTGGAGCGGATTAACAACAATCCGCACTTCGCTGACTGGGATAAAAATGCCGAAGAGGTTGTCTCTAATGCCATAGCTTGGAGCTTCGAGCATTCCGAGCCGCCTGTCTAAATCGAGTTGAAAGCAGGTTAGATAGTAATTAAGTGTAGTGGCTGGCTTTCAACGTAGCGATCTTATAGACAAGACCGGGGCAGTTTCTAGGCCAGCCACTACACCTATAGCTAAGCAACAACCTACTCAGCAGAATAAACCGGCCCAATCCACCGCCCCAGGCAACTCCGATTCGCCAGTTTACACGCCGCATGTGCGCGGTGCTACCTTTAGCGTTCTGGACAAGCTGGACAACATCTCGTTCGTAGACGGGACAGTTGGAGGCATGTCAGCAACCACAGCTTATATACGATACTGGAGTAGGAACGGTGTCGAGCAAAGAGTAAAAGTCGAGCAGAAGGCTTCAGAACAAGCCGTCCCTCGCTCCCAATTCGACTCTATATCAGAAGAGCTGTACGGAAAAGGTGTGGTTGTAGAGCTGGATCAGATACGGAGCGGTGTAGCGGCTGGGAAATATGACACGACTTGGGAGCCAGATAAGATTAAATGGGATAGTAATGTAGACTGGAGTATTGCTACAGTCAGTACTACACAACAACTCAATCCTCCTCCTAAAGGGGCTACTTCCGTACCTACCAATACTTATATTACCAAGCCAGCTCTTGCACCTTCGCCCTCTGCCCAGCCTTCTCGGCCACAGAACTTTTTTGAAAAACTGCTAGGCGGTGCGGTTTTCTCTGCTAATCCGTCCGGCCTAGTCGAATCAGCTACTCCTACCGCCCCCATAACCGATGCGGCCTGGCAATTTCTATTCAACCCTGAGGAACTTCAGCTAGAATCCGGCCCGGATTATAACCGGGCTGAGACCTGGGGCGTATCCGATCCGGCCAACAGCGGTCAGCCTTTATCCTGGCGTAGCAATAAGAACAGAAAACTGGTCTTTGGCAAAGTGCTATTGCATGGCTATACGTTTGGCAAGCGTGTGGAAAGTTTGGAAAAAGGCTTACAGGATTTGTTTATGGCCAGGGACGGGGAGAATGGTGCCGATGGCCCGCCCGTTCTCGAATTCGTATGGGGGAAAAGGGTATTTGGCCCTTGTGTTATACAAAATATCCGGGTCAGAGAGCAGTCATGGGACCACGGCGTATTAGTAAATGCCGAGGTATCATTTGAATTAGAACAAGTTCCTGAGTGGACAATTAATGACGGGTTTGCAGATATTACTAGACCGGGTAGGCAACCGGTTGTGAATGACCCGGCTCTGCCTGCCAGAAGCACAACTCCCGAACAAAGAAAAGTGGAGGAGGGAGAAAATTCTAAGGGTAATGAAGAAGGAGGTGGAGGGGGTAAACCATCCTTTAACCGTACAGAGATGTATGTTAAGTGCAAAGAAATGGGGTTGATTAGAAAGAACTTTGAGAAGCTATCTAAAACCCTAGAGGGTGATAAAAACGGTATTTTGTTTATAAATTTGGGGGGTATTTATGATTATACGAGGTACTTTAAATCCGCTATAGGCTTAAGGCTCAAAATGTATAAAGAATACTACATAAAAGGTTCAGAGTTGTTTGGGAAGGAGTTTACTGACAGGTTGGCTGGGTGGAGCGTAGCAGATATGGAGAAACGTATAAGTGCTCGACTTCAAGTGTTCTCATTAGACGGGGTCAAACAAGCATATTCTGACCTAATAGAGGCGACATTCAAAGCCATAGCAGCCTGTAAAAACATTCAAGACTCGCAGAAGTGCAAACAGTCCCAGCAGAACGAGAAAGAATATACGACCAAGAAGAAAAGACAAAAGCTCTGCGCGATAAAAGCCGGGAGTTTGTGCAGCTTGTCTGGGGTAAAGCTCAAAAATCAAGACCGTTGGAAAAACCCATGCACGAATAAAGTCCTTATTTGTGAAAAGGATGGTAAGTTCAGGGAGGCGAACTAATGGCTAATCTACAACTTAACGTAACAGCTAATACAGCCAGAGCGCTATCAGACTTCAAGAAGTTCTCATCGACGCTTGATAATAAATTCCTGGTCTCGGGGTTGAAACTTGATGTGGTTCGGAATGCCCTGGGCCAAATTAACCGGGAATTTCAAAAGTCGATTGGCGAGCAGGGACTAGCCAGCGCGGCATCGCTGCGATCTGCTCAAAACCAAGCTTCGCTTCTAACCCAAACCTTCAAAGGGTTTGCAGCCGAATCTGCCCTGGCCATCAACAGGGATATAGGCACTGCATTGAACTCTCTGGCAGTAAGAGCTGGCGGGACAATGAAAGATGTGCAAAAAGTCATCTCGGCCACGCCATTCATCAGCACGAGAATAAGTACCGATCTTAAGGATCAGTTGACCAAGGGTATGATGGCGTTTCAACGCGATGCGAGAAGGGCCGGCCTTGGCGATAATTTTGCTGGTATAGCTCGACAATTCTTGTCCGGCCAGGCTATGGGCCGGGACATGATCAATTCGGATAATCCGCTTGCTCAGTTCTTAGGCTCAGAGATCATGAAAAGGTCTGGTGGTCAGACCACGATCTACGATCCTAAAGCCCGTAGTGAGATCCTGGCCCAGATTGTAGGAGATAAGGAAGTCCAGAAGCAGCTTAGAGATATGGCTAAGCAGACTTACGGATACCGGATTATCCTCGAAGATCTGAACACTCAGTTATTCAATACGGAAAAAGGTGTATTTGGAGCTTTAAGAAAAGTTATTGACCGGACTGGTAAGTCAACGACTATTTTTGACGAGGTATATAAACTAACTGATAAAGTGTTTGGGCCTAATGGGGCTTTCCGAGCCCTATTCAAGAGCATATCTGAAGTTTTTAAGGTAGGAGATCCGCTAAGGCCATTCATCGATGCGGTTCAGTTTGTAACTAAAAAGTTTGGTGAGTTGGCCAAATTCTTCAGAAGTGAAGGATTCTTGTCTTTTCTAGGCGGGGTGAAGGATGTTTTTGATAGAGTGGTCAATATTGGCAAGAATATATTCGAAACTTTTTCTAAGGCGATTAACGAAGTAGTATCGGGAGGGTTCAGCTCGGCCCAGATCAAAGAGGATATTGTGAGTGTGGGCGAGTCTGTTCGCCAATACATTAAATCGTTTGGTGAAAAGATCAGAGATTGGGATGAGACTGAAGCCACGGATTTCTCTGCCGGAATTATAGGCACGCTAGCCACGGAAGTAGGCAAGACGACTGTTGTTGTGATTAAAGAGTTGTTGATGACTCTGATTGACAAAGTACCGACAATTGTCACAGCAATTTTGCCTGAGGTTAACAAAGGGATAAACAGCATATTGACCGAGGCGTTTGGCACGGTAGGGGGTAAAGTTGTCAAATTCATACTCGGCTTTGTCCCCGGAATCGGTCCGCTTGCCAGAGCTAGTGCGGTAGGTGATGTGACTGGTGGAGGAGGGAATATGTTTAGTGCGTTAGCTATGGGTGCTGGGTCATTACTAGGCCCGGCAGCGTTGTTCGGTATTGCCAAACTAGGGGCGAGGTTTGGAACGAGCAGAGGACGGTCTCAAACTTATAGAGGGGCGATGCGTAGAGTGGCTGGTGCAGAGGAAAGGATTGGAAGGGACTTATTTCTGGACGACGATTTCTCTCCCGTAACTAATTTTGTAGGCCGGTTTAGACAATATTTGAGCAGAGAACGCGAAAGAAGACCTGCTGCTCCAACCTTCACCGGGTATACAATGCCTACAGATCCTCCTATAGCACCCCATACACGCCTAGGTGTTATTAACGCCAGGTCCTCAGTATTGGCAGGTATCGGGCCATATACTGCCCCTAGCTCTACTCTATTCCAGAACAGATACGGGCCTATAAATCAACAAACCTCAATGTTTAATCTTTCGGGGTATAGGGGATCAAGTGTTATCAACCGTCAAACAACCATGTTTAAGCCTTTAACTGACTCTGAGTTGTTTGATCTGTATGCAAAAGAAGCCATGGATAAAATAAATGCGAAAAAAGAAATGGAGAATAACCAAAGAAGAATTACAGCAGATAGAGCCATTAGGCAAAGAAATAGATCTCTGATCAAAGGATTCGGAGATAAGTTATATCAACAAAGAGGCGGTCAAAAGAGTTACTTAGACTTAGTGAATAATGCAAATGAAATAAACTTCCCAGATAATGAAATTCACGGATTTTCCGTAGCCGATAGAGTTGCTTCTTCCAGATACTCCAAGGTATTAGAAAGGTATAGAAGAAGATACGGTCTAATGGGGAGGTTGAGTCGTGCGATAAGACGCCCAGGAGCAGGACGTTGGGCAGCCGGGTCTATAGCCTCGACGTTTGCTATAAACTCACTATCTCAAGCGTCTGACGCCGCACAAGAAAGTGGCGGGGGAATGGGAGCGCTCGGATCACTGGCGAACGGAGCGTTGCAAGGTGCGGGCATGGGTATGGCTTTTGGCCCGCAAGGAGCTTTAATTGGGGCGGGAATTGGTGCAGTTTTCAGCGCAGCAACGCTCTTGATGGATAAAGGTATCCGAGATTCGATAGGTAAGTTTCTGTCCGACCTTGGCTCAGGATTTGCAAGAACCGCAGAATCTTTCGGAAAAGGAATAGTCGGATTGTTCAGAGGTCTAATAGAAGGAACGATAAACACAATTCGGTCAATTCCCGGAGTAAACGGAATATCCGGCCTGCTATCATCCCTGTCCAAATTCCAGCTCCCCCACTTTAACGAAGGTAAGAACTTCGCCGGACCGGCCCTGGGCCTAGAAGCCAGAATGAGCGGAAGAAGGCCTATGGTGGTAAACGATGGCGAATTCGTCATCCCGAGCAACGGGTTTGCAACTTTGTCAACCTTGGTCAGCCAGAACATAAAAAATTCTCAACCAGCACAAGGGACGGCGCCAGCCCAGATCTCCTTTTACCTAAACCTCAATTACCAAGCTCTGACCAGCAACCCGGATGAAATAGTCAAAGCACTCAAACAACCCGTCATTCAAATCATTGACCAGGCTTGGAAAGAAAGCCAGTCAGCCAAGATCCTACGACCTAAGAACGCCTAATCATGTCACTAGATAACCTGGACTATCCTAACCGAATCGACTCGGTCGAACTATCCCGCATCAAGAATAATTTCGCCCTGAGGGATCGGGCCAATAGCGAACAATTGAACCGTAACAGAACCGCTCCAAAAATTGCCTTTGATAAGCTGTCTACTCCGTCTTCTCTTGGATCGAGCACGTTAAGAGGGTTATCTTATCCGATTGAGCTTGACGGACAAGGTGGTTTAAAAACGTCATCAGGGTATGACAGAATAGGACAAGCCATAAAGGAAGTGTTTGAGACAAGGATAGGGGAAAGGGTCGGTCAGCCTTTCTTTGGTGTAAAAGAGTTGCTGTTTGAGACGATAAGTGAAGATGCCGAAGCCCAGTCGATAAAACGGCAACTGTTGACTGCCATACCATACCTATCCACAGACCGTTTAGCTGTATCTCTTCGCCTGGGAGAAGACGGGACATGCTATATCTACGCGACTTATTCTGTAGAAGGTGGTGAAAACGTCCTTGTTTCGTACAGTTTCCGTTGAAAGCCTTAAATCATGAAGCTTTCCACCGTCCGAGATTTCAGCCAGTTTGGGAAAGATACCCGAGGTATGATAATTACCCAGCTTCAGGCTATAGAGCTAGAGAAAATAGGCCCGAGGTCTATAGCAAATGTTGGTAAGAATTTAATACGGGTAGTAGAACAAAGTCACAAGTTTCAGGAAGAGGTGGAAGATGATGAAGAGGCCAGAGAAGATTGGATAGCGATTAGGGAAACAAGCCTGGTTATTCTTGAGGAGATTCTGGAACGGTTCCAAGTTTTGTCTGACAAGGCAGAGATTGCTGAATGGGATCGGTCATCGGTCATAGGACTGCTGGCCGATATAACAAAAGTCTGCCATAATGAGCAGAAGAGAACAATTGCCAAGCTCAATGAGGGACTGGGCAAAGAAATCAGCGACGAGCTGATTAATGACGTACTCGGACTTTAACACCATGATGAACATTGACCAGGCCAGAGCAGGCGGAGAGGGAATTATTCAACCCTTGAAGCAGGAGAAAGAAGTTAGCGACCTTACCGAACCGGTATTTTCTAGCCAAGAGCGCAAGCTTAATATCGAAGTGCCTGAAGGCTGGAGCGTTGAAAGGTAAGTAGGAATAGTTAAGAGTAATGGCCACCGAACCCAAAATAACAAAGCTCAAGCCAGGTGAAGGGGCGGGAGACTTTAAGCTAAAACAGGGTGGAGGTAAGGGCAATAGAAAAGGTAGGCCTACTCCCGGAGGTCAGACTCGTACACAGAACCCTTGCATACTTAGTGATGGTACGGTAGATCCTGCTTGTAAAAAAGTTTATCAAAGAAGTGTAGCTGGTAGGCAAACCTTACGGCAATTTATATCTGAAAAATTAAGTCAGGGATCTACTCCTAAAGATGCGTTCTGGGCTGCTGTAAATGGCCTAATGAATAGAAGATTAGGGTATGTAGGAGCCTATCTTGATAGCGAAAACCCAGGTAGAAGATATACCCAGAGTCAAGCAGCAGCCATTACTAATGCAGTAATGGGTAAAATGGGTTATGATAACCCTGGATCGGGTAAGGGTAGTAGTAAAAAAGACAGGGTTAAAAGCACCGGATCCGCCGGTAAATCCGTAAATCAGCAGAGAAAAGAGCCTGGTGGCAGAGGTGGCGGGACACAAATGCCAGGGACTGGAAAAAATCAAAAGGATGTAAAGCCCAAACCAGCCCCTAAAACCGATCTACAGCAGACCCTGGACGATTACAAGAGAGGTAAGCTAAGCAAGGATGATTTGGCGTCTAAGCTAAAGGAGAGGCTGGAGAAAGGGAAGACCAGCCAGGCATTGCCTTTGCCCGGATCTGCTGCTGCAGCTAGTCGAGATGAGGGTATAGAAAGAAGAAAAGCTGAACAGGAGGCTAGAAAAACTGAAACTGCTCCGGCTCAGAAACCTGCTGCTCCGGTCGAAAAACCCGCTGCTCCAGGCCAGAAGCCTGCTGCTCCTGAACCTGAGCCGCAACAGGAAGAGGAGGAAGAAGTGAGTAAGGATACTGGTAAAGAAAAGGCTTCTCCGGAAGAGATTACTAACTCTTTCCGAGTTAAATTCAACCAGGAGAAAAAAGCAGCTCTGGACAGAGCCCAGGACGCTGCCAGAAAAGCCGGTAAAATAACACCTACAAATGTTAATCTGAGCCCAGACGATATTGCGTTTATTGCAGATGAAACTATCGACGAGTTGTCCGAGCAATTTGACTTGGACAGAGACACGGCAAAGTCCATAATTAACAAGAAGTTTGGCCTGAATATTCCCCTTTCTACTCGGCCCGAACCTGAAGAAAAAGCCCAGCCTGAGCAGCCAGAAGAACAGGCCCAGCCCGAACAGCCAGAAGAACAGGCCCAGCCCGAGCAACCAGAGGAGCAATCTCAGCCCGAACAGGCTCAGCCCGAACAACCTGACCAGCCGGCAGCCCCGCCTAAAAAATATGGCAGTCAGGCTTCTAGAGACCGGGCCACCAAAGTAAGAGGCGAAAGAGAGCTGGAAGCGACCCAAAAAGTAAACAATATGCTCAAGAGAATGGCTAATTCTCCCTGGGCTAAAGAGGATGAGCAAAAGCAGAAATTCATTGAGGAGAATCTCCTGCCCCAGCTAATAGAGCAAATTCAAACTGAAAAGCCTACTCCTACTAAGAGAAAAAGCAGAAGTGGTTTGAACATTCCCGCCCAGCCTAAAAGACAAGACGTAGAGGGTTTCACCCCCGGCCCTAAACAAGTACAAGACCTGACCAATCAAATAAAACAAGCATCGAGCCCGCAGGAAGCGGTTGAGATGGTTCAAAGATCGCTGTTTGGCAAAACAGGGTTTAGAACAGGCCAAAGCGACAACCCTCTGGAGGAAAAACCAGATCAGTATGAGAAGTTTCGGGGAAAGCCAATTGAAGAAACACCTAGGACCGAAGCTCCGAGCGGCAGTCTTTTCCGCAAGGAGAGAAATCCCGATAACCCCAAATACCAGCCTCGAACAGGTAAAGGGTTTGGCTCAAACTCTTTCGCGCCCAAAAAAGTCTCAAACTCATCTGAGTTTGCCGGACTATCCTATGGCGAATTCGCCCAATCTATCCGCTCTAAAATCTCATGCCACTGAAACAAGGAAGCTCGGATGAAACTATTTCCGACAACATCAGCAAACTAATCGATGAAGGCCATCCTCAAAAACAAGCAATTGCAATTGCTTTAAAAGAAGCCGGCAAGTCTGATTATGATGACTCGGAAGAGGAAGAAGAAGAAACTAGTTGCCATTGCGAAGAAGAGGAGGAGGAAGAGGGAGCAATGTCTCAGGGCGACCTTCGCTCGGCCGCTAGAAACGCCCTACTTATCGACTCTCTCATTAACGAATCATCCGACTTGCCTGAGTGGGTTCAGGGCAAGCTAACCCTGGCTTCAGATTATCTGAACACCATTGCCGAATACCTTCAACACCCCGGTTCGGACAAAGATGCCATGTTCGCCGAACACATGGAAGGTCCTGATCCTTGCTGGAAAGGGTATGAAATGGTAGGGACGAAGGAAAAATCCGGTAGACAAGTCCCTAACTGTGTCAAGAAAAAAGCCTCGGCTGATCACAGTGAAGTAGTCGGTATGAAAGTACCGGAAGGCTGGACAGTAGGTCCGGAGATAAGCAGAAAATCTCACCGGTCTGGCGATCAGGATAAATCCCACATGCTTGCAGGAGAGCTAGCCCCGTGAGTTTAATCGTTCCAGAAGGCTGGTCGGTCGACCCGGAGTTCAGCGAAAAGAAATACGTGAAAACTGTTACTAATCCTGACACCGGTCGAGAGAAAAAAGTACGGTATGGGGCGAAAGGTTACTCGATCGCCCCCGGTACAGATAAAGGAGATAGATACTGTACTCGGTCAGAAGGACAGCGTAAACAATACGACTATGACTGTAACGGAAAAGATAAAAATACCCCGCTTTGCCTCTCCCGAGCTAAATGGAAATGCTCGGGAACTCACTCAAGACGGGATTAAATTTTCTTGCTAGAGTGAAAAAGGAAAATCTCTTTTCGCCATGGTTACGACTCTGCTTTACCTGTTCACTTTCGGTAGCTGGGGCTTAGGCCTTTTCGCCGCATTTTCCTCCCTGCTAATGAAACTTCAGGAACATGGAATTAGAATGTCTGCCACTCAAGCCGCTCTACAGAGTGCGCTAGGGGCGAAAAGATCCAGCCGAAGCACACCCGAAATCCCGGACGAATTGAGGAAACTCATGGAATCTAGCCCTGACCACCCAGAAGTAGCAGAGATAGATGGCAAAGACGAGGTTATCGGGGTGTTGTTTAAGGCTCAGTCTTATCCACCCTCACTAGACGATGACGACAGCGAAGAATAGGCCAGTTCCGGCCTGTGCCATAACTCTAATCAAACAGTTCGAGGGGTGTGAATTAACCTCATACCCCGATCCGCTGACAGGTGGTAAGCCCTGGACAATAGGCTGGGGCAGCACTAGAAAACTAGATGGTTCAGCGATCAGTCCTGGTGAAAAAATCACTCTAGCCGAAGCAGAATCGCTCCTGCTACATGATCTAGAGCTGGTTTACATGCCTGGAGTGGCAAAAATCCCCTACTTTGCCGAAATGTCCGACGAGCAAGTCGGTGCATTGTTGTCATTCTCCTACAACCTTGGGGCGGGTTTCTACAACAACAACGATTTCACAACAATAAGCCGGTTTTTGACAGACAAGAACTGGGAAAAAATTCCGGCCGCTCTGCTTCTCTACCGCAATCCTGGTTCGAGTGTGGAATCCGGGCTAAAGAGGCGGAGAGAGGCCGAAGGTAAGCTTTGGTCTTCCGGTCTAGACAAATTCAGAAGTGGGAAAAGACTATTTGTCGCGTTGCAAGATACGATTCTGAAGAAAAGACCGGTTCAGTCGTTTGAGTTAGGCGAAAAGGAAAAGGTGGAAGTGCCTAAGGGGCGTTCTTACACTGTTATCGATTCGGTAAACGACGGAGTCCATACAAAAGTCATCCTGGATAACAGCCAAGGTACGTGGTATGTATACAACCCGCACTGGAAAACCGTAAACCCTGGATCGGCTGAGACTGCAACAAGTGAAAAAATTCTTCTGAACGTACCCTACTACACCCAGCTCGATTCAACAACCAATAACTCAGCCCGGATGTGCTTCAGTTCTAGTTGTGCAATGACCGCCGAATTCCTCAAGCCGGGTTGTCTAGGTGGAAACAGGGGGGCGGACGACCTATACATGCAAAAATACGTGTTTAAGTATGGGGACACGGTAAACCCTACAGCCCAGGTCCGAGCGCTTAAGGACTTAGGTATACTGGCCGTATTCCGAAACAACTTAAACCGTCAAGACGTTATCTCCCAACTCGAGAAGAAGATTCCGGTCCCGGCAGGCTATCTACATAAAGGCCCAATCAGTTCTCCTACCGGAGGAGGCCATTGGTCGGTCATTGTGGGCATCGACCTTGAATCCGGACATTATATTGTCAACGATCCTTGGGGTGATTGCGACTTGATTAACGGGGGCATGCTAGGTTCGATGAACGGCTACAGACTCCGGTACAGCTTCAAAAACTTCGAAAAGAGATGGATGGTTGAAGGAGATAAGACGGGCTGGGGACTGATTATCACCAAGGGCTGATTCGGTAATCCGCAAAATCTAGTTCGGTCCTCCATGGACAAAATCCACTTTTCGTGTTGAAATAATGGTGTGTAGAAATTACAACACTACCATGGCCACACTTAACCAAAACGATTTTGTCCACTCTGTCTTGAAAGCAGCCTCTTTAGTTCCTGTCATCCTTGAAGGCGAAGGATCTCCTCGATACAACAGCAGAAAGGATGAATCAGGGGCAACGATTTACGAGATCGGTCTACCCGGACTTACCAAAAACGACGTTAGTGTTACGGTGGAGAACGGGATTATGACCGTATCTAGTGAATATGAGTCCCCGAACAAAGGGAAATACACGGTCAGCTCGGCCCTGGTCTCCCCTTTCCGGATGCGGTTTGTGGTCGGCCAGACAAGCCGAGTCTCGTCTGCTAAGATGGAGAATGGCATGCTGACCATCCGCCTTGACACAAAACGAGATGTGACTCAGGTAGCCATCGACTGATCAGTGTGCTAGGGTGGTTCTGTCCCACGAAACCGGACCACCCTTCTCCATGTATACGCTTTCTGTTTCCGAGTCCGAAAAAGTCCTGGACAAGATCATCGCTTCGGGCAATAAGCGCAGCCTTATGATGTGGGGCGCCCCTGGAATTGGCAAGTCGAGTATTGTCAACCAAGTGGCCAAAAAACACAAAATGGAGGTCATCGACCTTCGCCTGAGCCAGCTCGCTCCGACAGATATTCGCGGTCTGCCCTTTGTTGAGAATGGTGTGGCCCGCTTCGCTCCCCCCTCCTTCCTGCCCCAAAGCGGCTCGGGCATCCTGTTCCTGGACGAGATCAACCTGGCAGCTCCGGCCATCCAGAACGTCGCAATGCAGTTGGTCCTGGACAGACGGGTTGGTGACTATGTTGTCCCTGACTCCTGGTTCATTGTCTCGGCTGGTAACCGAGTCGAGGACCGTGCTGCGGTCAACCAGATGCCCGCTCCTCTGACCAACCGCTTCAACCACATGACCGTTGAAGTCGACCTCGTGTCCTGGAAGAGCTATGCCATCACCAATGGCATTCGGGAAGAGATTATCTCTTTCATGAACTTCAAGCCGAACCTCCTCCACAACTTCAGCAAGAACGCTATTGCCTGGCCCAGCCCCCGTACCTGGGAAATGGCATCGGAGCTTCTGGACATTGGCCTGGGGGTCGAAGCTGCTGTGGGCGAAGGCGCCGCTTCCGAATTCAACTCGTTCAAGCGTCTCTACAGCCGTCTGCCCGATGTTGACAAGATCCTTCAGGGTGACAAGAGCGTCAAAGCACCGAAAGAGCCCAGCCTCCTGTACGCCATCACTGGTTCTCTGGTCAGCCGTTCTCAAACTCCGGAAAACTTCTTCAACTCGCTGAAGTGGCTTCTCGGCGCCACGACTGAAGACTACTGCGGTGTGTTCATGTCCGACGCCCTGGTCGCTGTCAACGCAAAGGGTTTCCGAGGCAAGTTTGTCGAACTGCTCGTCAGCGATCCTGTCACCAAACAGTTCGGGCCTAAGTATCAAGACTTGCTCCAAGGAGTGTCTGCTTGAAACAACAAGGCTGCTAACCGCAGCCTTTTTTTTTTTTTTTTTTAAGCCCCCCTCAAACCCCCCCCCCCTGCCCCAATTCCCAAAAAAAAGAAGGTGTCGGGAGAAAATCTTTTGGATAAAAAAAACTCCT
>Ga0129333_10000008_pt1 | contig 119411 bp, 167 predicted proteins | sample CPB6_08_DNA_FD_94474 | JGI IMG/M metagenome (GOLD analysis project Ga0129333, IMG submission 94474) | Freshwater to marine salinity gradient microbial communities from Chesapeake Bay, USA - CPBay_Sum_0.6_0.8_DNA | ecosystem: Environmental > Aquatic > Marine > Coastal | place: USA: Chesapeake... | reverse complement strand
TAAAAGGCAATTTCCATAATAAAAAGTAATGGAAATTCCTAAGGAATTTCCTTGACAACTCCCTTCAAAACTGCTAATATGTATTTATAGGAATTGAGGAAACAACAACAAAAATGGCAAACCTAACGCAACTCAATCTACTCAAAGCGGGCGTTAAGGGGTGGAATGCATGGCGAGAAGCCAATCCGGGGGCAAAAGTTGACCTGAGCGATGCCAACCTGGACGGGGCTGACCTGAGCTGGGCTGACCTGAGCTGGGCTGACCTGAGTGATGCCGAACTGAGTGGGGCTGACCTGAACAACGCCAACCTGAGCGGGGCTGACCTGAGTGGGGCTGACCTGAACAACGCCAAACTGATCCGTGCCGACCTGCGCAGAGCCAAACTGCGCCGTGCCAACTTGAGCTATGCCAACCTGAGCTATGCCGACCTGCGCGGTGCCAACCTGTACGATGCCAACTTGAGCGGTGTAATTGAGTCATGAAGTTCTATACGGAAATTAGCAACCAACAGTACCAGGAAGCTCAAGCAGTACGGGCATCTAACCCTGCTGCTGAAGGAGTTACCTCCTTCACTATTACTGTTTTAGTGCTAGGAAGCCTCCTGCTTTCTATCCTAGCAGATCTGAAGGTTCTATAAATAATGCCCCAAGGAGAAGTTGATTACCACCAGCTTCTCCTTTTTTGCCTTCTAACAAAAATTGCTTAGCAATTTTCTTGACTTTCTCTAGGAATCAGGTATTGTAGTTTTATTGAATTGAAACCTGAAAGGAATTCACCCTATGCAGATCTCCGCACAACAGCAAATTAAATTTGAAAATCTTGTCACTAAGTTGGCTGACAGGAAGTTCAGAGGAAATCGTCAAGAGGCGATCCGGTACTTGGTTCTAGAACAAGGGATTACCGCTGACAAGTTCTAGCAATCATTAAGGAATTGGCAACAATTCCTTTTTTTGAAAATCCTAAGGAATTTTATTGAAATGGGGTTAACAAGATGGAAAACTTACAAAAGATCCAGCAGCAAATGTTGAAGGAAAAAGCTGCTGCGTTGTTGGGAAAGCAAATTTCCCAAATCAAAAAAGTAGTTGAATTTCCTGAAGGTTGGAAGGAAATTAATGTAGGAGCTACAGTAACGATGAAATCGGGTACTATGCCCTGGATCAACATTCCCCTAAATGTGTGGATTGGAGAAGACATAGATTAATAGAAGATTTGATTTCACTCTTAGATGGTAATCCAAGGGGAAGTTGGCAACAACTTCCTTTTTTCTATTGTTGTGATGTATAAAATTATACATTGAAAATCCCTAGGGATTTTCTGAAAATCTGAAATTCCTTAGGAATTTCCTTGACAAGGGTAGGGTAATGGGTTATAGTAGGTATAGTTAAGTGAAAAACTACGGAGAAAACCACTTATGTTTTTGTTTGAGAAAACCATTGAACATGATCTGGTTGTAGGAAATTATACAATTTCCATTCAGACCAATGTAGAGTGGATAGAAGGAGCTTTGACTAGCTCTGTGTACTACCTGGTTTTTGATGAGGAAGGCTATGATGTTTTTGATAGTCATAGTTGGGAAGAAGTAGTAGAGTTTATCGGGTTTTCTTCCGAAAATCGTTAGATTTTTCTTGGAACAGTAGTAAAGGCTTTAAGGGAAGTTGGCAACAACTTCCTTTTTTTTCTGAAAATTGCTAAGGTTTTCAAAAGAAAACCAGCAAGGTTTTCCTTGACAAAATCTGTTCAGTGGGTTATAGTGTAGAAGAGTTTATTTTTCTCCTATAGGGAAGTTGGCAACAACTTCCTTTTTTTTCTGAAAATTGCTAAGGTTTTCAAAAGAAAACCAGCAAGGTTTTCCTTGACTCTTGGGAGCTAATGGGCTACAATTGAATTAATGAGTTTGGGAAATGCAAATGTCTGATAAAATCCTGATTATTCACCACCTAGAACCAATGTGGGAAAATGGTTATAAGGATCATGGCACTTCCTTTGAAATCTTAAAGGAAGAATTCACTTTTCACCTAGAAGAAAACCACTATGATAAGGTGATCTTGACTAGGTTTGAAGATTTCGACATTAGCTATAGTGAATATGATCAACTGGTCGATTATGTTGATCAAGTACAAGTCTACGACTACGGTTGGTGCTTGGATATGCTAGATGTTGAAGATCTAGATGATCTTCAGCGTTTAAGCAAATATCCTGAAGTTTATCAAGCCGAAGATTGTAGCCTGTGGACTTCTGGCGGGAACCATTCTGAAATTGTTTGGGTAGCAGAGTGGATGTTGGAGTTGGTTGACAAAGAAGTTTATATCTCAGGGGCTTTTGATGGTGAATGTGTAGAAGATCTAGAAATTGCCCTTGAGGCTTTAGGGGTTAAATACAGACGGTTGAATGAACTTATTGTTTGAAAACCTTAGGAATTTTCTTGACTTGAAGGGAAATTTGGGTTGTAATAAATTAGAGAGATTAGAAATGTTTTCAAGAACACGAGTAGCAAACTATGACGAGCAAACTTGCCAAGACTTTAGGTTTCGGGTTTCTAAGTTAGTTGAGAAACAAGTCTGGACTTCTTGGCAGCTATGTAATGAATCTAAAGCAGTTTGTGAAGTTTATTTGACGGAAGTTGACTATGATCAAGTAGTAAAGGTTTTCTTTACTAAACTACTAAACTTAGGGCTTTATCAGGGATCAGTAGTAGTTGACGTTTCATCTGGACTTAATCCAAAGGTTAACTACATTACCCTATATCAAACTCCTGAAGGAGAAGACCTAAGTTTGGTTGTTAATAGGGTAGGGGAGTTTATGGAAAATTTTGCAACAAGTTTTTCTTTGAAAAAGTACTAAGGTTTTCAAAAGAAAACCCGAAAGGTTTTCCTTGACAACCTCAGCATAATAAGATAAAATACATTTATAGTTGAGAACAGTAATTACTATGGATTTATCAGCCAATAGTGATCAATGGATTAAGGATCGTATTGTTATGGCTGAAAAGATCCTTAACGATGCCAAGTTAAAGCTTAACCAGTAGGCGGCAATTTTCAAATCCCTATTGTAGGGGGTAGTCCAGTAATTCTAAGGAGCTTGAAAAATGATTGAAAAATGGCGTTATACGGGTGTTGAACTCTATAACCTAGTAGATGCAGCTTACAAAGCTTGTCCTGTAGTTGGAATTAGAGATCTAAAGGTTGGTGATCGCGTCCTAGATGACGTTAAAAACGCCTTAATAGTTACTAAGGTATTCCCTAAACGTAAGCCTGTATTCTCAGGCATTGCTAAAGACGGATCGGTTGTAAATAATGTAATCAAATGCTCTCAAGACACCTACAAGTTGATTACAGATGATTTAATGCAGTATGCTGGAATTGGTCACAAAACCGCTGTGATTGAAGCTGTGATAGCGGGAAAACCTGTACCAGATAAGGTTGTAATTGAGGTTAAAGGAGAAGTTGTATCAAGTCTAAAATCTAAAAAGCATACAGTCTTGAGTCATTTTGGCGGTTTAACGTTTGGGAAACCTCCTAAAGTTACGTCAGAAGAGTTATGGCATAGTAGCAGGGATTACTACAAGCTTTTGACCAATCCTAAATATGATCTATGGTTTTCTATGTTGGTCGAATGGAGTCAGGAAGTTGTTACTAGAGTTAATGCTGAAATTGAGCTATATGATTGCTTTTTGGCAGCAATTGTTGAATAATTAACTTGAAAGTTATACAAGTAATTAGAAAGAAAGAGGAAATCTTTTGACTCCCTCTTTCTTTCTTTTTTTTGACCAAAAATTTTTGTTTATTTTATTTAATAAGTACCAGCATCAAAACTGCCACCAGTAATAGGAGCAATATCACTGGTTAAGATTTCTCTAAAGGAAGCATTACCAGAAGTAGCATTAGGAGCCATGAACGCATATTTAGCAGTTATATTTGTAGCATCAACTCCAGTCCCCCCATAAGCAAGGCCTATCAAACTACCGTTCCAAGTACCTGTAGTAACAGTTCCTAAAGTAGTAATGCTAGTTTGCCCTGTATAGGTTGTTTTAACCCTCAGGTTGTCAGAAGAAATCTCTATTGTAGTATTGTCTACATTAACATCTAGTGTATTGCCAGTTTTGCTTAAACCATTCCCTGCTGTAATTTGACCAGCACCAGAAAATTGTTCAAATAAGATTGGTGTAGTTCCAACCGTAACAGGAGAATCAGTAGCGCAAACCCAACCACTGTTAGCAAATGATGTACCCTCCTCTACAAAGGTAAAAGCACCTGGGAATTGAGCAGCTTGGCTTAAATCACTAGACCTTGCCCAAGCACCAGAAGCAACAACATAAATACCATTTTCTTCAGGTAAGGTCTGATTCTTAACTAAGATTCTGTTTCCCGCAACAAGTGTTACTCCATCAACAGTCAAAAGGCCAGAAAGAGTAATATTTGAAGTTGTAGCAATTCTGACAGAACCCTTAACATCTAGACCTTGAGCAACACTATCGACATAGCCTTTATTAGCTGCGTCTGTATCTGCTATAGGTGTTGCTAAATTAGTAATTAATTGGTTGTTAAGGGAAACGCTTGCTGTTGGGACTGCAAGTTGATCAAGTCTATTTGTTCTTACTTGCGTATCAAAATCTGTTACTTGAAAAGCAGTGATAGAAATTGATTGGGAAGCTGCTGAAGTTAGTCTACCTTGGGCATCAACGGTAAATGTTGCAACTTGGGAAGCTGAACCGTAAGAACCTGCTACAACAGCAGTATTGTCCAGGTTAAAGGTAATCACTCCTACTGTAGCAACGGAGGTTAAACCAGTCCCTCCAAGCAAGCTCAAGCTTCTAGAACTTGCACCAGTTGGACTTCCCGAATCTGCTACAAAAGAGTTGGGTACAGAAGTTGCTGTAGCTAAGGTAATAGCTCCCGAACCATTGGTAATTAGTAAGCCATCTCCTTGAGTTAAGGTAGCCTTGCTAAGGGTGTTTCCTGTTGAATTACCAATTAAAAGTTGCCCATCGGTATAAGAAGTCTGCCCAGTACCCCCATAAGCTGCGTTAATGGTTGTAGCTTGCCAAGTACCTGCTGTTAGGGTTCCAACTCCTGTAATGTTGGTTTGGGAAGCAGTTTGTAAAGTACCATACAGATTATCACTGTAAATATTTAGTACTTCTATACCACTTGAACCAATGTTATAAGTAGAGTCTGTAGCAGGTAGTAAATTTCCAGAAGGATCAATTTTCCATCTGTCAACATTATCAGTCTTGAACGTAATAGTCCCATTAGAACCTGTGTCAGTTACAGAAACAGAACTATCACCTGCACTAATAATGTGAGTATCTACAGTTCCCCAATTTAGAACACCACTGCCATTTGTTTGAAGAAATTGCCCATTAGTCCCATCTCCGGTAGGCAAAGTCCAAACAACATCGCCAGCTAATGAAGCAGGAGCTTGAAAACCTAAATAGTTTGTCCCGTTTGTGGCAGTTTCATAAAAATATAAACTACCCCTGTTGGCTAAAGACAGAGTACCAGAAGTAGTTAAGGAAGTTAGACCAGATAGAGTAGTAGAACCTGTTGAGCCAACTTCAATATTAGTAGAGCCGATGGTTACAGATCCAGGGTTTCTCCAAGAAGTTCCATCATAAACCTTTAGAACTCTTTGGGCATTTCCCCCAGCATTGGCAGTATCTAGCCACATTTCTCCAAGAGAATTTCCAGAAGATCCTCCAGAAGCAGGAGTAACATTTGGCACACTACTTCCTACTTCAACTGGCCCAACTTTTACAACCTGGCCTAAGGTATCCTTTATAAATAATCCAGATGTACCTGAGTTGATATTTAGGGCAATTTCACCAGTTAATAAGCTGGTTGCTTGGGGTCTTTTACTAGCAACCTCAGATCTAAGGTGCTGAATTTTAACGGCCATTAGAAAGATCCTTGATCAATTATATTAATTTGATTAGCAGAATTTGGTATTACTCCATTGCCAGGTTGCAAAGCAGTTTCTACTAAACCTGAAGAAACTACTACCCACCTTGGAGACAAATAGGGAGTTGAAACATAGATGTATAAATTAGTTGTAGCCCCAGAATCAAACCACATATCGCCATTGGAGGGATTAGAAGGGGCAACATCAGAAACAGTTACTTTTGATGTAGTATCCCATTTGACCCCATCCCAAGCCTCAAAAATAGAATTGGTATTGTTCCACCTTACAGAACCAACTTGTGATCCCAACTCTGGACTATTGGCTAATTTAGGTACAATTAACTCTGCTTTCTTATTACCCCTAGCCTGAAAAGCCAAATTAGCTCCAGATATGGTTAAATTGCCATAAACTGAATCACCTTCTGGACTTACATTTCTTAACCTGTATCTGACCCAACCTTTCCCTTCAGTGCCATTGTCAACTAAAACCAAACCCCCTTCATCAATCCTTAGATTAGATCCATTCCCTATATAGAGAAATGTATTGTAATCATTATTTTCAGGATTCAAGTTGTCAGGAGAAATATTTATGGCAAATTGTCCAGGTTCTAAATCTACTGGGTGAGTTTCTTTGTCAAATGTTCTGAGTTGTTGAAAAGTTGCAAGTTTTTTCATCTGACAATCTGCCAATTACTTTATTTTTCAGGAAAATTAAACTTGGGGATCAGTAGAAGTAGAGCCACCTTTATCTGTAGGTTGCTCTGGAAAAATTCCCTCTCCATTGGTATGTCCTACCCAGTTTTCTTCATTATTATTGGTTTCAGAATTATATTGGTCATAGCGCCAATCCCTAGTTCTATCCCCTGCTGAATCTGTCCACCAGCCACTAAGACCCTTACCGCTAACTCCATTATAGCGTTGGGGAACTCTCCATGACCTTAAAATCCCTCCTTTAGAATTAATAGCTAATTCTGCATCAGGTTTAATAGCAGGGTTGTGAGTAGTTGAAGCATCTAATTCCTTAATAGCCCTTTCATAATCCTTTAGGACATCTTCTCTTCTCCTAACTGTATCTAAATAATACCTTGCAATAATTAGAGAAGTTCTTCTTCTATTAGAACTTATTAAAAGTTTCCCTGCCTTAGTAGACTGGTTAATGTAACTATCAATTAAGGCATTAGCATCTTCAATAGCCATCCACAATCTTGCCACATTGGGTTGGTTTGCATCAGCATCATCAATATTTGTTAATTGGATAGCTTCCTTAAGACCATAGGCTAATATGAAATCATCAGGAGAAGCAGTTCTAGGGTTATTTCCCCTATCCCTTCTGGAATAACCTCTTCCATCTGCATAACTCCCTAAGTTTGCATTTTTCTTCCAATCTTCTTCAGGAGGTTTTAGAAAGTTTTTCGCAGAAACTTTGAAGAAAGCTCTGACAACATTTCTCCTGATTGTAGCCTGAGAAGCACCTTCTTTTACTGGAGATCTGATAGCTAAGGCAATGTTATCAGGTGGGCCATAGTTAACAAACAAATTGTCTTCTGGCTTGATTTCCTTACCTAACTCTAGTACAACAGTAGTAGTACCTTTGTACCTACAACCAGCAACTAAAAACAACCCATAATTTACAGAAAAGCAGGTCAAAGGAGGGAAAATAGATGTATCTAAAGGTTGATCAAAGATAAGTTCTAAGAACGGAGATTCTTTTACGATAGCTTCTAGGATTTTAGGTGCTGCCATTTTACCACTACCTTATCAATTAGGATTCAAATAAAGTCTAAGGAAAGGATCTCCTTTAACAGCAGATCTAAATCCAAAAGAAGTCCAGAAAGCTGTAGGGTCATCTTCTACTTGTACTTCAAAAACACAATTTGGCAAACTATTTATCATAGTTTCTACAGCTTTCCTAAGTGGCGCATCATCTTCCCAATTAGGATGTGACCAAGCTGTAATAGTAGCAATTGACCCTAAAATTTCATAGCTCAGAGAAGCTAATAAGTGACCTGGAGGTTTGTCATAGGTAGGGTTACTGTTTCCTGAAACTACTAAGGAAACCGAGTCTTGATCTCCATCTCCAACAATAGTGTTAGATGTGGCCTCTTCACCATCTAGAACAAATGAAACTTTATTTTCATCAGTTACTTGGTTGTTTTCTGAATCTTGTAACAAGTATTCTGGATTTTCTAATTCTGCTTCTGTTTCAATTACGCCTAGATCTTCTGGGATTGTATAGATATTTCCAGGTTGAGAATGGAGGGAATCATAAACAGTAATTTCAGCTAATATCTTTTTCACAGTATACCCTATTAATCCTTCAGAATTGAACTCTCCAGAATCATATATTGTTTGATAAACTTCTCCAATTAACCCACTATTGAATATTATCCCTAATGAAGTTCTCCCTATTAGAGTTTCATCAAATTTAAGTAAGGGATCTTGGAAGGGTTCAAATTCATAAACAATAGTAATGCTTTGGAAACATTGCCAAGTATTGATGTAGGGGTAAATTTCTTGGGCAATTTCTACAGGAGCTTCATCTACTTCAATAGTTGTGAAAGTCTGGTAAACTACCCAAGTTTCCCTATAAGGGTTTATTTCTACCAAAGGTTCATCATACCAAGATGGATAATGATTATCATTTTCATCATCATCTTCAATTTCTTCTGAATCCCGGTAAACTCCCCAAAAGAATTTATCATGTTGTGGCACTAACATCATCATTTACAACCCCTTCTGTATCTCCCCTGCTATCACTAGCTTGGCCTCCATGGGTGTGCTTGAGATCGATGTGTCTAACCCACTTGTACCCACCCCTGTTCAAGCAAACACAAAGCCAATCATAGCCTTGTGGCCCCCCCTGTTCTACTACCATGCACCCTACGTTTTCTCCTGAGGCTTCTGGTAGTTGGCCAGAAGGATAAACAGGTAAACGTGTCATAGACGAATTAGCAGGAGGAACTGCATATCGAGTTTGATCCGCATCAAAGACAGGATCTCCAAAAGCTAATCGGTTAGGATCTCCATTTCTAGGAATAATGGGAACTCTTAAGGAGTTACTCTGAAGGGCTTGGGGTTGCAATCCTGAAAAGGGGACTAAAGGTTCAATCCAATCAGATTCAGAAGGAATAGCATCTTTCTGTTCAAAACCCCACTCTTCTAAAATCTGTGGGTTTACTTCATCTAAAATAACCCTAACCCTCCCTCTCCTTTGGGGATCATTGACATCAACTACAGTACCATAGGTCGGTAAAGCTTGGTTGCTTAAAACTTCAGATTTCTGGGAACTTCTGATAGTATAGTAAAGCAAATTTCCAAGCCTGTCAAGATCATTTCTCATTTATATAGTTTCTTAATGGGTCTTACTAAGTCAAAGAATTTGTATTTGGGTTCTTGGGTTTTTGGGTAATTGTTTCTTTGGGTTTTTCTTCTAGATTTGGGTTTTTTTACTTCTCCTTCCTGAAAAACTTCTCCTTCAATTGGCAATTCTTTTTCTTTTAATTCTTCAGACATGGTAAATCTTCCTTGTTAATTATGAAGTAAGTAAGCTGTTCTGCTTTCTCTTTCTAAATCCTTAATTTCAACTTCTTCAGAAGAAATTAAGATACCATTTTCAGTCTCTATGCTGAAATTGTTGCTTACTGAAATCTTACCTTTGATAGTCTTTCCTCTGTGACAGAATGGTACAGCAGGGTCAAATACAGGCTCATCAGAAGCGGAAAAATCAGCTACAAAGTAAGCATAGGATACTGAATGACCTTTTATTATCTTACCAACTTCTAATTCAGGTGGGGAAATTTCAGGGTAGAGTAATGGGCTTGAATCCCAAATTGGAATTTGACTTCGATCTGCTGGAAATAAAATAGTATCTAATAAATCTTGCTCTAAGTGTCCCGAACTTTTTCTACCACTGCCGTAGTAATAACTCCCTTTCCAATTACCATTTGTAGTTGGAACCCTAAAGTCAAAAGGGTCGTATTCTGTAATTTTTCCGGTAGAAAAGTTTACATATTCTTGATCTAGGTTTATCTGTGAGTCAGTAAATCCCTCTTGACTTTTTGAAAACTCTTGATCAGCAGAAGATTCCAGAAAAGGTTCATAATAAATAATTTCTCCATCTGCATAAAAATCTTTACTACTACTGTAGATTTCAGGTCTTCTAGTTTCAAGTACATTTTCAACAGTAGTATTGGTCAAGGATTGGCCGAAGTAGCCAAAATTATGACAGGTTTTTTCTGCCCTATTCCAAAGCTTTTGATTTCTAGGGTATTCAATAGGTAATCGAATATAATACAAATAGTTGTCTATAGGTTCACTACCATTGTTCTGATCTGCTGCCAGGTTAAAGTCTGTAACCAAAGGTCTGTTTTTCCAGATCCTTAATGGTGAAGAAGAATTGGCAACAGAAGGAGCCATTTTCCAAGACAAAGCAGAATAGAGATCTTTGAATAAGTTTAGTCTAAGGTTGGAAGATTCATTAACCTGTTCAACTTGATCATTACCACAGGGAGTACAAATTTCTAGTCCTTTATTGTAAGTCCCTTCATCTGCAATTTCATTTGGCAAACTTTCAAATTCTATGCCATTATCTAGTTCACAGACGGGGGTTAAGTCAGCTTCAAATTCTGTACCATTGTCATAAACAATGCAACTATCGTCTAGTTTAATAGACCCATTGCCATCTACAATATTTGGACTTGAGTAGGGAACTTCCCCATAGATTAAGTAACCATTATCTACTCCACAATTTACTGAGTCTTGGTTTAAGATACCTTGGTCTACAATTAAGATTTCAGATTGGGGATCGTATTCACCTTCATCCCAAACATAACCTTCATTAACATTGCCTGTATTATTATAGAACCCATCATCAGCATTAGTAATGGGGTAATCTCCAGTATTAGGGAAGTATGTGCCATTGTTAAGGTTTAGATCAAATTCCCATTCTACTATGGGAAATTCAACCTTTCCTAATGTTGTCAGAGCTTCATAGGTAATTTCAAAGTTACTAAACCTTGGGCCATCAAAACCTATTTCAAATTCTCCTAAGTCTAAATCAAATCCTGACAAAGTATAGATTTGATCTGAACCCAGGTCTGTATATAAAATTGGCCCTGCTTCTCCACCAACATCAATAACAAGTTCATCGCCTTCAATATTTCTTTCTGGATCAAATTGGTTATTTTCGCAAAGGGAGTTAGGATCTTGGTCATAAAAACCATTATAAATATTAGACAAGGGAAGGCTAATGTTATCTATATCCCCGTTATCTAGGGAGAATTCAGGAACTCCTGTTACCTCATAAATATTATTGTCAATTCCACATCCAATAGGAGCTAAGCCAGAAACTCCATTACACCCAAGTGGGAAAGAAATTTCAGGGCCAGGATCAGGAGCTAAAGATAAATCAGATGTGTCATAGTTTTGAAAAAATTCAATTTTATAATTAGGAGTTATACACTCTCCAAATTTAGACTCTGGTAGAAAGTAACAAGGTTTAGTGTCTAATTCAAATTGATTTTGCGCCAGAAGTTTATCATCTTCAGTTGTTATTTGGAAAGGCTGATTAAAGGAGAAACCACCATCTGAAACAGTATCCGTAGGGGGAATTTGAAAAGGATACAAACCATTATCCAAAAATCCAAGAATTTCCTCTGTAAAGTCAAAATCGCCATTATCATATTTCCCCTGATTTTCCTCTATACCATCTGTTTCAAAAACGTAAAATTCCTGGCTGAAACAATCTCCATCATCTAGGCCAATAGATAGTCCTGATTCTGTCTGTAAATCAAAAAAGTCTTGGGTTTGAAAAGTTGAAATTTTTGAGTTTAAGGAAGTATCAGGTTGAAAGAAATCTAGGCAACCTTCAGCCCAAAATCTAAAGCTATTTCCAGTTAAATAAGTAGATATGGTTGGAGTAAGTCCAACCTTTTCAAGGAGTTTCTCCAGGGTAAAACTTTCCCTTACTTTATTCAACAGTAGGGAATTTTCTTCATTGAACCCATGGAGGTTTAAGGCATCAAAAGAAAAATGTAGAGGAAGTTCATTACCTTTGTTCCCCCATAAACCAATAAACAAGGAATTTAATAGGGGATCTTGCCAATCAGAAATATCTTGCCAAGGGAGTACAAAGAAAATAAAAGGTTTAGCTATTGAATTTTCTAATCTTATAGAAAGAGTTTGTATATCTTCAGAAAAGAGTTCGACTTGGGTAATTCCTTGACTCTTATCTTGAATAACATAAACCTGATTACCCGATTCTTCCTTAACTTCTACTAATTGATCAAAAATATAAACAGCTTTTTGATAAACATAAGGTGATTCTTCATAAGAAAAATCCTTTGTCATTCCAAAAGGAAAAACAACTGTTTTGCCATTTTCTTCTATAACAGAAAAAGTCTGATCCCCAGATGTATTAATTTCAGAACGGTTGAAGGGAAAAGGTCTTTGAGAATATTCTAAATTTTTGTTATAAACTCCAAATGCCCCAACTTGCAAAGATCTTTTTTCAAAAGCAGTTTCAGGAAAACCTTTCCATTGATATGACCTATCTGTAGTAGCAAGCCTAGTTCCCCAGTAATTAGGGCCATTAAATCCTAATAATTGGGCATTCCAATCTAATTGACCTTGAACCCTGCTTACGGTTCTGTTAAGCAGTTCTTTTTGACCAGATGTAAAAACTTCTGGCAAAGCACCTCTTAATTCATACTGTTTGGGATCAAAAATTTCCATTATCAAGTAAAGTGGGTAAACGGGACTCTATTTCTTTCTTTAACTGATCTACATAGGACTTAGATACGGCTTCACTGGGTTCATTGGGGACAGGAGCTAAACCTTCTATTCTATTACCTGACATATTTAGGATACCAGTTATTTCAAAATTAGTTGTATGTTCCATTGTCTACAGGGATGTTAAATTCTTTTTCCAGATAAATTTTGTTGGCAACATCAGCTTGCTCTATGGGATAGTCTAAATTAATAATTCTAAAAGGATTGATAAGAGCATTGGTAACGGTTAGAGGAATGTTCTCTCCTTCTAATTGTAGTTCTTCCCTTTCAACAATTATGTCCCTAAATTCAGAACTAATTAGTTCAGCATTGGTTACAATTGTCTTAGGTTGATCTAAATCTATACGGGAAGGGAATTGGAATTTGGGTTTATCCTTATAATCACCTATGGAGAAGTTGGGATCTTGTGTTAATTCATTGTATACAGAATACAACCCTTCAGTTGGAGAAAGGAACCTCTTTGAATAATTAGAAACATCATCAAATAATGATTTTAACCTTTCATCCTGAAAAGTAGTTAACCACTTTGCTACAGGTTCATAAGAGTTTTCAGTAGTTCTCCTGGCATCAACAGTTTGAACTATTTCTCCATTTTTTACAGTAATGTAAGCTAGAACAATACCAATTTGTTCTAGTTCAGCAAACTTATTATCAATGAAGGGAGTAACCCTAGATATTTTACCAGAGGGTCTAGTATTAGGGTAAACAGCTTCACCAGAATAACTTATAGAAAAGAAGCTGGAAACCCCACCTGAAAAATAAAATTTCCAATATCGTTTAGGCAAATCCCTATTTATACCTATAGCAGTTTGCCCTTGAACAATAGTACCTGTAGTTTCAAGTTCCCACACTATAGCATCATTAGAGCCATACAAGGAATAGTAACTTGGTTTAGTAGGATCTATGTTTGCAAAAAAGTTAAAGATCCTAGGAAGTACTGGTCTAGAAAAATCTATTGCAAACCATTCTTCCTTATTGGGCGATGTTTCCCACCTTATTCCTTCTGCAAAGTTTTGAAAGAGTTGGTTTATCCCTGACTTAGAAGATTCAAACAAGCACAAGGATCTAGATAAGGAAATATTATCTCCTTCTATTAATTGTTCAGGTAAAAACTCTTCTTGAACATAGTCTAAATAATAACCAACTTGGTAGTCCCCATCTTGCAAACCTAATGCCCTAACATTTATAGCATAGGATTCAACAGGAACTTGACCATGTTCCCAGGTTAATTTTCCTGACTGAATAACTAGAACAGAAGGTGATTCTTGCCAAGCTCCTACAGAAAGACTTTGAGGATTACCTTCTAAGTATACCAGTACATCTTCAGGTGACTGAATTTGATAAGTTTCTGAACCAGAAGGTAAACGGTCATAGATAGGTCTACCTTCTTCCCTACTCCAAGAAGTTTTTGTAGGGATTAGCCCTTTGACCCTTAAAGCTTTCTGGTCATATAATTTTATTTTTACAAATGAATCGACCATATTCTTCAGGATTTACAACTACAATTAACAAAAACTAAAAGATCAACTATAAACCCAAAGTCCCATTACCATAGGATTCAGGGCTTGCTACAGAATTATTAGATTTACCCCAAGTAAAACTCTGGAAGGTTTCTGTAGAACCTTTTGATCTCATTTTAACTTGGATGTTTCCTAAGGTCAACATGGAAGCTTGAGGATCAAGTCTTGGAAAAAGCTTTTCTGACCCTTCACCCTTACAGACTATTTTCTGAACTTTTCCAGAAAGTTCTACTTCTTCAATACTTATATCTTCTTCAGAAGTAAAAGGAGTAATGGTTCTGTAGAACTTATTGTTATTAGTAGAAATTGTTTCTAATCTGTATAAAGGATCAAAAAACTTTACTGTTTCTGTTTTGCTAGTAGGTGTAAATATACCTGCTTTGTAGTAAACATCTATTTCTGTAAAGGGAGTTACATGGGAAGTTGATTCATAGTTAAAAATAGAATTTCTTTGCTTGAAAGAAGCCACATCACCAGGAGCAAATCTGAACAATTCACGATAAGTAGGGAAGGGATTCGGATTAGTAACCCAACTGGTTCCAGTCCAAGTATAGTAATTTAAGGGGTTTCCTAGTGAATCTACTACTTCTGTAACTTGGCCAACAATTAACTGACCAATAGAGGTTATGATCTGTTGATCAAATAGGAAAGAAGAAATGCAACTTTCATCTACTATTTCTTTAGATTCTGGACAAAGTACAGTATAGCTAGGGAAGAAAATAGACCTATCTACAGGAACTAAATAACCGCTGCTGATAGGGTCTTGAATGTTTGAAGAATTGGGAGTAAAGTCTTTGGCAACTAGGAAGTAAGAAGGTAAGGGCAATTCAGCTTCTAAAAGCTTTTTACAGGAACCTTGTAAGGAAGGGCAAACATCAACTTGCCTTAAGCAGTTTTCTAATTCAGAAGAATTAAAACCCCCTCTAGGTCTAAATCTAACATACTCTCCAATAGTAAATCTAGTATTGTATTTGAAAGGTTGAGAAGCAAAATACCCTTTACCGTCACAACCTATGAAAGGTATAGTTTGAATTTCTGAAATAACTCCCAATGAAACCAAAGAATCTATTACTTCCTTGAAAGATTTTCCTTCTTCTAATCTAAATGTAAAATCATTATTTACGATAAAGGTAAGGACGAAAGCTCCAAGATTTTGATCTAAATAACAAGATTCAGGGTCAGGGAAAGCTGATAGTTGTTTGCTAGGATTGGGAGTTTCTACATATTCTCCTTTCCTGTAAGTAATTAAAACTTGCAAAGGTTTGATAAAAACTTCATCTTTGCTAACAAAACCTGAAGCCTGAGTTGATCCTAAGTCAGTCAAGTTTTCAAGCCGAGTAAAATTCTTGGCAACTACCCAAATTGGATACCCTACTCTTGAAGTTAGGGCAACATCTTGTGGAAGCTGGGGTTCATAAACTTTATTAGAATTTGCTGTAAATTCAATTATCTGGGGATCATACTTGCCACTATCTGTAATAGCCCGGTAGTTAGACCCTACTTGAAAAGGAGAAAAAGATTTTTCAACACTAAGGAACCCTTGGTTGATAAGGTCTAGAATAGTTCTAGTACCTGTATATAGAAAAGAAGATAACACCACATAGATAACTCCTTTATCTGAAATGACTTCTCCAGTTTTATACTGACCTGGAACTAAAGGTTTGATGATTTGTAAGTTAAGATCTCCCAAGTTAGCATGGTAGAACTCATCTCCTAGTTGTGGGCTAAATTCATTGACAACAGGGTATAAACTAGATTCAACAACAGAATCTATTTTGACTAGATCATTGACTTTGGCAACTTTCCCAGTTTGATAGGGGACAACCTTTGCAAAAATATTAGAACTAGATAGTTTATTAGGAGTGAAGTAACCTGTAAAGTTCAAAATAGTTGGGTCAAATACTGTTCCAAATACTTGCGGGAAAGTCAAGTCAAGTTTAGAAGAAACCTCATTAGCCGTTAGTTGATAGTCCGGTGGAAAAACTGCATTAGGTGACAGGATTGCAGCTAAATTATTTCTAATTGTTTTAGAAACAGATTGCAAATCAATTGAAAAATTGTTATCAGGATTATAGGCAACTTCTAGCAGAACATCTAGATCACTGAGTTCAACAGGGTATATTTTTCCTTGAAATTGGACAGGCAAAGACCATTTTACCAGATTTTCTAGAGCCTTTGTCTGGACTTCAGTTAAGGTAGTTCCATTGGGGTTTAGTAAGAAGAACGATACATAGGGATTTTTCTGGTTGTATTGGTAAAACTCCCTTTCAGACCGATTAGGCAAAACATTTACTACTGCTCCCACTCCCATAGCATCAGTGAAGAAGTCTACCCAGTCTTCCCTGGAGACAGGGTTCCTCCTACGTATTAAAGAAAAGAACCTTTCTTTTACCTCAGAAAGAAGCTCTACATCAGAACCTCCAACAGCGGGTTCTTTATTATAGATTCTTTTAATACCTGCTAAACTGGTAACATTCCTAACTATAGAATTTGCTGCTACGTTAGTATTGATGCCTACAAAAACTGAAACTGCTTCTACAGTTCCTTCGCTTTGTCCAGCAGGTATGACTAGGGTTCGAGTTGTTACAAAATTAATAGTTTCCCCGAAAGTTAATGAAGGGTTAGTTGTTACTTCAAAACCTTCAAAAATAACAAAATCTTGATCCCTTGGGTTAATTTCAAACGTTATACCTGCAATAGATCCTGAGCCAGTCCTCCTTTGGGCACCAAGAAAAGGCCCAACCCAATCTAATAAAACAGCTTCAGGAAACTCATTAGCAAATTGCAAAAATTCTGCCTGTGCAAATGCTTGGCCTTCCAGCAAAGCCATGATAGGAGATCCAGCAGAAAAATCATTAATAGTAGCTCCCGATGCTTCAAATACTCTTTGGGCAGCAGCAGATACTAATTCTGATTCACTTCTAGGGTCTAGTTGTATTCTAGATAAAGGTGCATATCTTGGCATTTACTTTTTCTTTATTAAGAATTTACTAAGTTAAAATTTATAGGGTAATAGGCTATAATCTAAAAGAAACCTTCATCAACAATTGGGAAGTTTGACAACCTTTCTGTTAAAACTTCTTTTGTTATAACATCGGCAGAATCTAACTGAGCATATTTTACAGCAAAATCTTGAAATCTACCACCTTGATTAAACTTGGCATTAGTATTCCAGAACAAAGGAGAATAATTAGGATTTGTATTAGATTGATCCCCAAATTGAACTAACCCCATAAAACTTTTTGAACCTTGTACAGGATTATTCCCATAACTCTGTTCTGTGTCTAGAGTTAAGAAAACTGAGTCTAATCCTGAAACTCCACCTCTTTGAATATCCCTAGCATTGATAGGTGGATAATGCCAATCTGCATCTTCACCATCAAACCTTATTTCTCTTGCACCATTCAGCCAATTAGAAGTTACAATAACTCCTGGCCCAAAAAGCGTTTTAGACATTTATATGTTTACTTTCAACTCTATATTTGAATTTACCCCTTAAAGATTAAAAAAAAAATCCCTCCAAAAGGAAGGATTTTCTACAGAACCGGGTTTTAATTATCTTGTCCAGGAGTTTACAGTAAATACTAGCTCAATAGTTCCTACATCTCCAGATTCTCTATCCATTTCTGCAACAGTTAGTTGCTGCAATTGACAGCCGTTGAGGACATAAGGTGGGCCATTTCTGGTAGTACCATTACAAGTAGTTGGCTGAATAATAATTGTTATGTATTCACAATTATACTGTAACCAAATCCTTTCAATAGTAGCAGCTAGGATAGGGTCATAAGGAGCAGATAAGGTGACATCATCAACAGCCCTAGGGCCGATAACTTTATAGATCCTGTTTCCTGTTCCGTTGGCATATTGACCACTTTCAGCCGTATCTACAATCCCAGAAAAGGTAGTCCAAATTGTTTCCATTCCAGAAATGGTAACAATAAATGCAGACTTGGCAATAGGCTTTAAGATTGGCATTGGTTTTTCCTCTTAGAGAGAAAACGGCATTAGATGGGATTAATCATCAAATACGTTTTCGATGTAGAAGCCAGACCCGTACTTATTAGTAGCACCAAGACCAGTAATATTTACAGTTCTTTCAACGGTAATTTCTGCACGAACTACCCGACGTTCACGAATATAGTATTCAGGACGAACAGCAGGAGTACCTGTTAGCTGATAGGTATAGGCAAAAGCAGGAGTAGCTGCACTTGCACCGGAAGCTGGCATAACGCTATCAGAGACACCAGGAGGAGAATAGAATAACAGAACTGCATTTTCAGGGAATACAGGCTTAAGCATCCCATTTGCATCTAGTTTTCTACCTTCCGCAACTCGGATACCACGTTCTAGGCCAAAATAACGAGCTAGAACATCAATATCAATTGAGTCAGCGGTAGTAAACTGAATTCTTTCTAGAATTGCAGGGTTGGTTAGCAGACTGTCAAAAACAGCAGTACCTAGAACAGCGCTGTTAGGTCTAATACCAATTTGATTAGAAACAGCACGTTTCCAGTTTAGAACATCTACAATAGGATTGTTACCATTGCTACCCCAATCCGCAGTAGAAGCAGCAAGACCAATGGTAGTAGCATCAGTTTGATAGTCACCCCAAGAAGAATAGCCAAGGCCCAAAGTCCCGCTAACAGCAATAACACCTGGCTCATAGTTGGCAACAGTAGAGACTGCATTAGAAACAGTTACTTCATAGGAGTTCATCAAGCGGCTCATAGCATTACGGGTTTCAATTTCCCGTAGGTCTACTTGGGCTGGCCCTTCACCTGCGTTCTCAATGACTTCTTCAGGAAGTTCCCAAGCAATGACTTCTTGTTCTAGAGCATAAGGTTCAGTGTCAAATCTGCTTTGGACAGCAGGAATATTAGCACCATAAGCTCGGCGGCAATCGGCTACAGCAAAGGCTTCTTTGCCAAAGCGAAGGATTTTACCAGCACGGGTAGGGGTATCTACTACAGGAGCAATAAAGTTTGCAATGGAAGTTTCTGGCAGCATGAAGCCTTGAGCCAGAGTAGTTAGAATAGGATCGACACCACCGTAAGTGTCTCTAAGATTCATCATTTTTGAAAAGTTCTCCTAATGGTTTTTATTTAAGGATTAGAGGGAAATAACAACAAACTGGGTTTCACCAATGTCAACAATTTCCCTAATAGTGGGAGTCATACCATTGACAGTAACCGCTTCACCACCTACATTAGAAGAAGGAGTAGCAATGCCAGTAGCAGTAGCTACTAAGGCAGTACCAATATCAGCAGCATCTAGGGTGCCGTCAGCTTCTACTAGCAAAAGACCACTGGTAGCAACGGTAAGAGTTCTAACACGATCAGAACCGAAACCAGTAGGTGGAACATTGTCAGCAACTTGGAATTGAGAAATACCAACCGCACCACCATTACCTTGCTCAACACTGAGAGGCATGGAAGGGCCAGTAGGGGTATCTAGAACAACTACACGATAGGAATTAACTTCTTTTTCAGGGGCAACATAAAAGGTTTCAGCAAACCTAATTAGCTGTCTCCCGTAAACTGGTAAAGTCATGGCAATTAGTTTGAAAAGGACTCTATTATTTTTTATACCCTAATGAACTTTTTTATTTATATTGAAGTCCACATCGGCAATTTTCCATGGACTTGCAACGAAAACCGGGAATAGGGATAGTCCCTATAGGTTGCCAACCTAAAGCTGCATAATCTTTGCAGCTTTGACAACCTTTGCAGCAATTGTTTACAAGTAGTTTGGAATTTTTGTAACCCAATTTTCTATGGTGTAGATCTTTCCCGTAACAAAACCAACGATGAAAGGGATCTGTCATTTGTTGGGCTGACATAGTATTATTACCCAATGTGTAATAATTGAGTTGATCCATTACTTTTGAGAAAATGGATAATTGTTCACTAGAACTTTTTGGAACTGATTCAATGCCAATAAAAACAGAACATAAGCAGCATCCTAAACATAAGTCTAGCAAGTACCGCTTATATTCTGCTTGGGTGATTAAACCATTGATTAGCTTCAGTTCCAACTTAGAAAGTTCTTCATTGAAGAAAAATTCAAGGTCAAGGAAGGAAGGATTTTGTTTGTAGTAGGATTTTGATAAATCCCAAATGTAATCCTTCCTCCCTAGAACTTGGGACAAAGTTGGAAAGTTTGCCATTTTGATTAACCAAATAGGGCTTTCTTAAGAGCTTCTGAATAGCTAATCCCTTCTTCTCTAGCAATCCCTAGAGCTTTTTCATGGGGATCAGTTGGTTCAGGGATTACAGCTTTAGATTCAGGAGCAAATTCCTCATATGAAACCATTTGAGGCAAACGGTTCAGGAGAGTTACTAAGGGAGTAATGATACTTTCACTTTCAGAAAACTGATATGTACCATATTCTAGACCCTCCATGTAATCAATCAACTCATCTTGCTTGATTACTGATTCGGTTAGTTTCCCACTTTCATAAAGGGTGTCAGTAAAGCGTTGTAGGCTGGTACGGAAAGCTTTCTTTTCTGCAAATTCTACATCAGCTTTTAGGCGAGAATTGGCTTCTTCCAGTTCCTTAATTCGGGCTAGAACCTTATCTAGATCAGGATTTCCCATTTCAGAAAAAGATGTGACTTTCTTGGACTTTTCCTTCTTATAGTCCCCCATGTCAACTTCTTCTACAAGTTCCTCTCCCATGTCTTCTACATCAATATCTAATTCCTTTAGGAGCTTAGAGACTTCTTTATCCATTTCAGCAGAAATGTCTTTTTTAGAAACCTTAGAAGATTTTTCTTTGGCCTTAGGCTTCTCCTTTAGCTCAACTTCTTCAACATCTTCCAATTCCTCTTCTTCCTCTTCTTCAGGCATTTCCATTTCTTTCTTTGCCTTTACCTTAGCTTTCTCCTTAAGTTCCACTTCTTCTTCATCAATTTCTTCTACTTCTTCAGGCATTTCCATTTCAGGATTTTTCTTTTTAGCCTTAGTAGGTTCTTTTAGTTCCACTTCTTCTTCATCAATTTCTTCTACTTCTTCAGGCATTTCCATTTCAGGATTTTTCTTTTTAGCCTTAGCTTTTTCTTTGAGTTCTACTTCTTCTGTAGAATCTGGCATTTCCATTTCAGAAACTTCTTCTTTATTTGGTTTCTTAGTCTTTTCCTTCATTTCCATTTCCATTTCTACTTCTTTTTCTTTAGATTTTTCTTTCATATCTAGAGTTTTTCCTTCATCTTCTTGCATCATTTCTTTAGCCATATTGATCTTTTCTTTCAACATTTGTAAAGGACTTAAAGATTGTTTCATGGTTGGCCCCAATTCTGCATCATAAACTTCTTCAGGTTTAAGTTCAGAAGAAAAACTCCAACATTCAGATTGGGCTTCTTCATAGGCAAAACCCTTAAGACCTTTTACAGCAGGAGGTTGGGCACCTAGAAGTGCTACGTGTCTTAAACTCCATTTTCCAGGGTGAGGGTTGATTTTTGAAGCAGGAGAGTAGAAAGAAGCACTTACTTTTTTGTAAAGACCGTTCTTAATAAAATCTTTAGCTAGAGGAGAAAAGTCTACTTTTGCATAGAGATCTTCGCCTTTACGGATTAACCCTTTAACCCACCCCCAAGCCGGAACTTTGTCATTGTCTTCATGACCAATTCTGATAGGGGCTTCATGGGCCAAAGGATCATAGGAATTTACAATTTCATCTAGTTCTGAAAGTGTAAATTCCCTAGACATACCACTTTCAGCAGTTTGCAGTCCTGCCTTGAAGATATTAACTTCTTTTAGCATAATCAGTAGGGAATTATAATCATGTTGTTTTTACCCAGAAATAATTCTGGGTTCGTAACAAAGTTCCCCCCCAGTTTATTTTAGAAAAATCATCAACTTTCTACAACTTCATCAATAATCTGGTCTATATTTATGTCCCCATCTTCTTCAATAGCCTCATCAATTATTTGATCAATGTTAGGTGTATCAGCTAGAATTTGATCTGCTAATTCTTCAATATCAATACTTTCATCGCTAATTGATCCTTCTATTTGACTATCTTCAGGGACAATTTCTTGATCTATGACCTGATCAACTTCATTTAGGACATCATCTACTAAAGAATCAACAGAAATATTGTTAGGGTCTAAAGGTTCTTCTTCAGGTACAGGTTCTTCAAAAGAAACACTATAGTTTTCTTCAATCCAAGATCTTTTGGCAGTATGTCCTAGTCTTTCAGAAAGAGTTGCTAGATCTCCGATAGTTAGTTTCAGATCTTCGTGGACAGAAAAATCACGGTAAATCCTGGGAGATTCTACATCTACACCAAAATTTACATCTACCATCCACCTAATTAATGTTCTATTTAGGACTTCACAAAGTAACTCACTAAGCTCTTCTGCCCTGACTTCTCTAATCCTAAGTGCAACTTCAGAAGATGCCCTAGAACCTGCACCAGAAGTTCCAGCTTCATCTTCTCCAGTAATCAACATATTAATTTCTTTAACCAAAGATTCCCTAATATCAATAAAAGTATCAGGAGTTCCTGAAGGATTGATGAAATTAATGCTATATCCCTCAGGCAATACAAGAGCAGTTTCTTGGGATAAATTAGACAAGTGGCTATATAAGGTTTCTATTTCTTGTGCCGTAGCAGATAAAGGTGCTGTAGCTACGGCAGTAGGATTTGCATACCGATCTGAGTATAATAGTTGAGATTCTACCGCCCTACGTTTGAACTTTACAAGTGGGTAAAGGATTCTCCCTAGTCCACAACCATAAGGATCACCATTAGCTTGTGTCCAATACTGAAAAACAATAAATTTTCTAGGGGGAACCTTTTCTCCTGAAAAAACTTCTTCCCTGGTGATCAACCTTAAGTCAAAACTTGGCTTATTTGGAACCTCAACAAACCTAAATCTTCTAGCATCTCTAATTACAATATTAGAAACAGTGTTTCCATTCTTCCCCTTTTCCCACAATATTTCCCCAACTGAAAAACCCACTATATAGGCTTCTAGAAATCCTTTGGTAATTTGATCAAAGGGTATATTTCTAAGTTGGTTTTCTACAGACTCTTTAACAGCAACATCACCTGGCTTTTCTGAAACAGGTTTTACTACAAGCTTTCTGTAAATAACATCTTGTACTATTTTATTCCATGCAGCTTGAACGGTACTATCAAATAGTAGTTTCTGATAGATGCTAAATGCTTGGTTCCCACCCTTCTGAATTAGTAATTCATCTTGGGGTCTTAGCAGAACATCCCCTTTATTTCCTGCTATCCAAGGGTATCCACCAATGGTATTTTGAATATAAGGATCATTAGTGTAATTAGCCACTTCTCCTGTAGGTACAGGAGGGATAGAAAATCTTTTTGCCATAATTAGAATTATTAATCTAGAAGTTTAAGGACAGGTTTAATGGTGGTTGGGGTACACTGTTGATTTTATAGGACAATTTAATATTGTATATTCCTTCATCTGCCCTTCTTTCCCAATTCCCAGAAATTTCTAAATCTTTAACTTCCGGTACATTTTCCTGAATAGAAAGAATGATGAGCGAATTTATATCTTGGGGGTTAATAGTGTTAAAAATTTGGTCTTTTAGACCGTAATCTGCTCTTAAAACCCTTTCAAAAGGTCTTGTTTCTAGAACTGACAGTACGTGTTCTTCTACTAGTTTCGCATCCCTAGACACAGACAGTTGACCATTTTTTACACTGAGCGGGTATGTTAAACCCCTGATGGTAGACATAAGGTAATATTCCTTTTAACTTTTCAAAATTTCAAGTTCTAAATCTCCTCCTGATTTCATTATCTATTTTTCTAGATAAAGTAACCCAATTTTCAGGCTTTTCGGTAATTAGTTTCTTGTACAAAGTCCTTAAGCTATCTAAAGGAAGTAGGCAATAATTTGTAGGATCAGTTTGCTTCAAGCTACTTTCTAGGATTTCTGAGCAAAAAGCTTTCAAGGTTAAACCTTTAGATTTAGCTACTTCTTTTAACTTATTGTGAAGATGTTCATCAATGTCTATGTTCAACTTCCTAATAGTCACAAGTTTCTTACCTCTTGATTTTTTATCTACCTGTTCTCAATTATTATATCTTTTGACTAAGAAGTTTCAACAAAAAAGAAGGAAGTATATACTCCCTTCTTTTTTTTACCTTATTGCGTGGTTATCTAATTATTGTAGGCCAAGGTCTACTAAAGTAGATTGGGCAGCACCAATATTAACCCTGATAAGATCAATCTCAATCCTTTCAAGGGTAGGTACAGGTACTACAAATACCTTAGCATTAATGACACCTTGTTCAACCTGGTTTGGCGGATTAACCCTTTCATCTACTACAACTTGGAAAGCATCAGCAGGAGTTTCACCAAACAATGCACCAGGAATATAGAAGTTGTTGTAGAGAACATTTGTAATCAAAGTATTAATCTGATTAAATGTTACTGATTGACCATCTACAATAGAAAAGATTTGCCCATCTAAGGCATTTTGCAGTGAACCATAGATTACATTAAGAATAACCCTGGTATTTACAAATTGGTATAGGGCTTGGGTAGCATTAGCCCTGTTTACCCTAGTTCTTGAACCCCATACAAATACAGGGCCAAATACTTCTCCGGTAAGGGGGTCAACAGTGCTGTAACCTGGAAGCTGCCTAAGGGCATTTAGGCCAATCCGGTTAGAAATATCCTGTTGAGCAGTTGTAATTGGGATCTGAACTCCTCTTGCACCAGCTAAGGAATATTTCGTACCAGCAGGAGGTAGCCTAAAACCTGCTGCTTCATCCCTATAGCGCCTTATTGCCAATCCTGTTACAAAGGAAGAAGGGGCAATGAAGGAACCAACATCATTTTTAATGTAAGGAGCATAGTAGGCAAGGAAACCTGCTGTAGTAGAATAGGATTCGCAATCAGATTGTAGTCTAGCATGAGAATCTATACCTGCTTCCAAAACTTTAATCTGTGGAACTCCCCCACTATTCAAACCCCTTAAGGCTTCACTAACTAAATCATTAGAAGTGATAACTCTGAAGTTCCAAAGGGTTGAAGGAACTGTAGAAGAGGGTTCTACAAATTGAATGTCAGTAAATCCCCCATACATGGTAGATTGGGAAGAACCACTTTCTACAACTAAGTGCAAGTAGACATTATCTACAGAAGCATTAGCTTGGATTCCAGTTGTTAAAGGAACACAGTAGAAATTGTTTTCTCCTGCAAAATCACTAGCTGAATTTAGTGGGGCAGATTCAAAGTCTTCAGTATATTGGAAAGTAAAGGGAGAAGATGCAGAGGATACAAAAAATTCAATTCCGAAGGAGTTGTTAGTACCTGCATCTCCCAAAGAAATAAAAGTCCCCGCAACAGCATTGGTTACTGAAGTTGCTAGTTGAACAGTGTTGTTATCTACTTTAATAATGTAGTAGGTAACAGAATTTTCTAGGCCATCAGCCAGAATTGCATCAGGAGCAACATCAATGGTTACAGAATCTCCAGTTTGATAGCCATGTCCAGTAATAGTAAATTCGCTGTCAACATCATTAACATCTTCAGCCGCTACTCTGAAGACAGGGGGTGCTACAGGAAATTCACTGTAGGATAACCGTAAGTCGGTTGAAATGTCGGCTGTATACGCAGTACCATAAGGATTATCTTCACCAGATACTACAGAAACATTTGCTTCATCTTTGACTAGGAAAACTGCTAAAGTTACATCTAGTTGATATTTCCTCCCTCGAATAAACCGGATTAGACCAGATTCAGTAAAGGTTCCCCCATCTAGAGTTACTCCTAGTTTCTTGTAAACCAGTCGAGAAGCAGTAGTTCCAATATTAGAAACAGGGTAATCTATGAAAGCACCAGCAGCTAAATTAGAACTAGAGTTAGCTAGAGTAAAGAAGTTTCTGTCTACTAAGTTTGCAAAGTAGGTTGTTACTGAGGTTTCTGTTGACCCTCTGAAGACAATATCTGAATTTTGTGATAGAATGTTGGCATTAAAGTAAACCCTGTCGGCTGTTTTGATGTCATGTTCAGAAGAAAAGATCAGACAATCTCCACCAGTAGTAAGGATGGATTGGGCACTGCCACCAGAAGGAGATTTTACAGTTGAAGAATCTGTCCCAGTAGTAGTTAGGGTGACTGAAGTACCAGCATTAGCATTTGCTAAAGTAGTAGCAAGTTTTAATGAATTGTTGTCAATTCTAATAACATAGTAAGTAGCAAAACTGGAAAGTCCACCAGGAGCAGCCGCACTTGGTAAACTGTAGTAATTTACCATATCACCAGTAGCATAGCCATGGTTAGGAATGGTAAAGGTTCCAGTAGAAGTATTTACATTGGTAGAATTGAAGTAGGAAAGGGAAATGCCACCTTTGAAAATTGACAAGCTGGGGTTAGTCAGTTGCCTAATAGTAGCTTTGAAATCAAATTCAGCAGTAGGTTTTTGAAGTGAACCAGGCAAATGCAGGGAATTGAATGATGCACCTTTGGATTCTACTAAGCTAGAAACTTTAGAATCAATTTCTACTTCTAATTCCCAGGAAGGGTTATCATAAGTGAGAGTAATTAATCCACCACCTTGGGGAGTCCCCGCTGTTAGTAAATCAATAGAAATGTTCCCTAGTGCCCTTACCTTAGAAGTTGCCAGTCTAATTTGATTGGCTTCTAGGGTAGGATCAACATCTTTGGCAATTAGGTAAAAGGGGCCAGAAAGAGGTTGGTTGTAGGTGTCGGTATAAGCATCTGTATACAAAGGCAGAGTAGGTACAGGAGTTGCATCAAAGGCTTCAATAAATACTAACTCGCCTGACCTGAGGTTAGAAGGCCAATTTTCTTCAAGAATTAGATAATTTCCTGAGGTATTTGCACCTACACCAACATTAATTCTTCGATCATCCTTGAGGGCTAATCTTTGCCCATTAGCTAGGTTTCTATTAGCAGATAGGAGGGCAGAATCTTCTTTGTAATTAGCAGATGTAAAAAGCAATGGATTAGTAGAAATCCATTCAAAAATTGCATTGCTAATTAGATATTTGCCAGAGGGAAAGAACCCGTCAGCAGGAATATGTTCTTCAAACAAACTAAATTCAGAAATATCTGTTACATTGAATGGGCCACAATCTACTAGGGCCATCCATTTGATAACAGAGCAAACTTCTTCCATAGCTTGACCAAGATTGACCCTATCTGCTTTTTTGTACTTCTTGAAAGCAGCAGGAGCAATTAGATAACCCTTAGGCAAACTTGCACCATCTAGGCTAGTTTGGACACACTGAATCCAGTCGTAAACTGAAACTTCTGAAAAAGAAACAGTATCAATGCTGTAGCCAGAAGAAGCAAGGATGAATTGATTCCCTGTTACATCGGAATAGTTGATAATTTCTACTGGGCCATTGAATACCCTGTTGGCAAGATGTAGACTAGAACATTCTGCACAAGGGATTCCAGTTTTAATTTCTCGGACATAGATCCCAGAAGAAATATCTGCATTAGTCTTAATAGCTTCTGCTACTGCATTTACAATAGCATTAGAGATCTTTAGATTGTTGTCAACACTTCCAGCCACATAGTCTACAGGAATAGTGACAGGAACGCCAAGCCAAGCACCAGAAGGTGTTACATCACCAAGACGAATACCATTAACTTCTAGTTTGATGTAGACCTTATCATTTCTTAGCAAAGGTGTAGGAGCAGAAACTCCATTATCCTTGTTAGCAGAGGGACTGAAACCTACTTGTACAATAGTACTAGGGGTGCCAACCCTGATTACCCTTAGATCACCAATGTTTGCTTGCTGGAAAAAGCTCTTGACGGCATAGTAGGAATCTAGTTCTGCACCAGAAGCAGGGATCCCACCAATCAAATTCTCGTATTCATTCAGACTCCCTACAAAAAGAGGAGTATTGAATGGAAAAACAAAAGTAGAAGCTTCATTTGGAGCCTCTACTAGCATATAAACTGTATTAAAACTTGCTGTACCTGCTTGGGATGCAATACCGGATTCGTAGATAAAAGTTCCGGGCGCACCACCTCTACCAATGGAAATTGTAGCCATTTAGAATAAATTCTCCTTCTTTTGGGTTTAGGCAACTGGTGGCTTCGGAAAATCCACCCGTGGTTCCCGTAGGAGTGCCTAACCACGTTTTAACTAACAAGTATGTAAGGTAAAAGGAAATATTAAGCTTAAAGTTTCTGTCTATACCCTTTGACCTACAGACTATATTACCCAAATCCTGATATTTATTTTCTTGGCCCCCTTAGTGCTTGGGGTGAATCTAGACTAAATCCGTTGGTTCTATCTGATTGTAGAAGTGCTGCGGCTGTATATTCAGTTAATCTTGAGGTAAATTCTGAAAGCGTTTCCCAAGGATAGATGCTATCTCTTAGGTTGGAATTTGAATTTGATCTTCTCAGGTCTAATGTTAGATCAAGTTGGTTGATAGTTCCTACGCCTTTTGAACCTACTCCAGATTGACTTACTAAAATTGGAACTCCTGGTGCTGGGTAAGTTCTAATGTCAAAACTAGGGTTTAGTTTTAAGATTTTCCTAAAATTTCTTGAATCAAAGGTTTCTAAATAGGCAACCTTTGACCAACTATCTCCTTCTTGCCAAATTCTTGTTTTAGCCATTTGAAACCATATTAGAATTTAATAGAAATTTACCCCTTACCAACTTAGCAATGAGTATCAGAATAAGAAAGCCTAGACTAATTCTAAGACTACCTTCTTAGCCAATAAGCTTGAGCATCTTCCTTAATAAAAAAAAGGTAGGCTACTAGAGCCTACCTGAAAAGTAATGTTGATTTACTAACTAACTGACTAACAAGCTTGGCAAACTTATCTATTAGTTCTTTGAGGATTCTAAATGTAGGAATAGTCCTGCTTTAACTTGGGAAAAGATTTTTGTCAATAAAAAAAGGAGGGAGAAATCTCCCTTCTTTTTCTAATTCTACTGTTTTACATATTTGCTACCAGGATTTCAGTAGCAATTTCATAAGCTCTATTAGCCCGTTGAAGGTGAAGGGGGTATTTTTCCCTTTCTACGCTACAGAAAGAAGGGAAGTTCAGAGGGCAAGTTCCATTCTGGTAAATGGTAAATACTCCTTTACCAAACTCTAGTCCAAATTCTGTAATAGCCTGGTAGTACTCTCCGGTTTCCCATTCTTCTTGATAGGTGGCGGGGATTTCTTTAGTAAATACAGTAGCCATTGGCAATTTCCAAACTCAACTACATGTAGTATACCAGATTAGCTAAAGGTTGTCAACTATTTTTTCACAAAGTTTACTTATCATTCTTTCAACTAAACTTAGACATAAACCCCAAGCTCCTTTATTTCACTGGGCATCTGCTAAGGCATGGTGTTCATTTTCTCAATTTTTGTCAAGGTAAGTAAACTTTCCAATAAAAAAAGGAACTTATAGCCAAGCTCTTTTCTTTGAAATTAACCTTGAAGAAGGTTATTTCATTTGTCTGCCTCTTCTTTTGTTTTGTAGAAGGGGCCATCAGGGCTATCTTCAAAGAGATATTTAATCTCTTCTAGCTCTAGTAAACCTGCATCTAGAAGTTTGTCAGTTAAGATGGAGATAAGACCTCTGATTTTTACTAACTGTTCAGATTCAGAGCCTCCAGATAAGGCTCTATCCACAACATATTCTGCTGGATTAGGAAAAGATACATATCTCTTTTCTCTGTAATTCCGTTCAACCGAGTATAGTTTCATTTCAATTACCTACAATTATGTCAAAAACCCAATCATTCAAATCTTTTAAGGAATTAACTAAATCAAATTTAATTTCATGATTTTCATCTCCTGAAACATAGCAGAAAACAAAGCTTCCAGATTTATCTCTGTAAATTTCCAGATCACTACGTAATAAAGAAAAATAAGACATAGTTTCAACCCCTTCTTCTTCAATTTCAGGATTTTCACCAATCTGTTCAAACTTGTTGTAGATTTCTTGGTTAGGGTGAAAGATGAGTTTGTAGTTGTCAAGACCTTTTACACTTTCAACCTTTTCCTTACTGAATTCATCCTTGAAGGAAAAACTTAGCTTGTATGGTTTAGTGGGATTTATAAATTCAGCTTCATGGAAGTAATTACAGCTAAATTCCCACAGAGAACCGTCAATTTCAAAAATCATTCCGGGTAATAGATTCATAAGATAAAAGCCTAGGGATTAAATAGGGGGAAACTCCTCAAGGAGTTTCCCCGATGTAGTTTAGGGCAAGCTGTTATAAACGGATACAGCCTGATACAGGTTTTCTGTAGAGACTTGAACTTCCTTATTACTCTTTACTTGGAACTTATATCCCAAAGTTCCATCTTCATTCAGGTTCAAGATAGCCTGAAGCTTTTTGTTTGAGTCTTTTCCAAAACTCCCTGCAAGGTCTACAACATTGTGGAAACCTTTAACATCTTCAAAAGTAATTGTGTGGGCCATTGGTTGTATTCCTTTTGCTTAACTGATCTTATTCTACTACACTTTTAGAAAAATGTCCACTAAAATTTCTTAAAGGTTTCCACCCGATTCCTTTGATAATAGAAATCTCTGCTAGAGCTTCTAAGCATTCAGGTAAGGAGTTAAAACCTACTGCTTCACACATAGGTACTCCTTCTTGAGTAGTAAACTTAGAATAATATTTGAGTTTTCCTTCCCCATCTTCATACTCTACAGCTTCAATAACATAAATTTCAAAGTTATCCCTGTAAATTTCACAGATCATAAAAATCCCACTGTTTATAAATTAAGCTTACTGTATGTAGTGTATTAGAGTTGAAAAAGATTGCTAAAGATTACAACAACCTCATGGCACCCAACCAATTAATTTGGCATACTGGGTTTCTGCCAGAGCTTCTAAGCATTCAGGTAAGGAGTTAAAACCTTTAGCCCTACTCTTGATTACTGCATCCCAATTAAAAATTGCAGCATCATATTGGATTTCTCCTTCAGAATTTTGGTACTCAACAGCTTCAACAAGGAAAATTTCAAAAGGTTCAGAATAAACTGTTTTAGCTTGTTCTAACTCTTCATACATACTAAACAAGGGTTCTTGGTATTCCATCTGAATTGCCTTTTGCTTAACTTTTCCTATTGTAAAACATTATTAGTTTATTGTCAACCAACAAACCCATGAATAAAAAAAGGAGACTTACTTAAGTCTCCTTTTAGATTATTTACAAATTTTCAAATTCCTCTACCCAATCAGGATAAGTGTCTTCTAGGCAACCAAGGATTTCGCAAGCCATAGTAGACCCTACATTGTCTTGCCAGATATACCCCATAGCATAATCAAAAAATTCCTTACACTGCTCTTTGTCAAGAGCATTCCAGTAAACCGTTCCCCCATCTTCTAAAATAAATGCAGGAATTTGAGAAAGATCGGCTTCAGGATTGGCAATAGAAGGGTTGTAGATCATCATGGGCTTATTCCCCCTTTTTTTTCAACTACATAACTACTATAGCAAAGAACTTTACTAATGTCAAGTAGTTAATTGAAAGTTTCTAAATTACTTGAATACATTTTTAGCAATGATTTGACCGATCTTTGGGCTAGAGGAAGGAGGAACCCCTAACCAAGGTCTGTTGTTCTGGTGGAATTGGCCATAAAAAGGAAATTGTGCTTTTATAGGTAAAGAGTTACCACTTCCCTTAGCTTCAAACTTAGTCTGGCTAAACATTCTCCCAGTCTTGTTAAGCAAAGGCCATGACCCTGTAGGCTGTTTCCTAGGGGGCCATTTTGCACCTGTAGTGGGGTTTTGTTCCTGCTTCCAAGAAGATCTGTTTTCCTCTTCGACAACCTTAACTATTTCATCTTTACACTTTTGCAACCAGTTTGGATCAAACTCTGGAAAACTAACTTCAAAGCTTATCATTTCTTCCTTGCTGATTTTTTCATTTCTTGCTTTTCTTTTTCAACAAAATCTGATTGAATTTTCAACATAAGTAGGATTTTGCTGACAGGCTGTTGCTCTAACCAGTCTATTGATTGATCCCATCTTTGTTTGCAAAGGTGAAAAGCCAGGGATAACCACTGTTCTACTGTCATTACCTTCCCTTCCAGTATTTCATCATTGATCCATTTGAACAAAGGTTTGAAGAAATATACAGGAATTTGATCTAATTCTTCTTCAGTAATATTGGCTAACTTTTGTAACAGGAGGAAATTAAATACTAAAGAAGACATATCCGGGTAATCATTTTGAATTAAACTTACAAGGTAGTAGTCTTTAGGGGTCAATTCCCTTATGTTCAAGGTAATTTTTTCCCCTAATTCTACTATGTAAGAGAAATCTTCAGTAGCAGTGGTTTTTAGAAGTTTGGGTCAAAATCGTCAACTTCTTCTTCCTTAGTCCCACTTGCCTTTGCCAACAGATCTGTTACAATTTTAAGATCTGGCATGGACAAATCCATTAGGAAAGGGAAAGTAATGGGGTGTTGGGTTTTTGTAGACAACCTGGCAACTAGCTTCAAGGATTTTTGAACATCCCCTACAGGCTCCTTACCTCTGTCTAAAGTTTCCATCCACATAATGTCAGACGCTTTCATGGGTCTGATGCAAATTTCCTGACCAGTGCTAAGGGTTGCACAAAAGACTTCTGATGTCTTCGAGGTAGAGGAAACAGAACCTTGATCATCAGATTGGGGGGAATCTTCACCCCTTCTAAGAACTTTTACTCCACTCATCTGTTTAATTCCAATAAAAATAACTACAATGGTAATTTACCATTCAACCTATTATAGACTTTTGAGGACAATTTTGCTAATTGTTCTTCTAGGTCTAGGTCTTTGTAACCGGGTGGCAATTGATTATAGGTTAAGATAGCTTCTTGCAAGCTTTCCTTAGCTTGTTCTACCCTCCCTATCTCAAGCCTTTCTTCAACATCCTCCTTCCAATCCTTAGCTGCAACTAATAAGAAGAGAGGATCTTTGCTAGGCGGGAACATCTTAACTACCAATAGTATTATAGATTGAATCCCAAACTTCATTTACCTCAGGAAATTCTAGAAACAAGGATGGGAAAAGTGTAATTTGATTACAGAAATTTACCAATTCTGACAAATAATTTTCATGTTCTTGCATCCTAACAATGTAGTTATCCCTAATTGCTCTTTTCTTATCTGATCCGTAAAACTCCCTGAGTTCCTTCAAATGATGTGGCCCAGACCAATGCCAAGGTTTTGTAATACCTAGGTGAACAACTTTTGCTTCTTTCTTCTCCATCAAATCGTACAATTCAATTTCAAAATCAATAAGTTGATCAAAATGGCCTGTATTTCCATCCCTTAGACGTTCCAGAATGTAGGTGCAAGGCCAGGAACGGTCGAAAATTGCATATTGCTTACCCGATTCAAGCCAACCTTTGACACTATCTTTGTGATAGTCATAGACATTATCATAATCTAGCGGCGGTTTGCTATGGTGTTTTACATAAAAGTTTTTAGCAGAAAAACCCTTATAAAACATTAAAGTGTCAATTAAAGTCGATTTCCCTACACGATCAGGGCCAGATACAACAATGAGTAGTTTAGACATCTTGTTTAAGTTAATAGACAACAACGGTTTAGATCTTAGCAATTGTCAAGCAAAGACCTAGAAGAAGTATTTGTAAAGCTTGATGAACTTCTAGTCCTGTATCTTCTTCTCCGACATAAATTCTTTCTAAAATAGTTATAGCAAAAGCTAATTTTTGCTTGGTTGGTGGATCATTAGGCTGATAGAAGTAGAAAAGTTTCCCTATTCCACCAGGGTTAGTTTCAAAACAAACTAAATAAGGGCCAATTTTTATTGTGTTCTTCATCACAAAATTCCTTTTTCAATAAGCTGTTTTCTTGTTCCTAACTTCTTCACCCAACCAAGTTCATCCATTTGCTTCATAGAAAATTCTTCACCAGAGGGTTCATTAATTCCTTCAGGGTGGGAGGGAGTAATAGTTTTTTCTTTTGGTGTTTTCCTGATCCTCTCATCAATAGCTACTGAAGAAAAGAATGCTCGACTAAGGGGGAGATCATTAATTCCTACACCATAATGAAACCTTGACCAGGTATACAAATGGGCCATTTGAAAGATGACACAAAATTGCTCAGCAAACTTTTCAGGAACCATGAACCAAGTCTCATCATGGATACTGATGATGAATTGGGCAGGAATCTTGAAATAACTTGCTAACCAGTGAACGGAAGTTAGGAAAATAGATAAAACTTCTGCACCCGAAGCCTGAATAGTCCAGTTGACCCTACCTGTAACAAATTTATTATCGACTACATTTGGCCTCAATGCAGTAGAAATTTTAGTTTTTAGACAAGGTAAAGTAGGGATTCTGGAACGTAAGGCAATGTTTTCCATGAAATTGTAGCAACCTGAATCGGTTCCACCATAGTAGTAACCTTCAGAATCTTTCAAACCTTTCTTGAACTTAATTGCCTCTTCACCAAAACCTCTTAGTTCAGCTTCATGACGATCTTTGAACTTTTTCTTGATAGTGTTAGCAATAGTTAATGAACCAGCACCATACAAGATAGCAAAGCCTACACCCTTAGCCGTATCTCTATCTGTATTGATTTTCTTAGATAGCAAGGTATGGGCATCTGTACCTTTATCCTTACTACCTGCTAGAATAATGTAGGTCATAGGAGAAGCTCCAATGAACCCACCTTCCCACTTGTCAGCATAGGTAGAAGCAATTTGTAACTCTTGACCGTCAAAGTCAGCACCTACAATTTTCCAACCTTTAGGGGCTTTGATCCTTGTCTTAAGTTCTGTACCTATCCTATTTGGCTTTGTAGAACACATTGTAACCATCATAGGTTCTACAGTTCTTCTGGTAACGGTGCCATGGGGGAGAATGTTAGGGATAGTGATATTGGCTTTGTTGTCACTATCTAGTGGGTTTTCTGTAGGTACGTAGATCCTTTCTGTAACCCTCTTCCTAATAGAGTTCCAATAGGAGGTACTGTTGGCAATATCAATAGCACGTTGGGCTAATGGACTATCGCTAGAGAGCCTTCCAACTTCCATATCTACAATAAATTCTTTAGAAAACAATCCTCCTACATTTTCATCTTTTCCGCTAGGGTGGGGTATTCTTTTAATAGATTTTTTCATGCTTAATAATCAGAAAGGGACAGTGTGAAATCATAGTCATCTAGGCCGTAGGGGTGGATAACTACAGATTCAACAATGTAAGTTATTGTTTTGCACTGGCTTTACTTTGAGGGTAATATCTGTAAAATATTCGTCATCAGCATAAAGAAAGCATTTGCACTTAAACATTACTTGCTCCTGAAGTACACATTTCTATTTTAACCTAGTATATGTTAGTTGTCAAGAAATTCATTAGCTACTTGCTTTTTTACTGTTTAGGTAGTTCTACAAAGAATAAAAAAGGAAACCTTGTAAAGGTTTTCTCTGAAATCAGCTAAAAGGATTACTCTTTCTACAGCCAAGAGTTGTTCAGGTATTTGATGGTAAACAGGAAAGAGAAAACTGAGTACAAGGTATATGAAAGAAAGTAATCCTGTGAGGGTTATTCGGGCTCCTCTAAGTTTCCTGAAGAAAACCAAATTGAAGCACAAGTAATACAGGTAAACTCCAAACAAAGACAGAAATTGAAATTGATATAGCCCTAGGTTCCTGAAGACATAAGCTAGAACTACGCCAGTAATAGGTGGAAGGCAAACATATAGGTTAAACATGATTGAAATCTTATCTACAATCCTATTGTATAGGAACAGTTTACCTATATCAACAAAAAAAAAGAAACCTGAAAAGGTTTCTTATTCAATGTCAGGGTTACATGACATTACCAAGGGTTAATTCTAGCATAAACTCTTGATTCAGGTTTTGAAGGAACAAATGAACTAATAAAGCCTAAGACTGTCTGAGATATTCCATCATCATCACTATCCTGATTTTTTCAACCAAACTATTCAATTGCAATAGAAAACAGGTTTTTAAGCATCAGCTTCATCTTCTACTTCAAAGCACCAGCCTTGACCGTCAACCCATAAGATAGGCTTTCCTTCCCACTTTAGTTTAAGGAGTAAATGGGCAGCACGGTTTTTAACTGAAAACTTATTCTTTTCAGGTTCAGCTAAAAATTTACAAGCCCACTTAGGCATAAAGGCAAACTTTCCTGTGTAGTTTTGCGGTGTCCAATCTAGCTGTTTTAGCCAGGGGTCTTGTTCAGCCCACTGTTTAGAGTTAAACCTCCATTCAATTTCTAGTTTATCTAGTGCTTTCAAAACATCAGTTAGCTTTACAGTTTTCTTTTTCTGCAAACCAACTTCTTCTACTAATTTTTCAGGTTCTTCTTCAAACCTATAGGAAATTTGTAGCAGATCTTTGTCTAACTCTTTCCCCCATTCTTCTACATGGGTTTTCATTAGGTCTTTGCAAATCTGATCCATTTCTTCCATTTGAGCTTGAAAAACTTCTTCAGTTTTATCAATCCAACTTTCCCAGTTGTCAACAAGGGGAATCTTAGAGCCTGCTAAAAAGTAATGACCTGCTAAGGCTACTGTACTAGGAGTAGATTCTCTGTACTTAGGCCATAGGGCTTGATATAGCTCAAAAGTATAGAAAACGTCCTTAATCGCGTAGTCGATTAGTTTGTAGAAATCAGAGGGGTTAGCCAACTCCTTCATGGTTTTTGCTTTTACAAACAAATCCCTGACTTCCTTATCAGATTCCTTTAACCTAAAATCTCCATCTTGAAAAAGTTCTTTGGGTGCAGCTACATGGAAGTTATAGGTTTCAATCAAGGAGTTTGTACTTCCTTCAGAAGCCCATTTAGGAGAAAAGCGTAGTTGGCGCTTTTCTTGTTCAGTAAGGGAATCTGGGTCTTTTGCTGCTAGAACATAGAGCCAACGTTGACCAGAAGCCAACCCGGATACACCAATATGTGCAGAAAGGGTATCGAAGTAGAAGTTTTCTGGTAAATTGTTGGTAAGGTTGTATGCTTCTTGAACCCTAACTCTATCATAGGAAATATTATGACCAATAATGAACTTGTCAGTTCCTAAGGGAATTAGCCCAAATTGATCCCATTGCTCTACAGGGAGATCAGGGTTAACAAATTCAGAAGCTAACCAGATGTAGGCAGCTTTATGGGTTAAAGCAGTACCAATAACTGGGAAAGCCCCACCTTCTACAAAAGTTTCAGTATCAAATATCCCAGATTCTAAAGGGTAGGGGACAGGTTCTTTAATCCATGTTTCATTTTCAAAAGTATATTTTGTCCAGCCTACTTCGGGAACAAGTTCTTGAATAGGTGGGATGGGTGGGATTTTACAAGTAGCTAAAGTTTCGGCATCTTGCAAATATTGGCCTACAAAATCTTCAGCAATTTTTTCAAAATGTTGATCCAAAGTTTTTGCTTTAAGATCTGGAAAAGGTAATTCCCCATCAAATAAGTTTTCAGGGTAGTCTACAGGAAAAGGAATAGTGTTTGCCTGAAGAAGTTTTCTAGTTTTTTCTGTAGATGTGGGAATTGACCTTTTAGTGAATTCTCCAAAAACTTTAGAAAAAGTTTGGTCAGAGATTACAGGATAACCAATAGGGTTAAGTTTCATCTAAATATCTACTCCTAGGTATTGTTTGTACCACTGCTTAACAGACATTCTTTCTAAAACTAAAGAGGGAATGTGCAACTCAGCTTTCCATCCTTTTTCATCATAAGTCAGTTGCATAACTTCAAGCTTTGCTTTTCTGCTGGGATTACTAGTGGAACACAAGATGTAACTACCAATCGGGGGGGGGGGAAATTTGGACTCATATTTAGGAAAAATTATGTAGTCTAGATTAGTATATAGTGTTACTTTTTCCATTTTTTTCTACTTCTTTCTAGCTTTCTTTTCTATTCTAACAGCCTTTGTACTCCAAGTCAATAAAAAAAAGAACCTTTTTTTAAGGTTCTTAGTGTTTTTATTAAAGTTGATTAGTCTTCCTGAAAAGCCCAATTAGGAAAATCTTCATCAAAGTAAGCTTCAGAAAAGTATTTTTTACCTTCTTCCTTAACCAACACCCGCAGACCCTCCCACCATTTTTCACGATAGGAAAACTCAATGATAAAATCATCTAGTTTTACAGTAGCAGCACCATGAATAGATCGACCCCCATCAGGATCTCTATAATCGTACTCCCCGATCACTTTTTCATTACTCTGAAAAAGCAACTTACCTCCATCAATAGCGGCAAAATTGTGAATCGTCACCTGAGCTTCTTCAGGTAGTTGTACTAGATTCCAAATTTGTTCAAGGTTCATTTTTTACCTCACTGATTACTTCTTTAGTGTAAAGGATTAAGGCTTAAAGTGCAAAGGGTGCTAAAACAGGAATGTGGCAGTCAGAGTCTTCAGGAAGAAGATAGTCATCCAGAAAGGACAAGTAAAGAAAGGGGTTTTTAGATTCTTCCTCCCAAGATTCACAGATTGGAAAACCATCTACTTTACCGTTACCATCATGACTCACCCATGCAAAATTGGCAATAGGTTCACTTTCAAAGGCATCTGTTTTAACAAATTTTGAAAGTTGAGGTTCAAATGGGGGTAGAGTAGGATCTACAGGAAAGTAGCCTACTACGGAAATATCAAAATATCCATAGTTACTACCGAAAAGGGGTTGTTCTTGCGTTGCCATAATTTTTAGCATTTTTTACCTGACTGATTACTTTTCTAGTATAAAGGAGTGGGGCCTAAAAGTCAAGCAGCTATCTAGTGGAAGGTTGGACAATTCTGAAATTATTTTTTGGCTCCTATTTTTATTTGCCGTCTGTTAAACTAGCCCCAATTAGGAAACCTGCTAAGCTTGAAGAGTGATAAAAAACTGTCATTATTAATGACTCAATTAGGTTTTCCTTTATTGGGGAACTTGGAGTTGTTCCAAAAATAGCCAACGTAAGTATGAAAGATACCGAGAAACTAAACAAAGTACCAAAAATAAAAGGCTTTAATGAATTTTTCACAAATTTCTCCTCAACCTTTTACAAATCAATAACCGTAGGGAACATAAACCTTTGCTTCCACATTGCTTACTTCTTCATTGTCTTGGAAGTAATACTCAATTAAAGGAAGAACGTTATCAGCCCAGTCTAGACCACCAAGACCACATCCTAAGGCAGGGATAGCCACTGATACAACTTCTTGAATTTGGATAAACTGCAAAAGTTGCTGCAACCCTTTTTCAACATAGTCAACTTCAGAAGGATCTTTCCAGTGGTCTTTGGTTGCCAGGTTAACAATAATGTCACCTTCTTCCAGGAAAACAAAGACTCCACCTGGTTTTAGCTTTCCTTGGTTACAGTAGTCTTGGTATGCTACAAAGTTTTTTGGATACCTTTTTTTAAATTGTTTGGCTAAACCCGCTCCCATTACCCCCACAGTATTGACAGGGTTAACTAGGGCTTCACAGTTGGACTCAAAGATGTTGCCTTTTTTGATATATTTAATCATTTATTACTCCTGAATCTTTTTTCAGCTTCTTCAACATAGAAATAATACCCTAGGTTTTCTAAGGCTTCTTCTCCATAAACAATGTCAAAGAAATGGTCATCGAAACTGTCATGCAAACTAGGACTCCTATAGCAAACTAAAAGACCTTCTTTTGCTTTTCTCTGGTAAAACCTGATAATGTTAAGCAAATGATCGTCTTCTAGTTTACTTATAGGAATAAATTTCCCGTTCCTGGTTTTATGGGTTTTCATTGCTATTGTTCTACTGCTTTAACATCTATAGATAACGCCCTGTACCAAAACTGGTAACAATCCAAGTAAATAGGATTAGAAGATTTAGGTTCTACACCTTCTTCTACATCAAGTTTAGCTAAGGCTAAAATTACTGCAATAGGGTTTGACTTTCCTGCTTGGAAAATTTGTTTTAGATTTTCACGGGAAATCTTATTAAGATCATCAGAATTAATCCAATTGATTAAGTCTTGGTGGTTCTTGATTTCAGTAGCCATAATTTCAAATTACCTCAAATTATATTGTACATGGGCTTCTTCAGGATCAAAGTAGATCCCCTTCAGGTAGCCATTAACCTTGAGATAAAAGTAAACCTTTGCCTCCCCATATTTATCTAGTTCAGATACAATGTAAAGGGCTTTGTTTTTTCCTATAGCAATGGGAAATTCTTTCTTGAATCCTAGAATTTCTACAAATTCTGTTTTTTCCTTTTTCAGAGGTAGCTTCATCTGGTTCTACTTGTTATTGTATTCATGGGTAGCTTGTTCAAGATTGTAATAAATCCCTGTGAGTTTTCCGTTAACCCTCAAGACAAAGTAAGTTTTTACCTCACTCCTCTTAGTGATTTCGGTTACTGCATAGAGGCTCTTGCCCCTAGTACGTACTAGAGCATTTTCCTTTATAGTACCTAGAATCTGAAGGTATTCTACTTTGTCTGCAACAATAGCCTTGTTAATATGTTTCATAGTTACCTCAAAACTCCCTTCTTACTATACCATTCTAACAGGTACTCCCTAGAATGTAAAGGGTCTTGTTTGTCTAATTTTTTGTTGAATGACCCTACATCTTCTTGAAAGACCTTTAAGTTAGGAACTAGGCTAATTAACCTTGATCCTAAGCCCAGACATCTGAACTTAGGGTCTACGTAGATACTTACACAATAGCCACCAAGGTAGTAACCAATATAGCCAACTTCTTCTTTATCCTGGTTAAAAACTATGATCTGGCAAAGTTCTCTATAAGAATCCCATTTCCAAAAAGAAAAACCTTGAAAGTTTTCTAGAAAATTTATACCATGCCCTCTACTTCTTCTTACAGGGTTAGCCCTATCATAGGGGTTCCACCCTGTCCAAGTTTGAAGCTGCCTTTCTACAAAATAAGGTTCAATCATTTTTTTTTTCTCTTTTTCTATGTTTTCTCAGATTAACTACATTATAGGTCTATTCAATAAAAAAAGCAACTCCTTTTAGAAGTTGCTTAAATCTCTAGGTTAGATATAAAGTAGCATTTCTTACAAATTAGAAGGAAACTTGTACTTTTTATCCTCTAATTCTAAAGCCAATTCCCTCATAGGTGATGTCAGAGAATCATAACACCTCATGCTATACATTGTATCGTAAACTGGGGGAAATAATGTCATTTGGTCAGTAGGGTTATTTTCCCATTTATTAGAAATTTCCCAATCTAGGTGTTGATCATGATCCCACCTTTCATCGCGCCAACCAAAGATTTCTGGCAAGGCATAATCAGTCCACCAAATTTTGATTTCTTCTGTAGCAGAATCCCAAACACTCCTAGAAGCTAGATTAGTAGGATATTCTTTTCTTAAGGCAGAAATGTATTCTCTACCATTGATTACTATTTCTTTGCACTGGGGTAGACTTTCAAGCAAATAATTTGGTTCATATTTAGAAATTCTCATGTATACTGAGGGGATTAAGATTGACCTACTAACAATTTCAAAATCTTCAGCAGGGAGTATATCATCTGACCATTTCCCAATCATCATAAGGATTTTTTGGAAGAAGGCAAATGTCCTTGCCCTAAGAAAATGTTGCTTTTCTTTTTCTTCCTTTTCTTTTAGATCTGCTTCTAATTCTTTCTTTTCAACATCATCATCAATAAATTCTATACTGCTGATGAACTTTTCTAATTCTACAATTTTTTCTTTGAGTTTCTTGTTTTCTGCTCTTGTTTCTCTTTCTAAGGAACGTTTATAGGAATCTAGCGCCTGTTCCAACTGCTTAGAGTACCGTTCAGCTTTATTAAGCTGCTTTTTGACTTTGTTTATTTCTGCTGTAAAACGGTTACTTAGCTTTACAACTTCCAGATCAAATTTAGCTTTTACATTTTGAACTTCTGATTCAACATAGCTTTGCAGATTATCTAAAGAACTTTCACATCCTTCAACAATGTTTGAGAACTTTTCTTCAGATGTATTTAGTTGGTCTAATCTCATAGGTAAACTTGGGCCTTTAGGTCAGTAGTATCAGGGTTAATTACTTCTACAGTCCAATTGTAGCTTACTTCGGGTTCCCCTAGGTGGTAGAACTTTCCGCAGAAAACATCATTTTCAGTGTCAGAAATAAGAAAATTAGTAGAAGGACAGGGGGGGTCTACTAGAGCAATATTATACTTGTACTTGGAAGGGAGTTCCCTTTCAATAGCTCTAACCAACCTATAGTATAGTTCAGAAGCTAATTCCATTTCCTCTTGGGACTTAATATTGCAAATGTAGTCTTCTGCTGAAATAGTAATGACAACAGCTTGCCCTGTTGAAAGGATTATTTCTACTGTACCATCTTCAACAAACACCCTGAATACTACTTGAAGTTTACTGTCGATGTGGTCTATGTCTTCTAGTAGAGCATGAAAAGCTTCTTGTAGTGTTTCGGAATCTGGGCCTCCTAACCCTTCTTCTAGAATATCAAAGTATTCAGGGTGTTTAATTAATATTGCTACTTTGTATTGAAATTGTTTGATCATTGTTTACACCTAATCAGTATCCCTTACTTATTTTACGCTACTTGTTAAATTCATGTTGCTTTGACTAGATAGCCTGAAATCTATTTATATTATCTTACTTCCAACATGATATTCCTTTGGTAAATTCTTTACCATTGTACTATAGTTCTTTAGAAAGATCAACCCTTAATAAAAAAAGGAAGAAGAAAACTCTTCTTCCTTATGTTCTAGAACAAGAGTAGTTCACCCTTATCTACTAGGTATAGGGGTAATTGACCACCACCACCACAATTTCCATCAAGGACTAGGTTTCCATTGGGTAGATCAATGTGGATAATGTGATAATGTCCTGCTACCCTTATCCAAGGGTTAAGGTTAGGCTTTTCCCACCAGTATACCCTTGAACCATCAAAAGATCTTTTCCCGTATAATATCCAAGAGCGGGTTTTTTTGGTGATGTCTTTGAAGTAGACACAATGGGAACTGGTATATTTGGGAATAGGAACGAGGGCAGAAAAATAAGCATGGGAACAGCGGTATTCCCTGCCACCTTCCTTAAAGCAAAAACCATAGGGAAGGTTAGACAACCAAAAATTCAATTCTTGGTTATCAATCCCAGAAGCTTCAAAATCTTCTAGGGTTCTAACAAGTTCCGGTGCAGAACTCAGATCAACAGGGTTTCCCCACAGGCACCTTCGTAATTTATCTTGGTGATTAGAGGCAATAATAACTGCTCCTAATTCATTTTCTGCTTCACGGGCAATTTTGTAAACTCCTACGGAATCAGATTCCCAAGTACGGGAATCAAAAAGATCTCCTAGGAAGACAGGAGTGTATCCATTGGCTACGCAGTAGTTTACTGCATCATAGCAGTTGGTAGCCTGGGAATGAATGTCTCCAATTAAAGCAAAAGTCATGGTCAGTTTCTCAACTCGGTTAACCCTATCTTACCAGATATGGGGGGAGTTGTCAAGGAAAACCTTCTAGGTTTTCTCAGGAAATTGTTATGCTTTTTGGTAGAGTAAAAAAAGACCTTAAAGCAAGGTCTTTTAGAAACTAAACGTAGTAAATTCCTACTTCAGGGTGTCTTTCAGACACTTTATCATAGTTCACGGCATCCCACAATTCATCATTAGAGATATGGGATGGAACTACAAAGTAAGCTACTACAGTTTTTAGCACTTTTATCAGAAGTTGGCAACAAAAAAAAGGAAAAGGTTTAACCTTTTCCTATTTCTTAAGGAGTCTCAGGGTTTTTCTAGAAAACCTGCTTAATAGGCAAGTATCGTTCAGAATCTACTGATTCTAACATTACTGACAAAGGAGTAATGCCTTCTGATGAAAAAATTGCCTTTAGTGCAGATGGACTGTAACCTGACAGCAAAGCAGTTCCAGAATCATGAACAGTGACAGGTACGCTACTGCCTGAATTCACATTCCAGAAAATTAAGTCAGGAAGTTTGTAACCTGCTTTTTCAAACATATGTGAAATATGTTCAAAGTTGGTCAGGTCATTATACTGACAAGCTTCATCAAATTCCATATCAGAAACAATGATTAGTTTCTGTGGCATTTGGTCTTGAGGAACCTTGCCTACTTTAGCAGCTTGAAGGATAGCTTCAAACACTTTCACTAGATTGGTATTGTAACCCCAATCGCTGTTTCCAAGGTTATTGATTTTTTCCTGAAGGGTAGAACCTTCGATGGTTTCTAGGGAAGGTTTATCAGTGAAGGTCAAGAATTTGTTTTTCCAAACCTCACTTTGATTCCTTTCAGCAATGTACATTGCTAGAGAAATAGAAACAGCCATAGGTTGACCATACATTGACCCAGAAACATCAGCTACTACTAGGCCATTGAAGCCTTCTTGCTGGTCTTCTAGGTAGTTAGGCAAGTTGTTCCAAAGAAGTTCAAGGGTTTGGTCTTCTACTTCTACTTCACTATACAGGAATTGATGAATAATGTCATAGGGGTATAGGGTAGAAGCATTGATTTTTTTCTTACCTGAGGCTACATCAGCAAGAAATTCAGAATACCGCTGAATATCGTGGCTTTTGAAAGCATTACGGTACATAAATGAAGCACGGGAAGGAACTTTGCTGTACTCAATGTTTCCCCACTCATTTGCACACATCTTTTGCTCAACGATTTTGATCTTTAAGCGCAACGTTGACAAGGTTTTGCGATACTGCTTTTCAGAATACCCCAGAGACGCTGCAATTTTCCTACCTTGACGCTTACTATCTTTGCTAGAAGCATTAATAGATGGCAACCATTTAGCTAGAAGAGAAATTTGCTTTTCTTTAGCCTTCAGATCTCTATCAAGTTGTTGCTTAAACAACTCCAGAACATTTTCCCAAACAGAAGTATCTTCTAGGATAAGTAGATCATCCCAGCGGCCAAATTCAGGAACTAGAGGAATTAGTTTCTGAACAATTTGGGGATCAATTGATGCTAAATCTTTTAACAATTCCTTGAAAACTTTCCTTTCACCTTGACCCCCCCGAATATCCCTAACCCAAAACAAAATTTGGGTAGCCAGTTGTGCATTTTCTTCATAGGCTTTAGCAAACAGTTGCTTAGCCTGGTTTAAGTCTTCCCTACAAGCACCAATTTTGCCAAAAAGGTCTAGGCAAGCATTTAAGGTAGAGCCATATGCCTTAGCGCCATTTTGGGTAGAAGTAATGTTGCTCAGTTGGTTTTCTAGATGATCTACAAACATCTATTTTCTCCTTGTTTTTTCTTTTGTTCTTTATTATAGTAGCTTAAGATGGGAAAATTGTCAACACTTATTTGTGGTATTTCCGATGGATTTCTGACCTAGATCCTCTTAAATGTCAAATTCTAAATTTATTAAATAGAGAATTGGTGTGAAAGGACTCGAACCTTCAACCTATCGGCTAACACGATTGCTCTTCCTTTGAGCTACACACCATTGTTATTCTTTTCTAACAGAAAAGAAATCGGGATGACAGGATTTGAACCTGTGACTTCTGGTTCCCAAAACCAGCGCTCTACCAAACTGAGCTACACCCCGTTAAAACTAGATAATTTTTACCACTTATTGTTAAAAGTTGCTGAATTATCTGTTGGTTTACTAGATGAATTTTACCAGATAAATAGTAAATTGCTGATTCATCTATTTGTAAAGGATAAGATGGTTTTTGCTCCCCTAGAAGATTAAAGTATTGCTGAACTATCTTTATTCATTATAGCAAAAACAAAGCCTGATTAATTTCTTTTGCAGAAGAATACTTAACCAATCGGTTAATTTGTCATTTTCCAGTTACTTATTTAGTGTAACCTGCAACTAGAAATTTGTCAACTAATTATTCTATACTAATTCCGTTAAATTTCTCAGGGACATTGACAACATATTGTGTCTGAAAAGCTTTCCCATCGTAATCAGGGCCAGCTACTTCAAAGATCATGCTATTAGGGTAAATTTTGAGTTTCCCTGAAGCAGTTGTTAGTTGCCGTTTTCCAGAATCTAGAGTGTCAATATTGATGACAGAGGAAGTAAGCTTCAAATGGGGCTTTGAATAGTTCTGGTGCCAGTTGTCAAGCTGATTAGCTTTGAAGGCTATGCGATCTCCCACAATGAGATCCCCTAATCGCTTTACACCTAATAACATTGCTTGCATCTCTGCTAAAAAATTTTTACAGTGAATCTAAATAAACCCGTAGTCATTGTATCTTTCTTAATTCATGATTTATGATAGCCTACATTAGAAAATTTGTCAACTATTCTCTAAAGCAAAGTTAACAAAGCAGCAGCACAAGATAATTCAAGGTAGTTTGCATTATTGACATAGCCAATGTAGCAATTGTTCTGATCCTTGATCCTCCTGCTGTTAAAATTAGCTACGATTTGGCTACTAGAATCAAGAATACTGTTATTCTTGACATAACCTAACCTAGAACGATTTTGGTTTCTAACTACTCCTGCTTCTGCATAGCCCAGGATTTTACCCAGACTACTGTAAGCTACATTGCCATTCACATAACCTACTAGACTACCTTGACGGTTGTAAACTTTTTTCATTTGTGTTTTTTTAGCTCAATGAAAATATTGTAACCTAGTAGACTGAATTTGTCAACTGTTCAATTCTTCTAAACGCCAATAGACATATTCATCATCTTCTTCATCCCAAGTTGGGTCATGCTTTCTGGCAATCTGAAGAATCTCATCTAAATTGTCATTAGGGTGATCCATAATGGCCTTAATAAAATCTTTTAGTGATTTATTATCACTTATCTGTGAGAGATTGTCCATTAATATTACCTCTAGGGTGAAGTTTTATAGACTAGAGTACATTATAACCTACTGAGTGAAATTTGTCAAGCAATAAAGCAAACCCCGTAGATAAACCTATAGGGTTTGCTTGCATCTAGATCTTTCCTACTTCTACAGGGACAGGTTCAGAGTTCCAAGTTCCACCACCTTGCCGCCTACCAGGGAAGTCATCTCGGCTATTGGCATGAGAAGGGAAAGCAAATGCAGCAAAGATAGACAGGATTGTTAAAGTTGAAATGGCAAATTTCATATGTACCCCCATTAGAGTTGCCAAATTATTATAACATTTTTTCATTATTTTGTCTATAAAAAAGTTGCAAAGTTACAATATTTACAACACCATCATACCACATTCAGAAGTTTTTCCTACTTCTACAGGGACAAATACAACTTCTTCAAACCCTGCTGCTTTTAGTAGGTTTTCAATAGCTACTTCAGAATTTGTTTCAGCTTCAGGAATCAAAGTCAAACAAGCTGTTTGTTTCATTTCTTCGGTAGCTTGCTTTTGGGCGTAATCCAAAAGCTCACTTAGGTTGTCAGGCCCAAGGTTCAAAGTACCCCTTGAAGACTCATGAATTTCAGAATTTTGTAAATCTAGGTATACATCTAGAAGTTTTGCATTAGGCAACCTTACAGTTACTTTTTTGCCTTCTACAATAAAGTTTTCTTGGGTCAACTGCTGAAGGTCAATCCCTGCTTTAGCTACCCCCCTAGCCCTGTATAAGATAGCTGAAGTTCCTACATTTACCCCAAGCAACACTCTGCTACTTTCTACAGGGACAATAACTTCCAAGGTAGTTTGTGCCGTAGCAAGTTCTGAAATTTGCTTAATAGAGTCTAAAGAAACAGATAGTGGTTCTACTACTTGGGGTTCTTCCTGTTTAATTTCTGATTCTCCTGAGTCCTTAGAAGTAAGGCTCACTCCAAACAGAAACGAACTTCCTGTTAAGATGGTGGAAAAGATTAAGATAACTAAGAGTTTTTTAATCATTTGTTTTACTGGTTAATTGCAAGTAAGGGAAAAGTTTGATAATGTCCATGGCTGTATTGATAAAAAATACAGCAGCAGATTTGACATTATCTGTATAGAGAGGTTTATAGCTGCCTTCCTCATAGATCATGTGAGAGTAATATAGTCCTGAAGATGGGTCTACCAATGTGAAAGTTGGAGGTTTTATCATTTTGTGCTTTTCTCAAAAAAGTAAGTAAAGGAAAATCTAGGGAATTTCCTTTACTTTATTTTAATTAAAACGGATTAGTTCTGCATTTGTTTCTTAACCAATCTTGAAAACTCCTTTCCTTCCTTGATCGTATTGCAAAAGCAGCTCCAGAAAATTTGCCAAATTTCTTTATAGCCTTTTCTGCAAATCCTTTCTGTTCTAAAAAAGAGTTTTCTTTAACAAAATTCTCTACTTCTTTTTCCATAGGGTAAATTTGACTTAGCAAAAGATCGGCTTCTGGAATATACTGGGGGAAATATGTTAAAAATTCATCTAGTTCACCTAATTTCCAGATCAAAAATAAATCAGGCAATTTGTTGTTTAGCAACAGGTGAAATTTAACATATTCTTTTGACTTCACCTTTAGCCGATTTCCTAACCAATCTTTTAGAACTAACCCTTCAGATTTTGATCCTCTTCTTGAGTTTGCAAACTTGATTACGTTTTCTTGGCTAGAAAAAGAAAACTGTTGGGCTACTGAAAATTTTTTAGAGAAGTTTTCTAGATACAGCTCCTCAAAGTTGACTCTAGACCTGACGGCAATCAGGGAAAGGAAATCCTCACTATATGTTACTACATTAGCAGTTTCCTTAGTGCAAAGTTCCCAAACATAGATCACACTGGGGTCTAAATCTTTGGTACTGTAGTCCATTAGATTAAAAGTTTTCCAAAATACTTCAGAAGCCCCTATCTGATTGATTTCTCCCTCTATAGTACCTGAAGTTGAAATTAACCAATTGCTATTGTAATTGAATAATTTGATTAAACTTCCATCGTATTTCTCATAAGCTACAAAGCTTTCCCAATCAAAGAACTGTATTCCGGTAGGAGTGTCGGGTTCATCTAAATTGAAAAAGCGAGTTAACCCATAGCAAACTACTTTGAAATTGCCTTCAATTTCTTCAACAACAGTACCCCTACAGGCTTTTGTCAAAGTAGAGTTTTTAACCGCCCTAGGCCCATATTTTAAGCAGTATAGGTTAGGGTAGTCAGGGTTATGAGTTACTAATATACCCTGATCCTTGACCCAATCAAGACCTTTGGTATTTAGGGTGATTTCCAGGAATTCTGCAAAAAAGTACATCTTTAATTTTTCACTCAACTAAAGAAATTATATCAGGTCTATTCACTAAAGTCAATTTTTTAGTAAACTGCTTGCTGCTTAAGGATAGATTTCAAAGGAACAACAGGCAATAGGGTTCCATCATTTTGCCGTAATTTGATATTAGCAAAGGATCATTTCCATAGCATCTTCCAGAAAACAAGTAGTAACCTTCACTATCTGCATTTAGGTGTAGGTCACTTAGCAAATCATTGTAACTGACAATAAGGAAACCCATTCTATATCCTCATCTAAGAAGGTATCCTCTTGATTAAGTCTGCAAAAGGATTGTTGTTGAAGACTTAATAAGTAATCTTCATAGCCATTATTTATTTCTCCCTCCAGAAAAATATTTCCAAAGAAAATGTCAGGCTCAAAATTTTGAAAGTACCATTCTGCAAATTCTACTATGCTATTAAATCTTTTACGATATTCGTCTAGTTTAGCATTCTAGAACGATTATTTGCAACAGGATTGGGAAGAAAGCACCCAAAGAGACTTGAACTCTCGACTTGCTAATTACAAGTTAGCCGCTCTACCAACTGAGCTATAGGTGCATTTTGTTTTAGACTATTTTATTATAGTTTGGATTTGTCTTGTTGTCAACAAAAAAAAAGGCAATATTTATTACTATTGCCTTTTAACTTAAAACTAAGATTTTTATAGGCTAGTTATACAAACACTACCTACACCAATTGATCTTAGGCCAATTTGAGAAGCAGCAGCAGCAGAAAGATCAATTATTCTGCCACCTGTATAAGGCCCACGATCATTAATCCTAACTACGACACTTCTCCCATTTCTCGTTACTCTTACCCTTGTACCAAACGGAAGAGAAGGATGTGCAGCAGTTAGGTCATTTTGGTTAAATGTTTCCCCACTTGCTGTAAGCCTACCGTGGAATCCTGGCCCATACCATGAAGCTTGACCACAACTGGCTTCTGCTACTGTTGGCATAGAAACTAGGGCAGCTAGGGATAATAGGGAAGTTGCAAAAAGTTTTTTCATTTTTCCTTTTAACTCAACAGCAGTTTGCTCATAGTAGAGTTAAACTATAGGCTGAAGATGTACTGCCAAACACCTATTGAAACTAGATGATGATGATTTACTTATTTAATATAAATGGCTGAATCATCTAATTTATGCCATTATAACACAGGCTACTAGAATTGTCAAGCTTTTGTTACAAAACAGGTTTGCTGGTAGACAGTAGTGCTTCTAACTTTTTCACATTTAGCATTACGTTTAACATCCTTTGTTAAAAATCTTCTTCAACGAGCTTTAGGTAGAAATTTTTATAGACCTCAAGGGTTTCCTTGACAAATTCCAAAGCTACTTGCTTATCAATAATCTCAAAATCTTCATCCCAATAGTCTTCACCATCATCGTAAGCATCTTTGACTAGGAATGGTTTGCCGTTATAGAAAAACAAAGTGCAAGAATAGTCTTCTCCATCCCAGTAGTTCTTTTGTTCTAGTCTTCCTTGAAACCCCTCTGTTGCATCAAGATACTTAGAAGTTGGTAGGGGGATAAATTGTTGATTTACAAACCAATCTACATCAACATCTTCTAATTGAGAATTTGCTGTTAAGGCTAGAATGTCTTCAACAGAAGTAATCATTTTCTTTTAGCTCCTGAATTAATTACAGATAAAGGTCAAGATCTTCTACAAAAATCCCAAAATAGATGCGGGATTACTGTAGAGATCACTACTCAGTTCATGCAAAGAAGTTACAAGAATTCCTTAGGTAATCAAAGGTCATAACTCAAAACCCTTCAATTAGTGGACTATAGGGAAATAAAAAAAAACTATTTGCTCCCATTTCAAAACCTATCCTACCTCCTTAACCAAACACAACCACTATGACTGTATCGGTAGATAGTCTGAAACATTTTATCTACCATACTAGATAAATCCTCTACTCCATTAGTAAAACAATCTAGGCTATACTCTCCATTGACCGCTCCAACAACTGATCCCAACTCTGTGTGAGCCGTTGCATACCAGTGTTGCCCACGTTGCTTATAAATCCCGTGCCAAGGTTGGCTAGTGCTACGCATTGTTTCTTACCTGTGAATGATTGCTCTTTGTTACTGGTCAATGGTGATTATGGGAAATAAAAGAAACTTTACAAACTTCTGAATTATGTCTTACAATATTGTCAACTTTTATTGGCAAATTATCTAGTAAAACCTGTAGCTTCAATTTAAGTTCTTGAATTTGCTCAGATACCTTAAGGTAATTTTGTAAGGGTTCTTGATACATTTCTTTTTTTTCTGAAATTGAATTAGCCATAAGAATTTTACCACCTTTTGAAACAATGGGGCATTGATAAAACTAAATGATTGTAATTTAGAAAAACCAATGCCCTATTTGGTTAACTAGGGCTTGAAGAAATCGTAAAGATTATCACCCATTTCCTGATGGGGAACTAGGTTCCACATCCTATTGTCTAAATGGCTTCGTTGGTAGCGTTTAATCACCTTCAGGCTATAACCCCTTTGTTCAAGTTCCTCTTTCAAATCTTGATATTCATCCTGAGTTGCTAAGGTGATAGTAGAAATAACTAGCGTAGGATCAACTGCAAAATGTTGGCCTACATGGGCATAGGCTAAGCAAGTGTAGAACTCATTAGTCCCTGGTACTTCTACAAATAGGGCAATGATTTCTCTGTTATCTTTCATCTTGCGAAAGATTACTTTGGTTACATCTTTATCAGTCATTTGAAGTTTTGAACTCAACATATTACTATGTTAACACAAGAATCAAAAGTTGTCAAGAAAAAAAAAGGAAAGCCCTTTAGCTTTCCTTAGTTAAACCTTCATTAAAATTATTGAACTAGGTCTTGATTTTCAACAACTCCTAAACCTTTACAGCAAGGGCACTCTACTAAAGGCTTATTGATGTTTTCAATCAATTCCTTCAAGTAATTGTCAATTTTTTCTTTAAGTTCCTTTTGAGAATTTGCAGAAAAACCTTCAATTACAGGGAATCCATTGCTTTTTCCTTCATAATTCCTTTCATCATGGGTCATAGAAAAGCATTTTACTTTTCGATCAGTCCTGAATCGAGTTTCATATTTAGGCTTTGCTTTTTTCCTATTCCAGTTTAGGTCAACCTGGTAAGATTCAGGCTCATGGAGTTCTACTAATTTGGAAACTTCAAAGCAGAAATCGTAATCAGAAGTAACTTGTGCTGCTTTGGGATCAATATTCTTTTTTACAAAATTCCGAATAATTTCATAGGTTTCCCTGCTACTTAAAAAACAAGGAGTTTCAGGTAGCAAAATATCTGGAACAGTAATGGTAGAAACCAGTGGGTATTTTACACTCTTTTCAGTAATAGGGAAGGGATCTTTGGTTTGGTAGCTGAAGGGGACAATTCCAGGAACCAGGTTAACCTCTGCAATTTTTACAAATTGCACTTCAACTTCCTTAATTCCTTCTCCATAAGTAGTAAAGGATTCATAGAAACCTTCGTAATCAGGATAACGGGTTTCCATGTCATCATAATCAAAGTATTCTAGAGTTTTTGGAAGTTGGGAAAAATCAGAAATCAGGGGTTTTAACTTCCATACCCGTTCAACTACTTTATTAGAAGTTTCAGTCAAGGTCTTTGGCTTAGTATTAACCTTTGACCAGTTTTTGTTAAAGGTTGGCAGAAGTTTTTCACCATTGATAAATTTGCTGCTAGATGCCGGAAGGTTTACTAGAAATCCTTCACTGGTTTTGATAAAGTCAATGGTTTTCATTTTTTTTTGATTTCCAAACTCAACTACTTTAGTCTAACACAATTAGAGAAAGTTGTCAACAAAATATTTATTTACAACATCTAAGACTTTTGCCCAACTTTGCCTATCACAATTGTGTCCTAAGCGATGATAGGTTTTCATCTCATCTAGCCTGTCTAAGTCATCTTGCTTAAACGCTTCCTTCAATTCCTTGGCAATTAATCTTTTGCAGTGGTCAGGTAGAAATGACCAATTTGAAATTAGGCAATTGCAAAAATCTTCAACAGCATAGGTTTGTCTGCCTAGATAATACCTGAATCCCCCTAGCCATAGAGTTGTCAGTTCATTATTTGTTAATTTCATAGACCAAATCAAATAAAAAAGTTGGGGTAGTATTACTTCTTATGACTTTACTAATTTTAATTTTTTTTCTAGTTTTCCTTGAAAAAGATCTTTTTCGACTTTAGAATCCTGAATAATTGGGTTTAAATTGCTATCTGCTGTAGTAGTTAATGACAATTAATTAACTCGAATTAACTTCTTCATTATACCAGGTATAGGAAGATTGTCAAGAAAAATGTCAAAGTTTTTTTCCTTTTATGGCCCCTATTTCAATTTGAATGCAAAACTTGCTATTAAAGTAGTCGACTTTTTGCTCAAGATCTTTTAATGCTTCTATGGGAGTGTAACCAAAGCCTTCAAAAGAAAATTCTCTTCCCTTAAAAACCCAAGGTTCTGCCATAGAAACTTTGTAAAAATCCGGCTTGTGTTCAGGACTTAGAAATTCCCAAACATAGTTACCAGCATAGCCAGGTTCAATGTGGGAGTTTAGGTCAACTTCTTCTGTGTCACTTTCAGGAAGCAACCCTAGAGCATATTGCTTTGCTTTACTTTGGATTTCCCTACTAACTACTAAAACTTCTTCAAAATCTGAAGTACTTCTTCCACCCCAGCTATAGATAGCAAAAGGGGTATTTTCAAAGTAGACGACAGAAACATGGTAAGTCCTATAGGAACTTGCACTCCCTACGTTGGTAGAAATTACAATAGCTTCTTCAATCTGTTCAAATTCCTGTTCTACTTCAGACAGGAACTCGTAAGGCAGATCCAGAACTCTTTCTATCTTTTCAAATTCCCAATTAGGGATGTTTTCTTTAGGTTGTTTGTCTGCAAAGTTAATCAGGTCTAGGTAGGTTTTCATTTTTATTCTCTTACTCTACTATCCTAGTATATCACTATGTTAGGAGTTTGTCAACAAAAAAGCTAACTTTAATAAGTTAGCTCTAATCAATCAATTAATTATTCAAGAAGAAAATCATAGTCTATCCATATGTCTTCCATAGCTTCTGCTAAAGCTTTGTTAGCAATAAGTTTGGATTCACATCTTTTTTTTTGATCTCAAGAGGGGGTATGCCCCCATCATACATTTCCCAAAGATCTTGAACTTTCATATTCTATAACCTAAATAGAACTAAAAGCTATTTTAGTTTACTTTTTAAGTTTGTCAAGTAATTTCCAACCTACAGGAAAGAATTTATTCTTTCACAACAGATATTATAGCTTTCCTCTTCAAACTCAATAAGGACATATTGAAATCCTTCTTTAAGTGCAGCTATGCCTGTAGTTCCACTTCCTGCAAAAGGATCTAAGACAATTCCTCCTGGAGGGGTAATCAACCTAACCAAATACTCTACCAGGGCTAGTGGCTTAACGGTAGGGTGGTTATTTACTACTTTGCCATTACAAGTTCTTTCTTTTTTAGATGCTTTTGTACAATAGAAAAATCTAGCTGCTGAACCAAAATCGTTATAATTACTGAAGGCTTGTGGCTTATCCCCATTGAACATAGAAGTTTTAGAATTATTGTACTCTTTTCCTTGGTAGGAATAAGGTTTTCCACCTTTCTTGTTAGTTCCAGTTTGAGGGAATAGCTCTAAAACTTCATCACTACCATCATGGATAAAATTAGCAGGCCACCTCCCCAGACTGCCTTCACTTGGACAAACCCTGCAACCATCAATATTTATAGCACCAGTTCCCCACTCTAGTACATTATTAGCTACAGTGGTTTTGAAAGGTTTACGAGCCAAAATAATAGGTTCAGTAGCGGGTTTTAGAGAAGTGCCCCATCCTTCCCACTGTTTTGCTTCTTCACTTTCTGGCTTTGTGATTTTAAGGATGTTTCCAAAATCTTTGTAATAGTCTTCAGGTCGATAACCCTGCTCACTGTTTGTTTTCATGATGTGAGCCATCTCCCCACTTTTTCTAACCTGGGTATCTAAGACTTCCCTTTCAATGCCCAAAGATTTACCAATTGCTTTTGAAACATCCAGGCTTTTTGGGAATCCGCTACCATATACCCATTGAATTTGATCTCGAATTTCAAAACCACCTAACCTGAGGGAAATGCCCATTAGGTCTTGGGTACGAGTTCCTGCAAAGCATAGAATATGTCCACCTGGCTTTAACACCCTGAAACATTCCTTCCAGACATCAGGGTTAGGGACAAAAGAATCCCAAGATTTCCCCATGAACCCTTTGCTCCCATGTTGGTATTCACTTCCTGCAAGCCAATGGGAAAGAACTTCTTCAATCTTAGGTTCTTTGCTTAATCCATAAGGAGGATCAGCAACAATGGAATCAATACTATTGTCTTTCAAGGTTTTCATAATTTCCAAACAATTACCAAAAAAAATTTTGTTCAATGTAGCCTTCCCCTATAAAAGAACTAATCAATGCTTTTTCTGATTTTCCTCAACCCTATTAAGGCTTCTTGGACTCTATATTCATATCCCTGAGTGTAACCACTCCTACCTCACTCACTATCGTCTAGGAACCATTTTAGCAAATCTTCTTTAACCTTTTTTTTAGGTCTGTGATGATCTTGCTTAGTTTTTGATCTGCTGTTGTATTAGTCATTTAACTGAATTTCCCATATTAGCATAATTGAAAAGAGCTGTCAAAAAAAGGTTTGCTCTTGGCAAACCTTAGATTTACTGCATCTAGTTGAAACTAAATTTTAACTTCATCTAGACTGGCTAGTTTATTACCTTTACTCCCTAATGTCCTAGGTTTAGTGGTTTTCAAGGAAATAGTTTGTGGATTTTTCCGCTTAGACGTAAACTTCAATTCCCAATCTTTACTGCCCAAATAAACCAATTCTGCTCCTTCAGGCATCCATCTTTTCCCGCTAGATGTTGTTTTAGCCAAGGTTTCCCAATCTAACACATTAGAGTAAAGACAACCATCTAATTTCCAAATAGCTAAAAGGTCAAGAGGTGTTTTGCTACTCAAGGTTTTAGCTAAAACCTTTGTCGATTGAGATGCCAATGGGCCTTGAAACTTAGACCCAATTTTGTAGACAAACCCATTGTCGCAAACTAAAACAGCTTTTTGATCGTCAGGACAAATCAGGTTAGATCCTTTGGTTGTCTTCATCTGGGAAACAACCCCTTTGTTAGAATCTAGTTTCATGTAACGATTTTTTACAACCTTGCCCTCATCGCTAATGGTAGATTTTTTAGGATCGACTAGGTAAATAGGAGGTTCAATTCCTAGTGATCGACGGGCATTCCCAAACCTCTCAGCAATTTGATCTACTTCTTCAAGAATATAGACTAGGCGTTCCTGATCAGAGCTTAGCAACTTTTCTAGCTGCTTAACTCTTGCTTTAATTTGTTTTTCTTCTCCTTTAAGTTCTCTAACGTCTAATTTAGTTAGTTGGCTTAGCTTCATTGCCAAAACAGCTTGAGCTTGGGAGTCAGAAAAACCTTCCTTAACTAATTTTCCTTTAGCTGACTTAGGATCATTAGAACTGCGAATCAGTTCAATGACTTGATCCATAGAAGAAGTTCCTTTAATCAATCCTTCTACAATCTCTAATCTTGCAGTAATGTTTGCAAGTTCATCAGAGAAAATAACAACAGTTTTTACATCTCTCCACTTTAGCCACTTTTGTAGAATTTCTACGGGAGGTAGGCAAACAGGTTCAAGACCATCAATAACTAAGTTCTTAGCTGAAAACTTAGAATCTAGGCTAGTATAGCTAAATAATTCAGATTTTGCTAGTTCAATATCAGCCGTTGTCTTCAAAATAACAACTAACCGGATACCACTGCGATCTGTTTCATCTCTGACATCAGCTACAGTAGTGATTTTTCCTTTTTCAATCCCCTCACGGATTTGGTCAGAAATTGCTTCAGTATTGATGTGTAAAGGTAGGTTAGTAAAGTTCAAGGCATTTCTTTTAGTCTTCCCATGCTGTACCTTGTCTTCTTCACACAAAGCCCTCATGCGAATAGATCCTGTTCCAGTTTGCAAATATTCTAGCAAACCTTCATCCTTGACTACATTGCAACCTGTAGGGAAATCAGGGCAAAGATGCTTATTAGCTCCAACTAAATTCCCTTCGGAAACAAACCTTAAAGCTTTTGCCAAACTTCTGAGATTATGAGGGGGGATCTTAGTCGAATACCCTACTCCAATCCCTTCACCACCATTGACTAGCACAACAGGGAATTTAGTATTGAGTAGAACAGGTTCTTGCAAGGAGCCGTCATAATTGTCTTTAGTTTCCCATGTTTGAGAATCTTGAAGCAAAACTTCCCAAGCAAAAGGAGTTAGTTTACACTCGGTATATCTTGGTGCTGCTGCATTGTCTGTTGGTGATCCCCAGTTACCATGACCATTGACTAAAGGGTTATTGTTTGACCACCAGGAAGCCATTGTTACCATGGCTCCATAGGCACCACTATGGGGGTGAAGTTTACCCATGGTTTCGCCTTCTACCCTAGCTGCCTTCATGTACTTGGCTTCAGGATTTAGCCCTAACCACTTCATAGCTGTTAGAACTCTTCGGCTTACAGGCTTTTGACCATCATATAGTGAGGGAATAGCCCTACCTAGCAAAACTGCCATAGAGTAGTCTAGGTAGGCTGTTTTCATTTCCTCAACTAAGGAAACATTTTCAATTCTTTCTTCCATTTGTTTTGCCCTTTTTTTAAGCCAACTATTTAATGAAAATCAACAGATTTTATTGTTCCATTTTCCTCTTGAATGAAGAATTTAGAACCGGATTTTTGCTTTTCTCTGATATAGGCTAAAGCTGCTACAGCTTTCCTTAATGCAAAAGTTGGGCTAATGTGTTCATCAATAGCAATTTTTTGCAAACTTGCCAAATCCTGCAAGGTTAAGTTAAAACTTACTTCTACAGTTGAATCTAGGTTTTTCAATTACATATTTCTCCTAAACTAGAAAATAATGACAACCCTTTTACTACATATCTCCTTTGTCAGTAGACACTACAGTTGAATCTAGGTCTTTTAACATTTCTATTCCTTTTATTGTAGTATAGTTGATGTTAAAAATAGCAAATTCCCAATCACTAGCATCCTCAACCCATTCTTCAAACTGATCAGGAAAAAGCTCTTCAGTTAGTTGCTGAGGAGTTTCTAGATCTTTAGCGGCTGTCTGGATAAGAACATCATCTTGAGATCTGCTATGGAAAATCCAGTAGCAGGAGGGATAAACTGATTCCTATTCATTAGTTTTCATGTATAGGCTAAAAAGATTATAACCTATAGCTCCTTAAATGTCAACAAAAAAGCGAGCAAATAGCTCGCTTTTTAATTACTTGGTTAGGGTGTTGCAAACACTGTAAGAAGTGTAGTTCAGAATCTTGTTCCTCACTTGGTTAATAGCCTTATCCATGAATTGAATTTTTTCATTGCCATTCATTTTTCCTTTTTGAGAAAAGTGGAAGTTCCATTTCCCATTGTAAAGGTTACAATCGATTCCCCAACTTAAAGCTTTTTTAACATCTAGCCATTTCGCATAAACAGTTAGTTCATTCAAAAAGTTATCAGAATGGAAAAAAGTTACTTGTAGAATCCCAACATGGGTTTGGATGTTCCAAACTTTAGCATAGTCAGCTTGAACACCAGGAGTAACATCCTGGGCATTCAACTCTTCCATCAACAGAAAGATTTTGTTTTTCCAGGCTTCCTTTAGTTTTTTGCTTGTTAACATATCCTAGTTTTCGTTTTCTTGTCCCTTATTACCTAATTAGTATAGCACTAATGTGTTAGGAGATCAAGGGTTGGAAATGAAAAAATCTTCCTTGGTCAATAGTCGAACAAATTTACTGCTGTAGTTTCCATCGGAAATGAATCTTTTGTTATGCTCCACCCACAAAGGTACATTAATCTCATCTGAATCCCTTTCACTAATATAAGCAAAAAGGAGTTCAGTATCAGTCATTTGTAAATAAGGGTTCATTTATTCTCCTTTAGAATAAAAAATTTTGCAACTTCCAACTTTTTCTACATCAAGTTTGCGGAGTCAAGTTTATAATCTAATCCGTCAGAAATTTCCAGTATTGTCCAGTTGAGTTTACCTTGCTCAAGAACAACAGTAGTATTTACTAAATTTAGATTAATTGTTTTCATCTTTTTCTCCATTATTGTTCATAGACTTATTAAAAGCTAATTCAAACAAGACATACTGAAACAAAAATATAGTTACTGCTGCTGTAGCTAGGGCCAGCATAAGTACTTTAGGAACCCATATGGTCAACAATGCAGAAGATATTCCTATTACAGTTATAAAGATTAACAAGTCTAGGTGTTTTTTCATTTTATCCTTTAACTCAATTATGGTAAACTTTTGAAACTTTATCTGAAACAAGGTCTATTTTCCCTTGAACTTCAGCATTCAGGAAAACCTCTGATCCTCCTTTCAGACTCAAAAGAAGACCATTAACTTTACCTTCTAATTCAATAGTAGAACTCCCAGAAGACCTAATATTAGCGTCCCCATTTTCTACAAGAAAGTTAGCTATAGCTGAATCTTGCAAATTTGCTACAAGGTTTTTTGACCAGGTAGACAAAATAGTATTTCCTTTAGAATTTATTACGCAATCTTGGACAATCGCCTTTTGAATCAAATGGCAGCAGTCTAGGTTAGCTACTAAGTCTAAGGGTTTGTTTTTCTGGGGAACCTTTACCCTGACAAAACCGTATTGGGACAAGTCTTCAGGTAGATCTAGGGTATCAATGAAGTCTATAAATAGGTTGTCTTCCTGATCTACCCTGTATTTAATTCCTTCTGAAACTTCTACAGAACCATAGTCAGTTCCTTTTTCTAAATGAATGTTGCATCTTGACAAGTTGAGATAAATTTTCATTTATGTATTACTTGTTAAATTTCCCAAAAACAGATTCAAACAAAACATACTGAAACAAAAACAAGCTAGATGCAATAGAAAAAACTAAAATTGCAAAGCCAAAATTTACCAAAAGGGAAGAAATTAAGCTTACTATGGACAAGGCTCCAAAGAATACAACTAGATCTTTTAAGTGACGAAGTTTAATCATTTCTTAATATTTGGGATTAATGTAAGGGTTTACATCTTGATGAACATAGAGATAACAAAAATCATTATCACCATAGGTACAGTTTATTAGACTTTAGGCTAATCTTCAAAATCATGTCCATATTGTAAAAGTTTTTATCTCCATTTCCTTCAATAGTAATAGTCCAACCTATAGGCGGAACAATTTCTAATTGATGTTGATCTTTTTTCCAAATTGCAAAGCCAAGATTTCTCAACTGATCTTCTACTGATCTTTTATTATAGAAGTTGCTACTATACTTAAATTTATTAGGAACCATCATGATTGTTTTATCTGTTAGGAGACTTGAACATTATAGCACAGGGGGGGGGTTGTTTTACCTGAGGTTATAACTCAAAAGTTATAACAAAAGGTTTGCCTTTTGGCAAACCTTTATCGATTAAATTTGGTTGAGAATGAATTTTAGCAACATTGGGCCTAGCTCTTCACCAAGTTCACCATAGTTAGCCAAATAAACTTCAGAATACTCTGTCATAAGGAAATCACCACCTTTGTAACCTTCAAAGGTCTTTCCAGGTGCTGATTTAGCTTCATTTAACATTTCAGATATGGTAATGTGTTCTACAAGCTCAAAAGCTAAAGCATCGTAAAAACCTCGGTAACTATGGGGATAAGCAAATCCCAGTTTTACTATATAGTCAGGATTTAGGTTATATTCTTCTTCCAGAGCTTGAATTAAATCTTTAAGAATCATTTTAATTCCATTTTTTTTAACCTGGGACTACAAGATTATAGCAAAATTCTGTCAAAAAGTCCAACATTTTTCCACCTGTATCTTGACTCGATGTTGTGAGTATATAATATATGTGTCCATTTCTATTTTTTGAACATAGTTCTTTAGAAAACTGTCACTTCCTTGCTTTTCAATAAACTTAATCAGAGGGTCATTGGTAACTTCCCTAAACTAATGCAATTATAACAGGTTTAGGCCAGTATTGTCAATTAAAAAAATTCCATTCTTCCGCTACTTGATCCCAATCTATTATCGTACCAAGTGAAGTTTTCTATTTTTTCTAAGATAGGAGAATAGTAGACAAAAGGTTTAGTCTTGTTGAAGATATTATTTGTGGTTGCAAATTGAAAGTTCTCCCACCTTTCTCCTAAAGGATTCTCCTTATTACTCAGGTATTTAACAAAGATTTCTTCAAATGCCAAATTCTCTTCAAGTTTAGCAAGGAGAACTTTATTTATAAAGTCTGACTGGTTTTTCATTTCACACCTGTATGAATTATCTCGATCCAAGTTTTCTGTCATTTCTTTAGCTTTAGATGCTTAGTCCTAAAACCATTGGCTCTTCATTCATAATTAACCCCCATAACGATAAGACAATTCTTCCTCATGGTTGAAAAAAGCAATGCTTTCCTGATTAACCACATATTCCTTAATTAGTTCTGGCAGGTTATCAGGGTGACTACCGCCTTCACCTGACCACCACTTCTCAACCATGAGTTGATCAATAGCTTGATCAATATTGCCGTCAAAAGAGGCTAAGAATTCATCTACTGTGATCATACCTACATAAAGGTCATAGGCTTCGTTAGGTGTCAATTCTTTCATCTTCTAATTTCCTAAATCTTTTGGATACTAAACAGTTTCACTCCAACCAGAATATTCTTCAAATCCCTTTTCTAGGTTTTCTAAAACTTGTGCTTTTGGAATTGCAGAATATCTTTGCAAAGCACAAATGGCAGATGACAACACTAAAATTACATCTTCTTTAGAAGCGTTTTCTGCAAATTTTGATACTGTTTCGTAGTTTATTTCTATATCATTGGTATCCTTGGTTAAACTATTTGCATTATAAGTAGCACTTCTATAGATCCTGGGAGTACAAAGACTAACTAGGCTAGAAAAGAAGTTCATCTGGTTCCCTTTGTTTGCTTACTTTCCTATTATATCTCAGTTGCTTAAGCCTGTCAACAAAAAAGCTTGCCATAAAGCAAGCTTTTACTTGATGTTAATGTTGGCTCTTGAATTGTTGGACTGATTAGGGGGGGGGGCAAAATTGCTCCCCTCCCCTTCCTCGTTAGTAAACTACTTGCCAAACAAACTATCTATCTATGCCTTCTCTTGCCCCTCACCCATTAAGCTGAGAAAGTAATTAAACTCGGTCTTAGTGATAATAGCACAAATACCAACTTCATCGGGATAGTAAAGCTGATACTCTGGTTTAGTTTTAGCCAGCAGCTTCTCATATTCTCGCTGCTTTTTGTAATCCATGCGGTTAAACTTGCTCCGGTCATATTGAACGCGAGGGATTTGCTTAATACTAGGAATAGCCCCTAATTCAAACATCTTGTGACAAAATTGCTTCCGGGTAAGCACTCCAAACCTGCGATAGTTCATTTGTACGCTTAAAAATTTTTCAGTCTTAGCACTTAGAGCTTTTTTGATGTTATTCGCCATAGCTCGACTCTTACCTCTTAAACAGGTTGATAACAATATAGTAACAGATTTAGCTCAAGATGTCAAATGTCAGAATCTTTTAGTTCAAAACTATCTATATGGCCTACGGGCATCATCCAGGGTTCAAAATGAGTTACTTTGCCATAAGATGAAATGTTTTTTTACATTTCTCCCATACCACTTCCCATAAAAGAGATAAGTTCCAGGGCTAGAAACATCAATAGATGTATTTTCCCATACATCTAGATCAACCCCTAAAGAAATTATTAACCTGCTGTCTAGGAGGTTAATGAAAAGATAGTTTGGTGGGACTTGATCAGGGTCAATATATCTAAAAGACTTTGTAAGCTTTATTTGGTGATCAAACCAATTCATTAAGGTAATTCCTTAAGAAAAATTGCAATTTAGCTCAAATTGATCAGCAATGGTTTCTAACATTTTCTTCCATTCACTAACCTTGTAATCATCATGGCAATCCATAAGGCAAATTAGCAGAAGTTGTTTTTCTGGACTAAGGTTATCCCACCCTGAAATACAATATGGGCCTTTACCTGCATAGAAAGCAGCCTCTTCAGGAGACATCAAGAATCCAAAGGAACAGCGGCAATTATTCTCTCCCCAGTATTCACATTCTCCTTCAACTAAAGACTTTTTACCTTGCCTTAACAAGCCTTGTGAAACCTGGTCAAAGATTTCTTGCAAACTGGCTTTTTCAATATCCTGAAAGCTTTCAATAATCATTTCTTTTACCTTTCTTTAATAAATACTATTGATCTTGTTCAATGGGGTCAAAAAACCCCTCCTTTACCATTTCAGACTGAAACTTATCTGTCAAAGTATCAAAATCTAAAGAACTTGCAAGTTCTAGCAACAAGTTTTTAAGTTGTGTTTGATCTAATTGATCAACGTATTGGCTAAACCAATGGTAAGGGTTATCATACTTGTACATTTTGTCTTCTTCTTAACTAAAAGTAGAAAAACTCATTTTGACCTTAATTTGATTACACTTAGATTCTAAGGCATTTTAGGGATGTTGTCAAGTCCTAAAGCAAAATCCTCTAGTTGAAAAATTAATCTTTAGACAAGGAAAGATCTGGGGAGTTTTAGCCAATGTCAGAATTAGCTACAAATATGCTTCCTTCTAGATCTTTACGAACTTGGGTATCAAGAAGTTAAAGGACATTTCTTAAATCTTTAGAAGATTCAATGATAAAATCAAGATCAAGCTCCATGTTGCTTTCAGGAAAGTATTTCTGATGTTCAAGGGAGTCAGCAGTTAGCCACAAACCGTAAACATCCAAAGGTCTAAAGCATACTAAACAACAGTATTGTATTTTGATCTTACTAAAACTGGGTTTTTGTTCAAGAAATCTAAAGCTAATATACCGATTTGTTCTTTAGCAAAAGTAAGATACTTCTGTCTAAAATCATTGACGGATTGGGAAGTTGATTTAGTCATGCCATAATGAGATCTTCCTTGACTAAACAATAGAACTATTCATTAGGGAACTCTAAGAAAACTCCATAGTCTGACGGTACAACTTGACATTTAGGATCACCTGCATCTAGGAGAAAGAAAGCCGCAATAGCTATTATGGTCAAAGCCCAACCAAGGTTCATAATCAAGATTGAAAAAGCTAATTTGTTCATTTTTTTTTGTTTATGGAGTAAAAGGACTTCAATTCCTTTTTTTTTTATTCTACCTTATTTAATAGGAAAAGTCAACAATTGGTTGTAAAAACTAAGAAGTCTAGCAGAAAAAAAAAGGAATAGAGTTTTTCTATCCCTTGCTGCTTTCTCCAATGATTGTTTACAGTACATAGGGCATCAATTAATTAGGGGATCTCTAGTAATATCAACTTTAGCTTTCTGTAAATTCTTTCTTTAGTTTTACTTTCACACCTGTCTTTATCTACTTCTAGATAATCAAGGAAGATTTTTATTTCTTCCTTAGAAAAGTTTTCTACCATTTAGTAAGCTACCTTTGTTTGGATGGTAAAGGCGTAGTTAGCATTCTGCTCATGGATAATTTTGTCAATTTCATAGACAGTACCATTTATAGAAATAAACTCACCTTGCCATGGCCTCTGGTTCAAGGTTAGATTACCTAGCAACTTCCCATTTGCAGTAGTAATTTTGACTCTCATTTTTTTTTTTACTCTTGACAGAACTTTAGTAAGTTTACCACAGATTTTCTTGTAAGAATCTTTTTTTTTTTTCATAGTGCCTTAGGAAAACCTGCTATGATGAAGAAAACAAGGAGGGCTACAATATCCCAGCATTTGTTTCTAATCATGTAAGGGAGTGCTAATCCATTGCCTACTATATAAAGCCTTGAAGCTAGGGTTACATCATTTGAATAAAGTACAGTTAGGTAGGCTACACATATGATTATGCTCGAAGCTATTCTTGCTTTAGTTTCCATATCTTATTACTATTTATAAAAGTACTGGTGGCGTTGGTTTCAGGGTTGTAAGTTATCAGTTCATCAAAGAAAGTTAAAAGTTTTCCCTTATTTTCTTCTAACTGTTTCCAGATTTTTTCAATAACATTACCAGGAACTTGCCTACTTCTGCTTGAATTTTGTTTCAGACAGTTTTCTAAGGAACTATTGACAAAGACACCTATAACCTTGCTATAGCCATTTTTCCTCAGCTTACTACAAACTTCTTTTCTGTAAAATCCCCTGTGATGGCACCCATCAACAATAATATTACTGTTGTTGTGATTAGCTTCAAAGGTTAGAACATCTACAGTCTTACTAATTTCTTTCCAAGAACCTTGAATGTTTTCATCTCCCCACAGATGTTTTCGGATAGAGTCATAGTTGACATAAGTGAAATTATTTTGCTTCATCAGGTTATGGGCAAAAGTAGATTTGCCTGATCCTGGTGCCCCTATCATAACTACTGCAAAATGTTCAGTATTTGATTTCATTGCTCTTTAACTAAACAAGTCTTCAAAGGTAAGGTCTAGATCAGATTTGGAAATAACTTTTCTAAAACTATTGTCTAACCAAACAACATAGTCTGTTTTCCTTTCGTAAACGTGGGTCAATTCCTGGTAAGGAAACAGTTGACTAAGTTTTTTGATATTGTTTTGCAAAGTATTCCATTTGTTCCTAGCCTTATGTTCATTGGGTGTAGCTGCTACCTCGCCAAGCACGTCATAGCAACTACAAGCGTAAAACAGGTAGTCCCTAATACTGTCGTAACGGAGAATAGTCCTTAATCGTTTTGGTAAGTTACCACATTTGCAACATGGCTGCAAGCTAGGCAAATTTGGCTTTTGAGGTTGGTATCGGGCTGGCATTTGATTAATTTCTCTTTAGCAACTATAGAATTAGTTTAGCATAAAGGTTGGAAAAAGTCAAAAAAAGAAGAAGTAAAATCTTACTTCTTCTTGTATTTATTAAGGGGCTAGTTTATTCTTGCCCCATCTTGTCTTCTCATAGTGATCAGCAATTTCTGGAATCCACTCTTTTACATAGGGCCACATGAGATCGCATAGCCACCGGATTTCTAGTTGTGCATCTTTTGGGCTACGCATATCAAGGAAATGAAACAAGCTTCTGATGTTGAAGCTAACGGTGAAATGTTGCCTAATGTCAAAAGGAATCAAACCTCTAGCGTGTTCTTCAGAAAAGCCCCGGTAGATCTTATCAGCATAGCGCAAAGCAGCTTGATAGCAATATTCTAGGTCTTTCTCTCGTTCTTCTTGAGTATACTCATACTTGCAACCTTTCCTATCAGTGTAAAATCCAACAGGCCGTAAGTAAAAAACTTCTTCTACTGATTCCAGATTCAGAACTTCTTCAGAGATTCGGGTAAGGTTAAGAATATTTTCTGAAGTATATCTTCCACTTTGAACTCCGAAATGAATCCCTACTCGGTGGGTTCTAGCCTGTTGCATGACACTGTGGGGGAAATACCCTACTGAAAAACTAATAGTTGGTGATTCAATAACCCCCCAATGCCCTTGCTTAAGGCAATTTTTTACTACTCGTTCACCTGCTTCTTTTTCTCCAATAAGCTTTCCCAGGTTCATAGGATCTCTCCATTCCCTAGAATTAGAAGTAATTAAGCAGGGAATTTGCTCCGAAAAGTCTTCTCCAAAAAACTCTTCTGCTACCATGCTACTGCTATAGCACTGGTGCATATCCGCATAGGCTTGTTTTTGGGGGTTAGAAGATTTAGAAATTACGTCTACTTTTAGTAATCTGTCCACTTTCCTTTTCCTTTTCCTTTATAGATTTAATTGCTAAATTTTAAGGTTTTTAGAAATTCTGTAACAGCTTCAGAAATATTAGACTCAGGCTTTTCAAGTTCAAGTCTAATTTCTTCTACTTGTTCTCTGGTAAATCCCAAAGTCCCACTACCTTTTTCATATTTATCAAGGTAGTATTCAACAATCAGTTTCACATATTTGTTCATCATTAACAACTACAAACAATACTTTCCAATTGATTAATAGCTTCTAGAGCTTCTTTCTTTTCTTCTTCAGGAAGATTCATGACTAACCGTTCTAAGTCATTCAGTAGCATTAGAGAAACTAAGGTATTATGGCTATCCATTTTTGACCTGATTATAGACTACTAAACATTATAACACAATCATTGCACAAGATCAAGTGTAAGAAATCCCATGCTTTTCTTCAAACCCCCAAGGCAAAAAAGGGAAGATTACCCGTGGATTTACTCCAGATTTCCAAAGTACCTGAACTGTTTCTACTAAAGAAAGTCCAGGTTTATTTTGGGCAATAGCTACATCAACTTTATCCCCTTTGATCCAAAGTCTGTAAGCTCTTACTTCTTGGTCATAAGAAATTTTGTTTTCTAGACCTAAAGCAGTACAGTGGGCAACAGAAGTAGACAGGGCATTTCTGGCATAGGAATCGGCACCTAGACCTTGAGTTGAATAGGTATAGAGGTATGAAGTTTTGTAAACTTCCCAGTTATTCCCGTTGTCTTTTGGAAATTGATAATTTTGGGATAGACTTAAGAAATCTTGTTCCAAATTTTCTAGCTTTTGCTTCATATCTTTAGTAGCTTGATCAAGTTCTTCCTGATATTTGGCCTTAATTCCCGAAACCTTACCTTCTCCTAGCTTGCCAATAGCTTTAGTAATAGTTTTTTGTTTAGAACTTTCCAGAAGTTCACTTTCGTAATTCTTTTGAAATGACTGACGCATTTCATACATTTCTTGTCGAACTTGGGCAATTTCTTCAAAGATTTGCTGAAGTTGATTTTTCATTTGTTTTTCACCTTAACCTTTACAACATCTAGTTTAGCATCTTCTACTAAAGTTGTCAACTAAATTTGTTGTAGACTTTTTCAAAAAATTTTGCTATAATGAGTGGGTTGTTTCATGGAAAAGACAGGAATGGACATTACTGATCAAGATCTTGTAGACACTTTCCAAGAAGGGGTTGAAGTTTTCTAGAAAAAAAGGGGGGGGGTACAAACCTCCCCCCCCTTTTTTTTGTCTTAATCAGGTTCTACAAAAGTTAGAGTCGGATAGTTTTTCTTTATTTCCGACTTTTTCAATTTTTGTTAAGTGAGTTTACAAATAGGGGTGTAGGGAATCGAACCCTAACACGGGAGTAATCTGCTCCACTTGGGCTTATAAGACCCACGATGCTCCATACATCACACCCCCCAGAAATCATCTATTTTATTATAGCACAAACTCCTAAATTATGCAACTATTTCAGGTTGAAAAACTTAAATCCGTGATTTGTACTATAATAAACTTTGCTTATTCCTGCTTCTTTTAGGGCAAGCTGACAAATTGGACAAGGCTTGGCCATACGCAAATCATTAAAACAATTTACCCTAGCTACAACAATGGAATCTGCTTGTTCTTTGCATTTAATCAAAGCAGCAATTTCAGCATGGAGATAGATTTTTTCCCTCAACCCTGCTTTGTTTGCAAATCTAGCCTGTACAGGGTGAGACTTGTTTTCTAGGTTAGTTGCTGCCATGACTACCCTATTACGGTTTAGCAGCAAAGCCCCTACTTGTTTCTTAGAAGTAGAAGATTTTGCTACTTCAATTGCTTGTTGGAAGATCTGTTGGCTAACCATTTTTCAAAAATTTTTCAAGATCACTTACAGGAATATAGTAAACTTCTTCAGAAGAAAAGTCAATTGGTTTTCCTTATTTCCTAAAGAGCGTGGTATAAGCAATGTTTATTTGACCTTTCCCTTCCTACGGTGTAAACTATGGGTATAGTGATAAGGATAATGACAAATGCAACTAAAGCGTTGGGAATCTCCCCGGAAAGAAGGTCGGAACAATAAGGGTAGACTTGCTTCTGCCCGTGCCCGACAACTAAAGAAGCAAACTAAAGGGCTTGTTAAAAAGCTTAAGGCTTCTTAAACATAAAAGGATGAGGTCTGACCTTATCCTTTTTTTCTTTTTTTCTATTTATTAAACTTAACCATTTCCCTTAGCAAATCAATTTCTTGATAAGCTTCTTGAATCAAAGGATCATTTCTAAAAGGATTTCCAGTCAAATCACTAAGCTCCACCAATGCCCTATCGAAATGGGCACTAGCTGAACAATATGCACCATCTGCTTCTTTATGATAAAAGAATAGCAAATCAGCCAAAATACCCTTCAGTGTACCACTATCTACTGTAACTGGCTTGCTCTCATAGTTCGATTCAGTTGAACCAATGAAGTAATAAGGGTTTAGGTTTTGATTTGCCTTAGCTAAATAATCCCCATAGCTGTCAAAAGTTTTGATTTCATCAAAAACTTCTTTACTAATGTGCATTTTTTTTTTCTAAATTCCTACCTTAGAAGCTTCTACTTTATAAAAATCTGGAACCCACTTTTCATAGGTTTCTCGGTCTGTCTGTCTAACTAAAGCAATTCGCTTTAAGTAATAATTACGCAAATGATGAATAATTTGATTTGCACCATGCAAAACAGGCTTTCCAGATGAGCTTGTTGCAGGTAAAGGAATGCGGCCTTTATCACCTATTTTGTCAATTTCATAGAGGCAATCTAGGCAATTTAAGACTTCATCTTCAACATTGAGCTTAAAGATCTCTACAACTTGCTGCTGTTCTATCGTTAACCTGTCATAGTATTTATTCATTTTTGAAGATCTCCTTGACAACTTTTTTAGATTTCAAATAAAACTTACTTGATCTTCTTTCTTGTACTCCAAAGGAAGAAAGCGTCAGAAAAGCGCATAGGTGGATAAAGGAAATATGAAGAATCATCATTTTGATCTGGATATACCTACCCAAACTCTTCTTCTAGATCATATTCCTTTTCAAGATCTAACAAAAGACCACGGGAGTAGAAAATTCATCATAAATTTCTAACCCGTCATAACTATCACTATAGTTTTCAATAAACCCTTCATCAAAAAATTGCTTAATTTCCTCTCCAGTAGCCTTCATTGTTAAACCCTAATCAGCATCAACATCAACATAATAGCAAAAAGGAGTTGATCAAGTCAACTCCTCCTTTGTTTTTAATAGATTTCTAGGTTCCAAGTAAAGAAGTTGATCAAATCCAAGTAGTCTGAAATCTTTTCAACTTCAATTTCCTTAGATAAATACCCTTCTTCAGGGTGTTCACCATAATATAACAATTTGTCTAAGTACTCAGGACTATCTTCTAAATAAGAACCTTTACTTAATTCTACCAAATCTCCACTAGGCAAAGAAAACAAAACCCCTTTATCATCTAATTCCAAGATAGAACTTGAAGGCACATTGACCCTTTTTAGTTCCTTTTGAAAAAGAAGTAGTTCATCAGGATCTTTCAAAAGCCTGAAATCCTTAATAATTACTTCATTAAAAACCTCTAACTCCATCCCTTTTCCTTAAATCTGTTTAATAAATAAATAATTTGCTTTAGGCAAATTAACGGGCCATGCTGGACTCGAACCAGCGACCGACCGCTTAGCTTCCTACATCATATTACTATGACCACTTTCGTGTTGTAGGCTGGACTCTATCTTCACCATTTCAGGTGAGCTGCGTATTAGTCTCTACGGTTCCTGTTATAAGACAGTTACCTCGGTGTTGTCCTTAAATCGCCTAAAGACGCAAAGGATATTCTCCGATATAGCAGCTTCCACTGTTTCAGTTTCTCTACCTAATTGAATTTTTCTTGATAGTTTACCTCTACATACAGGAGAGCAAGTAGTAAAAGAACTTTTCTTTACTAGATGTGTATTTCTCATTTCCTTGCAGAATTCTACTCCGCAGTTAGGACACTTAAGATGACACCATTTTCTTCCTTGCTCTAAACCATGTAGTTTTAGGTGATCTAAAACGTCTAAAACTTCAAGATTCTCAATTCTGTTGTCCTTTTTATCGTGATTAATATGGTGGACAACTTCAGTAGGATTAAGAAGTCTACCAAGATGATTTTCAACAACTACTCTATGCTCTAGAACATACCCATGTTTATTAGCTTTTGGATGGTTCTTAACTAAAGCGTAATTATAATCACCTTTACTTATAACCTTCTCAGTCTTCCATAAAACAGGCTCCATTTTTCACCATATAAATTACATTTTTATTGTTACTTACTTAGGTGAGCTTGCAAAAGGCGGTTGCTCTATCCACTGAGCTAATGACCCAAGTTGAAAGGAAATTTGAATTATTTCCTTTATTATTATAGCACTAAAGGCTAAATTTGTCAACCTTGACTACTAATCTTTGAAATAAACATAGGCTTGAACGTAATTGTATAAAATGTCAATTACACTATTAACCCCCTCCATAAACTCTTCTGATCTGCCTTCCCTTTCAAATAAAGAAGGTAAATGTTCAAGCTTACACAGGTAATCATTTATAAATTCTTCAGTTAATGAATTTTGTTCTGGAAAAGGAGGGGGTAAAAAATTAATTTTTTCCATTTGTTCAATTGGGCTTAGGATAACATTTAATTCGTCCCTGTCAACTATTTTGTCAACGGGATAATATGAGTTTAACATCTTTAGTCAGTTTTGTCAACAGTACTGAATTTGCTATGGGAGTCTTTAATTTGTTCTACTAATGAAGGCTTCCAGTTCTACAACTTTTCACCATTTCAAGTAACATCAAAAAATTCATTAGAATTTCATTTTTATAGAGCCAAACATTTCTGAAAAAGTTTTTCATAGATCTTTTATTTAATTAAGGTATATAAATTGCCTTGATCAATTTAATGGGACATCAGAGAATCGAACTCTGGTCAAGAGGTTAAAAGCCCCGTGCTTTACCACTAAACTAATGTCCCAGGTGTTTAACTTGATTTCATTATAACCTGCTTTTCTAAGTTTGTCAATCCCCCCCCCTTTTTTTTATTACAGTTTTCATTGAATAATTTGCTTTAGGCAAATTAACGGGACACACAGGACTCGAACCTGTAACCTACTTCTTAGGAGGAAGTTGCTCTATCCTTTTGAGCTAGTGTCCCTTGTTTTCAACCTGACCTTATTATAGATCAGGTTTTCTTGCTTGTCAATCTTTTTAAGGAAATTCTAAACTAATCTTTCCAGAGAAACAGTGTAAATATTATGTTAAAGGCGAAAACAAATGCTAAGAGTAGTTTCAATATTAAGGAATCTAAAAGGCTAAACAGCATGACTACTGAAAAGCCTAACATAGCAGAAATGAAAAACATTTTTTTTTCTTGAGTTTACTCTACCTATTATAACCTGTAAAGAAAGCTTTGTAAATAAGTATTTATACTCATTGCTAATGCCTTTCAACAACCATTAACCAATAGGTATTTATACTCATTGCTAATACCTTTCAACATTTAATTCAAAGACTTGAAAAATTCAGCAATGGTGTCAACTGTCCAACCATTTCCTAATAACCCCATTGCCTGATTATAACTTACAATATCGGTATAACCATCTGGAACTGTTTGCAGCCTTTCCATTTCCCCCCTAGTAGTCTTTCTAACTTTCCCGTTTACATAGACTCTGCCACCATTAGAAACAGTTAAGCAACCATGTTTACCATTTGGCAACCAAGCTACATTTCTTTGCTTATAACCCCCTTTACTTTTATCACCATAGTAAACCCCATTTTCAGAAAAACTCAAGTTGAAGATTTTTTCATCTGGCAAATAATAAAATTGACCATAATCAACTTGCTCTATAATATCTTTAACTAATATTCCTTTGTCTTCAATGACAGGAATTGGTAAATTTGTCCAGTAGAGCCTAGTTCTGAGTTGTGCTGATACTAAGCTGCTATTTAGCATAACAGGATCTACACCAAGGAATTCAGAAATGACATCTTGGTACTCTTTCTTCATCTTTACATTTTCTAAAAGAAAAAATTCAGGTTGAAGTTGGTTTTTCAATCTTACATATTCAAAAAAACAGCTTACTTCTAGGATCTTCAAAATTTAATCCTTTACCTGCACAAGAAAAGCCTTGGCAAGGAGAACCACCAATTAGCAAATCAATTTTAGGGAGTTTTTCTGAAGTCAACAGGCAAACATCTCCAACTTGAATTGTATTGGGGAAGTTATGTTGAGTAACTTTTATAGCATATTTGTTAATTTCAGAAGCATAATAGTTGTCATAAGGAATATTAGCTTTCCTAAGAGCTAATTGCCCACAACTCATCCCATCAAACAAACTTAAAACATTCATTTTATTAAAACTTGAACTATAGAAAAGAAGAAAGAAAAGGAGAAAAGATATTTCCTTTCTCCTTATAATCTTTATTGATCAAGGGTTTGGTTTTCTTTTTCCTTGTTTTCCTTAATCTTTTTCTTGATTACTTCAATACTTTGCTCAGCATAGTTGTAAAGCAGAAAAGAAAAAGTCAAAAGATAAACAGTGAGAAAACCTAACCACTTACCCAGGACTTTGTAGTTTTCTTTTGCTTCCTTAGAAGAAAAGTATTCTAAAAGATCTTTATAGATCTTTAGACTTTTTTCACGGGAAATTGAAAATTCATTTAGCATTAAACAAGTACCAAAAGAGTACATAACCATTATAGCAAATTTTATGAAATTTGCAAAGTTTTTAATTAGAATTACTCCACTGGTTCAACTAAAGAACTAAAATATATCCTGTTTCCACAGCTCTAAGGAACCTTCCTAGAGAAAAAGTTACTTTAGCTTCAGGTTGTCCTTCAATACGCCAACTAGGGATATCAAGAAGGAGCCAAATATCTGTTTTTGGACATATATCTAGAAATACAGAAAAGTCTTCAGGAGGGACAACTACAGCACCTACAACAGTGCTAAGTTCATCTCCATAGATAAACGTGGTTCCAACAGGGATAGTGAGATTTTCTTCAATATATTTTTGGAAAAGATCATCTAAAACTCCTTGGTGCCGTAGAAATTCTTTCTTAATATCTTCATTTACACTAGGCATTATTACATAACCTGCAATGGATTAGCTGCAACCTCATCTTAGCAAGGTACAAGTTATTTGTCAATCTTTAGAAGATTCAGGTAACAAAAAAAAATTTTTTTTCTTATTGGCTTTTAATAGGTAAACAAAAAAAAAGGAGTTTATACTAGAAACTCCTTTTTCTTATTATCCTTTATTCGTGGTCATAACCTTCTACTTGAAGACCATCCTTAGAAGCAATTACCCTTACATGGTTGTTAAAGATTTCTTCATAAATTTCATCAGGAATGTCAGTCAAGAAATCGGCTAGGCTACACCAGGCATCCCAAACTTTAATTCCTAAATCGGGATGATTTTCTAAGAAATCTCCCTTATAATAATTCCAAGATTTATACCCATCTGAATAATGGAAATCTCCTTCATTTAGAAAAAGTTCAGGACTATTTACAGAAAAAGTACAAGGATCGCCATCATTAAAATAAGGTGTGTATTGAGTCCAAGAGATAATAAATTCAGGGTAGTCTTCAAAGTAAATTTTTAAGGCATTGAACAGAGCTTCCTTAGCTAAACTAATGTAGCTATTTCGGGAGTCTTTGATCATTTTAACTGTAGCTTCGTAAGCTTCTTTCATAATTTTTCCCTAGTTTTAATCAAAATCAAAGTGACGAGTAGCCTTTGGTTTTTTGTGTCCTAGCATCCAATCTTGGATACCCATGCACTTTAACCAATCTTGTACAGTAGGTATATTTCCCATATCTTGTTTGATATGCTCTTCTGCTACATCTCTGACAGAAACTTTCTTCCCATCACTATTTACAATATATACCCCAAAGACCTGTTCTGTCAAGTAGATCCCAAAGGAATTATGAAGTAAAGCCCTGTGTCTAATATCTGGTACATGGGCTTTAGAAGAATCAATGAAGTTGTGGATAGGGAGATAGTCTTCAACTATTCCTCCATGTTTTTGAGCAGAATGTTCAGCATGAAGCAGTGGTTTTGCCATTTGTCTATAGACCTTTAATTTGATAGCCTTCATTAGAAAACAAGATTTTAGAATCACTGCCAAACAAGTCCTTAAAGTTTTGGGTGGGAACTTTTGCCAGAAAAGATTCAAGGGCCACCCAATCATCCCAAAAATCTTCTCCTAGATGTGGATAATCAATTAGAAAATTTTCAAGGGAATAGTAGGAAGTAGTGTAGCCATCAAATTCTACTAAATCTTGTTCTGAGACAAAGACTTGAAAATCGTTAACTGCAAACTCCCAAATTCCTTCTTCTTTATCCTTTTCAGTAGATTGAGTCCAACCTACTACAACGTCAGGATATTTGTGAGTAAACTTTTTAAGGCTGTCTTCTAAAATCTTAAGAACACTAAAGTGGTATTCTTTAGAAGCTTCAGTGAGTAGAGTTAGGCTAGAAGAAAAATCCATTGTTTTGTTTTCTCTGTCAGGTTGCTGAATCTACTTTAGCATAGGGTTTTGGAAATGTCAAGAACGTTAAAGGTAAAAATTACAAAGCAGCCCATATACCCTATTAAACAAGATGAAGCTAGGGAAATTTACACAAGAATCTTTATTAGAATATAGGCAGAAAGCTACTGGTCAACTTTGTCAAAGGCCGGATGGAACTGTTTATGGGATTCCTGAAGACAGAGAGTGTGTAACTGGAAAACCTATTTCTGAGCCGCCCGAAGAAGATTTGCCAGTTGAAGAAACAGTGCCAGAGGAAGAACAACAACAACAACAACAAATAGTAGACCAAGAGAAGCAAAACTTATTAAAAGCAGCTATTGAAAGAGTTAGGCAAAGTGGTGTACAACTCCAGCAATTAAAAGTTGCCTTAACAAGGAATATAGAAGAAAGGTTAAATCAAAGGGGACAACAACCTGCAAGTGTTGATGAAATTACTAGACAGGTTCAAGAACTTTACCAAGAAAATTTTCAGAGAATTGAGGAAGCTTATGGAGAATTCAATTCTATTGGAGAAATTTTCGTTGCCCTTACTGCCCACGAAGAAGTAAGGAACAATTCAAATGATTCTGAGGTAATAGAAGAAGCGAATAGAAGAATTGAAGCTCTTAACCAAATATTAAGCAATATCAACAATATCTTAATCCAGGAATTTTCACTGATAAGAGAAGATCTTTTAGTTAGGGGAAACAGGAAACTAGCTACTGAAAATGCCAACAATACTTTGTTTGACTTGCCAGAGGATCATCCTTTTTCAGAAGAAGATTATAGAAACCAACTCATAGATCTATATCAGATTGCTAATAATAGGGTCAACACCTTGTCAGAAATTTTTGATGAAGGTGAGGAAAGGGCTTGGGCAAGGGCTCCTTATTCTAGTGAAGAAAATGGAGAAACTTTTGAATTTCCAGGTACTATTTCTACTGGAAGAAGTGCTAGTTGGGAAAATCAAAATAGTGGTTTTTGGCATGAATTTGGCCATCATATTGAATTTTCCAACCCTGAAATATACAGTTCTATGGTTGAATTTAGAAATTCAAGGGCTACTTCCGACCAGCTTGAGTCTATGAATATTTTATCAAATAGCACCTTTTACAATGAGGATGAAGTAGCTTTACCTGGAAACTATATAGATCCTTATGTTGGCAAGGTCTATCCTGAACTTCCAGAAGGAGGCTATAATAGTACAGAAGTTTTCGCAATGGGTTTTCAATACTTTTCAGATCCACAGTCGATGAGAAGGTTGTATGAACAAGATCCTGAATATTTCAAATTAATTGTAGGAGTTTTGTCATCACTGTAGTAATGGTGGGGGGTAAGCTCTTAATACAGGTTATACACAAGACGAGTAAAAAAAGGTATTCAGCAATGGCCTTTGGAGAATTTAGAGAGGATAGTTTACTCAGGTTTAGGGAGGAAGCCCTATTAAGGTACGCTGGCGATAGTAAGGATTCTGAGAACTATATTATTGGTAATCTTAGAAGAAACTTAGCCAATAGGTTAAAGCAAAGATTAGCCAATAGGTTAAAGCAAAGAGCAAATAGGCAGAAAGTAAAGAGTAATAACTCAAACCCTAGGAGAAATAGAACCAAAATTTCTTCTAGTGATAATGACAGGGGGCAACCCCAGGTAGACACAGGTAAACTCTGCCAAAGACCAGACGGGTCTACTTACGGGATACCTCGGAATAGAAATTGTGTTTCTGGAAGAGAAATTTCTGCCCCTAGGCAGCAATCCCCTCAAGGGACAGGGGTAAGACCCATGACTCCTGAAGAACTCAGAGATGAGAGAGGAGCCAATGATGGGAGAAACTCTGGCAATAACGTCAGACCCCCTACTCCTGAAGAGCTTAGGGGCATTAGAAGAAGGAACCTAATACCAAGATTAAGAACGGCAGCTAAAAATCTCCTTACTAAGAAAGAAGGTAATAGCCATGAGGGAGTAATAAAGCAAGCAGAGAAAGAGTATAGCGAACAGTTTTCTGAATTAGACCTCCTCAATCTCAATAGAGATAGTAATGGTCGCCTTCCCCCGAAGGACTTCGCTAAAGCCGCCGAACAAATGAATTTTATTAGGGAGAACTTGTTATCTAAGGGAAATCGTCAAGAAGCTAGAGAACAAGTAGAAAAAGTCAGGATTAAAACAGGAAAAGACCACTACTTTGCTGAAGAGTTTTATAAGCGTGCATTAGAAGACTTGTATGTTATTACAAAAAACAAAGAAGACTCTATAGGTTCTATAGGAGATCCTGCATTTTTTATGGGAGGGAGGGCTTATGCTTTCAAGCCCCCATTGATACCAAAGGGGTTTATTGCTATGTCAGCAAGTAACAAAGATTCAACAAGTCAGACATCAACTCTTTGGCACGAGTTCGGACATTTCGTTGAGTACTCCAATCCCGAAATATACAGGTCTATGGTAGATTTCAGGGACTCTAGGGCTACTTCCCGTAAGCCGGAGTCCCTGAATAAATTAACGGACGCTACTTTTTATAGTAGAACTGAGGTAGCTTTACCTGGCAACTATATAAGCCCATATGTAGGAAAGGTTTATACAGGAAAAAATGCGACAGAAGTTTTTTCAATGGGGCTTCAGTACTTTCATAGCAGTACCGCTATGGTTAACCTATATGAAAAAGACCCTGAATATTTTAAGCTGATTGTTGGTTCCCTGTCGAGAATGTAGGTAAGAACTATGGCAGGGTAGTATACTCACAGGTTTGGCATAAGTTTAATTTTTTATAGGTAGGTGTACAAATGGGTTTAGGTAGATTTGACGAATAAAACTTAGTTGACTTTCGGGAACAGGCACTAGTTAAATATAGTGGGGGTGACTCAGATGACTATATATTGGCGAGGATTAGGCAAGGTATAACAAATTCTTGGAATCGGTTCACAGGCAATGCACCGACTCCTATTCAATCTAGTGCAGGAAGAATAGCTACCCAGGCCGCAGTAACAGGCGTAACTGGGCCTAATCCTGCTGGAGTAATTCAGCCTAGTAGAACTTCTTCCTCCTCTGGTTCAGGAAGTAGTAGTAGACCTAGTTCATCTTCATCTTCATCTTCTAGAAGTAGTAGTAATCCACCTAGGCAACAGACAATTTAGAAAAATAGTAGGACAGGCTGCTACAAGGGGGTAAGACTTGCCCTAGGTAGTATAAAATGTAGTACTAAGCTAATGAGCCATCAATGGCAAAGTTCAAGGTTTATAGTATCATGATTAGGGGTTAAATAAATGAGTTTGGGAAAATTTGAAGAAGATAATTTGTTAGAGTTTAGGGAAAAAGCCCTCTTAAGATATTCAGTTAATGGTGAAGATTCTGAAAGTTATAATTTAGGTAATTGGGCAAGGGCAGCAAATCGTTGGTTACAGAATAATGTAAACCTTAATAATCTTAGAACCAATTCTCCTGGCAATAGTGGTGTAAGGAGGGTACCAAGTCCTGTACCGGGAAGGAGAACTAACTTAGTATACCCTGCTGGCTCTTCTTCACCTGCTTCTTCTTCTTCTGGTAACGGTAGCAGCAGGAGTTCTACTCCAAGTGGTAGAAGTTCTACTCCAAGTGGTAGAAGTTCTACTCCAAGTGGTAGAAGTTCTACTTCAAGTGGTGGAAGGGGTAATCAACCTAGACAACAACAGCAGCAACCTACAGAAACAGCGGCACAGAGAGAAGCAAGGCTTCAAAGGGAGAGAGAGGAAGCAGAAAGAAGAGAAAGAGAAAGGAGAGAAGCTGAGGAAAGGTTGAGGCAACAAAGGGAAGCAACTGAAGCAGCAAGACGAGAAAGACTTAGAAGTATTACTAGGGATGTTGCCCAAAGAGTTATTGAAAATGCCCTAGTAAATGCTAATAGGGGCCAATCTGATGCTGACTCACAACTTTGCCAAAGACCTGATGGTTCTATCTATGGTATTGCTAAAGGTCAGAATTGCATTTCTGGTGAACCTATTTCCCAAAGACCTGAAAATGACAGGACACAGGAAATTAATGAAGCAGCAAGAAATGACCCTAACCAACAGAGTTTACCTGTAGGATGGAGAACAACTAGATCTCCATCTAGTTCCCCTAGCAGTAATGGCTCTAGTAGTTCAGGGTCAACTACACTACCACCTGCACCTGCTCCTGTACCAGCAGAACCTAGACCCGCTTCAGCAGATAGTAGAATTTCTGGAAATACAAATGAAGCTTCTGCATAAATAACACTTTCAGCGTTAAGTTTATACTTAACAACAAATAATAAATAACCAAGAGGTAAAAAGAACTTTAGAAGTGATACTAAAGTTCTTTTTTTTTCTGTCATAAAATGCCAAATTTTCTTTCTGGCCTACCTAATAGGCAATTTCAACAGATTATATCAACCAGTGCCAATAGACTATCTACAGTGGCTTCTCAACAAATTGGCAATTCCTTACAGCAAATTGCCAAAGATGACTTTTCTGCTACAGCAATAAGTCTGGGTGTAAGTGGCCTAATCCCTACTATAGGTAACAATTTCCTAGGTGGGGTTTTGCAAAATGCCCTAGGTTCTGTTGTCCTAGGCCCACTCCCTGAACCCTATGAACCCCCTTCTATTCCTGTAACACCTATTTATGGTAGTAAGCCTAAACCCCTTCATACGGAATATTCAGGTTCCAAAGCAGCAGGAGATCAACCCTATTCCGAAAGTCAAGATATTGTTTTCTTTTTGCTAAGGGCTGATCAGACAGTACCCCAAGCTGCTGAAGCCATTGAAAAACTTTCTAACCCTTCTGAATTAATTAGTGAATTGCCTGTAGAAATTCCAGTTGATGCTCAAACAGGAGGTGGCAATTTCTTAGGAACCAGTATCCCTACTCCCCTAGGTCAACTTGCCCTAGCTGCTGCTTTGGATGCTGTTACAGGATTTACAAACAGGACTTTGCAAAATGTGGGCTTAGGGGGGTTTTCTCCTTTAGTGGGTTATTTGACAGGTTTGCAAATAGAAAGGTACTTAGGGCAGTTTGATGAAGTAGAAAATGAAATTGTAGACCAGACTGCTCAAAACACCATTGAAGTTTTTCCTACTTATTCCCTTGATATTAATACTACTAGGGGAGAAGGGCCAGATGCAGTACGTAATTTAGGAACTTTGGGGCTTTCGGCAGCTAATTCTTACTCTTATTTTTATAACTTGGGTGAAAAATCTTTTTTCTTAAGAGAACAAACAGAATCAGCACAAGTAGGTGTAGAAGATTTTGTCTTTGGAAATGGGGCAAACAGTTCTTTGTCAACTAGCATTTCTGAAGTTTTTCCAGGAGTTAATTCTGACAGGGAGTTGGCTAGAACAATTTCAGAAAGATCTATTGGCTTTGACACATCTGGTTCTGCTACTTTTGGGCAAGCTTTTTCAGAAAATGCTATTGAAATTCAAACAAATAATACAGATGAACTAATTCCCAAATCTTGGTATTTTATAACTTCACCTAAAGATGTAAGCTGGAAAAAAGCAGGTAAAGCATCTACAGTAAATACCTTTGGTTCCAATACTCCCTACGTTGTATATGGGAATACTGGTTTAAGGACATTAACGTTAGGGGAAGTCATGCTAGAAGGTTTTTCAGATAGGAAGACCGTAGAAGCTAACATTTTAGCATTAGAAACTTGCATGAACATGGTAATGAACAAAACAGTAGGGTATGTTGCTCCTTATTGTTGGAAGTTGTTTGCAGGTGGAAAAAACTATGGGACTTTTATCATTACTAGCGTTAATGTAAAGGAAGTTATGAGGGACACAAGAGGTTTTGCTACTAGGGCTACTGTAGATGTCGAATTACAACAAGTTCCAGAATTTCAGGTTAACACAGGCAGGGATTTAGCTTCTAAAGCAATGTCTGGTACACTATCCGCAACTGCTGAACAAGCTCTTATTCCTAAAGAATCAGAACAAACTCCAAGAAGTACAAACCCAAGCAGTAGTAGGGAAAATAGAAACGGAAATGGGAATAGAAATGGGAATAGAAATGGAGAAGGTGCAGGTACAGGTTCAAATGTTTCACAGCAATCTACTACTCCCCTTGGTAGTGCAAGGCCAACGGATCTAGTAGTTGGAGGGGATGTTGTAACCCCATCTCCCCTTCCTCAACCCAACCAATAACAAACAAATTAACGTAGATAATTTAGTAAAATTAATTCTTGTATTCCTTAAATAGTTAAAAAAATGACACAGCAAATTATAGATATTGTCGCTAGAATAACAGAAAGAGTTAGCGCTCCAATTAACCGTATAAGGGCTAGTTTTCAAAGGTTAAATAACATAGCTTCAGGGATAGGGGGCAGGTTTGACAATATTAATGATTCTGTCAGGAATATTGCTCAAGGGGTTAGGAATTTAACCTCTAATTTTAAGGGTCTTAATAGAATACTTAGCAATGCGGCTAGTAGGGCAGGGCAGTTTGCTAGTTCAATGAACAGTGCTAATAATGTTCCCAATATGGGTTCAAGTGGGGGCAGAAGACAAGGGTGGAATCCCTTTGGTAATCCAACAGGGGGAGGTGGGGGAGGGAGTAATAGAAATCCCCCTCCAGGCAGTACAGGTATGTCGCCACCTGGTTTTAATTTTTCAGGGGGTGGGAGAAGCAATAGAGGTAGAGGTGGTGGAGGTGGTGGAGGTGGGATCGACTGGAATGCTGGTATTGGGGGCTATTTTAGTCCTGCTGAGGCTTTTGGTTTTGCCCTTCAACAAAGTATAACTCAAGCAGTTACTAATGCCCTCATGGCAGCTTTTCAAATGTTCATGGGTCTGATTTCTACGCCTTTGAACTATTTTGTTTCAGGCTTTAAGGAAAGAATTGAAGATGAAATGTCTGATGTGAAAACTGCTGGAGGTCTTTTTTCTATTTCAAATACTTCAAGTAACCCTATTTTCAAGTCTTTCCGGGCAGCAGAATTACAAACTAAGGAAACTAACCGTTACCTGGCTCAACTTGCAGGAAGCCTACCAGGTTCTACTAATGAGTATGTGCAGATCTCCAAGCAAATTGCCGACGGGATCTACATGACTATTGCTAAAGATGAAAAAAATTCAGTTGAATTAGCTAAAAGATTAGCTGAAGAAAATAAAAGAAGTTTTGACGAAAATCAACCTAAAGACAAACTATTGCCGGATGCTGCAACAGAGATCATTGGTGAATTTACTAAATTAACTACTTTGGCGGGGCTAGGGGCTAAACAAGGGCCATATGGCCTTCCTATTCTAGCAGAAAGGATGATTTCTGAAGAACAAGTTTCTTTAGGGATGTTTGAAAGGTATGCTGCTATTTTTAGAGAACCTATGATCAGGGGGACTCTACAAAGAAATGTTGAAAAAATCAATAAAGAGTCGGCAAATACAGCAGCAAGGCTTGAAGCTATCATGAATGCCTTTGAAGAGGTCATTACTCCTGAACTTGTAAGAAGGTATATGCGTACTTTTTCAGGTATTTTAGAAAGACTCAATACTTCTTTATTTGATCCTGAAGTAGGTCTTTTAGGGCTAGGAAGGGCTTTAAGCATCCAAGCAGTAGCCTATGATGCCTTTGGTAGGGCTATTGATGATTCTGGCAAAGCTGTTGAAGATGTTGCTGATGCAGCTTTAGAAAACCTATCTGTCTTTGAATACGTTAGAGATATTTTCTTCAATATTAGTCAAGTATTATTTCCAATTACTGATTCAATGGCTATGTTGTTTGATCCTTTTCAACTACTTGGCACTAGGCTTATGCAGTTGAGAGAATCAACCATGTCCCTCCAAAGAACTTTTGAAACCTATAATAACTGGTTTGTAGAGGAGTTAGAAAAGATAACTGATGAGAACTTAAAAGAAAATTTAATGAAAACCCTTTCATTGAGGGCTACTATGTCAACTATCAACAATGCTCTGGCAATGGGAGGGGTTATTTCCTATGAAGAGTTTTTAGACACAGGGAGTATGTTAGAAGACTTTTCTGTAACTCCTGATCAACTAGGTACTAAACTAAGGGAGCAAATTTCTACTTACTTAAGTTCTGACTTAGCTAGGCAACATGGCAAATTGTTTAGTGAACTATTAGCTATATTCTTTGTAGAACTCTTCAACATATTTAATGCCTTTGTTTCAGAAACAACCAAAAGTGCGTTAGCTGAAGGCTTTGTTACAGGTTTTGTGGAGCAAGGTGGAAAACAGGCTATAGTTGATTTGATTAAGGCTTTCATTAAGTTTCTTTCTTGGGGTTTCATGGAAGTTGTTAAAACTTTTCCTGTAGAAAGTGCAATGTTTGGTTTCTTTACCATACTTCTGCCAGCTATTTTATCTGGCCTTTCTGTAATGCTTATTGGTGTTATACCGCAACTGTTTAGTGGTCTAGGAGCTAAAATACTAGGAATGTTTGGGTTAGGGACTTTCTTTTCTAAGTTAGCTCCTGATTCTTTGTTTAGGGAGTTGTCTGATGAACTTGCTAATCCGGCTACAGATCCAAAACAAGCAGCAACTAATGTAGGTAATAGAAGAATGGCAAACTGGATGGCACAAAATCCTAAAGCAACTGCACAACAGACACGAGATGCAGCAACAGAAATTGCTGATGAAATCAAGAAAACTATGGACGATCTATTGAAGACGAGTGCTGCAAAGACCAAAGTAGACAAATTGCTAAAACCAGGTGCCATTTTAGCAGGTTTATTTGCCATTTCTGACTTTGGAAATCGCCTGAAGGAAGGGCAACCTGTGGGGCAAGCGGCTGGTGCTTCTGCTGGAGGGGCTGCTGGTTCTATTATAGGTATGAAGGCAGGAGCGGCTGTTGGTTCTGCATCACTTAATCCCTTAGGAGTAGCCCTAGGAGCTATTCTTGGAACCATAATTGGTTATGCTATTGGAGCCTTTGCAGGTCAGAACATAGGCACAATTACTAAGGCAATTTTTGACTTATTAAGTTTAATAATCCAAGGAATATTGTACAGTGTTGGCTGGCTCATAGGTTTTCTTGTAAGGGTTATTGTAGAACTAATAATGGGCATTGGCCATGCTATTGGTTCAGCAATTAATTTCTTAAAAGAATTTTTTACTAGCAGAGAAAAACAAATAGAAGTTTGGAATTCAATCCAAGAGTTTTCTAACAATGTTTTGACTTATATTTCAGAAGCTTTTTCAAAATTTGGGAATGCAATAAAAAACGGTATTATTGATGCCTTAGGCCCATTAGCTAGTAGGTTTGGGCTACATAAAACAGGTTCACTTGAAAATGATCTTCAAAGGGTAGATAATGAAATTGGTAGTCTGTCAAGTAGAAGGAATCGTCTTAATCCTGAAGACCAGGCTAGGCTAAGGTTCTTACGTACAGATAGAGAAAATATTGTTAAGCTTATGGAGTCCCAAGAAGCAGTGCCCCAATATAAGGGATCTTTTGGTACAGACAACTTTATGCCTCTCCCTAAGGCTATTGAATCTGAACTTGCAAATAAGCCACCTGGTTCAAACCTTGTAATTGCCAATAGTTCTGAACTTATCATCCCTACTAAAGCTGCTGCTAATGGCAATGGGGATATTTCAGTATTAACTGCACCTTTGAATCACATTGCATCAACAAATTCTAATGCTTTGCAATATTTGAACAATATTTTGCAGAAAAATAATGAAGTAAAGAATGAAGTTTCTCAGTTAAAAACTGACAATGCTAATAGACTAAATGCCATTGCATCTTTGACAAGTGCTGTTGGGTCTATTCTTCAATCTGGAATTAGAACAGAAGTTGTAAATGCAGTAAGAGTAGAAGTTGTTAATACTCCTACAGTTACATCAAATTTTAGTTTTGGTGGAGAAGCTATGGGGCCGATTGGGGGAGGGATTGGTAACTTTCCAATGACTTCTCCCTATGGGTGGAGAGATGGTAGAATTCACCGAGGAAATGACTATGGTATGCCAATAGGTACTAAATTAGCCTTAGGCATTCCGGGTCAAGTCCTAAGGGCTGAATGGATGGAGGGTTATGGTATGACTATGGACGTTATGGGGGCAGACGGAGTAATGTACCGTTTTGCCCACCTGAGTAGATATTTACTTCCACCTGGCGCTTCAGTAGTCCCTAGTGTACCTTTTGGATTATCAGGTAATACAGGCAGATCAACAGGGCCACACTTGCACTTTGAAGCTCATCCAGGCGGAAGAGGTGCTGTTAACCCTACGCCTTTTGCAGGAGTAATTAGGGCTAATTATGCAGGAATGGAAATGCCTGAAGTTATGGGGGCTATTGGTGGAGAACTTGCTAATATGCCCTATGGTTCTGATCTAGTAGTAGGGAATTCTAGTGAAATTATGATGAAGCCTAACCAAGCTGCTAATTTGGTAAGTTCATCAGTAAGAGCAGGTATGCAAGGTTCTGGTTCTGTAACAGTATCCGGGATCACTATTAATGTCAACGGTGCTAATAAGTCAGGAAAGGAACTAGCAGAAGAAATTGCTTCACACATCATGAATGCTATTGAATCAGCTAATTATTCTGGTGTTTATGGTTAAAGTTTTGTGAAAAATCACTTAGGATTAAATCTTTAGCTTAAGCAGAAAAAGGAGTAGAAAACCCATTCTATTCCTTTGTGTCTTGCCAATCTCTCTGCATGGTTTCGTGAATCAGATTAAAAATTTCTGATCTTTCTAGTAGCCTTGAACAATATTCAAGTTCATCCTTAGAATATCTATAGACATAACCTTCAAATAGTTGGGAAGTTTCAAAGTCTACAAATCTTACAAGATCTACACTTTTAGGAAATTCGTACTGAGGGTGTACCTTCGGAATCATGTTGACCTTTTCTATAACTCTTCAGTCATTGCACCATAGTGGTAAGGTAAAATCAAGTAACAAACTGTAAATAACTAACCAATAGCCAAAATGTCTTTTTCTGTAGGCCGCTTAATTCAACCTTTCATTCAAATTCAATGGCATGATGTCAACCTTACTGCTTTTGAAACTGAAGGTTTTCCAATTCAACCTATTGCCGCTAACCCCAGGATAGAACTAGGTATGGATCATGCGGCTGGAAAACTAGAATTTGAAGTTGCTCCCCATTCCTATGCTGTTGATGCTATTGTTAAGCTGAAAACAGAATTTGCAGATAAAGCTATTAAAGTCAGGGTAGGGTATGAATTAGGAACTTTTTTTGAAACTTTTTATCAATTTGTGGGTCTAAGGTTGTCAACAGGCGATGAGCCTTCTGTTAAAGTTGTTGCTGTAGGTTTGCCAAAAGGCCCATGGACAGATAACAGAATTTCCTATACTATGGGAAGTGAAGTTACTTTAGACAAATTTCCTGATTTTCTTAAATCAAAATGTGGAGAAGGTTGTAGGGATATTAAGTTTGAATTTAAGGGGAAATTTGCTGAAGATGCTAAAGGAATGAAAATTAAAAGAAATGATTTTTCTCGTACTCCCCACACTATCCTTAATGATGTAGTAAATGCAAATGGAGGGTTGGTTTCTATTAGTGATGCAGTCATAGATGGTTCAATATTGTTGCATTACCCTTTTACTCTACAAACTGAAGAAGAAAATGAACAATTAGAGTTAAACCTAAGGCAAGCTAGGGCAGTAGTAGGGCAAAGAAGAGTCTTTATCTTGGGGCCAGGTTCTTTTTCCACTTTTAATAGAACCCAGACCTTAAACCTCGTTCAAACTTCCTTGTTTAGGGGTGAATCTTCTTCTTCAAGAACCAATACTCCTAGCGAACAAGACAACCAAAGGGTAGTACAACCTAATGAACCTGTACAAGCCAATAGCTCTAACTCTAGAAATACTACAGGAGGGACAACAGGGCCGTCTAATCCAGGCCAAGCTACAACAGGCAATCAGTATGATCCTTTCTTTAGCCAAATTCCTGTAAACAATGGTTATACTTACCCAGGCTTGCCAACTTTTAGCCCTGACCAACGCAAAGCTATTGTGGAAAGGACGAGAAGGGTTACTACTGAATGTAGTGTAGAATGTTACATGACTCCTTATATGGTAGGGATCAAACCCAGAGACATTTTAGCTATTCCCTCATTAAAAAGTCCTACAGAAGAGGGTGAGAAGATTTTTATTGAGGATTGGATAGTTGATAATGTTAGCTATTCCCAAGATGCTACGGGGACTATTGTTATTAGTATGAATGGGTTTAGACCTTATATTGGAGATATTAATCTAATGGATGAAAAGACCCTGGAGGATGTAAGAAAAGTTGCCATAGGTCTTACTAATCTAGATGCTTGGAATAATTTGTACTGGAATATTAATCCAGAAGAAGAAGGAAATGAGGCAGAAGCTTCTGAGTCACTGGTAGTAACTCCTACTTCTGCCAATACAGAACTACCCCAAAGCTTACCTTTGCTTACATTTTAGACCTCTTTATTTCTTCTGGACTGAACTTAACTTCATTTAGCAGGGGGAGAAAGTCAACCCTATTGACATAGTTAGGGTTTACAGCCTTACCTTCTGTATATTCTTCTGTTTTGAAGTGTAGAAGGTTTTTTGTAAAACTTATTTCTCCCTTGAAAATTTCCCCCGTTACTACAGCAGAAAAATAAAAGAATCTACCATCTTTGTAAATAGGGAATAGTAATTTTAGCTGCTTTACTTGTTTACCATCCCCCTCAAACTGAAAAAATTCAGTTTTTACACAACCATCGGATTTCCTAGTTTCTATGGCTTGGTTTATTTGCTCAATCATTATGTAGTCTGCTCTGTAGGTCTGTAATAAGGTAAGTTAGCCAACTTTGTGCTTCTGCTCTCAATAGGGAGCCTTTAACAATTTGTTCAATGTTTTTTGATGATACATTTAGGCTTTCTACTAGAAGCGGGATCATATTGTGATCTTTGCCAATTTCTTCTGTAGGCATAGGGAAATTATGGCTTAGGCTAAATCTTAACCAAGCCTTCAAGGCTACATAAACTTCTGAAAAGAATTCATTGATGACATACCCTTCTGGTAATGGAACTTTTGAAACAGCTTCTTGTACTGAAGCTACTGCAAACTGTTTCAACTTTTCTTCTGGAAAATTAATCATGTTCGTAAAGATTTGACTACTTAATTAGTTTAGCACAGTTGAAAGGAAAAGTCAAGAATTTTCTTGTTCCAGCAAGAGTTTAAGAATTTTCCCAATTTTCCAACCTTCCTTGAGAAAACTGTCTCCTTGTATCTCTGAAATACTACAGTTTTCATAAATGTCTACACACAAACCTAAAGCTAAATTCTTTAACTCCCTTTGTTCAAGGTCAAAGTTCATTTTCATTACTTTTATTTCTTTTAGTTTCTACTGAAATTTCATGAAGTCTGATAGAATCTTCTACATCTTTGTAGGAATAACCTTTGTCTAACCAATCCTGAACAATTTCTACTCCTTTTTTTTTCAGTCAACTTTAGCCACCCTGAGCATCTTGGAGAAGGAGGCCCATAAGTCCTAGTCATATAGCCTGATTCTATAACGGGTTTATATTCTGACTTGTACCATAAACCAGTACTGCACTCAGACAAAGGCTTTCCTAAATTAAAACAAGTATATTGTCTTAAAGACTCTAACAGGGAGTTTAGTTTGGATTGGTTCATTTTTTTACTCTAGACTATGAGCCAATTTTAACAATTTTTTTGTTAAAGGTCAAGTAGTTTTACAAAAAAAAAGGATCTTCATTAGAAGATCCTTTTACTGTTAGTAACTATGGACTAGACTAATTCTAGTGCATGGGCCATAACTCGGCGGGAAATGTTTGCTCCAGTTCCAAAGTTAACATATTCAAAATTTCCTTTGGAGGTTTTACGAGCATGATGACTGTTAAACTCTGTGATGGAGTTAACAGCATCCCAAAGGGTTTTCCCTTCATTACCTGCTCCTTGCTGATACAGTGACCAGAGCTTATCCCAGTTGCGGGGTTTTTTGTCACTGCTATCTTTGCCGTAAGCGGAAAGGAAGATTTCTTGAACTTGCTTATCAGATGCAGGAGTCAGGGCAAGAATTTCAGCATCTTCTGTGTACTCCTGCATACGAATGTTGACATATTCTAGAGTTTCAGAAATACCAAGGGCTTCTTCCTTTACTCCAAGCTTATGTCGAAGCTTGGTACTCATATTGCTATATGCCATAGCAAAAGTGTTGCTGCAAATCACCCGTACCGAAGTCACTCCTGCTGCAAGGTGAGAAGTGCCGTTGTGAGAGTTTAATAGGGTAAGGAAACCTCGGTGGGTTTGCCCTGCTACACGATACTCTTGGGCCATTAGGGCTTGGAGGAAGACCTTCTTACCTCCTTGCAAGAATCCAATATTTTCAACAGTAACCAACCCTTCACTGACTAAAGGGTTTAGGAGTTGTTTGAAGAACTTATTTTCAACAACCTCATAATTGTCAGACATTACTGCTAGGATGTTCTGGTTATCATCCCGTACAAGAGCTTTTTGCCCCTGAATTTGGACGAAATTTCCGTCCTTATCTTGAATGTATACGGGGGTCTGTTCTACATCCCAGTTCAGGGTATCTTGAGTTGCAAAGTTCATGTTGCTCTTTCCTTTTCCTTAGTTAACTGAATCTATTCTAACAAACTTGGTTCAACTTGTCAACTCTTTTTTTTTCTGTTTGTTAAACTAGCATCAAAGGAGCTGTTTCCTGAAAACAAAGTTTTTGGTTATAAGCCCCTACAATCAACCCTGCTTGAGTGTTTACTTCAATAGGGATATTGCTCTTTTGAAAAGCTTCAGCAGCTTCCTTTACATCTTCAGGGCAAATATCGTATTCAACCCAAACTCCTATCCAAATAGCCATCTTCCCTTTAGGTAAATTAAGGGCATCCTTAATAGGATCATTAGTTGTCCATTTCAGCATTTGTTTTTCCTTTTCCTTAGTTAACTGAATCTATTCTAACAAACTTGGTTCAACTTGTCAATTCTTTTTGGTTTTATTATAGTTGCTAAAAGTGGGCAACAAGGAGACCAGGAGTTAACCAAGACACATAAACTTCTTGATCAGTTTTGCTTTTGACATAATCAATAACTGTATCAAGATCATTAGTTGACGAGAATTATACTAAGTGGGTAAAGATTGTTTCAAGGATTTGGGTCTTCCTGCAAAACATACTTCCTGTAGCCCCCTTCTGTAAAAGGATCACCGGATCAACCAAATAATCTTCATAAGTGTTAAAGTTTTTAACCTCATTAAAATATTCTTTATCTAGCATGACACTGCAAATTATCTAATTTTCACCGTTGTCCGAGTGACCCATATTCCGTAAAAACAGTACAAACTCATAATCTTCCAACCCTGACAACTGCTTATTTGGCATTTTAACCAAGACTCGTTGACCAGGGCAAATTTTTATTAATTCACCTAAACTTGAAACTTCAACAATGTTATCCCTGCTTATGGACAAAGAAGGAAAGAATTTTTTTCATTTCTTTGCCATGATAGCTAACTAACAAAACTTTCAAAGTTAAAACTCCTTATGTGCATAATTACCTTTGTAAGGCACAGGGACAACACGCCTAAAGGAAACAAAAATATATTCATCTAGAGATTTTGCAAACCCGACAGCCTCTTCTTCCTTGGTAAAACATTCTACATGGAAGTTGTAACCTACCCTGTAGCAAACTTCCCAAAAAGGTTTTAGGATTCTGCCATTTTTAGAGATAAGTCCCTTTTTGATAGCACCCTTGTATTGCTCAAGATCTTTTGTATCTAAAAACTTCACTACGGCCATTTGGTTTATCCTGTAATTCAATAACCCTATTCTACAACACCCTTAAGATAATGTCAACTAATTTTTTAATTAATGAGGAAGATGTTTGGGATATAGTAAATCCTGAAGACATCTGGCTATTAGATAAGTTAATCTTATCTCGTTACCTGGGATACAGATGTGGGCCTACTGGTACTGATGTACCTATCCCTGATACCTATATTGTTAGACCTACAATAAATGCTTTGGGAATGGGGATTTCTTCACAAATTACCCATATTGATAAATCAACAGATCATCTATTGCCAGGGCATTTCTGGTGTGAAGTTTTTGAAGGTAGGCATCTTTCTCTAGACTTTCACCTGGGAAATTTAGTTCTAGCTGTAGAAGGTATTAAGAATTGTAAAGAAGATCTAGTAAAATGGCAAAAGTGGACTAAGGTAGATTACAATTATCAACTGCCTAATTTCCTTGTCCCTGCTAGTAGAAGATATGATTGGATAAATATTGAGCTAATTGGAAACAAAATAATAGAAATTCATTTAAGGGCTAATCCTGACTTCTGGAAAAACCCTGAGACACCTGCTACAGAAGTTATACCTGTTTGGCCCAATAGCAAAATAAATCTCGATCTTTATCCTGACTACAAATTTTTTCCTGATAGGGATTTTGAAACAATGGGAGTTAGGGAAGGGGTTTTGGTAAAATATTAGAATAGGAGTGTAGCAATTTTATCCTGTAATCTTTTTATGGTCTAAATTAGAAACTATAATAGGTGAATCTAGTTCTAATATATGTATACTAAACTTGTCTTCACCTAGTTTAACTGTGTGAGTAACCATTGACTTGTTTACATAGTATTCTAAACTAGATTCTACATCAGAAACTTTCACTAACATTTGATTAAATCCTTATAAAAACTTAGAACTAATTTATTTGTAAGATTGAGAAATTTTCAAATTTCCTTCAGGCAAAGTGTACCTGAAGGAGTAGCAGGATAGATTCATGGTCTTAATGAAGCTTCTAATTCATAAAAGTCAGCAACTTTATCTAGAACATCCAAGTCAGAATCTACAAATTGACTAGAAAAATAGCAAAACCCATCTTCACTTCTGAATGCTGGACAATCTGCACAACATTCGACAACAACCTTAAAAATTTTCATTTATTTTCCTCCATTCTTTCTATATTATATCAAACATTAGTAACAAGGTCAATAAAAAAAGGAAGTAGAATTTCTCTACTTCCTTAAGCCATGACTAGACAAAACCTTGCTTACGGGTTGCCTGAATACCAATGTTGCTAAAGATAGCTTCATGGAGTTCAGGGAATTGAACAAATACCCTTAGTAGGTCAAGATTTTGATCTTTGTTTACCAGGATTTTGTTCAGAGCCTTGAGTTTCCTATCATCGCTTTCTTTAGATAGAAGATGAAGAAGATCTTTATCTACAAAGGCGTTGATGATTTGGGCATCAAAGGTAAACCTTTTGAATCGACAGAAGAAGATCAAAGCCCGAATCAGGCGAATTGGGTTTTCAGAAAACCGATCTACTGCATTACCGACAGTTCGGATGATCTTGTTTTCAAGATCTTCTTTACCGTGAAATGGGTCAATCAGTCGGCCATCTTCACCTTTGGCGATGGCATTGAAGGTAAAATCCCTCCGTGCCAGATCTTCAAGCAGATTGCCAATTTCTACCCTTTCAGGGATTCGCCCTTCTTTGTAGTCAAACTCTACCCTGGCACAAGCAAAGTCGCAAATTTCACCCGTTACAGGATCTTTTGCCTTTAGAGTTAGGGTTTCAGGAAACTCAACAAACCCGAAGGGAGTTTGTTCATGTTTCTTAGTTTTCTTAGGATTTTGAACCCCAAGGGAACCCCGTTCATGGACGAATTGACGAAGGGCATGGAAGCTAGAAGCTTCAACTACAAAATCCGTATCATTAGGAATCAGACCTAGTAACTCATCTCGAACACAACCACCAACCTTAAAAAGTTCCATTTGTTTACCCTCTGACTTAACTATACCTATAGTAGCAGTTTAGCAAGATAAAGTCAATAGGCTTAAGATTGAGGACTCTCATTAGGAGTCTAGGTCTGATAAGTTTTGACTATGGCTCTGTAGGGAACAACTAGGATTAAGTCCAAAGTATGTGAAAATTTTCCCTAAGGGGGTCTAGGGCAGTTTCTACCTTTTCATTGTACCCAATTACAGGTATACAACTCTAGACCTTCAATAATGACTTCAATATCTGCTTTCAAGTCATTATTTGCATAGTTTTTTAGGAGTTTTAACCTAGGTAGCAGGAAGCAAATTATTTGAAAATCTAAACTCTAAAGTTCAGTATTGTCAAAACCCTTTTCTTCAGTTTGTTTTAGATAACCAGGCAACCTATCATCTGTAAACCTTAGTTTGTTGACATAAGCAGTATAGTTTTTAGGGATAACTTCTGAAACCCAACAATCAAAATCATTTAGTTTGCTCATTTCTTTTATCCCCCACTGACTTAGGATAGAAACCAATTTTCCCAGTTTTAGTAATGTATGGAAAATAGTCTTTGTCTACTATTTCACTAACTTCTTCCATAATCCTGTCAAGTTTAGAACTCAAATCTTGAACTTCTTTTGAAAGTTGAGTAAACTTTTCTGTTTTTCTAAATTCACTAGGGGTCATTGTTTTACGGCTCAATTGTTTCAAGACTGTTATAACACTTTAGAATTTGTACAACTTCAACTCCATCTGACATTTTATTGTAGTTATCTGAATAGGCTTGGCTTAACCTGTCAAAGAAACCTTTAGAAATCTTTTTCCAGGGTTCTTTAGACTTTCGACTTTCTACATTTTTCCAACAAATTTCACTATTGGGTTCAAAGAAAACCCATTTAGCTTTAGGAAATAATATTTTAGCTGCTTGAAAATTTCTGTAGAGGCAAAGGTTAGGATCTGAAATCAAAACCTCTTGATAGTGCTGTTCAACTAGATCGGTGATTAGTCCTTTAGGATCATCAATCAGGTCTAGGTTATTTTTCCTACAAAACTCTCTAGCCCAAGTAGTTTTTCCTGATCCAGGTAAGCCAACAACAATATACATATTGTTTGCCTTGGTAACTACTGTTCTATTTTAGCAAACTCAAAAGAAAAAGTCAATAAAAAAAAGAAGATAGAAAAGATTTCTATCTTCTCCTAGGTTAATTAATAAAGCGAAACTTGAACATTTGTGTCATAATATCCGGCTGAAATTCCTACCCAAATAGCTCTGACGTTTTTCTTATTCTCCTTTTCTCCAAAAGATAAGGTTAACACGGTTTCTGTCACCTCATTGCTAATGTTTGCAAAGGTTGTTCCCTTAAGTTTTTTTACGGTAATCCTTTATTTCTCTTTCACAAGAGAAGGAAGAGATCTTGGAACCAATAATGGGTTCTAGCTCCTTGCAAAATTCTTCTAAGTTAAAAATAAAAACATCCTCACAACAATCCTGTGCATGGTAGAAACAAACAGTTGATCCTTCTACATACAAGGTTAAGGAATCTATCTGGGCTTTGAAGCTCCCTAAGGCTTTTCCTTCTAAATTATTTTTGTCAAAGTAAATTGCATCCATTTCTATATCCCTTTGCTAACTTTCTACAGTATATCAAAAGTCTACAGAAAAGTCAACCTATTCAAAGGAATTAAAGAATGAACCTCTAAGCTCCTATTAGCTTCTGCTTCTTAGGAACCTTTAGGATCATTCTTTATTCTACTTCTTCTAATTTCTATCAACTCCTTAGTAATACTTTGCCATAGATACCTCTTCAGGAGAAAAGGAGGAATGGACTTATAACCAAAGAAATTAATACTGTCTGCAATGGCCCTGAATTCTTTTTCGCTGAACCAATGGTAATCGTTATCAAAAGTAGGAAGATAATTATGTGGTAGTAATAAGGTAGTACCATCAGTCATCACATAGTAGAACTTGCTGCCTATGTAAAAGTTGCCTTCTTTCTTATAAGAATCTGATAGAGGAAAAGGAACTACTTCAGCATCGTATTCTTCTATTACACCATTAATGCCTTTACGCTTAAGTATGAAGTCAATGGTATATTTATCATCAATGTAGTATTTGAGTTTAGGTCTATCTTTGTTCATTCAAAAGTTTCTTCTAAAAGAGGGATTCCAAACTTCCATAGCCTTAACTCTAACCAAAGCTGGCAAAAACATACAAGCTTCTCGGTCTAGCACCAATACAACATTTCCTTCTTGATTTACTATTTCAACAACTTGCTTTTCTTTATTAGCTCTAACTTCAACTTTCATAAAAAAAAAGAAAGAAAGTAATTAATTACTTTCTTAGTATAGGCTACTCGGTTAGAGTTGTCAATCTCTAATTTGAACTTAGCCTACGAATCTTGTTCTATTCATCTTGCTTCACGTAGAAAAATAATCTACACTCCGTAAATAGTTTTACAATGTTTAGATTATATTCAGCAGGAATAACCAATTCAATGTGTATCTGATTGCGCCAATTTCAATGATCAGGGTTTTCTAAAGATTTCTGAAGACTATTGTACTTAAATTCAACAACTAGACTAACCATCTCGTAAATCGTGGTTGTTACAACTCCTCTTTGTTGAAGTTAGATAATAATTTCTTTGTTTTTAAGGGTAAACGGTAGAGCTAGGGAAAACAAGAACCTGGTTTTCACCTTCTAAATAAAAACGCAACAATTGGTATTATCTTTTCATTGGCTACATAATTCCTTTTGAATCGGCTAAACCATTAATAGGGAGACAAGAGCTATTTAACCATTTGTTCAAAAGTTATTCGGAAGTTTGCCAACACTCTTTCAAAGAACTATACGTTTCTTCAAAAGGAGTTACATCTTTAGTTAAAAAAAATTTTAGGCGATAACTAGGAGAAAACAAGTTTTTCTTAATTTCTGCAACTTTAACAGAACCCAAATACCCGACATATAAGAATTGCGCTCTTTCTTAATACCACTGTATAGTTTGCATAGTATTTCAAAATATTGGAACTCAACTACTATACTATAACATAGGGGATATGTCAAGCATTAGTTATACTAGGGAGTGTTGCAATTTGAAAGAACTTATTTTACATCGTCTGAAGGTGGTTCTTTTATAGGATGTACTTTTGAATACAAAGATAAAACCTAAGCATAAAAGCGGAAAAGCGGGTGCTTATAACCAAAGGTAATATGGTTTATAAGTTTTTTCACCCGCTTTTCCGCTTAAAAAAAAAGGAAGTTTACCCCTCTTTTTTTTTATTCTAAACTCTTTAGTTAAAACTAAGTGGTGTAAAGCTTTTTACAGGTACACCAGCTTTGCCCTTGTGGGTTAGTGTAACAGAAAACAACTTCTCCCTCTTCGCAAATCAACTCTGAAGTCATAACTTCAGGTGTACCCGTAGACAGGAACAAACAAGACAATAAGGAGATTAACATTAGTTTACTACCTTTCCATTATCGTAAGAATTCAGGGTTATTGGAGATTCTGAGTTTACCATATAGATTGAAAAGTTGTCAAGAGCTTCATTCTTGACAGTATACGAAACATGGTTTTGCCAATGTAGCATTCTAAACCAGTGTCAATGTTTCTAACAGAAACAAACATACTATTCTCCTTTTTCTAACATGATTTGGAAGATTTTTTCAAAAATTTCCCTATCTTCCTCTGTAAAGTTTTCTGGGTTTAGTTCAAAAGATGAGTACATTCTCCCTAAATCTTCGTTCTCGGAAGGGTAAATTTCACCACCTCTTCTTTTTATTCTTTCGTAGATCTGGCATAGATTAGCAAAAGTCCAACTTAAGTTCAACATACTAGACAGTTAATAAAAGTAATCAAATAGTATATACAGATCTACATCTGCACCTTTTTGTACCATCAGGGTTGACAATGCACAAAACTACTTGCCCATTACTACAAGTAGGCATATTAGCAGTATAATTTAATACATTGGGTTGATGGTTCAAACATAAGCCTAATAATAAGCCTAACATTTTTGTGTATTCCTAAAGAAAAACATTATAACATAGGGAAAAGCATTTGTCAACTACTAAGGCTTGTTCCTTGTTTTGTTGCAATGACCTATTACTACTAAATCAACTTCAAAACTATTCTAACCTATGACTTCAAATAAGTCAAGCAAAAAAAAAAGAAGTTCTTCTAGAACTTCTTTTAGAAATAATTATTTACTTATAAACCTTATTAATTTTCCCGCATAGTTGCTGAAACAATATACAGAGCCTTATTAGCTTTAGTTGCAAGGTTTTCAATGTGGGCAAGAAGTCCTACAGCCATTTCATTTCCAGCAATGGCATTACGAACTTCAAACAGCTTAGCCATGTAGCTAGTTAGCATATTGGCAGACAGTTCGGTAAGGTAGCTACAGGAATAGTCTTCAAGTTCCATAGAAACTCCCCCAAAGGAGTCAAAGTTTGGCTGGTATCCTAGGGCCATACCTAGTTCTACTAGGTCATCAGTACCTTCACTAATAATCCCTAGCAGATCTGCAAACATTAGGTGGTAAGGATAGAACTTTTCACCTCTTGCAACCCAATGGGCCAAGTGAAGGGTGTTCTCTAGATTGTACTTAGCCTTAACTAGATTGTTCAACATTTCCATTTGTTCTTATTATCTCCCCATTTTTTGCTTAAAACGTTTGTAACCGTAACCCTGTTGTTCAATTTTTTCTAGATTAATTGGATCTTCTGCTACAGATTGTACAACTTCTTCGACCTTTGGCAACTTTTTTGCCTTTATAGGTTTAGGTTCAGGTTCAGGTTCAGGTGAAAAAGTTACCTCCTGGACAAAAGTTTCTGGACTTGCAAAATCCAAATTTTCAATAAACTGTTCTTCTTCCATTATGATTAATCTTCTTTTTTGATTTCAGAAAGTTCTGGTACAACTAGATCATATCGGTTTAAGAAATCTTGCAGAGTTGTTGCAGACATTTTTACAAGAATTTCATTGTTAGTAGCCCGTGCAGTTGCATAAGCTTCAATTAGCTCGATTAGCTGTTGTTTGGCTTCCATAGTTAAATTACCCAAAATAAGACAACAAGCTATTATAGCAAATTATTACAAATTCTACAGCTATACTGTTACTACAGTCAAAGTTGCAGAAGTTGAAGTTGCTTCAGGAGAAGTTGCAGAAGTTGTTGTAACCTTACAACGGTAAAGGTAACTATCTAAACCTGTACTATTAGTGATTAGGAGTGTATCAGTATTAGTTCCAGTATAGATAGTATCTTCTACTAAGGTTGTAAACCCAGATCCATCATTCTCTTGCCATTCATAAACTAAAGTAGAAGAAGTTTCATTAGTTTCAGCTTCAACCGTGAAAGTAACAGGATCACCACTATTTACGGTTTCATTAGTGGGGTTCAAGGTAATGGTTACTTCAGCAGCAGAAACAGTTAGGATAACAGTGTTGGTAAATTCATCCGGAGCAGATTCAGAACTAGAAATTCTACACCTATAGTTATAACTTGTTAAGGAAGTATCTGCTGTGGTAATGGTTAGAGAACTGGTCAAACTTCCAAAATAGGTAGAATTGTCAGTCAGATCTGTAAAGCCTGTCCCAATATCTTCTTGCCACTGATAGCTTAAAGTTCCACCGTCATTAGTAGAAGCTATTACTGAAAAAACAGCAGGAATGTCACCTTCAACTACAGTTTGGGAAGTTGGTTGGGAGGTAATGTTGATAAAATGGCTTACTTCAGAACTATGAAGTTTAACACTTAAGGAAACATTAACTGAATCAGAGGTAGTAGTTAGATAAAGCTTAACATTTCCTCCTGAAATAGAAGCTGAAAAAGTTGGCTTTACAGTTCCCCAAAGGTCTACTTCTGCATATGCATTAGAAATATCGGTAGTAGTGCCATTATGGGCTACAGAAAAACTTCTGCCTAGCACATAGGAATTTTCACTATCTACAAGCGTAACAGTAAATTCAGCTAAGTTGTAAAGTCCTGCTGGAAAAGAGTAAATCTCTTCATTAGAAATAGGAGTAGTTAGGTCTAAGGGTTGAACTGATTTAATTTCAACAGAACCTACCCTAATGTTGTCAGTAAATTCTGCACTGGGAATTGTATTAACACCCTCTGTTTCAAAGGTACTTTTAGTAACTACACCTTCAACAAAATATCTTTTTTGTTTCATTTTACTTATAACTCAACAACAAACAGTTTGACGCTTACAGTATTGGTAGAAGCATTGGAAAAAGTCATCACAATGTCACTCCCTACCAGTTGAGAAGAAGCTGTAATTAAGAAATTACCTGGCGTGGGAGATTGAACGTTAGACCCTGTTACTTCAGAAATATTTCCACTATTATCACAAACTACAAGTTGCTCAAACAGTTCAACATCTCCTGTAGTAGAATCTGTTGAATTAATTAGAACTTTGTATGCCTTGCCTGTTCCTAAAATAGTAGATGAAGTTCCACTTCCTGCTACAGAAATAGAATTGATACCTTTTTGAGATACCCCTTGAAGGCTTAGGTTGTTTAGGTAAGCAATCTGCCAGCGACTTGAAGTTGATCCAAGGTTGACTAAGTTAGAATTGTTGGGGACAAAAGAAGCACTAACAGTAAGGTTTTGGGTATAGGTATGTCTCCAAAATCTAAAAGTTGAACCTAGATCATAGGTATTAGGTTCAGGAAGCAAATGGGTATTGAATACTCCATTTACACTAATTGTTTGGGCTGAACTTTGACCTAGTTGGACATTTCCTTGAACTCCCAGACTGCCACTAAAGGAACCGTTAACTGTAGTTAAGGTATTGGTATTAGGGACAAAGGTCAAATTAGTGCTGCTATTTAACAAACCATCAGTTGCAAATTGAACCTGGTTATTAGCACCAATAGCACCAGTTGAGCTACTGACCCAACTTAATTGTCCAGTTGTAGAGGAAGCTAAGATAAATCCAGAGCTAGGGGGTAAATCTGTCGGAAGAGTATAAGAATTAGAATTTGCAAGGGAATTTGGTGCAGTAAAGGAAATATGATTTGTCCCACTTGAAGCAGATTCATAAAACCTTGCTACCCCTTGATTAATTAGCTCTATAAGGTTCAAACTCAAAGAGCTATTTCCTGTTACAATACCCGTAGTAAATCCAAAAACTCCTGCTGAACTAGATGTGACTAATTCAGTTGAAGCAGGTGGTGCAGGAGGGAGGGTAAAGGTAAAGTTTGAATTGACTACGGAAGGTGCCCTAAGTCCGATGAAATTTGAATTGTCAGAATCTCCAAACTGAATGGGGTTGGCACTTTGGATGTATAGAACACCATTTACGTCTAGATCTGCATTAGGGGTGTTGGTTTTAATACCAACCCTGTTATTTTGACTATCAACAAACAATACATTATTTTTAACAGCCAAACCTGTAGAACTTAACAAGCCACTAATGGATAGGGGGCCATTTTTAGTTTGGGAAGTTGCAGAAGTGTTTAGCAAACCTTGGGTTAAATTTGCAAAAGTAATCTTTCTGGTATTAGTATCTGCATCATTGATGATAAAAACATCATCATCGGTAGCTTGACTAACAGCAGTTAATTGAGAAATTCTTATTGTTGCCATTTTTCACAATAACTATTTGTTGCTATATGGTTTTACCACTACTGGGAATTTTCCTGATTTTACCTTATTTCTTAAACTCTCAATCATTTTTTCTGCTTTTTGAGTATCTTCTAGACTGATTAATTTGTTGTCAAAATAACTCAATAGGAAAGAAATTTCTGAATCAGATAAGTTCCCAAGTTCAAACAGCAGTTCTTTTCCTAGTAGATCTTTTAAGTAGTCGATTTCATAAGTAAATTCAAGTTGCCTAGAATCTTCAGAATAGTGATCATAGGATTTATGAATTTCTTTCCAAGATTGTTCACATAGAAATATTTGTTCTTGAGTAAGATTTAATTCTTTTGAAATCTCAATATAAGGTATTCCTTTAGCTATCATGCTTCTAACTCCATCCCTTGAAAGCATTACCCACCTAGGAACCCTCACTATTCTTGAATAATCCCTTAATGCGTGTTGAATATAACCCCTAGCTGTATTCCAAGCATAGGTTGAAAATTTCCAACCTAAGTCAGGGTCATATCTGGTAGCAGCAACACATAGGGCGAAGCGGGCTATAGACTCCAAATCATCTTTAGTAAAACAACCTGTAAAACCTCTTGTATGCAGAGAAGCACTATAGGTTAACTTACCTGCTATCCAAAGGTGGTCTTCTACTAACTTTTGTTGCTCTTTTGTTAAAGGCGGGTATTTACGTTTTCTGCTTTTGCTACCTAATTTATTAGCCATTTGATCTTCTTTTTTTTTCTTATAAGTTTTTAACTTAAAGCTTATAGGGGGTATTAATACTTATTTAATAATACCCCTGTAAACTATTATAAAGAAAATCAAAAACTTTACTAACTACCCTGAACAAGCTTCACATTCATCATAATTAGTAGGGTTTTCAGAATGATAGGATTCCATGTATTCAGTATAACCCCCCACATGAACTCCTTTGATCCAAAGCTGAGGAACTGTTTTATAGGAGAAATCTTTAACATCTTCCCTGTCTACTTCAATAAAACTAATGCCATCTAGTTTCAACTGCTCCTTGAGTTTAGTACACCAAGGACAATCCTTTTTAGTAATTAGTTTATTGTCTTCCCTGCTCTGGTTAACTACTAAGGAAGTAGATCGCAAGTAATACAAAGATTTAACACCATTTTTCCAAGCTGCAAGGTGAAGTCTTGCTAATTCTTCTGCTGAAATAGTAGGTTCAACAAAAAGATTCAAACTTTGTGCTTGACAAATGTAAGGTGTGCGATCTGCTGCTTGTTTGACTAATTCAAACTGATCAATTTCTCTAGCGGTTTTGAAGACTTCTTTTTCTTCAGGGGTTAAGCAAGTTAAGTGCTGAACTGAACCCCTTGCTTCTAAAATGCTATCCCAAACAGAATTATCTACACCCTTTGAACATAAAAGCTGCTCTAAAATAGGATTTTTACGAATAAAGGTGCCTTTTGCTTGTTTAGCTACAAAGTAATTTGCATCAACAGGTTCAATTCCTTGGGAAAAAGCACCACTGATTACAGAGTTGGTTCGAGTAGGGGCAATAGCTAGGAGGTGGGTATGTCTCATTCCTGTCCCTAAACACCATTCAGGGGATCCATATTCCTTAGCTAATTGCTTACTGGCCCTTACAGCTTCTTCTTTGATGAACTTATGAACTTCAATGTTTAACTTTCGGGCCTCTTCAGATTTGAATGGTAAGCCTTTCTTTTGATAAAGAAGGTGCAATCCCATAGTTCCTAAGCCAAGTGCCCTAGACTTTTTAGCAAACCTTACCGCCCTACCCATGCTAGGGATTCGGGAAGCCTTGTTGATAAAATCTGAAACTACAGCATCCAAGAAATAAGTGCTGAGTTGGGGGACACTTAAACCTGATTTACCCCTCCAGTTTTTCCAGTCTTCATAATTTGCAAGGTTTAAGGAGGAAAGTACACAAACAAAAGAATGATCCTCATCAGTGTATAGAGTGATTTCTGCACAGAGGTTGGAAGTAGATACTTTTAATCCCCGTTGTTTGTAGCAAGCAGGGTTTTGATTATTTACGTTATCAATGAAGACTAGGTATGGTGAACCAGACATTAGGCGGGTTTTCAAAACTTCACCAAATAAGTGCTGCTTTCCTGCATCACCTAACATCATTTCCTGAATCCATTGGTCTGTAATAGTAAGGGCAATGTTGCTGTCAATAAATCTACGTGGATCACCTTTAGAATGATCTTTGCTTAGGAGTAGTTCGGGTACGTCAGCGTGGTCAATAGGTAAATAAATGGCAAAACTACCCCTGCGTACCCCTCCTTGACTAACTACCCTAGCAGCAAGGTCATATTGTTGTGCCCAAGGAACTACCCCGGTTGACTGTCCACCACCAGAAATAGAAGACCCTAATGATCGAATATCTCCCATATAGATTCCTACACCCCCACCATTCTTAGATAGTTGGGCAACTTCCTTTAGGTGAGAATATATGCTTTGAACACTGTCTCCAACATGAACAGAATAGCAGGAAATAGGTAATCCACGGTTAGTTCCAAAGTTAGAAGCTACAGGAGAAGCAGGGCCAAGCCACCCTTGCCATAAGATAGTAAATAGGTCTTCTTCTAATTCTGGTTTATCTAGGATTTTAGCAGCGTAGGAAGCTAAACGGGTGTGCATCCCTCTTGGAGTTTCACCAGGTAGCAAATATCCACGAGAAAGAGTTTCTACACCTTCTTCTGTAAGCCAGTTGGGGATTTGTTGTTGATCTTGTTGAATCATTTTAGTAAATGTAAAATAGATAGTTGAAAACTGAATCTTAGGACAAAGAGAGATCTAAGGAATTGTAGGCAATGTTTGAAAAGTCCTGATAAGGTTTTGCAACATACATACTTCCTTCCTTGATGTGGGCAAAGAAGTCATTGGAAACTTGCCCCCTTAAAATAGGCTCAAACCATACCCTAATCTTATCAGATTTTTTGCTATCGTAGTTAAATCTGTAGGAAATATTTAATAGACTTAAACGGTCATTGGCCCTATAGCGTAAATAGTGATAAAGATCGTCTTTACAAATAGATTTTAAGTTTTGACCTTCAAAGATTATTTCTAGGAAAGCATCTTCATTTTGTAAAACAGCCTTGAACCCCTCTACAATTAGGTCTTTATGGCCTTGGTTGATCCTTCCTTCTTTATCTAACTCCCTGAATAAAGAACAACCTGCATCGGAGTGTTGTTGTTCATCTAAAGCACTCCAAGAAATAATTTGAGAAAGACCTTTGAATCTCCCGTCTAGGTTAAAACTAAGTAAAGCTGCAAAGCTACTAAAGAGAGATACCCCTTCGGCTGCACCACTAAATACACCTAATGATGTGATAGTATCTGTGTGATTAACAAAATAATCAATTTTGTTTCTTGCCGCAGGATCACCTAGGAAAGCTTCAAATTCATCTATGCCCAAGGTATCTGACAATATGTTGTAAGCCGCTGCATGGATTCCTTCAAAGGTACTGAATACACTACACATTGAAACAATTTCATGCTTAGGGAAAATTTTAGTAACCACATCCCTCCAATAACACTCAACTTGAAGTTCCAGTTGAGTAAACCCTCTTAGGATACCCCCAATAACAGCCTTTTCTTCTTCTGTTGCTAAAAACCAGTCACTAACATCCTGAGAAAGAGATACTTCCTCTGGTCGCCAAACAGAAGCAATAGCTTTTTGGAATCTTTCATAGTATTCCGGGTATTCAAAAGATCCTTTAACTTTGTAGGCTTTTCTGTATTCTGTGATAGACATTTTTTTTCCTTTATTTAACTAACTAAAGTAAATTCAAAAACTTTTTTATTTTCTCCTGTAGGTTGTTTAAGTCTTCAACTAATAACTTACCAATGTATTGATGGTATATATAAAATTTTACAAGAAGGATATTTTCAGAACCCCACTGATAAACTTCAACACAGTATGGTTGAGGAGTTAGGTTTTGGAAGTAATGTTGTATTGATTGTTTTGCAAGTTGAAGTTCAAACATCTGAAGAAAATAACAACTACTTCACTATCAGGTTTGAAAAATTTACCCTTCAACTTTTAACAATTACCATTTTCCTAATGGACAACTTACAGCATCAAACTGGGTTTTTAGCTTAATTATACAACCACACTCCTTGCAAATCCCTAAGGACTTATTAAGTCTATCACAATTTTGGCAAACTTTCAACCTTTCTTCTATAATTTCTGAACTAGCTATAGTTGGGTCTTTAGATATTTTTCCAATAGAATCTACAAAGGATGTTGAAATTTTTTCAAAAAAATTCTTTTTGCAGCATTCAGGATGTTTCATTTTATTCTTTAATAGCAACAGGGGGGCTAAAAAAGAAGGGAGAAGCAGGTTCTCCCTTCCTTTGCTTTTCTATTTTATAGATTAGACAAATTGCCTAACTACTTCTAGCAAATTCATATGCCAGGATACAGGTTTTTTAAGATTTTCTAATTCTTGATTTTTTTGTTTCAATTCTTTTTCAATAACTGAAAGAGTATCAAGGCAACTTTGAATTTGATATTCTTTTTGTTTGATTCTTTCCTTCTCAGAATTAAAGTAACCTGTCAAAATATTGACACATTCTTGAATTTGGTCTTGCATCGGTTTGAAAGTTTCCTACTTATTTTGTTCTAGCTGTTCGAGCAACTTTTGTCTTTCTGCTTCGTTTTGTTCATTATGCAAAATCTCTAGTTGACCTAGGATAGCCTTTACCCTCCTTTCTTGGTCTGGCTCTACCTTAAACCACGCTGGCCCCCCAATTGCACCCCTAGATTCATTCAAAGCTGCTACCCTAGCTGCAATTAATTGTTCGGGACTGGGATCAGGTGAAGGGAGGTGTTTTACATACCTTCTACCTGCATCAGGAGATTGTGTCCAAGCATCTAGGCCAACTACTAAAGCTGCGGAAGACAAAGGTATGCCAAATCTTTCCTTAGCCCTATTTTGGATCAAAGGTTCAGCAGTATTTCTCAATACTCCTAACCATTTTTGATCTGCTTCTTCAGGGTTGTTTGCACAATGCTGATAACTAAATGATCCAATATTCTGACATTTACCTTGCCAACCCGGATCGTTGTGCCCATACCAAGCTTGGTTAGGGTTCCCATTCCTGTCTCTAGTCCCTTCTGCTCTGCCAATAGACCTTTGTAGTACCCAATCTGTAACTTCTAAGGGGAAAGTTGGAGGGACAACAATTGGCAGAGTGTTAAATACTTTATCAGATTTTTCTTCTATAATGTTTTTTGTATTAAATTCTGGTTGGTTACACAGACCGTAACTTACCAGTTCTTGATAAGTTCTGTCTATAGTCCAGGTATGGGGAACATCTAAAACATGAGCCCCTTCTTTGTTATACCACCCCACCATTTCAGATGTCATAGGATCTCCAGGTTGGAGTTCCCAACACTCAGGGGCATCTGGAGTTGCTGTAGATAGGATTAAAGCTGCTCCTAATGGTTCAAACAAAATTATAACTCCTTGTCAATAACGTTTACAATAATAAAACTAAAGCAAAGCATGGGGTCTAAGGGCTGAATGGAACTTGAAGGTGTGAATGGATCTATGTCTAACTGACCCTTGGGAAGTTGGGCGGTCAACTATCATCCCCTCCCCTACATAAATAGCGACATGGGTAATTTTGGATTCACCCATATATCCAGGGAGAACCCTACCAGGCCCACTATAGGTATTTTCATACATTACAATATCACCAGGTCTAAGATCTTCTAGGTTAAAGATCATTTTTCCAAGTTCATCTCCTTCTCCATAAAAGCTATCTGCCATGAGTGGCCCCCAACTTGTTGCTGCTTTCCCTACAGGAACATTAATTTGCCCATATACGTGCCTAACCCATTCAGCACATCTTTCTTTGACACCTTGGCGATAGTAAACTCCTGTCCAGGTTAGGGCTTGTTTAGCTACAAATTCTCCTAAGGCTTCACCACCTTCAGATGGCATAGGCTCCAGAGGGGAGAAATTTTCATGACCCCATCTTATTTTAGCCCCTTCAGCTTTTGTAAAAGGCGCTTTGCAATATCCATAACTTTCAAGTTCTTCATATACTCTCCAGATGTTCCAAGCACCGGGAGTTGCTAGAACTTCTTGGCCATTAAGGTGCCAAGTATTCTGCCCATCTGAATTAGGTTCTCCAATTATTATCTGCTCACACGGGAGAGCTTCAGGTGTAGCACTATTTATTACTGTACTGGGGTCAATTGGTATAAAAGCTTCAATCATTGGATAAACTTTTCTGGATTTACAACAAATTCTAATACTTGTCTTGGGGGATAAACTCTAGCCATTCTGCCTTGACTATCTACCATTTTAACCCTATAATCAAGGTGTGGGCCAGTACCTTTCCCAGTATTACCTGTAGCAGCAAAAACATCACCATAGACTTTTGGGCCAGGTATACATTGGTCTATATGGAGAAATTGATGAACCATACCTTCATACAAAAATTCTCCAACTAATCCGCCGCCTCTTCCATCTGTCCAACACTTCACCTCTACATTACCAGGAGATACCAAGGGGATACCAACAGGAGTATTAACGTCAATGCCAGGGTGCCAACTACTGCACCCTGGACAAGGACTTTCCCTACTTCCGAAACTACTGGTTACTTTGAAATCTCCAACAGAATCTCCAATTTTAATTTCTTCGATCTGGTGAGAGCTAGGGGTTAATAAACTAACATTGCACCAGCCATATTGAGCTAATTCTTTGTAAGTTCTAGAAGTTGTCCAAGTATCTGGTACATCTAGTTTATGCTGGCCATCTAAATACCACCCTACTGAATTTTCCTGGGTAGCTGGGCCGGGAACCATAAAGGTACAATGAGGAGTTGTGCTAATGGTGCTACTAGCTATGGCAGAAGCGCTTAGGGCAATAGTTCCACTTATTCCTAATACTATGGCAGTTTTTTTCATTTTCCTGTTAGTGCAAGCTGAGTAACTTTTTTACAAATTCATTTTCATTCAGAAAAGGGTTTCCTAAAATAGATTTTGTAATAATGTCTCTTTCTAAAACTAGATAGATGGGTACATTTACTAACCCTTCTGAATCAACAAAATTTTGCAAAACATACTGGTAATAGTTAGGATAGTTATGCAAAAAATTCAAGTGAATTTCTGTGAGGCCTATATTAAGCGTCAAACATACAGAAAGATCAAACTCAGATAGTTGACTGCAAATAGGGCAAGTGCTATCAGAAATCTTTACAACTCTGTCAGGAATTATAAGGGTCATAAAATATATTTTAGCAAATCAGGACAATTTACTCTTACTTTTTTCTTAAATTCATATAGAGCAGAATCTACTAGGGTTTTAGAAACCTTTAGTTCTCTAGCAATTTGTTTGCTAGTCATTTCAGGGTAGCCAAATAAACCAAACTTTAGTTTAATGATCTCCCTGTGCAAAGGTTTCTTTGCAAAAGTGTTTACAACTTTTTCAATCTTACCATCGGGTAAGTAAAATGGTTCATGATCAAGTTGAACTTTGTCTACATTATAGGGAGTTTTGCGGTTGAATTTTTTGCAAGATGTGATCCCACCCATTACTTTATAATAGGCCCAGGTTATAAATTTGCTACCTTTGTTAGGATCGTAAGTCTCTAAAGCATCTATTAATCCTATTACACCCTCTTGAACCAAATCCTCATGGCTTAGTTGAGGAGCTAGGTAGGAATATTTTCGGGCTAATTTGTGAACAAGGGGTTCATATTTTTCAATAACTTCCTTCATTATTTTTTCAATCCTTTTAACCGCTCTATTTCTTTAATCCAAATGGAACTTAATACTAATATTTCTAGATCTTGCCATTTGGAACCACTAACAGATTCTATCTGTCCTTTGTCATTTTTATTCATGATGGTTCTTCCTTCTAGAAAGGCTTCTTTGGCTAATTGTCTAACAAACGAAGGAAGCTCTTCAGCAGAAAGAGTTACAGGCTCATTAATTCCTAAGAAAGAAATTGAACCGACTAGGGCAAAAAAAGTTAAAACTAATAAATAGCTCATTGCAGATCTACTTCTCTATAAGAAACTTCAAAGTTACCTGCTCTATCTTCCCATGTAACTCCTCCAGGAACATTTACACAAGGGTTGATACAGCTACTATCTCCATAGGGTCTGCATACAAGGGAAGCCAAATCTACAGGGTTCCCTTTCATCCCTGTAGACCAGTAGTGTTGACCATTGATAAACTTTGCTTCACACTTTGGACAAACTTTACAATTTTCCATTACTCAATACTCCTTAATTACAACTTTAGCTTCAGATAAAACTTCTTGTGCTATTTGAAAATTTTCTAACCATCTTTCGGGCATATTATTTAAGGAGGGTCTAATAACTGTAGATATGCCAGCTTGAATTATAGACTTTGAACAACTAATGCACGGAGGAAAGGTAGTATATAGAATAGATTTTCTGGTTTCAGAGCCATTTTTAGCAGCATTTAATATAGCGTTAACTTCTGCATGAACAGTGTAAAGAAGTTTTATTTCTCTGTCATTGTACCTTTCTAGGGAATCACTGATTCCTTCAGGAAAACCATTATATCCTGTGGATATGATTCTTTTTTCTTTTACTAAAACTACTCCTACTTTTGTTCCAGGATCTTTAGACCATTGGGAAATTGTTTTAGCTAATCCTATGAATCTAAAATCCCATTTATTAAGGTTTTCCATTAATTGTCTAGCTCTTCATTCAACATGATGACATATTTTTTGGCAATTTCTTCTAAATCCATATATTCAAAGTAATCACTGTTAATGCTTTTGAAAGCTTCCCATGCAGTTTTCATCCATTCAATTCCATACTCAACTTTGAAAAAGCTTTCCCAAACAGTACCATAATCAAAGGTTCTTATTTTCCCTAAAACATCTTCAAAATCCATAATTTATATGTTTACAAATACATTGGTATTATATCACTATTTCTCCTATTTGTCAAGTTTCCCTTACTATTGAGAAGGGGTGGTAAATTCCACCCCTTTGCTTTTAATTAGAGTTCTTAAAAGATCTAGAAAACAAACTTTTCAAAAGTATCTGTGGTAATAGCTGAGTTATCAATAGTAATTGCAGAAACAGGCTTTCCTAATTGAATTTGGTGAAAAGGGATTTCAAACCATTCACAGGTTTTTTGAATTTCAAATACAATTTTACTCTTGTCTAGAGAAGGGTTACCATTAGTTTCAACTTGCCCTCGTCTTGAGAAAATTAAGATATACCAACCTTTTTCATAAGCTTCCCTTAATTTTTCTATAAAAGATTGATCAATTAATTTCCCATTCACTACAACATCATCAATATCAAAGCAGATTGATTTAGCCAACATCTCAGCAAAAGTTTTCATTAGATTTTATTTCCTAGGTTGTGATCAGGGCGTTGAAGATTGTATTGGTATTTTTCCATGGCTACCTGTTCAAACTCTTCACCTGAAATACCAGCATAGGCTAGTACTGCACGGTGAAAAAGCAAAATGTCAAACATTTCACTAATAAATTCTTTGCGAAGGAAGTCAGAATGCAAGTAGGAAATTTCTTCTTTTTTCCAAGTACGTCTGGGAACTAACCTACGAGCTTCAACAACTTCTTCAATCATGTGGCCCATATATTCAATGATCTTTTCATAGCGATCTTGAATATAACAAGCCATTTCAAGTTCTTCTGGGCCTAGTCGATCAGCAGCAGCGTCATACTTTTGTTGATCTTCCCAGCCTTGATCAATAAATTCTTTGAGATCAATCATTTCTTAATTACCTATTTTAACTATTGGTAGAGGATTGAGGAGAAGAATCAATCCCCCACTCATGCTTAAGAAACTCTTTGTACATAGTTTCTCTAATGATCATTTGTTCATATAGTTTAACAAGGAAAACTTGGGCTTGTTCTTTGCTCATTTTTTGAACTGTTTGCTTAAAGCTTTCAAGGGCGAATTGCTGTTCTAGGCTTAGGTTTTCTGGCATTTTTATTTTCTTGGTAAACGCAGAGCAGGTACAAAGGTTCTTGTTCCTTCATTTTTCCTAATCCCTACAATAAATTCTCCTTCAAAGAAAGTATCTGGTTGAGGTAGAACTTTTAGAAACCTGAGAATTTGCCATAATGGGACTAGGTGAAAGGCGTTATTTTCTTTTTCACCATCAGATACCAAATAGAGCTTACAAAGGTAATGTTCTGTCCAGCTTTCACAGAAAACTTGGAATTTTACAAAATTCCCTACATTTCCAATTAAGTTTTGAGGATCGCTCCCAGGTTCTAGGACAAACCCTTCTTCAATAGTTCTGTCATATAACCTTTTTTGTTTGATCCCTTCATCACGCTTAGTTTTTTCATCAAAAGAGTTGATTTGATTCATCATAATTAATCCATTCCTGGTCTAAATAATTCTGCACGGTCTGGGCTGTAGTCTAGGTTATCTAACCAATCTGATGTAGGCTTAATGCCCCTATTAGTTAAACGATTCAGTTGATCTTCTGTCAGGTATTTCAGAAGTTCCTTTGCTTCAGAGTTAATTTCATCTAAAGAATATCGGCAATTATTCCAATCACTAATAACCCATGAAATCCCTGTAGAAACTCTAAATCCATCCCTAAGCTCAATCTTTTCCAGCATTTCTTTCAAAATTTGTGCAGAAGGTTTGGAAATGTTTGTTGAATTAGCATGAGTTTCTATGGCTAGTTGTAAGGATTTCCACTTCAGTTCCCTAAAACCTTGGTAATAGTGGGTTGAAGTCCTACCTGCCTCTTCCCACTTCTGCTTCATAACGTCTATTAAAGATTTGGTAGATTTGTCTACACCCACAAAAAACAAATCTTTAAGATATTTGCTCAGAACATCAGGAGAAATTTCTGGAATGAAGTGTTGCTCACACTTGTTTCCATCCCTTAAGGCGGAACACAAGGCCATTGCGTTGACAATGGCTTGAGAAGTATCAGCCTTGAACCTGATTCTTAACCTAGTAGTCCAATATCTGACTTCTTTTTCTAGGAAGTTAACACTAGGATCAGATTTGTCAGATATAATTTCCCAAAATCTGTCTGTAGCTAAACGCAAACACCACAAATACAGGGCTTTTACATCTACATCTAGCTTATTAGCTAAATAGGGTAAGTGGGTCTTAGGTCTTAAATCTGGAGTGCCTTCAGAAACACTTGCTTCAAGGTCTAACTTATTCTTATCTACTTCAAAACTTCTGTAGGTAGATAGGATTTTGATCCTATCAATAATTCCTGGATCAAGATCATAAGCAAAAAAAGGATCCCAATCATTGCTATTTACAATGAGAACACATTTGGGCCAAATTTGTTCAGGGTTCTGAAATTTTTGCTCTGCTTGGAATAGTCCATTAGTAATTAGGATCTTGGTTTCCTCAGAAGCTAGAAATTTCCCTAATGATTTCATAGCTGTATCATCTTTGTAGGCTACATCAGCTAAAGCAGCCTCTTTCATGCCAAACCTGTCATCAGTAGACCTAAAGGTATGAGTATTGAATCCACAAAAAGATAAAGCTGCTGTAAGGCCATTAAAGATTGTAGATTTCCCTAAACCTGGATCTTTACCAACAATGACTGCTGCCATCCTAGAGGTATGGTCAACAGGAACAGAAAAGTTAGGCGGCAAGTGGTTACTTCTTCCAACCCCAATTCTGCCGAGCATCAACCTTAAGACTTCTATTTCTGCTTTAGGAAAAATAGTAAAAATGTCTTCTAAGGAGACATCTTGGAGCTTAGGATCAAACCAAGATTTAGCAGGAACCCAAACCCTTGGATTAGAAACAAAGCTATTTCCGCACAACTCCCCAGAAGGATCAAAAGTATGGCCGTAGTCTAGAACTTCGTACATATTTTGTTGATTGTTAATCCGCTTCATAGCTAACAATCTTTCAGCGAAATTAGCTAATTCAGTTTCACCTGCTTTTGGTCTAAATAAGGGTGCCCAAAAGTCCCTGATTTCATTTGGGACATCATCAAAAACAGCTTCTAGCTTAGCAAAGTCCTGTAAAGTTGAAATATCTTGGAGGGGTGAAAAGTTTGGTGGGAAATTTATACCCTTTAGTTCAGCAGGCGGTTTGGCCCTTAAAATCCTGTGGTTGATGTGGTGCCCACCTTCACAAAGTTCAGCAATAAACCCACATTTTTCCATTAGCTTTATACCTTCTTCATATAAGGTAGAAGCATCGGTGGGCTTTTCCTTTTCTTTGCTTTTTTCTGAATCCCCCTTCTTGAGGTACTTACGTGCTTTGACAGACCTACGAATGTTTTCTGTCTGAGGGTCAGTTTTTCCTGAGTAATTGTCGGTCATTGTTTTTTTTATGATTGAAGGAAACAATAAGGAGTAGTAATTTATCTAGTTTACTACTCCTTATTTTACATGATCTAGAAGTTTAGGTCGACAGAATCTTCGCCAACAGCAAAGTTAGTGGTAGAAAGTTTGGCCTTTGCAGTAGGGTAGCCGTTGTATTCCCCGTGTTCTGTAATTTCTAGATTTTCAGGGTTAGCAGGAGTAATTACTGGGCTTGCTGCTAGGATTTTTTTGATAGCAGTATTGGGTTTTACTCGTACTAGGTTTTCAACCTCTACTTCAACATCTTCCCAAACACCAGCATCATTCTTTTGTTTGGTAGGGGCAACAAAAGGCTCATCAACAACAACTTGCATTTCATAGTCCATACCATAGTTACCTTCGCGAGAAATGTAACCAATTACAGTGTAGGAGCCTAGGGGAAGATGGGCAATCTTAACTAGGGGGCCAACTAGGCGAGTAGAAGAACTAGGCTTTTTGTTGGGGTCAGGAGCTACTGCCAAAGATTCTACAATGGAGTCAGGAGCTTCATCTAGCAACATCCCTAGGGCATCTGCACTGAGGGGATTTTCCCAATCAGAAAATCGGATAGGGAAAGACATAGTATAAAGAGTACCGTCTTCGTTGACAGAAACAGAAAGAACGGTTTCAGGATACTTGCCTGAAGCATCTTCTCGTACAGAGAATTTTGCTTTTTTATTCCCATTGGGTGCAGAAATTTTACCAGTTTCCACAACTAGGGGGATGTCAGCTAGACCCCAACGGATAATTACATTACCTTCTTTAGTTTTGTAGACAGAAGGAGAATAGACTTTTTTGAAAACCCCGTTATCGGCCCGGACTAGGTAGGTAAAGCCTACTTGGGGGAAAGCTTCACCTGTAAGGGTATTATAAATTACCCCTAGTTGTTGCTTAAGTACATCAGGTAGTTTAGTATTGGGAACCTGAGTGTACATATTGTCCCAAGTTTTAGCACCTAGGCGTGCCATGTTGACTTCAGACAGAGTTACTTTTACAGTTGTAGGCATTTTGTTTTCCTTGGGTAGAAGAATGGCATTATTCAGAACCTTTTTTCTGTACCATTCAGTTTATATTAGTCTAAGGGTTATTTCCTTTAGGAATTTGAAATCTAGATAATTTTTAACTCCCATAGTTATAAGGTTGCTGAATTATCTATTTGTGTTGGCTAGATGAATTTTTTACCCTGTTTTGTAAAAGTTGCTGATTCATCTAAAGGTCAAGATGGTTTTTTACTTTCCATAGGTTAAAGAATTGCTGAACCATCTTGCATCAGTATAGCACAAGTTTTTGAATTTGTCAACTATTCTATTTAGCTTAATTTCCCCTAATCTTTCTAAGATATTATAACATAGTGATTTAAGTTTGTCAACACCCTGGATTATCTAGTAAGACACAGTAGGGTATAAGTCAATAAAAATCTGGAAATATTTGCAAAAACCTTTCAGGTTTTCGCTAGAAAACCTAGACCAAATAGGGCTTCACATCCTTAAACACAACCTTGCTTGCCTTATAAACAGGTTCTTTAGTTTCCTTGACAAAAAACCAATTGGCAAAATAAGGATTATAGGAAATTGCCTTAGAAGTTTCACTACAAACTTCTTGGTCAAAACTTTCTAAAACCCCTACTACAAAAGCATGGACATTCTTAGCCTTTTCCTTCAAAACCCTATTTCTCCCTGCTTCACTTACTTTGAATACTACATCAGTCAAGGTCAAGTTGCTAGAATGTCCTACAACCTTATATCGTCCATCAACCTTTGCCTGAACCGACAAACTACCTGTGTGAAGGTTTCTATACACCTTCACCTGTTGACCAATATAATCAGTAGACAAGGTTTTAGTCTTCATCTTCAAACCCGTTAGTTCATTAATCTAATTATAACTTATTTTCTTATCCTTGTCAAAAGCCTTAACAGGTTTTCTTTTGAAAACCTTAGGAATTTTCACAAAAAAGGAAGTTGACAACAACTTCCCTTAATCTGTTAGGTTATCAATCCAAATAGATTTCTAGGTCAGCATCCCAAAACCCATAGCTGTAGAAATCTATTTGCTTAATGTTGTAAAGCCAGTTTTCAAGTTGGCTTTCTGCCCAAGAGGTAATTACAACTACTTGGTGATACCCAGGAAGCTGAATATACTCTCCCTGATAGATTACCTCGTAAGTAGTTTTGAGTTTAGCTAATCTTCTACAGATTCCATTAGGGTTTCCTTCAATATCTAACCCAATAGCATTCAGGGTTTGAGGGTCTAGGCTTGTATTTCCGAAAATGTAACCGTCTTCCGTAATCATTATTTTTCTTGAACTCAACTAAACCTATTATAAACTTGTTAGCAAAGTATTGTCAAGGAAAATTTAGCTGTTTTCAATATGGAAACCTAAACAGATTTTTAAGAAATTTTCACAAAAAAAAGGGGTTGTTACCCAACCCCCAAAAGAAAACTCTTAATGCTACAGGTTAAACCCTTCTAGATACTTCCCACCATCATAAAACAATACTCGTGCATAGCGATTCTTTACTGCACCTTGGATGGTTTTATTCAAAACCACTTTAGTAGATCCTTTGGGAATGATGTATTTTCCTTGTTCCATAATTCGCCCAAACTGCATTAGTTCATGTTGGGTTCCATACCTATTGAAGGTGGGGTGAATGACTAAATCAATATTCTTGCCTGCAATTTGATCTAGAATCATAAGGTGAAACTCTCCTTGAGTTTTTAGTAAAACCTGTTAAGGTCTTGTTTACTCTTTTACTATACCTTACTGAGGGATATTTGTCAAGGAAAACCTCAAGGTTTTCAGAAATAAAATTTAGCTAATTTGTTTAGCTAAGTTAACCTGATCCCCATCTTCTACTCCTTCCTTATAACCCTTACCTCCAACATTCAAAACCTGGGTTCTGGTCTTTTTACCAGTTTGCTTAAAGAAATTGTCAATTTCCTGCAAAGCCTTAGACCTCAACACTAAAGCCTTTTCAGTAGAATTTTCAGGCATCAACATTTCACTAATGCGCTGACTAATTCTCATAACCAACCCATTCCGATACTGGGTGCAATAAGCCCTACCTTCTCCATAACCCTTTGCAACCGTTAACCGATCACAAACTTCTACCAAATAATCCATTGTATGAGAAAAGACCAAAAGGTTTTCTTTCTTTCCCCAAACCCGAATTACCTTAACTCCCTTCCTACTATAAACCAGAGCTTTGCAACCTGTTAGTCTCCCAACAGCAACCGACAGAAGTTTGATCCAGGTTGCGATCCTCCCTGCTTTCAAATAATCCAGAGATTCTATGGAAATTTCAATCTTCAGATCTTCCTGCTGGATATTGTGCATATCCATCAACTTCATGGCCATTTGCAAGGCGTTGTTGGCTTCATATTCATTGGGCGATTGACCCAAAGCTAGAAGCTTTTGAATTTTTTCAACAATTTTTGTACTGGCCATTGGTTTTCTCCCAGTAGTTTTTAACTTAACTATACCTACTATAACCCATTCCCCTACCCTTGTCAAGGAAATTCCTAAGGAATTTCAGATTTTCAGAAAATTCCTTGGGAATTTTCATATAAGCAAAAAAAAGGAAGTTGTTTTACCAACTTCCCCGGTAATTTTGTCAAAAAAGCAGATTAGTCTTGATCCCCATAAAGGAACTCTTCAACGTCAAACCCATGAAACTTCTGGATATAACTAAGGATCAATTCAACTGCACCTGGGTTATCCCGAAGGAAATGTTCTACATTATCATACTCACCTTGAGCATCTAGAACCTCTAGCAAAAGTTGGTAACTCATTTTTGAAAACCCCCTAGGTTTTTAACTTTCTCCAGTATAGGGCATAGGGATAGTAAAGTCAATAGAAAACCTCGGGTTTTCTCAAGGAAAATCGAAAGATTTTCTTCTGAAAATCTGTAGGATTTTCGTATAATGTTATACATCATAACCTGTTGACAATACTATGAAACTTTGGTATGATGAGATCAACAAAGAAAAGAAAAAAAGGAGATTTCTAAGGTTTTCTGGCGAAAACCTAGATTAAAAGTTGTCAGTAGGGGAACAAGGGGGAAGTTGTTTAACTTCCCCATATTTGTTTTTCAGATAGCTTGGCAAATGTTCAACAATATAAATTTCTTTTAACCACTTTCTGAAGTAGGGAAGTTCAGATAGCAGATAAGCATTGGCCTTTTGCTTGCCTCTTCTGTCCCTGAAGATGTGCAAATATTTCCCTGTTTCATTGGCCCATTCTTTGCCTTTCCTAAACCTCGACCAATGATAGCCAATGCTACCATCACAAAGGTCAAATTGATCAACTTCTAGGCCAAGATCTTGCTCAATATGAAGCAGAACATCAGACCCTTCCTTAAACACACACCACTTATCATTTTCAATTTGGTGATCTCTGTGGTGTCTTAGCCGTTGGAAGTAGACATTTGAAGGTAAGGATTTTTCTGCATTATATGACCCCGTTCTACGAATTTCAGGTAGAACATTAGAAGTAATCCACTTGCGGAATGCTTTGGCCTCAGGTTTGCGGCTTCCTAATACTAAAACATACATCCCGGACTCTGAAACAATTGATGTGTTTTGCTTTCCTCCAGGGGTATCAGCAGTAGTGATACCCTTCTCGTCTTCGTCTAGCCTTGTCAAGACTTGGCTAACGTTGCCAATTTCTAGGATTTGACACAAATCCTTAGCTACAAACCAGGGTTCCCCTCCCTTCATAACAACTCTAACAGGGACTTGGTTAAAGTTAAAAACTGATAGTTTGCTCATTGGTTAATTGGCAAATAAATTGTAATCATCATATTTATTATAGCTTCTTTACCAAGAAAATCTAAAGATTTTCAATGTATAATTTTATACATCACAACAATAGAAAAAAAAGGGAAGTTGGCAACAACTTCCCTATAGGAAATAGACTCTTCTACACTATAGCCCACTGAACAGATTTTGTCAAGGAAACCTAAAAGATTTCCGTAAAAAAGGAGCCCGTAGGCTCCTTTTCTTCTTCTCTATTCTTCTTCTCCTTCCCACCAGTAGTACTCATCTAGGGTAACTTTGTATTCATCAAAGTCTACTGTTAGGGTAGCCTGATCCCCTTCTTCAGCACCTTTTAACCACTGGTCTACCTGGGCTTGGATTTGCTTAAACACCTCATGGCACAAGGTGTAGGCATCAATTTTTTGTTCGCTGTAATGCCAAACAGCTTTGTCATACCCTAGCAAAATCCAATTTGTGATTTGGGTAGCAGAAGGGATCAAGTTTTGATCCTCAATTTCTCCTTCTTCTACAAACTGCTTAACACCTTCTTCTACTGCCTTAAAAATTTCTTCTTGGTAAAGGTCTTCTTCAAAAACCACACTGCAATCAGGAATTTGTTCCCCATCTTGCCAATAATGGCTTTGGAGGAGGTTTTGAATTTCATATCCTAAGGTTTTGAAATCATAGCCCCTAGTATAAAAACCTTGCTCCACCCGCACATAGATAAAAGCGCCTAGGGCCAGAAATTCACCCACATAGGAGTTTTCGTGGGGAGTAATGTGTTCTAAAATATCGTGGGCTAATATCATGCCTGTAGTAGGATCAAAATAATCCTTGAGTTGGGGAGATATAACCCCTAATTCCCCATACTCAGGGTGTTCTTGGACTTGAAGGTTGAAAGTTTGGTTAGCCATGGGGTGATTTCCCTAACTCGCTATAGCTATAACACCTGATCCTGATAGCAAAGTCAAGAACATTATCTAGCAATATTCATTAGAGGTTATTATAGGAACAGGGCTTTTGCATTAGTGTTCTTAATGATACAAATGTACTAAAACTAAACAAAAAAAAGAAGTTGTTTTACCAACTTCTTACAGGTTTTCTTAAAAAACCTTTAGGAAATTTTTAAGCAAGTTTTAGCTAGATCTACTACATCATAATAGGCATACATCTTATCAATGTATTCCCCCCCACCTAGTAAGATTAAGGTATGGATTTTGTCCTTCACTTCTTTGGGAAAATCCTGGAAGTTATGATAGATTTCCATATCCTGTTCGAATTCAGCCCAGGAATAGGAATAGGAAACTGCGTTTTGAACTTTCTTCAAAATCTTACTGCTTACCATTTCAAATTTTCTCCTTGGTTTTCCTTCAACATATTCATGTTAACACCTTTTCTATTCCTTGTCAAGAAAATTCCTCAGGAATTTTCTCAAAAAAAAATCGCTCAGGTCGGCATCGCTCAAGTAAGCCCAGCTCAGGTCAGCCCAGCTCAGGTCAGCCCCGTCCAGGTTGGCATCGCTCAGGTCAAC
>Ga0129333_10000007_pt1 | contig 123419 bp, 145 predicted proteins | sample CPB6_08_DNA_FD_94474 | JGI IMG/M metagenome (GOLD analysis project Ga0129333, IMG submission 94474) | Freshwater to marine salinity gradient microbial communities from Chesapeake Bay, USA - CPBay_Sum_0.6_0.8_DNA | ecosystem: Environmental > Aquatic > Marine > Coastal | place: USA: Chesapeake... | reverse complement strand
AGACCATCATAGTCGAGAAGTGGTGCCCACTTTTCCTGCAGATGCTCGGATTGGAACATTTGCTTTTACCTTTGTAACGTGTTTGGTTTTGTTTGAATTATATTAAATTCACTTTTTAGCAACAGCTGAAAGTGTTCTGAGGTATGAATTCATGTACTCTGAGGTATAACCTGCAGCATTGACTTCAACTTCCTCAATCAAACTTTCTGTTTTTGCTTTTGGAGTCTTCTGCGCTGAGAAATATGATTCCTTCAGCATCTCCAGTTTTTCACGATATTTTTCGCCACTTTCAAACTCAACACTTTCGGCAAGTGAAGCGAGCTTCTCTTTCTGAGAGAGTGCTAGACCCTCTGCTACATCGTCAAAGATTCCGTCAGCAACCGACTCTGAGAGACGCTTGTTTAGGGTAATATTCTTTTCGATCTGCTCGTTGAGTTTTGTCTCCATTTCATCAAGTTTTTCTACCATGCTCTCAAGAACATCATATTTATCTTCAGGGATTGATACATAATGTGCTTCAAAAAGATCCTTCATACCTGAGAGGAAGGATTCAGTCATTTCTGACTTCAGACCGTTCTCAACAGAAAGTTGATTTTCGGTGATCCACTCCTCAGCAACGTACTCAAGATATGAATCAACTCTTTCTTCAAGAGCTGATTTGATTTCTTGTACTTCTTCTACAAGTCTTGCTTCGTATGCTTCATCATACTGAGCGATAAGTGCTTCTTTGATCTCAGTAACTTTTGATCTCAGAGCAGCTTCAAAGATGGTACGTGCCTTCTCTTGGAATTCCTCAGAGAGGTCTTCACCATCTAGAAGAGCAGTAACATCTTCTTCAATGTCAAACTCTTCTTCCTCTTCTTCCTCTTCTTCTTCGTCTTCTTCTTCAACCTCTTCCTTCATTTTCTTTTTCTTCTTATCTTCTTTCTCATCTTCATCACCTTCCTCTTCATCATCATCTTCTTCTTCTTCGTCCTCTTCAGCAGCTTCAGCAACTACTTCTTCATCTTCTAATACTTCTTCTTCATCAAGGAGATCTTCAGAATCTACTTCTTCCTCTTCCTTAACAGCATCACTCTTCTTAAGACCCTTCATAGGATCTGCTGCCTTAGCACCCTTATTAACAACGTTTCTTACTTGCTGAAGGGTTTTACCTGGGGTTTTGATTTCTGCAGAGTTATCGTCTGAACGATAATTTTCTGGAGTAGGACCACCAAGATCTTCCCAAGAACCTGTTTGACCTGCTACCGCGCCAGGAGCGAGCTTTTGCATTGGATCCCCTGCCTTTGCACCTGCATTGACAGCGGTCGAGGATTGCTTTGTGCCTGCTTCCATTTCGTGTAAATTGTTACCACTAGACATTTGGACTCTCCGATTAACCTTTAATGAATTTAATCTATATTTATTTATTAAATTAGAATTTTTACCTATATATGGTCAAAGAGAATTTAAGAAGTCATTAAATAAGTTCAACTTATGCTCTTCCAATTCTCTTCTTCTAGAGAGATCTTCAATTCTCTGTCGAGTTTGGTTTGCAATCTTCTCACGAAGAATTCCACCATCCCAAACCCACTCTTTACCTTCCATAATTCCTTGAACAAAAGCATCAGGTGCAGAAGGATCTGCAACAATATCTGCTGCAGTTGCAAGCATGAAGTCTTCACCAACTTCCTTATAACCACCTTTGATATTTTCTCTTAATGATCCAATACCACGAGAAGAAACGCCGAGGGTCACTCCATCCTTAAGAAGTGCTTCTGCAATTTTACCCATTGGGGTATGCAGAATTTGTGCTTTGCCTACAAAGTTATTACCGTCTTGTTTTAATTCAGTAATTTTATGTGATACTCTATCGAGATTTACGGTTGGACCATCAGGGTGTCCAAGTTCACCTAATGCTCTACCTTTTTTTACATAATCATTTGTATATCTCTTAACCTCTCTTTCCATAATGGAGAATGGATACATTCTACCGTTACGGTTAACCATCTCACTTTGGAGAAAGACTCCTTGGATATACATTTGCTTTTTACCACCGATACTCTCGGTAATAACTTCAACTTTTTCGATCTCTTCTCTGATGAGTTTCATTTTAGTTTGTGAATGCTACTTTGTTTGCTCTAATTGCTGATGATGTCCAAATAACATCTGTTGGTAGTTTTGCTAAAAATTCAACAGATCCTGCAGGCATTGCAAAATAACTTGTAGATGCAGCACCAACTTCAGAACTAACTCCTACAGTTACTACACCCACGGTATTGTTATATAACCTAACAGCAGTGGCATCACTGATACTTGATGCTGTGCCAGCAGTGGTTGCAGTATCTTGTTGTGTAGATACAATTTTTGTAATCATCATTAATAAAGAAACTTTTTATTTAGTTATTTATTGTTCTTTATTATTCTGCGTCTAAAGCAGCATCAAACATTGAATTTGACACTGATGGTCTCAGTGCTTCAATTTTTTCTGCAGATCTTGTGTAGAGTAAATCTTTAATTTTATCAGAAATTGCAGATGGCGCTTCGTCACCAACAATCATATCTAGAAGTTCTTCCATTGACATTACATTCTCATGAATTACTTTAGTATTTAGAATAAATAGAGAATCAATCAAATACATCATGCGTAGTGAGAAATTAAAAAATTTTCCACAAGTATTTTACTTTACTTTAGAAAGTAAAGTTGAACGGCAAAAATACATGGAAAGTCAATTTAAGTTTTATGGTATTGTGTTCACAAAAATTTCAATGCCATTTGGTTTTCCAGAATACTTAAATGAGAAAGTATTAAATGTTCACTCAAAATTAGCATCTAAAAGATGTTTAGCATATAATTATTTTTTAATTGATACCCTAAGAAAGTGGTATTTTGAAACGGAAGAAGATTCTGTAATCATCATGGAAGATGATTATGATTTGAGTTTTATAGACTTCTGGCACTTTACTTGGGAAGATTTATTATCATATCTTCCTTATGATTGGGATGCTGTGCAATTGGGACACGAATGTCCAGATATTGTTAGATTTTATCTGCATCCTGTTCAAAGTAACTATTCTCTTGGTCCTGTGCTATTAAAAAGAGAATACGTTGAAAAACTTTTAGATCTTTTTTATGTAAATCAAAAATATAAGTTTAAGGGTACAGTTGCAAACTCAATTTATATTAATCGGGAGTCTGGTATAGGAGATAATTATTTTTTTAATGACCTTGCAGGAACACCAGATTATTTTTTATGCCAATCTGGAAATACATATACTATACCATTAATTCCATCTAATCCATTTTTTAAAGGTTCAACCCATATCAATGAATGGTATCCAATGAAATCTTTCATATGTTGTTATGAAGCATATAAAGAATGGTGGCATCATGATAAAAATAATTTTAGTTTGAATGATTTTTTTAGTTTTGGTAAAACCAACGACAATTTAATGGAGAGAGATATTAGACGATGGGACGATAAATATTTCTATCAGAAGGCAATAGACCAACATAATAAATTTATCTCTACGTTATGAAAAACATATATTTTATTCAACCTCAATATAGTGTTAATGTAAGGGACACTAAAAACTATTGGATGCCTTACAGTGTTGCTTGCTTATGGAGTTATTGTAAACAATTTAAAGATATAACAGAATCTTTTGAGTTAAAAGATATTATATTTAAAAGAGAAGATCCAAAACAATTACTAGAAAAATTAGATAACCCTGCAATTTGTGCTTTTAGTTGTTACTTATGGAATGAACAGTATAATCTACATCTTGCTAGGTTGATAAAACAAAAGTATCCAAACTGTATTATTGAATTTGGTGGACCTCAAGTAACCACAAAGATGATGGAAGATAATACATTTATCGATTGTGTCATACTTGGTGAAGGTGAAGAAGCATTTTTAGATTTATTGAGATGTATTAATTCTGGTAGTTCAATTAAAAAAGTTCATCAAAGAACACGAATAGAATCTTTAGATTTTAAAAGTCCATATCAATCTGGAGTTTTTGATTGGTTATCCGAAAAAAACCCAGATGTTATTTGGGCAGCAATTCTAGAAACCAACAGAGGTTGTCCACACAGATGCACTTTTTGTGATTGGGGTGGAACAACCATGAGTAAAATTAATAAATTTGGACTAGAAAGAGTTGCGGAAGATATTGAATGGATAAGAACAAATCGTGTTGCTTATGTGCTATGTGCAGATGCAAATTTTGGCATATTTAAAGAGAGAGATATTGAAATAGCAAAAATGTTGCGTAAAGCAGCAGAAAATAGTTTAATGTTAGACAACATTGATTTACAATATTCAAAAAATTCAAATGAAGCAGCATTTGAAATAGCAAAAATTATGGGAGAGTATTCTAGAAGAGGAGTTACTTTAAGTGTTCAGAGTATGAATATGCCAACATTAAAGGCAATTAAAAGAAAGAATCTTCATGTAAAAGATATTGCTGGGCATGTTGAACTAGCAAAAAAACATAACGTAAAATTATATACAGATTTGATTTTAGGAATGCCAGAAGAAACTGTTGATTCTTGGAAAGATGGTATTAATTTGTTGATGGAAAATGGACAACATTTCTCCGTAGATTCTTGGTTCTGCCAAGTATTTGAAAATGCAGAATTAGGCAGTGAATTTAGTAGGAAGACTTATGGTATAAAGACAATAAAAGCTGAAGATTATATCTCATTTTGTAATGATGAGTTTGATGATACAAAAGAATATATTGAATTAATTTGTGAAACGGATACTATGTCCAAGAAAGATTTTTTTGATGCCCATATGTTTTCTTGGATAACCATCAAATTTCACTATGTTGGGTATACTCAAATTTTATCAAAATACTGTCGTCACGTATTGGGGATAAGTTACAGACAATTTTATGAGTCTTTATATGAATACACTATGAAGGATTCTGGATTTTTGGGAACGGAATTCAGGGAGTATTTAAAAGCAATAATGGAGTATTTTGATACTGGAAAAGTTCCATCTAATCATTCAAGTGGACACGGATTGGGAGTTGGTATGCCGAATGATACTCTATCCAGATTTGAGAACAAAGATAAAATACTAGACTTTGTAGAGAATTTTGCACGTAACACTTTTGACATAGAAGAAAGTATTTTTGACATTCAACGGAAATTTGTATATGATCCAAATATAGATTATCCATACACTCAATCTTTACCATTCGATCTAGATACTTGGGAAAAAACAGATACAAAATATTCCATAGAAAATGAACGAACAGAGGAAGAACGATATAATTTATTTGTAATTAAAAGAAAAGACCTTACGAAAAATACTATGGTAAAGTTATGAAAAATCTCTACATGTTCCAACCACAATATGCAGTTGAGATTAGAAAAGAGGATACTTATTGGTTACCTTATAGTGTTGGATGTTTGTGGGCATATTGTTCACAATTTGAAGATATTCAAAATTCCTATGAATTAAAAGATCTTATATTCAGAAGAGAAAATCCAGAAGATCTAATTAATAGATTAGATAATCCTGCAGTATGTGCGTTTAGTTGTTACGTCTGGAATGAGCAATATAATCTTTATATAGCAAAACTAATCAAAGAAAAATTCCCAGAATGTATCGTTGAATTTGGTGGTCCTCAAGCAACTCATAAGTTAAATGACTATGACTTTATTGACTGTATTATTGTATCTGAAGGTGAAGAAGCATTTTTAGATTTTTTAAGGAAGGTAAACAATAAAGAAAAAATTGATAGAATTTATGCAAAAAAAAGAATTGAAGATTTAAATTTTCCAAGTCCATATCAAACTGGAGTATTTGATAAAATTATTCAAAGTAACCCAGGTGTTTTGTGGGCAATGACCATGGAAACTAATAGAGGTTGTCCTCACAGGTGTACTTACTGTGACTGGGGAGGATTAACATATACAAAAGTTCGTCACTTTGATATTCAAAGAGTTAAAGATGATATTGATTGGGCTAGAAAAAACAACGTTGGATTTATCTTTAATGCTGATGCAAACTTTGGAATGTTCAAGGAACGTGATTTGGAAATTGCAAAGTTGTTTAGAGAAGCTGCAGATGAAGGTAGTCTTGAAGCAATAAACATACAATACTCTAAAAATTCTACAGAGGTAATTTTTGAAATAGCAAAAATACTCGGTGATATTAGTAGAGGTGTAACTTTAAGTGTACAAACTATGAATGAACCAACACTTAAAGCAATTAAAAGAAAGAATATGAGTATTAATAAAATATCAGAGCAAATTGAAAAAAGTAAAGAATATGGTGTAAAAACATATACTGAATTGATTCTTGGTTTACCAGAAGAAACTTTAGATACTTGGAAAGAGGGTTTTTCTAAAATTCTTGAATGTGGTCAGCATGAGTCAATTGATGTGTGGTTCTGTCAAATGTTTGGTGACACTGAATTAAATAGTGCAACTTCAAGAGAGGTTTATGGAATAAAAACAATCAAGGCAGAAGATTATGTATCATTTGGAAATGATCGAGACTATGATGGTGTTACTGAAACTATTGAGTTAATCTCGGAAACTAACACAATGACAAATGATGAATTGATCCAAGCGTATATGTATGGATGGTTAATTGTTCAATTCCACATTGCTGGTTATACTCAGATAGTTGCTAAACATTATTATGAAAATTTAAATGTATCATATCGTGCGTTTTATGATACGTTATTTGAATTTGTAAAATCTGATAAAGGATTAATAGGTGACCATTGCCGAGAAATTGAATCTGCAGTAAGTCATTACATGAAAACTGGAAAGATACTAAACAAGGGCAAACATGGACATACTTTACATGCTGGAAGTTTTGCCTTTATGTTTACTAACAAAGACGAAATTTTTAAACTTATAGAGAAAGCAACATCAGTATTGACTCCAATTAAAACTGATATTGTATCTCTACAACGTGCATTTATTTTTGATGAAGAAACTCAATATCCGTTTTATCTTACCTGTGAAAATAACACGTATAAAGTGGATACTGAGTTTAAATCATTTGATAAGAATGATCCTCATACAGTGTTTATTTTGCGACGCAAAGGTCTATTGAAGAATCAACTATGTAAGGTTTAAATGTTTCTATTGCCTCATCCCATAAAATACGATGTTCGTAATCTTTATTTTTGTCAATTAATGCAATAGTTACAGTAAATCTTTTATCATCTGTCGGATTGTGGGAACTATGTAAGGGTCCAACATTCACTAATCCACAAGATCCTATCTCTACTTCATGTTCTTTTTTACAATATTCTTCTCTACTAACTAAAACTTGACCATGATAATGGTCATTAGTTCTATCTCCAACAGTGTATTGACTACGTTCTGGAATAACAGTTGAACAAACTTGTTCTGCACTAGTGCTTACTCGTAAAACCATATCAGAGGACCACCATCTCATGGTGCTTCCTTTAGCACCAAATTGAAATATTAATTTTGCCCAATCGGCATAATATACATTGTCTGAATGTATTACACCATCATCGTGCGGTGGAGTGTAAAAAAATTCTATCCAATGAGAGGTAAATCCAAGACTATTCAACCAGGGTAAAATTTTATCATTACCCAAATCTTCAAATTGAAGTTGCTTATGAAATTCTGGCCATTTCATACCTTCAGTTTGATACTTTGAAGTATCGATATTAGGAATATAATCCTTAATATCTAAAAATCTATGATAACGATTCATAATTTAAATTTGTGGCGGTTCTACAACGTTACTTTGACTATCCAAATTTGGTTCGTTAATTGGTGCTCCAAGATTTTGATCTGCAGAAATAGGTTGACCAGTTGCTGGATCAATTGGAGCATTTGGATCTGGAATAATTCCAGCAGCAATTTCTTTCTTAATAAGTTTATCTTGTTCGATAATTTCTTCATCAGTTTGACGAAGAATTTTACGTCTCACATAATCTTGAGAATAGTATTTACCAATATATGGTTCTGCAGTCGCAGCAATATTTAATCTTTCTGTCATCAATTCTGCATCTTTTAATTCTGCAAAATGATTATCATATAAGAAGTCATATTGAATATGCTCTTCCATCAATTCCCAATCTTCTGGACTAACAATATTTTTAAGAAGAAGTTGAGTTCTCAACATATCACTGAACATGTTTGAGAATCTTTTTCTTAACCTACCAACAAACTTAGTAAATTTAAGTTCATCTCTTAAAATCTCTGAAGATCTTCCAAGATTAAATCCCTCTTGTCCGCCAATTCTTGAAGATGGAACATTTAATGAACGATATAACTTTTCTTGGAAATATTTAATATCAGATAATTCTCCAAGATTTTGACCCCCAGGAAGGGTAGAAATTTCAGTTCCTCTACCACCCTCTCTTCTTGGTAACCAAAAATCTTCAAGCATACTCATATATTTTTTGTCATCACGAATCTCACCAGTGTTTGCATCATACACTAGTTTATTGCGATAACGCATCATAACATCACGAAGATATTGTTCTGCTTTAATTTTAGGAAGATTGCCTACGTCAATATAAAAGATACGACGTTCTGGAGCACGAGATAATCTATAAATGACAAGACTATCTTCAATCATGCGAAGTTGATTGAGAGATTTAATTGCTTTGTGTAAGTATGAAAGAGTTAAATTTTTATTTCTGTCAACCAATCCAGATGTGCAATAAGTAATAGAGTCCTTTGAGAACTTTGTCCCTTGATTAACTTGATTTGAACTATTATTAATTGTCCCTATCTGATTTGCTGACGCATTGTAAATAAAATATTCTTGAATATCTGGGAATCCAGCATCCATAGGATCTTTTTCACCATTTGGTCCAAGTCTTCCATCATTTTTTTTACCTTTAGAAGACTGTCTAACGTGACGCATTTTTAATGCATCAATGTACCTTAATTCTTGAATCCCATCTTGAGGATTTTTTAAATCAATAACTTTATGATAATAAAGTCTACCATCAACATACCAGTTTCTATAAATTTCATGGCACTTTTTATCAAAGTCCATTAACTCTAAAATATGTTTAAATTCTTCTCTAACTTTTTTCTTAAGACCATCACTAGCACTTAGATTGTCGAGATCGATCTGAACAGGACTATCGTTACTGTCACTAACAATTGCTTCATTAACGATATCTTCAATCGCACCGTCCACTTCAGGATGTAGTGCCATCTCCCTATAACGTTTAATTAGATCATATTCACTTCTATAGACACCTTCAATATCTACATACGAACCAAAAAAACCACTAGTAAGATAATGATCAACCCCGTCCTCATTATTTTGAGGTACGGGGGAGACCACTCCTGGTGATTTTTTATTACTATCCTCAATAGAGAATCCAAATAGTTTTGCCATTATAAGTGAGAGTTTAAACTGTTATACTATTTATTAGGTAATAGCAGTCGCAGTTTGATCATTACCTTCAGCTTGCCACCACTGTACTTGGAAGTCTACAGTATATTCCTCAATAGTATCTGATGTATCATACGATAAATCAATTTGTGATACATTTGTTGGGAATATATCATATAGTCTGTAAGACCTCAAAGGTGTGTTTGTGGTTGATGATGTATTTGCAGTTGAAAACTTAGTTTGTCCTCTACCAAGTTGATGAACATACGCATCAACCATGTATGATGTTGGACTTGTTGCTCCAGTTGCGTTGTTCAATTTGCTGATTTGGTTCATCCACTGCTCAAATGAGGTTCTTAATTTAAAGTCCTCATCATTGATAACTGTAACTGTCCAGACATCAAAGGTGCGATCTCCAGCGACTTTTAAAATTCTTCCTCTAAAAGGAACGTCGATTGAAGCAACGTTTGATGCTGGCAGAGCAGCTGATTTGCAAAGGAAGTTAAAAGTTTCATCATCCCAACCACTTACAGAAGCTGGGAATCTTGGGATACTGACCTCAAATAGATTAGGTCTTGCGGCACCGCCTTGAAGTTTTGCTTTGAAGTCGGTGATAGTTCTGATTGCTCTTGCCATTGTTAGGGTTCCTCCTTTTTATTTAATAATCCAGTAGGTCAAACTCTACCAGCGACTTCTTCAAAACTGACTCCAGTTCTGGTCGCAACGAATGTTAGGGTAATGTAGTTAATTGATTTAGCTGGTTTCAGGAAGATGTCAGCTCTAAATTCGTTATTATCGATGATGTCTGGGGTGTTGTTAGTTTCATCACAAATTACAAGGAAGTCATAGATTCCACGCTTAGCTTGAATATCACGCAGATAAGGTTCAACAATGTTTACGAAGTTTGATCTTGTAATTTGATCGTTAAATTCAAAGAGTTGTGCTTCAGCTGCTCTCTCAAGTGCTTGTTCAACTGTTAAGAACAGTCTACGAACGTTAATTCTGTCAAATGCAGATGCATAAGCGAGTGCAGTCTTATCTCCAAAGAGAAGGACTCCAGCACCACTTTGATTGACAATAGAATTGACTCTTGCAGAGTATAGAGAATCTCTTTGAGTTTTATTTGGATTGTATGCTAATTTAATAGCATTCTTAAGAACACCTCTTTGCTGACCAGCAGGTGAGAACCAAGGATAAGCAACAAGATTTGTTCTTGCCATCAAACCAGCAACGTCTCCGTTGCATGGAATGTAACGGAACAGATTGTTAAATCTATCATAAGTATATTTGTATCCACTATCAAAAATTGCATAAGAAGAAGATTGTAGTGGTCCGAAGAATTCAATAATGTTATTTGTTTGTACAATTGGATTGGACAAGTCCACAACAGATGCTCTATGTGGAGAGATGACTGCAACGCAGTCCTTTCTGCCATCTGCAATAGAGATTAATTTATTTGCTTTTGCTTGGGAATCATTTAGTGAATCCATTCCAGGACCCATAATTAAGTAGTCAACAGCAACATCCTCTTTATTGTTAAACAATTGATAGGACTCAATAACATCACCTAAGGTTGATTTTAGGTTGCCTTGAGTTGTGTAGTTTTTACCATTTCCAAGATCATAAGTAACTTTACCAATTGAAGAGAACCAAGCATCTTTTGAATCTCTATCCCAAACAAGAGATGGTAGTGATGGAACACTGAATACTGTGTTTGGATCTGCAAGGTTATAAATTGTAGATGAAGCTGCTAGGTTGAAATTAATACCTGTTGGGTAGGTATTCCAAACAGAATCATTTTGAGTTGATTGGTTTGCACCAGCGTAGATATAATTTGAATAGTTTGCAAGATAATTCTTGTACCACATTTTTTGTGGAGAATTAACTTCAGATACAGTATCTTTTGCTTTTGATAAGAACAAATGCTTTTCAAGAATGTTACCTTTAACTCCAGTTAAAGTTCCATCATCATCTACAACAACCACATGCATTTCATCATTATATCCACCACGTTCAGCAACATAATTTGATGTTCCTGGTTTTGGTGCGATTGTTCTCCAATAAATGGTCGAATTCTTCAGACCTAACGTTTGAGAATTGTACCAATCATCAAGTCCTGTAATTAGAAGTCTAGAATTGCTATTTACAACAGTAAGAACAACTCTATCATTTCTTAAAGATGATACAGTTAAAGTTGCGTTATCTCCAGGTGTAACTCCACCAATCGATGCTCCAGGAATAGTAACAACTGTATTGGAGTTGTAACCTGCACCTGGATTGACCATGGTAACAGTTCCAATACCACCAGAAGAATTTCTGTAAACATTGAACGATACACCAGTTCCAACTGTGCTTACACCAGCAACTGCTAGATAAACACCATTTGATGCTGGTGCAACAACAGGGGCAGTTGTTAATCCAATATTATTAATAACACCCTGAGACAGGTTGTAACCACCTACTGAAGTTCCTGCGATGGAAATCGTATCCCCAACAGTGTATCCTAGTCCAGCGTTTACAATAGTTGCAGTTGCAACATTACCATCTGTATTATTTCTTGTAATTGTAAAGGTTGCTCCAGAACCAGATCCAGCCGTGGTTCCAGCAACTCCAATGTAAGATTGGCTCTGCTGTCCATTAATTGCTGTAGATGAAGTGATTCCAATCGCAGAAATTGAATCAGTTGGAGAAGCAACTAGTCCATTAGGATCAATGATTGTAACTCTTTGATCTTTTAAGAATGAACTAAATTGGCTGTTTTGAGTATAATCTACTCTAAAATGTCTTCCTGGTTCTGATCCACCAGTAGAAACTCTAGAATGAACTTTAACTACAATGAAGCTAAATCCAGTTTCTGGGGCATCTACTGTTTGTGTGATGACACCTTTCAAATAACCTTGGAATACTTCGGTTGTTCCTGCTCCAGGAATGACCTTTCCACTAATATCTACAGTAACCGCATAACCAACCTGTGCTCCAAGGTTGGTAATAGAAGTTGTACCAAAACCAAGGATTTGATCTCCCAGGTCATCAATGACGCAAACTTTCAATCCATTAGACCATGTTCCTGGATTTTTTGCTGCGTAGTAAAAATTTGCTGCAGTATTGCTATAGTTAGCGTTAAAATCATCAAAGTTCTTAATCTTTACGTTGGTTACGCTAGTTGTTCCAACACCACAGTTGGCATTCTTAAGGTTGGCACCATCGGTTCTTACAACCTTGAGAACACCACCATACGATAGGTATGATGATGCGCTCATCCAATACTCGTATTGGTTATCTGCTGTTTGTGGCTTACCAAAGGTGTTGATTAGTTCCTGTTCCGTAGCAACAGTAATTGGTTCGTTTACTGGACCAAGTTCAAAAGGTCCTGCAATACCACCAATGTTATCTAATACGTTGTCAGCTCTTCCTACGGTTAAATCAACCTCTCTAGTCAGTACACCAGGAGATAATTGAGGAGTCGCCATGTTTTTCTCCGTAAAGTCTCAGTTTATCTGAAAATATTTAGGAAAATGGGTAATTACATGGGGGAAACCATGAGTGAACAATATTTACCAATCAGGATATTCCCATTCAATTTTTTTTATTGGAGTTTTTCTTGTACTTACTATTCTTTTTATGGTACAATCTTTACATTCATAAGAATATGAAGACGCTACTGCTCCTCTCTTTTTACGTGTTCTATAAAATCCATCAATTAAATTTTTAGTCTCTCCACAAACTCTACATCTTCTATCTACAAGCAATAAATGACCCAGATTTATCTGCTTGTCTAATTCCATCATCGATACTCCCACATATAGGACATATCACCATATTCATCGGTAAACCATCTGTCCCCGTCACCATCGACAAAACTATTAGAATCCAAACCATCTACAATAAATCCAAAAGGTGCCATATCCTGCATCAGCTCATTTTCCTTCTCTTCATATAACTTTTTCCTGACATCTTGATCGGTTAGTTCTTTAAAATAATCTTGTACAACTAACCAAGCATAAATTACCAAACACATCGCCAGATCATCATTACATCCATCTTCTGCTTCAAAAGAATTTGACTTTTGTATAAAAGTAGTTAGTTCACTGATAATGTCATAGTCTTTAAAGAGAAGTTTACTTTCTTCAACTAAAGTTTTTAAATTGAGGCAACCGACTTTTTTAACTGTCTTTGACATTTTAACTCCAAGTTGAGTCTTTTTGCCAGAGAATCCTTGTCCAACAATTTGACCTGCTCTTCCTCGCATAGAGCACATCAACAAATTATTGTATTCCAAATCATACTGAAGAATACTAGCTACCTGATCTCCAACGTCATTGACCTCACATAAGATATAAGCATCATTATAATTTTTAGCTACTTCAAGAATAACACTTGGAAAGAGCATAGGTTTAATTTCATTATCTCTATACTTTGCAACCAATGTATGCGGAAACTGAGTTATATCAATTACAGTAAATGCTGAGTAATCATTACCAACACCTCTAGCAACGTCAACTGTTATAACGTAATTATGATCTTCCTTAGCATCTTCAAAAACATCTAAACCATGATTACTGATTGCTGGTGCCTCATAGACTAAATTCCTGAGTTTACTTGGACTAATTAATGTATCAACTGATCCTAAGAATTCGCATTCAAACTCAACCTTAAACTGCTGTTCGGATGTGTTTGCAATTGTTTGTTTCTTCCATGCCTCATCTCTTCCTGGAACGTCACTCCAATGAACCTCTGTTGGAATATATTCATTCTTACCCCTCTCTGCATCATGCCAAAGTTTATAAAAATGATTCATACCGTGTGGGGTAGAAACAATTATAACCTTTGTGTTTTTACCAGATGAAATAGTAGGATATACTGAACTAAAGAATTGATCTGCAATGTGATTTGCAACGAACGCAAATTCATCCAAGAAGATGATGTTATATGAACCACCTCGGACAGCAGAAGCAGATGTAGATGCTGCGATAATCTTAGAACCGTTCTCCAGTTCAAGAGATGCTTTGTTCCAGGTTAGAACTCCCTGTTGCAACCATTTTGGAAGATTCTCATATGCTGTCTGTAATCTATCTAATAGATCTTTTGCTGTAGATGCTTTGTTAGCGAGAATTGCAATATTTACATTATCGTTAAAAATTGCATAATGTAAAAGATATGAAACAACGATTGTAGATTTGCCAGACTGTCTTGGTAGTTTACAAATATTGAATCGATTATTGTGGAATCGATCAAGCATTTTTTCCTGGAATGGATATGGATTAAATGTCTGTAATCCATAGTCCAGAGTAACAATGTTAATATAATTCTTCGCAAAATAAACTGGATCGTCTATACACTTAGCAAACTCAATAACTTGTTCTTCGGTAAATCCTTGGGTTGTGTTTGCTTTTTTTAATAACGGATTACCAAGATAATGATCAACTGCCATAATAATTTACCTCTGTTCCAACCAGTTCATAACTGCGATAGCTGCTTTGTTAGTATTAGGTGAGGCACATACAAGAGTATAGATGTCACTAATTGTCCCAATACCACTTCTACCAATCTGTAGTTGTGCTTTATCGTCAATGACTACCTGACTTCCACCACCACCAACAACAAATCCACTCAAAAGAACTTTACCACCAGTGAAAGAAGTTGCAGTGGTATCGTATTGAGTAATTGCATCTGGGTTTGCATGATCAGTAAATGCTGCACCAACTAAAGTTGGGTTCTCAATTAATCTCCAGAAGATATTGGTGTTATCGTTGGTAGATACCTGAATTGATCTTGGGATTACAACACCACCCAGACAACTTGGTTTAAGACGAAGACTGAAAATTGGATAAAAAGTATTTGCAACAGTCATTGTAGTTCCAGTAATTGCATTACCTTGACTGATAAGAGTTCCAAGTTTTTCTGGTTCTCCTTCTTGAGAAAGTGAATTAGAACCCTGATACATGTAATGAGTTCCTGCAACACCAGTTACATTCTCAAGTTCACAACGAATTGGTAAGAATGGAGTTCCACACCATAATTGATTTAATTTGTTTGCAGTTTGATGTCTATGAATTGTGTGAGTTTCTCCATCAATGGTAAAAGTAAATTTTACTTCACCTGCACCATACCACTCATATTCAATATTAATCATCTGTTGTGGAACTGGATTTGCAATTATACCACTAGGTCCAGAACCATCTAATTTGTCTCCATTCCAGTTATCTCTGACTATTCTTGTTTCTGATGTAATTCCTGTTGTAGAACTACGAATAACGCAAGCATATGTTCCACCATCATCCTCAAAGAAAGCACCATTTCTCTCATCAAAAATTCCAAATCTTCTACGAATTCCTACCACTGGAGTTTCCAGACGAATTGCAAAAGATATTGTAGATGCTCTACCAGGAATATAACGCATTACATGCCTGGTTTGTCGGATCACTTTGGAACCTGTTGTGACTCCAACAGACATTGTAACATTGGATGCATTGGGATTATGAACTGCAGAAGCAATACCTACGATTGATGTGTCCCATACATCAGTCTCTAGACCATACTGGAAAGTATTGAAAAATACCGTTTGATATGGAGATACTTTAGCTCTATTTTTACTTGTATATTCCTGACCAGATATTTCAAAATCTCCAGTGACAGGAAATGGATTACTTGTTGTAACAACATTGCCATTTTTATTGGCAATCATATTCACCTCAAAAAGGGTTCTTTCCTGATTTAGGAAATCCTGATCATTTTTATTAAATTGAGCCATAAATTAATCAATCCACTCTAACTTTGATGGGTGGTATCTTTGTGCGTTTTTAATGTTAAAGTTCTTTTCTTCCGCTGGAAAAATATTATGAACAATTGCACCAGGATATTCTTTTTGAAGTTGTTCACCAAGTTCTTGTTTAGAAGGTAATCCAGATTTAGTTACTAACTCCAATCTATAAAGATTACCTTGCCACATTACATCAGCAACATAACTTTCACCAACCTGTTGAGATTGCTCTGGTTGGGAATTTATATAAAGATTGCCGTTAAAATCTCCAGAGATATTTACTGACTCTGAGATAAATTGCTTAAAACTTTTCATCAGTTACAGTTCCAACGACGGAGTGCTTTATTAATTCTTGAATCTGGATCTCTTGCTGTTTCTGCTGATGTATTTTTTGCTTTATGACCTTTCATTCTGCTACAAAACGAAGAACGACGCTTTGCTCTTTTACCAGTTGGTTTTTTCTCAGTTACAGCAGTTTGAAGTTTTGAACCTGGATTTTCCCGACGATACGCATTAACTGCCTTTTGACTTAATCCATCAGTCTTATCTTTACGATTGACTGATTGCCAATCTTCATCAACTTTAACTTCTTCACCCATAGGTTTTACATAATTCTTACTAGGTCCTGGCTTACCAAGATTTCCACCATGATAACCAACTCTAACAATCGGAGCATCAATTGCAGAATAATTACTTGCAATATCAGTGATACCAAATGAGATTACCTTACCACCAGGATAAATCTTTTCAACTTCTCTTTGAACATCTTTTTTAGATGGCATTTTTGCCTGAGGGAAGAACAATGTAAGTTGTTGTGTTCTACCTCTCCACATTACAATCGCTGCAATTAAATTACCATATTCTGAAGGAAGTCTTACTGCCTCACCAATTTGATTTTCTTCTTTACTCATCAATTGCTTCGCAAGATCATTTGCTCTTAGTTGCTGTCCACGATAAAGTTTTTGTCTTGCAGCAGAACTTGCCTGTGCAGTGTCACGATCAGCAACTGTTTTTATTGTTTTGCGAATTTTATTTGCTTGTCTACGCTTTTGAGGATCTGGAGAATTGCTTAAAACTCTTGCTCTTCTTTCTGCTTTCTCTTCACCAGTTCTTCCAGAATATCTAAACTCACCTGCTTGACGAGTAACTGGAATTTTACCCTCATCAATTTCATACTCTTCATTTTTACCAGACATATAATTTGCAACTGCATCCATATAATCAGTTGCAAGAGTTACTTTAGATTGTACCCATGCAGGAACCTGCATTTTGGGATCTTTGATAACTTCCTTCATCCTCTTACAATGCATTTCAAGTTGATCGAGTTGATTGAGAATCATCGATCCTTCATCATCCAACTCTTTACCCATAGCAACATCTATGTGATTCTCAACATTTAATGTTTTTGAACCCATTTGATTACCAACTACATCTTCTGGTTTAATCAAATCAATAAATTCAACAAACTTATTGCCAAACATATCTTCAATAGTCACACTCTCAGAAGTTGTAGACTTCTTCTCAACTTTTTTAAGTTTAGTGTAATAATCAGGAACTTCATCTAAATGTTGTAATGCAGTAATTCTCGCTGCAGTCTTGCTTGAGGTGTGTTCTCCTTCTACCTTAATCCCCATCTCAAGTTGCTTCTTAATCTCTTCTACAGAAACATTATGCTTAGTTGCAATTTCTTTTGGTGACTTATATTTTTTAACAGGACCTTTTGGATCCTTCTCTTCCTTAACAGAACAATCCTTCATTCCATGCATTGGACATTTTTTGCCAGATGGTGTGTTATTGCATTTGGGTTCGTCACAACCACAACCTTCTTCACCAAGAATTTTTTGAACCAATGATGGTTCATATTCGGCATGAATGTCTCTAATACTTTTATCACCTGCCTTTACTTTTGGCATACTAGGACCCTTTGTTTTACCCTGGGCTGCCATTCTTTCGCCTTGAGTTGCACCCTGCTTTGCAAGAGTTCTTATTTTTGCAGCTTTTTGACCAGATCTAATGTCATCAGGTTGTATAGTAAAACTTGCCATTTCTACAAACACTTTTTTCTATTTATCTGGAAGATCATTTCCCTTTTGTTTCTTTAAAAATTTAGATAACTCATCTGTAGATCCAAAAAACACCGCATTATTTGTAACATTGGTAGTTCCACCCCTCTTAGAGTTATCATCATCAAGATCTTTTAATTTCTTTTGAAGATCTAATAATTTATCTGTAGCATCTGCAACGTTTTTAATTAACTGCCCAACAACTTCATACGCTCTTGGTTGACCACCATCAATAGCTAGTTCTAACGCACTATCTAATGCTTCTTGACCCTTTTCTATGATTGAATATAAGTTACCTCTAGTATATTGATAATCTTTAGTTACATCAAAATCATCACTTTTAATATCTTTAGATATTTCAGTAGTCTCTTTTTTTACAATTGATGAATCTACATCAAAGGCATTACTTAGATCTTCAAATTTATCTTTCATAGTATTAACCATTAAATCCAAAATCATCACCAGCAATAATTAATGTATTATCTGCTGAAGAAATTAAATAAACTTCACTTCCACCAACATGCTCAACATTATTGGTTTTATAAGCACCTCTGGTTACGGTCAGAGTATTACCAGATTTTGATCTTACATAAATTGTCTCATCATCAATAGTAATATATGATTTTTCTGGAATAGAAGAAGCATCATTTACTTCTATAATTGATAATACATCTGCAATATCAGTTGCCAAGTTAGTGACAAGGTTCCCAGCATAACTTCTTGTGGCAACTGGTTCTTTGTAGATTAAACCTCTTGATGCCGTGGTGCTGTATTCTCCACCAACAAGACCAATAGAAACCTTTTTGATAATATCTTTTGAGGAATCTGGAACTGGTCCAAACAAGTAAGTCTTAGCTACAAATTTTAAAGTATAAAGTAAAACTCTTCTTGAATTATAGTCTCCATCATAATTATCCTGGAAAGATACATTTTCTAATGTAATCGGAATATCTCTCTTTTCTCCTATTGACTCCACAAGGTCAATTGATAATGTATAGTTTGGTTGAAAGTATGGAAGAATTTGCTCAATAATTTGAAGAGCATCATCATTTAAAAGAGTCATAATAGACAATTCAAAATCCATATTATACGGAACTGGAAAATACATTTTACGTATTTCCTTACCGTCAGTCTTCAAACTAGTTGCAAATGCCTGTGTCGCTGCTAGTTTTCTAGTATTATCATAAGAAATGCCAGTAAACTCAAATGACATTCTTGGCAGACTAATCTGAACAGGTTTGTTTAGATCTGGTTCCTGCTCAATTCTAGCTAAGAATTTTTGCGTTGGACCATATGCTAACGGAACTTGAATAAGTTCTGATGGATCATTTCCAGATCCATCTCTTTTAATTGTTATACCATTAAATAACGTTCCAAATGCTATAACAGTTTTTCTAAAAACTTGGTGATAAAAATGATCAAACATATGCTACTACGGAATTCCAAATGGGTTTGTTTCGCTGAAGTCTATAATATTGTCTGCTTCAATTTCAATCGCTTGGTTTTGAGCAAATTTATCTTCAGGAATATTATTCTTATTTAGAACTGTAATTGCATACGCTGCTCCACTTGCTTGTCCAATTATTGCTTCACCTTCAATAAAGTCACCCAAAATATTTCCAAGTTTCAATATTTTATTAACACCATCCCAAGATTTGACTTTTGCTCTAGAACTACTTGCAGCACCAATTACATTTTCATTATACAAATAAGTTCCATATCCAACCGTTTGTTGTGGTCCTGCAATTACAATTGTTGGTGCTGCTTCATAATAACCACCAGCATCTTCAAGAATAATTGCAGTAACAGTACCTGCAGTAGATACAACTGCTCTACCAACAGCATTAATAGTCGTACTTCCAATACCAGATTTTACAAAACTTACTGTTGGGATACCAATGTACCCACTTCCACCGCTAGTAATCGTAATAATTCCAACTGCTCTACTTGATATTGATGCTGTTGCATATGCTCCATTGCCACCACCACCAATAAAGGTTACTCTTGGTGCTATTGTATAACCAAATCCAGGATTTGTAATATTTACAGCTTGAACTCTTGATGTATCTGGACTTGTGTCACAGAAGTCAACAATACCCTTAATCATTGATGCAATTCCAACTGCAGTCAAACCACCAGAAGGTGCTGATGTGATGGCAACTCTAGGGACAGAAGTATAACCAGATCCACGTCTGGATACGGTAATTCTTCTTACTGAACCATCTCTCAAACTTGTAATTGCAGTTGCAGTTGAACCCAAACCAACCATATTGAAAGTTTGGATATACCCCTCATCTTTAACGTTATCATCAATTTCAAGAATTCCAGTATCGATTTCCTCATCATTGTAGGCATACAATTCACACCGTAATTCATAAACATAGTTTTTTTGTAACTGGTAAAATGGTTTTTCATGTTCTACATATTTAATTTCAAATAAACGATCACCTAAAGGAAAATAGATTAAATCACCCTCTTTAGGTCTACTTGTTAATTTTGATTTATCTCTTACTTCAATAAACGGTCTAACCGCAACTTCGTAACGTTCTTGTGATATTACTAAAGTTAAATCATCAACTTCTTGGACTCCAAATTTAGAGAGTAATGTCCCAGCACCACTATATCCATCATAAGTGTCTACGTATGCCTCTATTGGAATAGCATCTCTAAATTCTGATCTAGAGACTTCCTCCATAATAGTTTTTTCATTCACAAAAATTCTGGGAATATAATATATTTCAACCCCAAACATTTTTAAATGTTCATTTACTAAATCCTGGATTAAACTCTGTTCCCCAGAAGACCCATGTAAAAAAAACGGATTTAATGCCATATGACTTAACCTATCATATCTAATGGTGGTAGTTCATATGTAGATGACATCTTTGTCATAATTTCACTTAGTTCTTTTTCTGCATCATCATAAATTTGTCGTCCATTTAATTCAACACCACCAGGAAGTTTAACTCCTTGAAATTTAATTAGATTTTGTCCCCATTGTTTTTTAATCAATGATGTTACATATGGTTTTAAAAATGAATCATTCCAAATTCTAGGAGACTCAGCAGGATCTAAGATCCTGTAACAATCAATAACTAAAAATTGTCCTGGTGTAAGAGCAGACCAGTCAACATCAAGATATAATCGATCTTGTCTTTGGTTAAATCTAATTTGTTTTTGAGTTGTTAATAAAAAGTCAATATCTTCCAAATATCTTTTAACCATTGAATATGTCAATAATTCAACTGAACCCCAATAGTAAATATCATTTAAAAATAACTGATACTTAATACTAAACATTCCACTTGAAAGTGAATTTGAACCTTCAAAACTAAGCACTTTGTTAACACCAATAACATGTGGTGGTATTTGAATATAGTTACTAGTTTCAAAATAATTGAATGTTTTTGCAACTCCAACAATATTAGTTGTTGCTGAAGTCACCGCTATTCCAGGACCACCAAATTTAGCTCTTCCTCTATCAATATCCTCTTGAGTTACTTGATACTTTAAATAAGTCTGAGTTACTCCATCAAAGTGCCTTTCGTAAAAAAACTGTAGGGCATCATCAACCAAATCTTCAATCTGCTCATCAGCAACGTTTATTTCAAGGACGGGATATCCAAGTTTTCTTTTGCAGTAATCTATGAGTTCTTGTCTGGATGTTGGTTGAGCCATGTTTAAATACCTGGTTAATTATTTTAATAACGATTTCAATAAGTCTTTAATTTCATTAATATCGCTTTTCAAAGAGGATAGATCAGACTCAATTTGATCCATCCTCATTTTTTCTAAAGACTTTGATTTTTTTAAAGATTTGTAATTATCAAATGCCTTTTTATCGGTATTGATAATTGCATTACTACGAACATCTCTTACAAGATTATTGTAATTTTCAACTTTTAAGTGATAATTATCATTCATATTATGCAAGTGCAATCACTCTTAGATCTTTAATTCTTGGAGGATATGCTTGGTTTGTTGAAGAACCAACTATTTTGATACTGAAGTATCTAAATTCTGGTAAAGAATCAATACTAAATTCATAATCTCTGAAAACTAAGTTCGCAGATTCTGCAGATAGAATGTCTGTTTTTGGTACATTTTTATCTGATTTACCATTATTTTGATTTGGGTTAATAATATTACCATTAACATCAAGATTTTCATATCCTGGGAAAGGATAATAAATTGGTTCTGCTGCTGGATCATTACTAATTGAGTAGAATACTCTTACATCATTATATGTGTTTACATATGCAGCAAATATTACTTTTATAGAAGTGGCTGCGTTTTCCAGTTCAATTGGTTGGTTTGCGTATATAAAAGCAGATGGATCTTGATTTATAGTGGAAACTCTAGGATCGTCAATATAATTTGATATTGGATTATCAATCCTATTAGATACTAAAACCATACCAACTCGGTCTAGATCAATTACAGGAGAAATTTTTGTATTAGAAGTTGATAGGGTAAACGTTAATTCCATGGATTTATTTCCAGGGAAATTTGTTGTTTGTTGCAACTCATTTACTCTAGATGCAATTATTCTAGGTTCTGGTAGATAAGTATCTTCGCTTAAGTTGATTGGAGTTGCCTCGGTTTCAACAAACGAAATCTCATTACCATCAATACTTGTTCCAGTAATTCCTTTTAGGGTTGCTTTGACGGAAGTTCCAGGTAAAACCATTGTTTGAACAATTGGATTTACGGTTTCATATTGAATATTTTGTGTTGCTAGAATAGTTTCCCCTCCACTTGATTTTGACGAATTGATATACAGTTTAGGAAATCCAGAACCAGTAGATCTATCCACTCCGTTTTCACTTGTATCAATACGAATATAGTAACTATCAAGATCAATAGGTCTTCCGACAAGAGCATCTTGTAAATAATGAAGTCTATTAATTCTTCTCAAAGAAATGCCATTGTTTTCATATTTTTGTATACTTGTTTTGCTTGGATAACTGAACGCACCAGTTCCTTCAATAGATCTTGTAATACCTATTAATTGTCCATTTGCAATACCAGTGTAAGAGATAATTTCATTGTCTAAAAGAGCATATCCTGGATTTGTCGCTCCAACCGATACATTTTCAAACACTTCAAATCCAGATGTGTTTGCAATACTAATAGGTCCAGAATCAGAACCATTGTAATCTGCGGTCAATATTGTGGGTTTTGTATCCCCTCTGGCACCAGAAATTCTTACAACGTTTGTATCAGAATGCATTGCATGGTTCTTATGATTTACTTTAACGTGCAAACCATCTTCAGATAAAGATGCCAACTCAAAGTCATTAATAATAGAACTTGTTCCAGTTGCATTTAATATTGTAGTAATTCCTGTTGACGCACTTACATATTGTAATGGTTTAGCAGCATTAATTTCAAATTCACCTTGAACATTATCAAGTATTAATTGATTAACTCCAACGATACTTGATAATGACAATTGAAGATTTCTTCCCAAAATATCATTACCAATTGCAGGAACAGTTAAAACATCTCCTACTTGATAACCAAATCCACCATCTCGTATAGTTGCTGCAAGAGCAACACCATTAACACCACTTGCTTGTCCAATAGTAATATCTGCTGTAGCATTCTTACCAGTTCCACTGAATGAAGTTAATGGTACATCATTAAATGTGAATGAAGTTCCATTTGATGGTGTATATCCAATACCTGCATTAATAATAACTAACGATCCAGTTGCAGATCCACCAGCACCAACATAATCACCACGAGCGTTTGTGTTCTGCTGAACAATTGTGTTTCCAAGAACTAAAGATGAAGTATTAACAATATCATTTGTACTAATGATCAATTTTTTGGCATCAAATTCTAAAGCATCTTTTACTAAAGTTGCAATTTGTCTATTGCCTTTATTTAATTCTGGATTATAGAATGATATCGTTCCAGAATCTGCAGTAAATCCTGCAGAATAAAGATTAAATTTTAGATCTTCGTACTGGCTTGGTGTCCAAGTTGATCCATTCTGAGACTTAAATAAAGATCCCAAATAAGGTTGTGCCGATACAATAACTTGTCTAGACTCTGGTTGTAATAATGTAGAAATATCAGTTTCACCCATTCTTGAAATCCAAACAGTGTATTCATTTGAATTTGATAATAACACTACAGCATGTTCAGTATTTGAGTGTAAGTAAACTGGTGCTGGGAAAGTAACTCTTGTAGGTTGAGTCGCATCAAAAGTTTCAAAAACATCAGAAGATTCTACAATTGCTTCGCCAAATGGATATATTTGATCTGAAGGAACACCATTAATCATTGGACGCAACTGAACAGTTACGGGCAATAGAGGGTCTTTAGTTCTAAAATAAAGATCTATACTAGTAATAAATGCTCCACCATCATCGTTGATCGAGAATGATTGTGCAAGAGGATCTTTACCACCTCTTCTTGGTGGTGGATCGGGTGGACGTGGTGGTGGATCGGGTGGACGTGGTGGTGGATCGGGTGGACGTGGTGGTGGTGGTGTTACTATTTGTGGTCCTGGTTGTGGAAAACTAGGAGAAGGTCTTGGGGGATCTGGTGGCGGTGGTGGTGGAGGAGGTGGTGGTGGTAATGGTGTGATTGACTGTGTTGTTGAATTGCTTATCGTTGTAGTAGACTGAACATCTGTGGCGGGTCTACTTTCGCTCGCAGCAACAACGTCATATCTTGGTTTTCTAGTGGATCTTATTGTCTCTTGCATGTTATTGATAGATCCAGAAGCAAAATATGCCTCTTGTCCAGATGTAGAGGTTAATCCACCTAAAGTACTATTTGATGCTTGAGAAGTTAGTCTAAAGATTTTTGTCCCAACCTCAAATGATGGGTTTGATGGTAAATTTGGATCTGGTATAAAGAGTGAACCAAGTACAGTTCCGACATTATCACTGAATAATCTAACAGAAATAACTTCTGCTTCGGCAGAAGCACTTCTCAGTCTCATACCCGTTCTTATAAAACCACTATACAATGACTGATTATTTTCTGCTAAAGTTCTAGTATCGACATTTAATAATATACTAGAACTTGAATAATTAGCAGGTATTGTGTAAGTTTCATCATAAGGACTTGTTAAAAATACATCAGTTGGATTTGATATTGGTCCGTATTTATGGTTTGATGAGGCTACTCTAAATGATATAGATGGAGTTGATCCAGTGGTTACTGTTGTAGATCCCGTAGTCATTGTTCCAGTAACTAGTTCACCAACAGCAAATGAACCACTAATCATTCTAATTTCGATCAATTTTGGAACAATAAAGTTATTTACATCTTCACCATCAAAAAATCCATAAAGTCTTGTATAAGGTCTAAACTTTCTTCCAGTAAATTCAATATTTCTGGATCTCATGAAAGGAACGACTGAAGTACTAACGACTCTATCACCTTCGTTAGTAGTTTGAATTTGTTCGGAAACTCTTAACTGAGTTCCACTTCTATTATCAGTTCCTGTCCTTGTTGTAGTTGTTACTGTTGTTGTTTGTAGTTGATTTGTTGTTACTAATGCACTACCATTATTTGAAGTACTGGTTGACGTTACAACTGTGTTACTAGATGAAGTTGAACTAGATCCAGTCCAAGTAGTTTCCCACGCACCCCATCTAACAGGACCTAATCCAGTTTGTTGATCATATCCAGCATATTCCAGTTGTAATCTTGTTTGCGTGTAATCATCAACATCAATTCTAAGTGGTTGTAATCTAACTTGATCAACCCAAATATCTGAAGATGGGAACAGTTGAATATTACCAGTATATGTTACAACTAAGTACGGTGTAACGTTTTCAACTCTTGTAGCAAATGGTTGAGAGAACTGCAAGAATTCTGCATAATCCAAGGTAACAAGTTGACCAGTTCTTCTTATATTTGAGCCGATAATATCAGTAACAAATGCTGGATCTGCTGTTGGACTTGCAGTGGTTCCAATTCCAAGAAGAGACTTGGATCCAACTAAAAGATCTATTGAAGTTGTAAAGTGAGATGGTCTTAATTCCAGATTTTTTGGATCAATACTATTAGTAATTTTACCAATTTTAAGTTGAGATTTTGTATTGCTAAAATTGTCAACATAAATTCCAGATTTAAATCTAGTTAATCCACTTTCATCAGGAATGAATAAAGATTCTGTTTTAGATTCTAAGATTGATAGTGCAGTATAATACTCTAAGTTTTTAATTCTGTCTTCAAGTAAAGAGATATCTTGCATTCTATATCTCTTATGTGCATTTAAACTTATCTGTAAGTTTTCTGTGCTGCACACATATGGAGGCAAATTTATAGTAGCAACTTCAAGAGAATCTTCTAAAGAAATAGGAGGTAATGGTGTCTCTGAAGGTACTCCTTTTATCAGTTGGAATCCACCATCTATCTTTAAAAATAGTTTATCAATTCTAGGTAAGTAATGTGAATATGTCAATATAATTGATTCATCAGAAGCTAAAATGTTTTTAGCTGAGTTTGTTGCGTCTTCAAAAGATCTAGATATAAATTCAAATGGGGAGGAACTCGTCGAATCTGAATTAAATTTACGTACTCTTGGTCTGATATCAATTATGTCAGTAATTCTCTCATTATTCTTAATTAATGGTAAATCACAATAATTAAATTGATTATAAGAAGATACCGTTGTAATATCACCTTCCGTAGAATCACTATAAGTTGCTGATTCGTATATAATTCTTAATTTTCTTCTTGGATCTTTAGAATTTGGTTTTCTTACTAATCTGGAATAATCGCAAATAGTTTCTCTTTGACCAGAATCTAAACTAAATCTTCCAATAATATTCTCATCTCCTGGGTCAAAGTCATTTATAGTTCCAGTAATTCCACTAGTTTCGGATCTAACAGTTTCGCCAAGTTCAAATCTAAGATCATTTAAATATACTAATCCTATTGTAGATGTACCAACTTTTTCAATGTATAGTGCAACTGCACCACTAACGGAACCAATAATTTCTTCACCAACAATAAAATCATCAACCTTTCCAGTTGGACCATCAAGATTAAATAAACTTATAGAAGGTAAAGTTGGATTATTATTGTCATTTGCTTCATAAACACTATAGACTTTGGTTACATCTGGTTCAAGTAAACATATTTCTTCATCTTGAACTCGTAATCCATAACCATAGTTACCATATGTTAAACCATCATCGAGAGTTGTAGACCCAATACCAGAAGCAGACAGTTTTGATTTATTTACAATAATAGAACCAGTTCTATTCAGAGATTTTACTTTATTGGATACATTTATTTTGGTAAGAGTTGCAATTAATCTTGCTGGGCCAGAAACATTTAATCCAAATATTCTTAATTCTTTTCCACCATTACTAAATCTAAATTTATCCTCACTTAACTCTTCAAACCCACCAGAAGAATTTATTAAAATATACCTTTCTTCATCAAATGGTAAAAATGTTTCATTATTTGCAGACTGTATAGTATTTGTAGCATTTGCAGTAATAATAACATTAAATTCTTTTTTAATTGTTAATGTTGATTTAGTTAAATCTACATTAGAAATAAACTTCTTGGGAAGGGGTGTATATAGTGTATTATCAATTGAAGAACGTAATTTTGCACCAATTAACTCAAAATCTGTAGTCGTAATATTGCTAACAGGTAAACCACCATCATTAATATTTGCAACAGTTGTTAATCCAACAATAATAATACTATTTGCACTGGGTATTGAAGAAACTTTAGCGTATGTTTTTACACTTGAATTTGTAAGTAATGGATTACTAAATGCAACCAAATCACCTACCTTTGTGGATAGTCTAAAATCCAAATTAGAACTAGTTACTGTTGATACACCTGGAGCAGATCCAGATTTTCCTGTAATATTAACAATACCAACAGATGTTAAAGTAGATAATTTTGTATCTCCATTAAAAGTCTGTCCCGATCCAACCGAACTATACAGTGATTTTACATCTGATATTTTATATTCGATTGGGTTAGTAATAATTCTGTTACTATCAACTCCATTTAATATTAATTTTTCCCCTTGTATAAAAGATCCTTTTGTTCCATATACGGTAGCAATTCCAGTAGTTGTATTAAATCTTAGGTGTCCACTTGCACCACTAGATTTACCTTGTACAAATGTTGGTACATTTAAAGATATTGCTTGGTTTAAATTCAAATCAGTATATGACTGGATATCATATAATGAAATATCCCATTCATTTAAATCACCAACAACAGTTGAGTATGATCCAGATTCTAGTGCATAATCATAAACCCTAGCGACTCCAATTTCCTTTCCAGAAGGAATTGCAGAACTGATTCCGATTCTGGAATCTCTTAAACTAACAATTGAAGATGTACTAAATCCAATTCTGGGAGCACCAATAACTCTATTTAACGATAAAGTTGGTCCAGTAAAATAATTAACCGCTTGATCTTCTAAAGTTTTGGTTGTTCTTGGTTTTTCAAAATCCAAATAATGAATAGTTCTTGAATCTACTTCAAATCCCCGAATAAAAGCTTTTCCTGGGGATATTTTATATGTTGCTAAATCGTCTGTTGGAATATTGTTATTGTATGTTAATTGTCCCTTTAAAAATATACCGTTATTTCCTTTACGATTATTTAAAGACTCTCTAGCAGTAATTGCAAATGGTTTAACATAAAAATTGCCAGATTCATTATAAGTTCTTCTTGCTAATTCTTCTGCCAATTCATTATATTGACTTTTATCTTCAATATGTTGAATGTTACCTTGTCTTAATATTAAAAGCTCAACAAAATTTTCATTTTTTTGAGACTCTAGTGGTTTCTTTGTTAAAATGGCGGTTATTTTTAATCTATCTGCTCCAGGTGCAGCATAGTTATTAAATCCTTTTGCATTATCAGTTAAAGATGGATCAAATCCAGAGGTTACAATTTCCTCAAAAATTTCTAATCCAACTCTATATGATGGAAATTGCCCATGGGCATCAAGGATCAGTGTTTGTGGTTGAACTTTTACAAATGTTCCTCTAAGGTAATAAATACCTTCGGATAAAAACACTGCAGAACCTATAGATGTTGAATTGACCGCAGCAGTAATTCCAAATCCTTGACCAGACTGAAAATTAACAACAGACGTTGAAAGATTTGATTCTAAAGTTAAAACTTCATTATCGTCAAAAACTTCCTTTCCGTTTGTACCTGTAGAAACATAACTAACAAATAGTGTATAATACCCTCTGTTGGAGTATTCTGGTCCAACGCTAGAGACAATTTTTGCTTTTACGTTTGATGATTGACCCCTAACATATACATTTACCAAATTTCTAGCATAACTTGAAATGGGTATTCCAAGATACTCTTTTTCAATCTCTACAGAAAAAAGAGTATTGTTATAATTAATTTGCCCAGGAATTACAACCGAACCTTCTTTAAATAAGTGAGTACCTACTTGTTCAATTTGATTTTGAAGAATTGATTGTAACGATGTTAATTCTCTAGACTGGATTGGTAATCCTGGTTTGAACAATACCTTATGATATCCCTTATTTGGATCAAAGTCGTCAAAATATGGAGATACATTTAAATTCGTTTCTTGTGGCATAGCTCTTTACTAGAATTGCAAAATAACTTTGATATCTTCTCTTTGGTTCACAGACCTTGTAATAGAGGGTCTATTATCAACATATAAAACCGTTCCAGAATATTTTTCTACTTCTGGTGAAGCTACTCCTTTAATAAAAGTTTGCCCCAGATAGTATGTTTTATTATTTATGACTGTACTAATACCTGGGCTGTTATCTGTACCAAACCCATCATCAATATACAAGTCTTTAGATCCTCCAACTATTCTTAAAGATCCCCCAGTTGTAACTGTAGATGTAAACTTATTTAGTCTAAAACCATAAGTGGGGTTTGATCTTTGTGTTCCATCTGTATTAAACCCAACAAGAGATCTATCTTGCCAATATTTTAAAACCCCCGTTTGTGCATCATAAGCAACAACTCTTCCAATAGCAGTAGCTCCAGTTCCCACTGTTTGGGTAATATAAGCATTTTGGGCAAAGGTTGTTGATCTGTAATCATCTACGTTTGGTGCTAAACCTTTTAGTTTAATTGCAAATAATGAACTAACGCGATCTTCACTGATAATTGTGCTTGATTCATACGCTTGAGGATTTTCAATAATTCCAATTCTTGCAACTGAAGTTCCAGTTACAAAGTCTGGGTTTTGCTCATCATTTTCAATTCTAGAATATATAAGAACGTTTGTAGATCCAAGTTCTTTATAAACATCAGCACCATGTCCACCAGGAGGTGGAATTATTACATCAAATATTGGAGAAAGAGAACCAGTAGGAACATTACCACCAATTAAGTCAACGCTAGCATACGTATATCCAGATCCACCATTTGAAACAGTGATAGATTCGACTTTTGCGTCATTATTAATTACAATTGTGCATTCTGCACCAAGTCCATCTCCTTTTATTGGTACTCTCGTATAAGTGGTGTTTGGAGGACCTACTAAATATCCCCTATTTCTTATGATAATTGTTTTTAATTGTCCACTTGTTTCGGCGTTGTTTTTAATTGGTAGATAATCGGCGTTTGTTTCCCAATCTACTGGAAGTGGAATAAAGTTGAGTGAATCAAATTTGATAACGTCACTTGGACTAATAGTGTAAAGATACTTCCAAATATAACCATCACCACTAGTTCCAGCTGCTCTTGGTTCTAAATCAGTAAATTTTGGTTCATCAAGAGATGGTTTACCATTTGGGTTTTCTGGATCAATACCATTATTTAAACAAATGTAAACTCTAAATTCACTGTTTACGACAAAATAGTTTGAGGAATATAAACTTGTTTTATTTGAGGGTTTTGATAAATTATTTCTGTTAATATCGTGGCGATACATGTCGTAAATTGTTGCTGACGCCCATTGTATTTTTCTAACAACTGGACGTATATCATCAGCACCAATTTTTTTCAAAGCAACCATTGTATCCCAATAAAAATTGGTATCATCAAAACAGTCTCTTGGAGATGGTGGACTAGTATTCCAGTTATCCTGAACTTCATCTGCATTTGGCAGTCCGATAAAAGTGTAATAGGAATTACTAGGATCCCTAATTTTATCAATGAAAGCTCTTGCGTTCTTGACCCTCAATAAATCAGTTATAATTGCTGCCATTTTTTGAATTTAGACTTTTATATCTTTTATTTATCAGCTAATGTAACCCAAATATTTTAGTGGATTTTTCCTTCTTACAATTGGATTTGATGATATACCAGATTGTCTTGTTCCTTGCTGAGCAGTGAAACTTCTTGGTCCAATTCTCACGGGCATATTAATTTTACCCCAAGTATATGTTCCGTAGAATGCTGTTGTAGCAAGTCCCACAATGCCACTTAAGGGGTTGTTAAGAACTTTTACCACTATAGTTGTCACCGTAGTTGCAATTCCAACAGTCGATGCTAATCCACTAATTCCAGGTGGCACAACAGTATTTTTTGTATACCAGTGTGTACATTCAAAAGTCATGTCTACAAATTGTGTAGATACTCCTAAAACAGATCCGCCACTTGTTAGTGATGTTTGTGGTGCTGATCCAAAAACAGATCCAACAACATTAAATAGATATCCTGTTGTAATTCCAGTTTTAGATATATTTAAACTTTGTCTTATTCTTGAATTTAAAGGTATGAATAAATCGAGTTCAAGTCCCAAACAAGTAGTAACACCAGAACAAGATGTGGTTCCAACACCAACTATAATGCCATAATCTCCCTCATAATCTACTCTAATAACATCTTCAATTTTTCTTTCTGGTGGAGCAATTAAAACTTGTGGGGGTAAAATGGAAGCAACAGTGAACTTCATGGGAGATTTTAATGCCCACTTTCTGGATGTTGTTGCTAATCCAACATTATCAAATGTATCAACATAAACAATATCACCAACAGCATAATTGGCACCAGAATCAATAACATTCACTGATGCTATGTTAAAGTTTAGTGTGCTAATTTGTATATCTGCTGTTGCTCCTCTACCAATTCCAGTTTCAGTTTTTAACCTAGCCCTGTAGAAAGTATTGTTTACGGGACTAAGTGGTGGAAATCCACTTCCTTGTTGTGTTATTGTAATTGAATCCATTGGTCCATAATAATAATTTGTTCCACCAGTTCCAACAGTTATTGAGGTGACTGTTCCACCTGCTCCAATCGTAGCAGTTGCTGTTGCTTTAGTACCAAATCCATATGGTTTTTGTATTGTTACCTGTGGTGCGATAGTATATCCATATCCAGGATTAGTTATTGATATACTAGTAACGGATCCACCAGCACCAATAGTTGCCCTTGCAGATGCGGAATCTAAAATATCTTGACTCATAATTTGAACAATTGATCTTTCATCAAGTGGTATTCCCTCGTAAGAATCATCAAATAATGGTCTTATACTATAAACAAAAACATATGTTGATCCAACACCCACAGAACTAATGATATTTGTATTTGGACTAATCGCTGGTTCATAATAAACTCGATCCTTACCAACAAATTCATTATCTATAATTTTATCTACAGTTTGTTTATACCAACTAATTGGTCGGGAGAATAATTCGTTAAGGGTAACACCTTGACCACCATAGTTATTTGTGATAATTTTATCTGCAGATACAACATCCATCACAAGTCTTCTTTCTTCAGTAAAAGTATCATCGACATCACTATACAACTGAACATCATCACCAACTTTAACACTTGGTAGTACATCGACAGTTTTAACGTCAATATTTTGTGTTCCAGTGTACATTAAAAGTTTAGCAGTATCTCCAGTGGTACTAAATCCAGAAACTAATCCTTTTGGTGCTTCTGTAAATCTTAATGTACTTCCACCATTAAATTGATAACCTTCTCCTGGAGTTTGTAGGGTATCATTGACAAATACAAGTAGATTGGATTGTAAATTAATACCCGAGTTTGCTCTAGCAAAGAAAGATATACTCTCACCATTTACTGTTAGTGGGAATAATCTTCTTCTACCATTAAAATACTCAGAAATATCATCAAGAACAATAAATTCACCTACATTCCACCCAGAGAATTTGCTTTGATAAGTTCTATCAATTGTCAATTCAAAGTGTTTGAAGGTTGTGATTCCAGTGGTTGGAATTCCAGTAGTCCCTCCAATAGCAACAGTTAAGGTTTCACCAGATCCATAACCATAACCAAAATTATTCATTTCAAAATTCAAAATAGTGCTATCTTGACTTGGAACTAAGTCCACAGTAGCTCCTGTTCCAAATCCGACAACACCTTGTTTGTAAATTAGTGGAATATTATAATAGTTTAATGGATTATCAAATACAACATCAAGTGGTTTTGTAACTTTACCACATCTCTTATAAAAATGAGTGTACGGTGAGGGTCCAGAATTAATGATAAATGTATAATCATCAACAATTTTAACCACACCCGTTCCATTTGCTGCTGGATCTTGACCAGTTGGGGAATTGTTAATTTGTCTTGGAGCAATAATAATTTCTTCAACAGTCCCACCAGAAACATATGACAGAGGAGTTGACCCAACCCCAACATTAAGTTCAAATTGACTTATACCATTAATTCTAGTTACCTGAGTCCCACAATAATCATTGGTATTTGTATTTGGATGTGTAACTATTCCAAGTCCACCCGTAAATCCTAAACCAGTTAATATAACATCAGTACCAACTTTTAATTTATGTCCAAATGTTAAAGTGCCTCCACTTACATATGTGTGTGGAATTGTTGATATACCAGAATTAAAAGTAAGGGTATTGGCATTTACAACAGAAATAATTTTAAATGTATTTCCTAATGGAGACACTATAGAATTACCAGGGAATATGTCAGTATTGATTCCAACTTGAATTACACCACCATTTACATAAGTATGTGCAATAGTTGATGGTCCAACATTCACTGTAAATGATGTTGTTGTTCCAACAGTATTAACTGTAAAGAAGTATCCTTGGGATCCATCTGGGAATTTAGTTGTTGTTAAACCTGCGGTAACTTGCCCAGCATTATTTTCAACGTAAGTATGGGGAATTGTTGAAACTCCAACATTAGTTTCAAATATTGTTGACGATAAAATATTAGAAACTTTGAATGTATATCCCTGAGTACCATCTGGGAAGATTGTAGTGGTAATTCCAGATCCACCTGGACATGAGAATTCTAAGTTATTCAATCTAATATCACTACCAATACCAATAACACCACTAAATGAAGAAGATGTGGTGACAGTTGCTAATCCTGTTGTATTATCATACTTAAACTGAGTAATAGTGAAGGTTTGACCATATCCAGTAGCACCACCAATTGGGCATTCAAATATCAAATCTCTCATTTTGAAGTTGTCGCCTGCAAGTAATCCGTGATTACCAACAGTTAACACAGTAGACAATCCAGTTACTTGATCATAAGTAAAATTGTAAACTGCAAAAGTTTGACCATATCCAATACATGTTAGTGCTAAACCAGCAAGACTAAAACTTCTGCCAATTGCAGTTTGAGTTACTAGTTTGTGTGGTTGTGATGTAACAACTGTTGATAATCCAGTTGTATTATCATAGGTAAAGTTTATTACATTTAAAGTTGTCAACCCGACAGTTGTGACTGTCATTATTCCACTTACATTGTCATATAATGCAGTACTTACACCTAATGGTGGATAGTAGTCACAAGTAAATGCTGCTCCAACTATTGCAACTTCTTCCCCTAACTGTAATCCATGAGGAGTTGATGTTGTTACTGTAGTAACTCCTGTAATGGAACTATAACCAATATTAGTAACTCCTCTCGGAGCGTAGAATACTTTAGGATTAGTTATTGCAACACCAACAACATGCCCATTAACAACAGTTGCTATACCAATATAAGTTATATCAGCAGAACCATAACTTGCCGTTTGAATTCCCACTTTTACAGTCTGCAATCCAGATCTATATCCAGATCCAGAGTTACCTATGGAAATTTGAGTTATTGTTCCTGCTGCAGAAATGACTGCTGTTCCACCAGCAGCAACTAATGGTTGATATCCAAATCCTTCAGTAGATCCAACGCTAACAATAATACCACCTCTAGGAGTACTGTTGGCGTTAATATCGTTTGTCAATGAAGGATTGGCAACTGGACCACTAAATCCTACCTGCAATTGTCCACCAGCGGCAATAAGTTTATAATCTCCAGGAATATTTGTAAGAACATTACCAAGTCTTTGTGGACCTTGGAATATATCATTTATTAGAATAATACTATTATTTGAAGTTATGTTGTCAATATCATTACCCTGATACTTTAATGTAAATGTAGTTGTAATTCCATTGAATTGGTTTGAAATATCATCAAAAACATAATTATTATCATAGGCTTTTATAAAACTAGTTGTAATAGACTGATTTAGTGCCGATCTTAAAAATACTCGTCCACTAAACCTAGAACTAGTTGTTAATCCAGTATAATCAACTTCATTAGCAGATGTCGCTGTAGTTCCAAATCCTACAGGAATACTACCCCACATAGGCTCTGAAAAATGAAGTTGATTATTTAAAACATTATAATTACCGACAAATTTAGTAACTACAGTATTTGCTGCATGAGTACTTGCATTTGTCCCCATCCATGCTCGTTTAACATTCAATATATTTGCACTACCATTTACCGAAGAAACTAACATAATTTCATTGTCAATTTGAATCAAATCACCACTAAAAATAGAAGTAATTCCAACTACATCAATGTTAGTTGATCCAATACCAACACTACTTGTAGTTGCTATTGTGTAAGCAGTTCCAACAAGAGGAGATTGAATTGTTCCATTAATTGTAATAAGGAGTCTATTATTTGGTGAGATTGATCTAAATGTATGGATACTTCCAATTCCTACTCCAGTAATTCCAACTCCAATTGGATTAAATAATAAAGCATTTGTTGCAGAAGTTGCAACTCTCACTTTTTGGTTATCTTGCTTAATGATAATAAATTTAGCAGGTAATATATTTGTTACTCCAATTCCAGGACCAAAATCCGAAGGAGAAATTTTAATTGCATTTGCAAAATTATTATTTGGTGGAATATATTCAATTTCTTCTCCACTAACAAAAAAGTGATTTCCAAGATCAATCGTACCATCAGCAAGATCCAATTTAGTAGCATCTGAACCATTAAATGCAACTTCAAATATTGGGAATCCACCAGATTTTAAACTGAATCCCCTGTTAACCCCATTAAATTGATCGCTAAAATCATCAATCGTTAAAACTCGGTTTCCTATAAATTCTTGATATTGCGCTAAAAATGGTAAATTAAATAAAATCTCATTTGATACTAACGTATTGTTTACCTGAATACTTTTTTCTCTAGCAATATCAAAATCCTTTACTGAATTCAAGTCAACTATTTCGGTAAGATCTGAAATAGCTACTAAAGCATTTAAATCTTGTGCAGTAGATAATCCAACTATACTAGGATCATAAGAATCAATTGTTAACTCACTAAATTTCTTAAATCCAGATGTGTGTGTTAAATTACTTACTAGTGGATTCCATACTTTATATTCAATTGGAGATCTAATAGCATAAGAAAAATACTGATAGTAATCATTATCATGAATTCTTTGGAAGGATTGGTTTAGTTTTCCAGTCTCTTTTAACCAACCTTTCTTAGTAATACTATTTGATTCAATTAAATATTTTGCGGTAACACCATCTACAGAAGATATTAAACCTTTATTTTGAGAAGATGCGCCAATTACAAGATCATCAACTTTAAATATTTTTTTAGATCTTATCTTTAGAAATTCATTTCTTCTGTCATATGACTGAACAACTCCAATATTACCATCTTGAGCTACGATTAATTCGCCGTTTCTGAAACTATCTTTTTCTAAGTCAACATCAAAAATTGGGAAATAACTTTCTGGAGTTGCTGTTCCAAAGGATTCAAAACTATCAAAAATACCTGGTTCTTCACCTGGATTTAAAAATCCAGTTAGATTGAAAGTTAATGTCGGATTATCTCCACCAATGTCTGGATTTGCTGCAGTAATTCTAAAAAGTTTATATTCATAAGCAGCAGAATTATATCCTCTACCACCAAAATTAGCATCAACGTTAGTATTTTCTATAATTATTTTTTCACCAACAATAAATGGATAATCTTGAGAAGATGCAAATGTTACGGCAAAGGAAACAGTAACATTTGCAGTTCCTGGATCAAATACAATGTTATCAATTCTTATACCATTTGGATTATTAATTGGAAGTATTTTTGGTGTTACATTATATAAACCAGTAGTGTTTCTGATAATTCTTACTTCAGTATCTCCAATATCATATTCAAGAGCAACCTCAGTGTTTACTCTTCCAGTAAATCCATCAACAACAGCAAGTTGTGGTGCAACAAAGTAATTTATTCCTGGATTGACTATTTGTATCCTTTTAAATTTTGATAGTGGTTCAATTTTATACGTATATGGGAAGTTTGCAAGGGGTCTTAAAGTTTTGTCCGATGGATAGTCAAATCCAATATCTGTCAGAACTACACTGTTGACTTTTCCGATAGTTTTACTTCTAGGGAGGAATAATGCTCCAGTTCCAAGTCCACTAACAATTTGAGTTACATTAGGAAGTCTAACATAATTTCTACCACCAGAATCAATACTAATTTTTGCAACAGGACCTATTGCTGTTCTAGATGCTGTAGTATATTTTATTGTTGCTTGAGAATCATTGTAATTTTGTCTTTCTGGAGTAATTTCTAGAGAATATTTAAATGAGTTAGTAGTAATACCAGAAACTGGAGCAATTCTATTAAATTTACTATTAACTATTGATAATTTGTTTGGATTTTTTACATTAAAAGAATCACTAATAATTTCTAGTTTAGATGCACTAGCGCCAGGATATTTGATTGGTGTTAAATTATAGTATAATGATGAGGGTACAAAATCATCTATAATAAACTCTACTTTTGCTCCTGGTTCACCAATTATTCCAGTTTTTTTTATATTAAATGATTCTTTATTTTCTGGTGTTGTATAGAATTCTTTTTGAAAAAGAGAATCAAAATAAATATTGAAATCAAATGAAGGTAAGGATCCAGAAGCTAAAGTAGTATCAGAAAGATCAAAAATAATTGTTGAATTTTTTGTTGCAAATATTTCTGGATTAACTGGAGTTATTGATCCCGAAGCTTGAGTCCCAATATTTACAACTTCAATAGCAGTGTTTGATGAAATTTTATCGTAGTAAAAATGTGATAGAAGAACAGTGTTATCATCTGAAATGATAACATAATATATCTTAGAATTTATTAATCCACTAGAAGGAGTTGCAGAATTATAAATTACTTTTTGTCCAGTTATAAGACCATGATTTGGTATAGTTATTGTATTTTTTGATAAATTAATATCAAGATCCGCGAATTCTCTTGGATTTATCAACATGCGTCTATTAATATCATCATAAGAAATATAAAATGTTGTGGTGATTCCAGAAATAACATCAATATTTACTTCATCACCACTAGTAAGATTATGTGATACTTCTGTTACAACCGTAGCTGTTTTTTTATAAACATCTCCCCTAATTGTTAGGGGTAAATTTGTTTTAATACTATGAACCTCTCCTGTTCCATAATCTGCAATTCTGAATATTTCTAACACATCAGATCCGATACCAACAAATCCCCCAGTACTTCCAATTCCTATTCTTTGAGTAGAAACTCCAATAAAATCATTATTATATGCAGCAACATATAACTCTTGAGAATTTAAAATCGGTATAGTCGTTGCTCCATATGAAACACTAACACCAGTATATCCATGCCCAACATTATACTTTACTTTATCTCCAGTTTTAAATCCATGTTCTGGAAGATAAAAAGTATTAACAATTGTTTGTATTCCTTTTTTCTGAGTTACTCCAGGGTTGCTGAAAAATAACAATCCAGATTTTTTAGATGCTCTTGTTAGAGCAGTTCCTGAAGTTTGATAATAAGTACTAGTTAATCTACCCAATTCAACCTGAGCACCCCAAACATAGACCGTAGGTGCTGAATTTAAAGTAAGTCCTTGTGGACCAAAAGTACCAATTCTTATCCTGTGAGATCCTGCACCAGTTTGTGCGGTAAGACTATATCGTCTCCAATCTGAGGTTAAGGTTACTAATTGAGAATAATAAAGAGATCCATCATCTAAAATAAAATAAATTTCTTCTCCACCGTTATGACCACGTAAAAATACAGAGAATGTATTATAATCTGATGATAAAGAAACTGGTTCAAATTTTAATCCAAAAGCATCAGATGCTCCAGTTGTTGAAGCAAAAGAAACTTTTGCAGCATTAATAGAACCATCTGGAGATACAACACTAAAATACTCTACAAAACCAGTACCTATACCAGATGTGTAATAATCCCATGCTGAAGGTACAAGAGAAGGAGGAACAGGGTTTGAATGCAATATTAAATTTTCTGATGGAATAATCGCAGTTTCTCTAGGATCAAAATAATATTCACTATTTAAACGATATTCTGTTGTTGTGTTAAATCCACTATTAAAAGTAAATTTTCTACTTAATTCGGTTAATTCTATTCCAGAGGTGTGCCCTGAAGATACTGATCCATCAAACTGCCTGTATACTTTAATTCTAGAGTCTTGTGGGTATACATTTATGACCTTAATTTTTTCAAACTCTATTTTATAAACATCATTTACCGATAAAATTGGAAAATTTAAATTACCTGAAACATTTAAGTAAGTAACTATTCCAGTTTGACCTGCGTTACCAATGCTTGAAGATAGAGTAAGAGTATTTGTTGAAATACCAACCGTATAAGTTGAAGCAAAATCCGTTGATAAAATGTTTAAATTTTGAACAGATACAATATCACCATTTATCAAAGAGTGTGAAGTACTTGCAAGACCTACGTATCTTCCACTAGATCCAAATGGAGTGAATTCTACATCAACTAATTTGCTAAAACTGTAAGATATTGAACTTACATCTCTTCCTTGAATTTCCGAAATTCTGGCATATGCTCCAGATCCACCAGTTCCTTGACTATTAAAGAAAATATTATCTTGTATTGAATAGTTATCACCAGGAGAAATTATTTGAAGTTGTGTTAGTTCTCCTGGACTAATACTATTAACTTCAGTAAATCCTCTGGTAAATGTATCTGGTTGAATAAATCCCTGATATTTTGTTTTTTCCAGTAATAATCCTAAAGGACTTGTATATCTAATCCATCCAGTTTTATTCAAATCTACAAATGATAAATTTGAATATTGATCAAAGTTATATTCTATTGGTTTAGATTTAAAAGTATCACCAACAATATATGGAAATATTGGTTTTAAATAACCATTAAAGGGCCCAGATGCTTCTTTTAGCGTATTTACTGATGCAAAATATGCATAAGTTCCATTTGGAAATTCTGGAGTTTTGCAATATCTCCCATTATGAATATCTAAATCACCATTATTTGTAAATTCATAATCTTGAATGAAATAACCAGGTGGGAAAGACGCTGTAGATGGTCGGTATCCTTTTAATTTTAATTCATATCCACTACGAAGTCTTACAACAGCACCACCTTCTTTGTCTGCATATCCATATGGACCATAAATTGGGTTTCCATCATATGCCCATCCAATAATTGGTGAGTGATATTTTGTTACGTTGCTTTCATTTTCAATATCAGCACGATAAACTTTATTACCTAAAATATCCAATGATGTTGATAAAAGTTTTCTTCTTAATTCTCTAGCGGCGTATGCATGGACAAATTGTAGACCTCTTTCTGATGCAAGTGGATTGGTTACTATTCCATCATCGGGATTTACTTGATCTGATTGAAACAATCTTTCAACAATATTAATATTCCAAGATTTAATTTTAGCTTCAAATCTAGCATTGCTTCCTGTAGGTACTACTTTAATAATTGTATCTACTTGATTATAACCAAAACCACTTTCTATAATTTTTACATCAACAATAGAACCATTTTCAAGGACAGGAACTAAAATTGCACCCGATCCAGATCCAATAACTTCAAGTAATGGTGGAGAATTGTAATTTGATCCAGGGTTATTTACAATAGCTCCAATTATTTTTCCTTGAGAAGATACAATTACGCTAATTTGACCATTTTCACCATTTAGCAATGTTATATCTGGTTGGCGATTATAGTTTACAACATTTGGATCTCCATAGTTATCACCAATATTCTTCATGGAGACAGATGTTATTTCTCCAGTAAAAATAGGTCTAATTTTAGCATTAAAATCTTGACCAACAAAAGTAGTAACTCCAATGGGGGATTCAATTTTTATATTAATTGGTTGATATTTTATAAAGTGTTGCCCAGTTCCAACGTTTGAAAAATCAATAAATCTCTTATTTACATAATTGTAATCTGCAGGTAATGTGCTTCCAACTCCGACTGGTTCAACAACAGCGACTCTAAATCTATTTTTATCAACAACATTAACAAAATACTCAAAACTTGTTGTAATGCCTGTTGGCAAACTTCCTAAAGAACCAAATAATATTGTTTCTTTATCAGAATAACCATGATTTAATATTGTAATGGTATTATCAAATAAATTAATTGAACCACCATCAAAAAATAAAGTTTTATTTGTATACCCATTACCAGGATTGATTACTTCAATAGAAGATATAACCCGTTTTCTATCTGTAGATGTTAATTTTTGAAGACCTTCTCCATAAGATCCCAGAATAACAGTATTAATTCCCGAAATAGCATCATCTATTGTATTGTGCAATTTAATACGTACTGGGTCAAGAATCCTAACAAAATAGATAGCATCATCGACTAAGTTACCAATTTTAGTTTGATTTTGAGAATTATAAATTATCTTTTCAAAATTTCTAAATTTATGGTATGTTGTAAATCCAATAGAATTATTTGCTAAATTAACTTGATCATATAAACTACCAGCATTAAAAGATACTGAATGGATAATTTTAGACAAATTTGCCTTTGCTTCTGCTCCTGTGCCGTTTCCACCAGAGATTGTAATTTTTGGTTCATCAGTATAATCAAAACCTTTGTCCAAAATATTAATTCTGGACAAAGACCCAGTTACATTACAAATTCCTTCTGCACCAGAGCCAAAAATAGTATTTCCAACACCAACATTGTCAGATATAACCATTATTGGTGGATTGATTACATCGTAATTTGCATCACCAACTGAAGAAACAACGATTTCTTCAATAGGACCAGAATAAATTGTATCTGATGATTTATAGTTTAATATTTCAACGCCATTTAAAAATAATCCTACAGTCCCTGGCTTTGTAATTCTGTTTTCAACAATATCATCATCAACACTTGGGGAAAATTTTCTAATTAAATCCTGTGCTTGTAATCTTCTATCACTGTATTTTAGTAAAGAAAGTTTGTTATTAAATACTGTTCCAAAAACATATACAAATTGACCACTTCTAATATTTGATCTACTTGTAGCTAACCTTACTGTACTTGAATTAACTCTGTATATAAAATAAGGTCCTTCTGCGATATTTAATCCAATATTATTATTTCTTGAATAATAAACTGCTTCACCACTTATGAAAGAGTTTGAACCAATGTTTATATCAAATCCATCATATTGACCAGTAAATACAACTGATAAGTCTTCAACAATAATTGGAGTATTATAATAATTTGGTAAAGATGAAGAAACAACATATGTGTCTGCATCGTCAGTATAAACGTTTTGAATATCTGCTGATATAAAGTTGATTTCTGGTTGGTTATTACTAGTTGTTTTTGATATTCCCTTTCTTATAGAGTATTTTACATTAGTTGTATTGATTCTTGTGGTTAAATTGACATCAAACTCATACTTATTAGATACTGCTATAACAAATATATCATATTGATTTCCATCATTTCCTTTTATTGTACCAATGTCACCAAGAGTAAAAATGTTTGGATCAAAAGTTTTTATTCTATATTGAGCAGCTCCATTTAATTTTAATGCAACTTGAGTAATTTGCTCAATTTCATATTCTGGAGTAACATTATTGATCCAACTGCTTCTTATTTGTTCTTCGCTGTCCGCACCTAAGGAAACAATTTCAACTTGGTCATCGAGTTCATAATAGTATGAAGCATCTCGATCAAACTCTAAATCACCAAGAACTCCAGTAATTTTAACTGTAATCTGTTCGCCAGTATCTGTAATTGCATATGCATAATCTGGTGTAGTTACATCTGCATTTAATTCAATTGCAATAGGTGAAGACAGTCCAAAAAATTGAGTACAACTTTTACCGTTATATGTGAACTGATACTCGACATTATTATCAAACACCACAAGAGTTCCAGAGTCAGTAAAACTTAATGTTGAATCAACATCAAGATATGTTTGACCAAGACCAACAGGATTAGTAATTCTTGTTTTGGGATGTACACTAAAATTAAAGGTTTCTAATTCTGGATTATAATCTAAACTTAATCTGAAATATTCTTCACCATCTTTAAATAATTGTTCAACATTAGTGATCGAACCAGCTGCTTTTTGAATAGTTCCTGTTTCATCCTGATATAATGTTTTATTAATTAAATCTTGTGGATTTCCAACTAATCTTTTAATTACTAAGTCTCTTGTAATTCTGTAATCTGCATCTGATGGTTGAATTAGAAAATCTCTAGGATTAATAATTTTTACTGGAGATCCCCAAATAGATTTAAATAGAATATCAAATGATGTGTTAGCACCTTTTGCAGAATAAAAGTCTCTTAAATTTGATACTAAAACTTTTTCATTTAATTCTTTGTAAAATTCAATATCTTCAAATCCTGGAGCATATTGATATTTAAATTTTTTATAAATTTCTGCTAAAAATAAAGAGTGTAGATTATATACTATTGTGTCAGGAACATGTGGAGATTTAAGAGTTGTTTCAAACTGTAAAGATGTTGAACTTGAAGTGCTGTATGTAGTGATTCCACTAAAACCCCTTTTACAGTTTAAAAAAGCATCAAGAGTTTTTGACTCATAAAGAATAATCTCATCATCTATTTGTATTAACCCATTGTTTTGTGGGAATCCTTCTGTACTTTCTACTTGTATAGTCGAAGTTCCATAATCAACATCTGATATTAAATTAGTGTAATATGTTAATTCTGAAATATTATCTAACTGTGTATACTGATCAATATTGTTTAGAATATCTACTGGACCACCAGGGAACTCTAATGATTGATAGTATTTTTTTAAAAAATCAACAAACTCTGGAAACCCATCCCTAACAAATGTAGGTAGTTGATCTGAAACTAAATTTTTAATATTAATTCTGTTCTTCATATGTTTAGAGTCTGATGAATTCGCCGTTTAAGTAACTAGATGATACTATGTATTGTGATCCTGAGATATCAATTCCAGAGGATATTACATCATTAATCATATTAACATTTGATTTTGAATTATCTAATTGCAAGTAAAGGTCTTGTTTACCAATAACATCATTAGATTTTGGTATTGCCGAAAATTCAATAATGTCATCCCCGAATGCTTTTTTAGATGTGTTTAATATATTCAAAGCATTTAATCTTATCTCACCCTTTATATAATCAATTGTTCCAACGTTCTTTCTAACAACTACTGGTTGATTGCTTGCATCTAATTTAAAGAGAAACACGGATCCAAATCCTTCCGCATGGGGTAAATCTGAAAGATATACGGTTCCAGTAATTCCATCAACCGAGAATCCAGAGGTTTTAAAATTATAACCAGAAGAGTTTTTTATATGAAATTCATTACCAAAGCAAATTTCATATTCTGTAAATTGTTGTAATCTGGTTTTAAGATCTCGCCTTATCTGAATAGTAGTAATATTAGATGTGATCGCTATTGAAGAATCATCAATCAAAGTTAAAAATTTACTATACTTAAATCTAGATCCATATCTATTTAACTCATCTGATTTGGCAAATTGTTCTAAAGTTTTTTGAACTTGATTTTTTAAATAATCTGCCGTTCCTTGATTACTATTGTAATATACTTTTGAGTTATATTCGATATATAAGTATTTTAAATCAATAAACTCAGGAACAATTCCCGCAACGGCATAAGATCTTAAAGTAATTTTTAAATTGTCTTTAATTGCGTTTGGTAAATATGATCCATTTTTTGGTTTAACAGTTATAAAAACTTTTCCAAATTTTGGAGGATCTAACTCTTCTCCACCAAATACAGATACTGATTCAGTTTCTGGATATATTAAAGGTATCAAAGATTCATAATCTGATGCAGTAACTGCTCTATTTTGAGATGCGTATACTCTTGGTGCTAATTTTTTAATTGATGCAATTGATTCAATATCAGCACCATATCCAGCTGCTTCAATTGTTGTTAAGAATGGTTCATCTACGGTAATTGGACTACCATTATTATCAGCAAGTCTACCTGCAAATGTAAAATCCCTAATTCCATTTGCAATTGATCCATTGGTAGTTACATAACTAACCATAATATAGTTGTCATTTTTTAATTTGCTCCCAAAAGTTCCATCCCCAAAAATTAGTTCATATCTCTGGTCTTCAACTTCATTTAGGAAAAACACATCGTCTGTTGGTTTAACTGCTGTTAAATTGTCTACAAATTTATATGTTCTAGAAATGTTGCTATTTTTATTTTCTCTAACAACAACTCTTATTAAAGCAGTATCTATATTAGAATTATTTAAAATAAATCTTTGATTTTTATTTAAACTATTTACGGTAAAATAGTCTTCAATAAAAGATCCCTCATAAAGGTCAACATTAAAAAAGGTCGCTACTCCATTCGATACTGGAACAGTAATGTCATCTGGTATTGAGTAAATATAGTTTTCATTTGAAAAGGATGCATTTGATGTAGCAACAATTCCTTTTCTTAAAGTAACTGTAATTGGGTTTGTTGCATAACCAGTTAAATTAACAAAAAATGATACTTTTGCCTTAGATGCTTTAACCGATCTTGGAAGGTAACCTAAATTTCTAGCAAGAGATACTACATTCTCTCTTAGTGTCGCCCCATCTAAAAATACCTCATTAGTCAACATATTTGCATTATATGAGGTAATGTACGTGTTGTATGCTAGAGTGTCTAGCAGCACACTAAAATTAGATCCCTCAAAGTCATAATCAGTGTATCTACCATCCGCTCTTAAGAAGCTTTTGATAGATTCTCTTATATCATTAAAGTCTAGTGCTGATACGTTAACTATTGACATTTATCTAGTTGGTAATAATACAAATTCTAATTGTTGTGGTAGGGCATCAATTCCAACTATTAGATATGTAATCTTAACATCCATCGCCCCTTCATCATAATCTGGAGTAACAACCGCTTCAATTAACTCTACTCTTGGTTCAAACTGATTAATTACTTCTATTATTTGAGTTTCTATTTCTCTAGCAGTAAATATATCAATATTTTCAAATAATAATTTATTTACAGAAGTTCCTATAGAAGGTTCAAAAAACTTTTCTCCCCTAATTGTTAATACTAGGTTTTGAATTGATCGAGCGATAGCTTGTTCATTCTTTAAAATAGATAAATCTCTCGTTAAAGGATTTTTCTTTAACGAGAGACTAATATCCCTAAATCCAACACTAATACGCTCTAACGGCATTATTTTGAATATTATTATGATTTATTTATAGTGGTTTTCACCACTTGTGTCCCCAACTAGGTTCAGTTCCATAAGACCAATCATCATAATCTTCGTCATTACGAATTTTTTCATGAAGTTCATTTTGAACCTCAAAATCATGTTTTTTAGGAGTCTTATCATCGTTTGCGATCTCTCGCAACATCTTTTTTTCTTTAGTTTTTTCTTCTAATTTATAATCTGATGCCAAACTAGTTGTTCCCCACATGCTATACATGTAGTTTACATCACGATCTGCTGGTTTACCCATTTTGCTCTCCTGATTTGTTAAATCAGAACTTTTTACGGGGTTGCTATCCCGTTAATCAATATAAAAACCAGTTCTTAAGTAACTTTCATCCTTAATATAGTTATAAGATTCCATGTTTTTCATCTCATCACCCTTCCAAACAGGTATAGCAACATTATTTCCATACCTAAAGTTTGGATTTATCCTAAAATGAACTTCAATTAAGTGATTTCCAATAAATTCACAATTAATGTATTCATAATTACCAACTAAATCATTTAAAATTTCAGGAAAAGCGATATCTTGATCAATTTTTTCCCATTTTTGCCATTTATAAAGAGGATCGTATGGATCCTTTGTTCCTAAAACAACTAATTCTGACTTTTTATCTTTAAAATCAACACTTATATGATGCCCGTGAAAGATTTCACACCAAAATTCAGATGGATGATACTGTTCAGTGTGTTTATAAATGAATTCTTTACGAGCATATCGACTCATTCCGAGCATATTCATCATCGGACGGACAATATAAAAGTCGGGTTTAGGAACATAAGACCCAGTTGGTCCACATGTGTATCCTAAAACCCGACTTAAATTTAATTTATTATAGATCCACAAATCAGAAGTATGAATAGACTCCCATTCTTCATGTGTATCTGGAAAGTACATGATTACATTACGTACCTATACTATTTAACCTTGTCCTCTGTACCTCTTCCGTGCCCCATTACGAGACGTTGCGGCGTACTTAGTATGCTTACCAGTTCCTTGCCGAGATTTTTTGGGTTTTGATTCAATAATAACTTTACTAGTTGGAGATGGTTTCTTTGCCATAGTTAAGATTCAAATAGTGGTTCAAGTGAAATTAAATTGGGGTCGATATCTTCCCCCGAGAAAAAGCGTTCAGAGAATTCTTGAAGGATCTCAGTGCAGTCTTCAAGAGTCATATTCTGATATAACGCTTTACCATTATAACATAAGTTATAAAGTTTCTCAGAGGTACTCATATCAGATTACACGGATCTTTTCGTGTCCAACACGAATCCGAGGGTCGCACCAGGTCTCAATGCCACCTTCTTTTGCATCCAGACAGAACGATACGTCCTCTCCACACATATCCTGAACTGCACCAGATTCAAAGACTTGCATCTTAGGAGCAAACCAAGGATATTCAAGACGCTCAAAGACACAGTGACGAATCATAACCCAACCAAAACCTGTGTAATCCACGGTGAATGGTTTGCGTCTCTTTGCCATAGACTCAACGGTTTCATGATTCATAACTCCACCGTTCTTACGGAAGTCATCCTCATCCAACCAGTGAGCAACTGAGGTTGTTACCCCATCTTCAGTAGCATACCAACCACAGGCAATTTCTCTCTCTGGTTGCTCGTTGCCTTCTTTATCTGGTCCAGGCACTGCTAGATCGCACAATTGCCAGAATTTTTCTGTGTTAAACACAATGTCATTATCGATCCAAAGTTGGTAATCATATTGCAGTTTACCATCCCAAGGAATTTGCTTAGGTCCACGAAGAACGTTTGCACCGAGACACTTGCATCGTGCAAAGTTAACCATGGAAGAATAGTCTTGAGAGATCTGAATACTCATTCCATTTTGTACAAGATCAAAACAGAGTTGTACAAATGACTTCAGAAATTGATAGGAGCAACCACGTCCTGGGAGACAAAATACAATGCTCTTGCCTCGCATTCTCTCTCTAATTGCATCATAGTCCCAATCCTCCTTAGGTTGCGTAGGAGCAGTGGCTTTTACAGTGAATCCTTTTGCCATATCTTAAAAGTTTTATCAGGTCAATTCTAACGTTTAGTTTTTAGTTTGTCAATAGGAAGATTCTACCATGAGTTGTCGATTGACTTCGACTTCCTCATAATCGAATCCGTTTCCTTTGAGTTCTTTCCATTTCTCTATGAATTCATCTTCAGAGAGAACAGCATCAATACAGTGGTTATCTTTGTCGTAGATGTGATAAACTTTGTCCATAATCAATATCTTGACTCCCAAGTATTTATGGCATAACTAGTAATACCTTTATCATTATAGCATGAAGAATAAGGTTATCAATCATAAGTACTATCAGTGTTATGATGTATTTGATTCCAAGACAGTTGAGGAATTAAGCGATAGTTGTGACATTCATTTTGAATTGAACTCTCATCCAAATGCTAAAGCAACAAATCTATATCAAATAACTAAATGTATCATGGATTGCCATGGACTACATTTAACAGACAGTCTCATTTATCCGTATTGTCAACCATATTGGAATACATTCTGTAAAACAGTATGTGAAAAAATAAAGGAATATCTATTATTACTTCATCCAGAATTATTACTTCCTAAGTGGAATTATGAAAATGAACTCTCTACTGGGTATCAGGTATTTCCACATTCTTGTTGGGCGATTAAAATTTTGGCAGATAAAAGAAGAAGACCTATATGTAACTTAGAAAAAAGTAAAGATCTTCTTTGGCCAGAAGATACATTTATCACCGCAATTTATTATCTAAAAAATACAAGTATTGGTAACGGAACCGTTGTAGAATATAATAAATCTCAGTATTACAAAAGTGATGGCGCAGAAAATTCTTTGTTTATTTTTAGAAATTCTAAGTTTGGTGAGTACATTCCATATAAAGACGATGAAGAAAAAATCGTAATTCGTTTTGAATTTTGTGTTCTTGGTAAACCTCATAACGTCCCTTGGACATCTCCGAGAGTTGTTGGACCCTAGGGGCGAAATTTTTTTCCCAAAAATTTTTCAGATGAAAGTGAAATCACTCACTCGATTTGTCACCTCTGTAGGTTAGGGTAGTTATCGATTTTATATACGGGCGCAGGGGGCCGCATTAGTATAACTTATGGATCGATTTAACTGCCATAACGAGATCTGATCAATCGATGTGTCCGCACGAAAGTATAAAAAACCCCCTCACGAATGAGGGGGTTAAGTGTTACTTAAGGCAGGCAACCTTTGTCGTCAAGTATACCAATGCTCAATACATTGTTATACAAACCAACGTAGAATCTGCCGATTGATAACCCAAACTGCTCATCATCTTTCCCCGCTTGAGTATCAACGCCGAGGTAGAAGAATTCAGCGATTGAGAGAGAAGTTGCGAATTTCATTGTGGTGATGATAGTGTGAACGTAGAGGGGGGGATTGCTCCCCCCGATTGTTTCATTCCTCAGGACCGAAAGCACACTCTAGAGAGTACATTTCCAGTTCCTGATCATCATCATAGAATGTCATCCAATCATCCTCAGTGGGGATGTATTCTTCAATCTGAGAGTCACAAACGAAAGGATCAAAAGTCATTTCAGGTGTGGGGTTGTGCGGGTGTGTCCCGCTTGAATGTATCTTAGGGGGTGGGGGCACCCTAGAGCGCCCCCTGTAACATTAATTCACACTCCCGCCATGGCGGCGATGATGCGATCCCGCTTGCGGATCTGCTCAAAGTTCACAAACCACAGATCCCGCTTGCCATTATCGGAACGGGTGGCGCTCAGAACGCCATCCTTTTCAAGGTCAACCATAAGGGCGTGAATGGTGCCCTTGTGGCGGCGGGGATCCATTCCCATAGAGCGCACGAGGTCGCTGCAGGTCTGGGGTCCGTCGTTGATCAGGCGGGTGCGGATGGCGGTGCGGATGATGGATTTGATCATCTGTCTGATGGGGTTGTGCGGGGAACCTTGCCCCCGCTTGAGATCATTATAGGGGGTCAGTCCGCCCAGGTGACTTGCCAGGTGGCGGGTTTGTCACAATCTGAAATAATGTTAACTTGCTCAAAAAATTGCATCCACTCATTGTCACTTAGGACGGTGCAATTCTTTTCAACAAGATCTGCGATTCTTTCGGCGGGAAGTTTAAACCGAAGGCGGGAGGGATAGTGTGTCACTGTGTTGAAATCAGGTTTGCTGTAGTGTGCAGAATGTTGGCGGTGCTGTTTCTAACTGTAGGAGACATTAGAAACATCACCACAAAAATGATGGTGAAAGTTCTCATTTCTGTGGCATCTTAACAGTAACAATCTCAGCAGGAGATCCGCAGGAACGATAGAACTTTGCCATACGATCTGCCTCCTCAAATGTAGCAAACGTTTGCTCTCTCCACTCACAAGAATTGTAGGGAGTTTGGTAGCGAATAGTTACACCGAGTGCCATGATGTTAGAGTAAAGAATTGGAGGGGGATTGCTCCCCCTAAGTGTTTCAAATCAGGCGATGATTTCCATCCATTCCTGTTCGTTACAGTAGATCACAATGGGTTTCCCACCGAGTTCAATGCTCCAATCGAAAGCAACATCTACGGCGTGTTCTTCACTGGTGAAGAACTCCAGATGATCCATACCAGTGCCCTTAGGAGCAGCAGACCAGGAAGTGAACATTTCGGGTTTCCGATTGTGCGGGATCCGTTTGCCCCGCTTGAGAGTATCCTACAGCATGGGGTGGGGGCACCGTGGCACCCCCGTAACAATCCGTCACACTAGGTTTTTGTGTATCCTGCGATACGCTACCCAAGTGATCGCCTGAACTTGCGCCGCTGAATGATAAGATCCTGCAACCTCAGAGATTAACTTAGCGGCGTCACGGTAAGCATCTTGAATCATGCTGAAAGTTTTGTCTGACATAGCAGGAACTTCTTTCAGGTTAGTTACACTGCCATTCCAAACATTGTAGGCGTGACCATCAATGCAGGGAGTGTCAGAATTGCCATCCTTTGCAATGCAATGATAGAAGGCAATTGTCTTATTTCCACGAAGAACTTTCGTGATAAGATCATCAGAACTCAGCATCAGTTCGATGATAGAAATCGCCTTATCTTTGTTTGCACTGTAGGAGCAAACTTTTACAGAATCCCAAGGGAGATCATAACAATAGGCGCGAAGCATTGCCTCAGCATCCTCTACATTTCTTTCCCACTTATTGTTAGGAGAAAGTGCAGCGATAACACCTGCCACAGTGTTAGGATGGAAACCATACTTTTCGCCCAAAGTAACACAAACCATGTAGGCGTTGTGATACCATTGGGCACCCATCTGCCGATCCAGAGTGTTGCTCTGGAAATACATTGCGATGATCGAATCGGTGTGTGCCATGGGGTTGGTTTGGCGTTGATCGAATCCTACAGCATCGCGGCACCCTGGCAACGGGTTTTGGCATCAGGAAATCTTATGGGCGGCATCAGAAATCCTTATGAGCCAGGGGTTGACTTCTAGGGGGCAGCGCCCCTACGCTAGAGGGCGGGAGGGGTGGGAAGCATACAGGTATAAAAAAACCCCGCCATCGGCGGGGTTTTGTGTTAGATTAGAACTCGACTTGCCAATCTTTATCATTGTTAAGATTGACCCAGAAGAAGTATTTTCTGTTCATTGATGCCAGAAATACTTTATCTCCTTTGTGTTGTTCTACAATACATTCATCGTTGTTCTCCATCATATTAGCAAATCGGTTTTTTGCTTTGCTAGATTTAGGAATGACGAATGCGGTGTCCATGGTATTAGAATTCGATGGGATCCAAAGTCGGTTTCATTGTATCATCAGAAGCGGTGATGGTGTCAAGAATCTGAAGGATTTCTTCACCATTACTACCTTGACGAAGCATTGAAATAAGAATCGAAGTGTTTTCCATGTTAGGTGTAAACTAGTCGAGATTTGTTAGTGTGATAAACTCGTCGAGATTAAATGTGATAACCTCGACGAGATCTGTTGCTATCAGGCAGCAACCAGTTGCTCACTGCGAATAGCAGTGTTCACAAAGCGACCCACGCTACCTTGTGCGTTAATGGTGCTGGTCAGTTCGCTAACGAATTGATCCACATTGGGCACAGCGTAGGTATACTCACGACCACCAGTGAAGGTGACGGTCACCTTACCATCTTGCACGTCGCTGATGGACTCGATGGCAGAAGAAGTGAAGTTAAACATAATAAATTCAAAAAAAGTAAGGGTTTGAGTGAAGTGTTTTGAGCGGGATGCTTCACCCCCGCTTGTGAACCTAGAATAGCATCAGTGGGATGCCGTGTCAACCTGTTGGATCGGTTCGATAACTGTCACAACCTGGTTATCTTCGTTAAGATAATTGGTGGTGATTTCATTCGGTCCAGTGATAACCTGACCGATGACATAAGCAACCAAAAGTGATTCAATCATGATCAATAATGATGGCGGGACATTACACAGTTGGGATCATTGTACCAATCAGAATCCTCATAATCTTTGTATTCAGATTCTTGGTAATCTTCCTCTGCCATGTTGGGCATCGGAATGTCATCAATCCAGAGAAGTTCGGGCATGGTTCAGTGGTGAACGATCAAATCATACCACGGCGACCCAGTTCTGCCCACACATGGGACGGTGCTGCAGCTGGCACACCAGTGGCGGTGCTGTTCTTAATCCAGACCAGTTGGCGGGTCTTGAGATCAGAGGCGGAGACGAGGGTCATGGGGTGTTCCCGTGAACTGATGTCATCATGGCACCCCAGCGGGGGATTTGCAACCCCCTGACCGATTAAAGTTTCTTATCCTTCCAGAATCTCAGGATAAGTTTCACTGATCTCTGTAATCAGTTCTTCTTCGGTGTATTCATTGAAGCATTGAACCAGCATGTCATAAGCATACTGTTCAAGAGTTTTCATGTCCATACTATCAAGAACCATTTGAGAGTAGGCATCAATCAGTTCTGCTTTGTTCATGATTCATCTCCAAAGTTGTTCATGAGGAAGTCTTCAAGTTCATCGAGTTTGCTATCACTCAATGATACAATGTACTCATCAATGATCGTAGCAAGAAGATCAGGATCTTCTCTACATTTTGCATACAAGAACTCAAAGAGTTCTGTACCTGTAGAATAGCGAAGATCAGTCATTTGAGAACGTGGCGATAATCAATGGATTTGATGCACCAACCAGACGCGGTGCTGATCTCATCTATGAGATCTTCCTCATCATCAGCATCCCAGATCTGACCAACATAAACCTCATTGAGACGTTCTTCGGTCATGATCTGATCTGATTCTGACCAATCATCCTCACAATCAAGTGAGCAATCAAATTGAATTGAAGTGATTTGATACTTCATGATTCAGAAGTGAACAAATGAATGATAAACGCGGGTGCGCGTCTCGTCGAGATTTTATGGACAGTCTGTGAACTGTCCACTAGAGGAAGAATTCCTCCAGATAATAATCTACAGTGACTTCCAGCTTTGCTGCTTCCTCTTCAATTGCAGCAGTGAATGCCTCATCAATTGACATCACTTCTTTGAGATTAAGTTCGGGTTTCATAGTTTAATCGAAAGAACGCAGACCAATTCGATCTGCAGTGCAGATGATCAGTTCACCAAGAACTTCATCATCAATTTGTCCAAGTTTGTCAACAATGATTCCACCGATGTTGGTATGAAGGAATTCCATCCATTCATCACTTTCAAACAGTTCTTCAACAACTTCTTGAACAATTGCCTTTGCAATGTTATTCATTGATTTGTTAGAGAGTGCCATCAGGATTCACCAGCGTGTGACATTGCATCCATGATCTTATCATAGAGTGCAGCAACATCGCAACCGACTTGCTCACTGCACTCATCCCAATCATCATGGAATTCGATCAGATCTGCCAGAGCAGAGAGTTCAGAGATGGTGAAGTTCATTGGAGTGGTGTGAACTGAGATCAGTATAAGGGGTGGAAGGGGGGTGGTGTGCCCCCCAGTGGACAGTTACGCTGCTGTCACATAGTTGGGGATATCCACCCGCTCAACGGGACCCCACCCGATCTTATATGCTTTCCAGTTGCCATTCAAATCGTACAAATAGGCAAACTCTTCGCCGCCCATTTTACCAGAGACAAATTGATCAAAATCAGTATGATCAACCTCTAGACTTTCACCACGCTCTGTATGATACAACGGTTGTGCATCACGAGTGTGAGAATAAGACCAACTGCCAGCATCATCTTCGATGATTTTACCATTCTCATCCCGAAGAGCAGCACTTTCCCACGTATGAGTTGTGCGAAGAGATGACATTGAACCACCGTCAATAAGATCTTGAACATCTTCGCGGTTCTGATAATGCTCTACCAGAATCTTACCGTTGTGCTCTACATAACCATCCCAGTGGCAGTAAACACTCACCACAGAATGATCAGGGAGTTCATAACCGATGCGAGAACGAGTGCCCATTGGAGTTGTGTGTCGGACCCCATTAATATTGCACAGATCCCACCCCCTGGCAACCCCCAGTGGACAGTCCAATAAACTGGCACATCATCGGTTTTTTTCCGATCTTCTGTGCTATTTTATAAGGACAACCAGCGCCCTTAGGGGAACGGCAGAGGGGTATCTGCCTGATCAACACATCGACACCGAACCTGCAAACTTTTTTATAAAAAGTATACAAAAACATAAAAAGACCTTATGTGCCCCCACCTTGACACATAAGGCCCTTCTATGTTACATTGAGGAGTTACGCCTCACCAGATATCAGAATCCAGATCCTCAATATAAGCATCGCACCTCTCACCAGATTCAAGTTTAAACATCTTCTCCCAATTAATATTGTGAGGATCAAAATCACCCAGAACGTCGAGTTCCAGTGTGACGCGATAACGATGCTTACGGGCTTGATCGTAGATAGTTGTCATGAGAACTTTGTGCGAACTGTAGTAATCTTACCCCACACTCACCGTTGTGTCAATACCTTATAAGAATGTATTGATAACGATGACTTATATATGACATAACGAGATCTTATATGATACTATATGTGGAATCGCGCACATCTCGTCGAGATTTCTGATTCTCAATAAGGATTTGTTATTGAGAATAAACGCGCACGTCTCGTCGAGATCTTATGAGTCTTGATGCACGTCTCGTCGAGATTGTCAAGCGCCCGTCTAGTCGAGATTTGTGGGAATCCTTATAATTTTTTTCGCGGGTCTTGACATTTTTTTGCGGTTGTGCTATAATGGGCGGTCTAAGATCACAAGGATCTGACACGATTATAAGGGATTCTCAACTCATTCTCAACACTATTCTCAATAAGTATTTGCAATTGAGAATCAAGAACAAAAACACACTTTTATATTTAAAAATACATTTATAAATGATTTTTAATTGATTTTATGTAATAATCACTGGAATTTGATGATTTTCAGGCAATTTATAAATCTTTTGACCTTCTATCTTATAACTCCCTGGTGGTAGTCCTAATTGACCAGGAAGTGCCTTTGTATCATTTACAGTAATATCAATCACCTGATCATTTAATGGCGTAACTTTACGATATGCTCGATTTGCAGGATTCAATGCTACCATCATTTGTGCATCCTCTAGCAATGCACATTGACACACACTCTCTCCTGTATTCAGATTCACAACAACATAATAACTCACAATTTAACCTCAACAACTTGTGATGCACACTTACCACCAAAACCAAATGAGTTATTCATTGTCCTTAGAACTTTTGATGCCTTGAAGCTACGCGGAGTCCTTATCAGTTGCTTTGATACATCATACTCTGCTTTTTGAAGATTATAACAATACGGCATCAGTTGATTCTTCATGGAGAGGATAGAGTAAATACATTCCAATACAGATGCAGCAGCAAGCGTATGACCAATCTTTGACTTTGGTGCATAAATTGGCGTATCACTCAAATACTCTTGCAATACATTATATTCTACTTCATCACCAATCGGAGTGGATGTAGCATGTGCAGAAATCACATCAATCGTATCAGGTTCAATGCCATCCAGTGCTTTATCCAGGGCAAGTTTTGCACCAATTCCATTCGTTGCAGGACTGGTCAAATCAAATGCATCACTGGCACAACCAACTGGATATAACTTAGCATGTACAGTTGACTTATATTGTTGTACTTTGTCTTTTGATTGTAAAATTAAAATACCCGCGCCTTCTCCCATCACAAACCCTTCACGGTTCTCATCAAAAGGACAATTATGATTACCCAGTGCATTAATACCAGCGAAATACTTCAGTGCCATCTCAAATACACCAGCATCCGCTCCACCCACTACAACATAATCATACTCATCCAAAATCCTCATCGCATAATCAATCGAATACATCCCAGTCGCACAACTTGCATACAGTGCCACTGATGCCCCGTGAAACTTATAGTGACTCGTAATCTGTCCTACAATCATATCAGGAATACGATTCACAATCTTGAATGGATTCACTCTCTTATTCTCTTTGAACTTCTGGAAGTTACCATCAAGGAACTCCACATCATTCGATACTGATGATACAATCACTGCAACATTGGATGAATGAGGTAGATTTGCCATCTTCAGTGCCTGCTCAGTTGCATGAAGTGCCATCTGTTGTGCCCGCGTCATGTTAGCGGTTATTTTCGGCGTAAACGCCTCGGGAAGTAGAATATCATGCAAACATGGAATACCATACTGAATCTTATGCTCTCCCATAAAATCTAACTTCTGAACAGAATTGTATTCATTAATCAGATTCAAGAAGCAATCACCAGGATTATTTCCCAGTGCATCAATCATCCCATAACCTACAACATACGCAGGATTGACCATAATCTGTACTAACCTCCAAATCCCTTGACTGGTTTCTTCTTCTCTATTCTATCAAGAACTTCTACATGTGACAACCCATCAGATTGCATCCATACCTGATACACTTCCATATAATCCTCTACAATAATACGCTCACCCTGATTGGATACAATCGCATAACGATGTTTGTCATACGGTGCATCTGATGTACCAGTGAAGTTCCTCAATTTCATTTACCTGTGTAATGGGTTAGTTTGTACTTTGGATTGTATCTTACAATATACTTCTCTGCATGTTCTTGACATTCAAACCAACATGTTCTCTTCTCATCCAAATTATCAATTCTCCATAAAAAAGAGTGCCACGGGAATAATTCCTTATCCCGTGACTTTGTAATCTTAATCGGTGTCTCTTTAATCTTCTTCATCAATCAATCGTTGTGGTCCTTGAATAACATAGTTTGCAATCATCGACAAAACAATCATAACACCGTAATAGGTTAAGAATGTCATTCTTCAATAAAACGTTGTGCCCAGAGTTTGTAGGATTTGTCACGCACACGCTTCAACAACAGTGTACGCTCGTTGTCATCAATGCTCAATTCCATTGCAGCATCCAGGAAGTGATTCAATGCAACATTAATCATTTCCTGTTCCTCTGCATTAACACAGAGATTCATTTCAGATTCAATCATTCGACTTTACAATCAGGGTGGAAGGTTTTAAGTTCAGCACAAGTGCGTTCCTTTGCATTCATTCTATCATACCCCTCAAACATCTTTTTGTCACGTTGAATGATCAGTACATTCCACCCAACAATAACAAACAGACCAAGAACAATGTAACTGATGTTTTTAGATGTCATGTTGGTCATCAGAATGGTGAATCATGTACTCAAGATCACTATGTCCCCACGGTGGCATACAATCATCAACCCAATCATCATTCATGGGACGATATTGAGTGTTGTAAGGACTGTTGAAGAAGCGACGGAAAGCAACAACAACAATAAGCAACGTCGAAGCAACACCAACCAAACCAATGTAGGTAATAGCATTGCCAGAGAAGGAATAAGTGTCAGGACTCATTGTTCAGTAAATTGCATGTGAGGTTTGTTGTCAATCATATGATCAAGAATCATACCAATCTTTTGTCGGTAAGTCTCATCATAATTCTTACTACAATGCTCATAGGCATCGTAGAGTTTGACGTAGAGATCATCCCAATACTGTTTGTTAATCATTTGATGTCACCTTCAGCAATCAGACCCATAATCTCACGGGCAGTGGCAGCAAAGTTGATGTGATCCTCAAGACCTTCAACAGAATAAATGTTGAAGAGGTCAGACTCTTTGTAAGTATCCAGAATCAGAGCACATGCATCGTACAAAGAAGCAACGTGATGTGCTCTGGATGGGAAGGAGAGTGTCATGGGGTGATCCCTTGATTACCTTGTAATTATAGAGTGCCTCAGAACTCCCGCAGAAGTTCTTGTGGCAGTTCCTCAACTGGCCACTGCTCCTCCAGGAGTGCATCCAGTTCCATGTCAGTCTCCAGATAGGAAGACAGTTGATATTCGTTGTAATCGTAATCCATGGTAAGTTCAGTCCTCAATGTTGAATCGGGTGTAACCAATAGAGTCATTGTAACTCTTGAGCAACTCTTTAAGAGTTTTACCAGTGCGGTCAAACGATTTTACAATCGTATTGTTCTTCGTGTCAAGGAAGACAATTTGACCATGCAATCCCATCGCAGATGCAATCGGATTCTTACGGAACTGTTGCATACCTTTGGCAGCAACACGACGATCAAATACCTTGATTTGACCATCTTCACCATAGGATGCCAGATACTCCTGCAGAACAGGAAGAATCTCTTCTTCAATGAACGGAATACGCTCATTCTGCTTCTGTTCTGCCTCAATGGCATCTTCAATCAGTTTTTTACCCTGACGAAACAGAATACGATCCTCACGGTCAAGATTGGACAAACCAAATGCTTTGACATAGGTGAGATTGTCCTCGTAGAAGGCAATCGCAGCGGAGTTGGACATGCAGTATTTGTTGACTACCCCCATATTATAAAGGGCACCCTAGCGAACCAGAGTGCCCAGTGTGCCAGATGTTGAGGTGTCTACTTCTTCTCTGGTTTTGCCGCTGCTGGTGCAACATAAGGAACCTTACCAGTCTCGTTGTAATTAATAATATCGTATTTGAACTTACATTCCAATGGTTTTTGATTACATAACTTCAGTGCATCATTATATGATGACTGACTGTAAAAACCACCACCAGTAATAAATCCAAGCACAGCAGTCAGAATAAAACTTGGATACAAAACAATGTCTTTCATAATCAATCCCATGATACGTTTTGAAGTAAGAACCCAGGCATCACATATGTCCATGCACCTGCTTCTTGATTACCACCAACCTTATACTCCCATTTGTACTCATATTTGTTATGACTATCCCAAGTCATATACCCCTTCTCTTTATCAAATCGACCTTTAATAGTCAGACCGTATTTGTTAGAGAAGATGTTACGAGTGCGAAGAGCACCACCAGTCTCACGGGTTTCTACAACTTTGCAAGTGTCATAATATGTTTGAAGTCCTGACTCCAATGCACAAGGAGTTTCATATACAAAAGGACGATACGTTTTTGGTTTTGGTGGTGCCGTCTGTGCAAATGCAGGCGCAGCAATCAGAATGGCAGAGATCGCAAGAAGTTGTTTAATCATGAATCTTTTTTGAGTAAATTGTGATAGTGCAATACTTCTGGGTTTTCTAAGTCCTTACACCGTGGATAGAATACACCGTCTCGATAACAAGACTTCTCTGGTTCATAATAAACCTGAGCTGGTTTAGAATAATCTCTCTCACAAATGTAAGTTCCATTCATGCACAACTGTAGTAAAGTGAATAGTGCAGAATACATTATACCACAACCCTCCAACAAACAACAGCATTACCTTTGGATGTTGAAGCAATGTGAGCAAATGCAGCGTAAGATAGATCTAGGTCCGCATGAGAATAAGGACCACGATCATTTACTCGCACAATCACTTGTTTTCCGTTATCCTGATTGGTAACACGGATCTTAGTACCCATTGGCAAATACGGATGGGCAGCAGTCCATCTATAAGCATTGAATACTTCACCGTTAGCAGTGAGATTACCATGAAATCCATCACCAATTCCATAGAAAGTTGCAATTCCACAAGCAAGACCAGCAATGATTGACATGTTTGGTGAATAAGGCATAGTCATTATAACTTCACCAGAGGTGCCTCTGTGCCCCTGTGTGCCACTTATTTTAGTGTCTACTATAGATTCTCCAGTTCTTCTGCTATTTTGAACATCTCTTGAGCAGTCTTAAGATTCATTTGCGGACATTCATCAATTAGTGTCCTGACAAATCCTGCCAATGCCTTTGTACCAATTTTATCTCTTTTATCATGAGTGGTTCTGAGCAGAATATTCATGGTTCTTAAATACTCTTGCTCTAATCTCTTTGCTCTTGTTGACATCTTAACTAACAATCGTAAATGAACGTTGATCTGGATTCTCTAAACCTATGTAGTGTGGTTTATCAAACAGAAGAGCAGCAATATCTCTTGTTTGATCATATCCATCAAGATCGATCTTAATGGCACCTAATCCAATCTCTGCAAATGCATTTCTAGTATCTTCATCATGACCTTGCATCCAATACTTAGGATAAATTGCCTTTTTAGTATTTGATAACTCAGTCCCCCACATGCCAAATGAACTATTTGCCATAATATGATAATCACACATAGACATCAAACAAAGTTCAAATGAGTAATTATAAAGATTCTTTGAAATCTTTTGCTTATATAATGGATGCAACTCTTTAGCAAGTTTCACCATCTCCTGATTCAGTTCTTCTTGTGTTGGTGTCAATGGAATAAGATTCTCATAAGCATGTTTTGCTAATGCTGCTTTATAATCAAATCTACATTCTCCAGAAGCATCAACCAACCGATCTAATTCTTGCCCAACATCACAATTAATTAATTCATTATTATTGAATACATCAAGAACAAACGTAAATCTCTCAGGATTACTAGCAGTAAGTTCATGATTATTTAAAATATAATCTTTGACATTGCAAAAGATAAGAACAGGGATGTCCTTAGGCATTAACTCCAATGCTTGCTTGTAGTAGTCATTATCAATCAAGAACATTCCCGATTTAATATCTTCAAAATCACCTCTACGAAGGTGCATTGAAATTACTTCCTGACCATCAAATTGAGACATAAACTCCTGACACTTCTCAACAATTTCTGGTCTAAAGTGAAGTTCCTCTTTAATAGACTCAAAATTATTTGGATCAACAAAATTTTTAACTGTGGGGTAACCATGCAGTTCAGTGTTATCTTGAACCATTAAAACAAGTTCTTCAAAGGAGACATCATCCAAAAATTCTACTGGAGTTAAATCAGAATCTATCTCATCTTTAATGCTATTGAATTGTAAATTTGTAAAAGTATTTCTAAGTGCCTTTAATTCATCTGTATTGATTGTATAAGTATATCCTGTCCTATTTGCAATAGAACGCATCAATACATATGAAGATATTTGATATCCTAAACCAGATCCAGTAAGAGAATATTCTTGATGATATTTAATCATATCGCACAAAATGTCCAGTGTTATTATTTAGAAATATATCTCCCAAACCCCGTTACATTTGACACCATGACCCTGTAGTGTGATTCTACGATCATTTAACGACAAATTATACGCAGGAGCAATCTGATGCTGAAGTGGTCCGATAAAATAAAACATTTTACCAGGGATGTAAGGAATCACTGTTGGTGTGCCATATGCACCGTATTCAAGAGATTTTATTGCTTTTGTGTATTCGTCATTAACTTCATAACACTTTAAAGATTCCTCATTCCAAGTGTTAAGACCAGCACCAGTCTTTGGAACATCTATACACAGAGTAAAAGACAAACAATTATCAAGATCTACCTCACTGTATTGACTCCACACTGATTGATGCTTCTCTTGTTGAAGATCTATATGAATAGTCGCACTTGGACGCTCCATGTATTCTTTTGTTGCTGCTTTAGGTTCTTGCCCTGGTTTACATCCGAAGATATGAAATCCAGGATATGCAAGAGATTCATTCAATCGACAAGGACCAATCTCATAATAAATGTGGTAAATTACATGATCATACAACCAACCAAAGAACTCTTTTAAAACGGGATTTGTTTGCATTGACATCATGGTATACATTTGAGTGTTTACCATGCAATCAATATATGTTGCAGGACCCAATGTATAAAAATCCACTGGATTCTCTTGATCTGGAGAGAATCCAGTGTTAGAACAATAAATTCCTCGCGGAATCCACCACTCTTTCAACATATCAATTCTTTTTAATGTAGAGTCAATACACTCTTGATCCAATACATCTAAGTATCCTGCGGTTATCATTCAAATTCTCCTGGTCTTTGATTCTTGATTAAAAGATTTGGTATAATGGGTTCTTCCATCCTTATTTCAACATAAACATTAGTCTCATCGTTCCAGTGTCTTATGACTCCCGCGACAATGCAAATATTAGTAATGAGATAAGTGAGGAATATAACAGTGCGTATATTAGCAATGTAGTCTGATTCTTTGTCATCATTGGATGCTTTCTCCCCTAATGCCTTCGCCCACAGTCTCCAAATCTTCATAAACAGAGTCTCTTGATGTGATGTACTTTAATTCCTTCCACTGATCTGCATAACACAAAACAAGTAATCTATCATTGGCATGAATAGAACATGCTTTATAGTTAGCACTATTCTTGGGGCGGACAGATGCCTCAATTGTGATATACTCTCTGTCCTTAAAGTAAACCCAACCTTCTACACCCTTTGTCCATTCGACATAATCGTTTACTTCTGGTTCATACATCGGTCAAATCATTGATAAACAACCAATCATCTGGTTCTTCACCGTCAACAACAAACTCACAATGAAGAGCATCTGCATCATCAATGTTATAATCATCAACCAATTGACTCATGCGATCCATGAAGAATTCCTCACAGTGAGTGATGCACCGTTCATGCATCAGATCTGACTTGATACTCATTTAAAAACTCCTGAATTTGGGTCATTTCCTTCAGGATGCATTCTAGTTTGGATTCCAGATATGTCAACCTGTGCTGCTGAGCAGCGATGAAGTCTGGGTCTTTGATCATGATCATGTGGTAAACTGCTCCACTACACAGGAATCAACATCTTCAGCGATGGCATAAACACGAGCATTCATAACATTCTCTCGCAGGTCACTATAATACTGCTCATAGAAATTACTGTCATCTTCAGCAGCGATGAGATCAAAACATTCATCATCATCCTCTGCAATTACATTCCACAATCCACCATACTCAGATGAAGGGAAGGGGATGTAGTGATCAACGATGTAAAAATACTTTTGTGCCATTGTTGTAAGTAAAGAACTCCTTAATTGTAGAAGAAAAGAATCAGTGTGTCAAGCAGCAAATGCTGCATTACACTGTTCGCACCACTCATTGTAAGCATCCAGGCAGTCGTGCTCCATGGCATCGACTTGCTCCCACGTTAGAGGAGACTCTTCCAGGGTGAGCAGCATATCGGTCCTGGGACATACCCACAGACCAGAAGCGTAGAGTTTGAGGTGGTCTTGAATGGAAGTCATGGTTGAATACCTGTTTGGTACATACTCATTATAGGGGTGGTATCACCCCTATGCGGGGTGGTAGTGTGCCAGCTAGAGACCTGTCCACACTCTACCACTGTCGCACATGAATGTGAGTAGATACTTCTCCTCATTCTCATGCGCTTCTACCTCATGTGGTTGATCAGAATAATCCATCTCCTCCACATTGATACCTCTATAAATTCTATTTCCCCTATTCAATCGCATTGTACCATCAATCCATTGCTTCACATGAATCAATTCATGCAGCAGAGTTAATGCATACAGTCTTTTATCCATATTGGACTGCAACTCAAGTAAAAAGGTGCGTGGATAGCGTTCTCCACCCATAATATCACAATATCCATATGCACCTTCTCTCTTCATACCACGATGACTCACGGTAATGTCAATCTTATGGCGAGGATAGAACTTGGTGATAAACCAGATTAAAATGTCCTCACATAGCTTTTTATGGGCACCATACCCATTGATTTCATAGTAAAACATCAAAAATCACCTGTGCGAGACGTGTTCCCCAGTGCAAGAACCAAATAAATGATCCAACAAAGATAAGTTTATCAGTCTTTGTCATGTTTTTGTTCATCAAGGTAATTAAAGAAGGGGGAGAACAACACAAACCCTCCCCATGCAAATCCTGCTAAGATGATCAGTGCATAGATCATCGAGCGTACAGGTAACCACCTGCCCAATCACAGTTGGCAAGAACCTGATTGCGCTGCTCAATGATACGCAGATCATAGCGCACACCCTTGGCAGGAGACTTCCAGGATGCAGACTTGTAGAGTTCACCAGTCTTGCGATCCACAAACGCATGAACAGAGCGACCACCGCCACCATCAATCATAATGATCTTGTGGTACTTCTTACCACTCTCAATCACATAATCAATGTCAGTCTTACCAGACTTGAGTTCATCAATTTTACGTTGATGATACTCATGCGTGTCGGCATCAGTGCCAACAAACTTTTGATGACCACGGATAGCATAATCGCGGTAGTTGTCCTTGAGAGCATCAATCAACATGTAGCACCACTTGGTCACGTTCAGTTGGATAGTGTTGCGGGCATCCTGCTGAGCAACGTACTGTTCAAAGGTGGAAGCAGTCATGAGAGGTGTTTGTTTGAACTGAAGTCAGTATAAAGCAAAAAACCACCCCAGAGGGGGTGGTGTGGACAGTCTTCAAAGTGTCACTTGTTCATCTGAAGTGTCGGTACAGGCATACCACCTTCAGTAGGGACATAGATGGTCACGTTACCATTTTTAGCGCCATCTTCAATACCAGTGATATACAGATACTGAAGATACTCACGATTATCTTTCAGACTATCACCAATGATTTGGTTTGCTTGGGCAACACCACGGGCACGAATCACCTCTGCTTCGGCAAGTTGTTGAGCACTATCTTTCTTCGCCTGTGCTTCAAGCACTGCTACCTGACGAGTGTATTCTGCTTCTTGAAGTTGTGCTTTACCACTGAGAGTTTTAGTCCATACACCATATTGTGGAAGACCAAAAGCAAGACCAGCAATCACAATTACACCAGCAAGACCAACAGCAGCAACCGCAGGGTCAATAAATCCGTTTTGTTGTTTCATTTTGCAGATACTCCAGTGTTTTTAAAGATAAGGTTAGCAAGAAATACAATAGCAAGATTTTGCCAAATGGTTAAATGCACATTAAACCAAGACAAAATCAGTCCAAGCAGTGCTGCTTCAAAGAATAGTCCAGCGACAGCAAGGACAATTACACCAAAAGCAACACCAAGAGCAGTAGAAGTTTTCATTTTTTAAAGAGAGAATAAACTATCATTCCAATAATAACATAAAACATGAATTTGAAAATCTTCATGCATCATATCCCTGAACCTTCAGGATAGCACGACGAGCATCATATGCTTGAGTCTCAGATGCAAACTCTGCTATCTTCTGATAGGTATCACGATGATACAGTCCCCAACGACTGCTGCCAATGATGCCACGAATCACATAAGGATTGTCAAGACCCAGAGGATAGGGTTTCATGGTTGTCTTCTGAAGGACTCTGTAAGTCTACAGCAGAATCAGGAACATCAACCGTACCAGGTGGACACTCTCCAGACTGTCCCAACTGCTCTTTACAGTAGGTCATAATAGCATCAATAAAATCCTGCTCAGTCCATGTGTTAAACATAGACTCTTCTGGATCATTCTCATCCCATGAGATAGTGAATGATCCATCTTGTTCTTCTTTAACATCAATTGCCATAATCGTCATCCCATGGTGCTTTACGTTCTAATACTCTACGAACCTTTGCAGTTCTTTCTGGATCTGGTGGTGCATTGATCGCTGCAACCAGAGCATCATATTGTTCTTTAGTCACATACATCTTGGTAGGTTTCATTCCAAGATGTCTAATACACTTACGTTCCCATCTCCATTCTTTATACTTATACCATAATTTTAAAATAACTCTTTTAATCACAGTAAAAATATCTCAATTAGTTTTACTAATTCAATAACAGCAAAGAAGCTGCGTATTGTCATCATGTCCCACATTTTAACCTTATAAAAATAGGGAAAAGATAGCAAATTACCAAATAATCTAAAGTAGATTCCAAATTGAACACTGTTAAACAAAATAACAGCATATCCAAAGATAAAAAACGTATTTCCAACAATACGCAACCAACTTAATCGTGGATATTGTGGATGTATGAATTTATCAGTATTACTCATTGTTCCTTGACCACACAAGAAGAAGTGCATTTAAGATCACCAGAAGATCCAGAGACAGTAGAAGTGTGTTGAGGTGTCTTCTCTGGTGTTAGATTATAGGACACCATTGCAGAAATGAAAAACGCAAGTGCTGGAATTGCAACATACTGTAAATAGGTTTTACTGCTCATGGCGTCTCATCACTCCAATAGTATTTCAGTTTATCACCATCCGCAGAAATGTTCAAGTGATAGATTTTACCATCATCACCATACACACCAATCCAAAGTGTACGTTCGTTCATACTTTCAAGATGAAACATGTTAATATACTTCAACACAATTTCATCTGGGTTTTCTGTAAATCTACTCATTTCAGAATCTCATCAACATCAGGGCGATAAAAATCCATTGGTTTGTTCTTACCAAGCAGTTGTAGCACATATCCCTCAAAATCAGTAGAGTCTGATTCGTAGATGCAATGCCCGTGATTGTTGTCACTCTCAGTATAGTTGCCAAGGTAATCAGCAAACGTAAGGAATACTGCCATAGCACGAGCTTTGTCATGCTCTGTGAGTGTTTTATGTGGATGTGCAATAATACACATAATTACGTTGAATAGCTCAGCGGGAGTATAGGAGAATGCTGGTGCTTCTTCATTTAGTTTCAGTGGATTGCTCATTTCAAACTTCTCCATATGCCTCTAAAATAGCACGGGCAACTGCAATTGCCAAGTCTTTTTGACTGATACTCATATCCTCACGAGCACCACCTTCACAAGAAGTAATGAAGATGCCAGCATTATCTACTGTGAGTTCTACACGATGAGTTTTGTTTTCTGCTTCATCGTGAATTTCAAAGACATCAATCTTACTACGAAGCACATCTGTACCAGGAAGTTTAGTGTAGAAGCTAGACATTAGAGTTCTGTGTGTACAAGTGTATTATAGAGAATCCAGATCGGTTCTGGTGTGTCCTTGTGACGGTTGTTTAAGTGTCCCCAAACTCCTCAATACCTTACGAAGAAACTGTATAGAACCATAAAACTCTTCACCATCTTGACCACCAATCACAATCCAATCAATTTCTTCCAGAGCAAGTTGAATCTTTTGATCTCTGGTGAGGTCTTCAAAATCTTTTTCAGCAAATTCCTTTCTTTCAATCGCAGCAAGGTGTTGGAATGCCTCTTTGTTTTCTTCCATAATGTTCTTAGCAATATCTAGAACTTTCTTTTCTTTTTGATCTTTAAAATACTCATCAATTGCTTCTTTCTTTACCGAATATGGGTCAATCGTTGACATAGTTCCTTGTAATGAATTTAAGAATTGTTCGTTTTCTTTCTCACGACGTTCTGCTTCTTCAAACATTGCATCGGGATAGGGTTCTTGGTTCATCATGAGTTGTTTGATCTTTTGTTTGCCGTATTCCGTGAGTTGTTGTTTATTGGTGCGGAGTTGTTGGATTTCTTCTGGTGTGAGATCCACCCAGGGCATATCATCAGTCGATGTCATCGTAACGTCCTCCCGTGCGATACCATTCTAAGTTGCGTGGTTTAAATTGTAAGAAACTAAAAAGAATCTCAAAATGTCTGATACGAATGGAGAATCCAAACAAATCACTAGGTCCAATACCAAATAGAATAGTTGGAAACCATTCAGTTGCAGGATAGTCATCCCACTGAATAGTGCAATCAATCAATGCAAACTTAGGATAGTTTGAGAGCACTTGGAAATACCATTCATGCCCAAAATCATTGTAATAGACGTAATCAAGTAATTTCATGGCTGCCATGCATAAGATTTAAGGAGTTCATTGTCCTTTTCCAGTTGCTCTATTCTATCACACAATTCTGTGATAATACCAATCAGACAATCATAATCAATTGTTTCGCTGTCGTATCCATTCTCCATGTCATAGTAACAGGAGTGTACAATCTCTTGTTTGAAGTTTCTTTCAGTCATCGTAAGTTCCCCTTGATCGTTCTAATACACTCATTCCACTTATAACTGTTAGTATCGTGTTCTTTCGGCAACCATGCTTCAATCTGATCAACAAGGTCAGTAATAATAGGATCTTTGTCTTGTGTTTCTGCGTCTCCCCACCAACGAACAATAATGTCTGTGAGAGTTTGTTTATCTTCAGTCATTTACCATCACTCCAAGGATACTCATAATCTACTTCAATACATTCTAAAAGTGTGCGAGCAAAGGTAATCTCACCATAATCAGAACCATCTTCAAAAATATCCCAACTATGGTGTGGATATTCATAATCTGGATTTAGATTATAACAAGTTGGTTGTTCTGCGTAATTTTTGAGAACTTTGATAAGATGTGCGAATTTTTCGGTGTCAGTCATTGTCCTCCTGTTGCTTCAAAACATCCTTGGTCGTAACCTTCCTCATACATTAGTTGGGCAAACTTTAAGAGTTCTTCGTCAAGACAAAACCAACTTCCATCATCTTCATCAAGACTAAACCCAACCTTTATAGCAAGTTTTAGGATTTCTTTATCAGTCATTCTTCACCCAAGTACAAGCAAAACAAATCCTCGACATAAATCTCACAAACCTATTAGGTACTTTTCCTTCTACTGGAGTATAAGCAATACCATTACCAGGAGAACCACCAAACAGATAACAAGTCCAGTTAGATAGCTTTGGTATGGTGAGTTGATAGTCAGGGAATTTAGTTTCGTACCAATCAAACACACCATCCTCTTTTGCTTGTTTCATAGCATCTTTCAATCCCTGTTCCACTTGTTCTGGTGTTTGTGGTTCTGGTTTCCATTCAGTCATAAGTCATAAGGTTGTTGAGGGTCTTTAGTCCATAATTTAGAATACACTAACCATTTCTCTTGTTTATTATCCAATTCAGCAGTCCAGTGATACCCATTCTCATCAATAGCATCCAAATAATGAATACCTTTGCGGTCATCAATCACACGGGTGATAGTTACAAACTTTACTTTTTCGACCATAATCAATTACCGTTAATGATGTTCCAAAACTGTTTAGAGTTAGCACCAGGAAGATGTGGTAGTTTCTTCTCCCAGTATCCTGTGATGTGATAATACCATGATTTTAGCACATATGGGAGTTTCATTGATACTTGTTCTCTACTTCTTTCACACACAATAGGAAGCTATCATCTCCATGATCACCAGAATACAGATAATCAATATGCCTCATAATCTCAGCCATCTTACGCAGTTTAGGTATCTGATCCTCAAGGTAATCAATCACATCAGGGTCAAAGTTATACTTGTCACCATATTCATCTACTTTATTATTATTAACAATTGCTAATTCCAACTCATCAGCAAACTGTGCTACCTTGTAGTAATCGTAACCACAATCACCAAAATGTCCGCCGCTCATTGTTGTGCCTCAATAATGGATTTGATTTGTAAGAGATCTTCTAAACGTTCTTTGTGTTCATCATACTCCTCACAAAAGTCATCAAAACGCTCCTGGTGTCCTTCATCAATAAAGTTTGTTTCTTCACGGATTTCCCATTCAACATCAGACAACCGTGCTCGGGTATCATCAATGAAGTATTCTAGCGTATCAATCAGCGACATCATTCACATCCTCAAACCATGTATCAAGAGAGTTAAAGATCTCAGTCACAATACTATCAGTGATAGAATCAATGTGTGGTTCTGGATTGTGCTTAAATGCACGATTGTAACCGAACCGAACACCTTCCTCAATTGCCATTTCAAGTACAGCTCTAAATTTTGGTCTCATCATTTTGCAGACTTCTCCTGTTCAATCTCTTTTTTAAGTTTACGGATGCCAGTAATGAAGTAAGCAAAATCTCTTGTCTCTGTGATAGGTTTGGTCTCACCACACACATCACAGGTTGATTCATAAACAGAAGAGCAACCTACAGAATAAACACCATAGGTTCGTCCACAATCCATACAGGTTTTGTAGGCAGTTTCAAGTTTCTTGAGAAGTGCTCTCTTTTCTTTAAGAGTCATTTTAAGGAATTGCGAGTGGATTGGAACTCTTCTACATGCTGTAGAATACGATGTGCTGTCTCCTGGACAATCTCTCGGGTATTCTCATGGTCCCAGTCAGAGACTTCTGTCCAGACATAATAAATCTCATCAGTGATGGAATCAATCAGTTTGTCGTAATGGGTCATGTCCAAGTCCCACGGGGGGAGTTCGATCTACAAGGTAATCATACAGCAGATCTGCAAACCCATAGTGAGGACGTGTGCCAGTTTCCAAACTGGACGACGTGGCAACCGTCCACATAATATCAAGTTCTTTTTTATCAGGCAGTTTTTTCATCTAACTTCTCCAAATGTTCAAAATTCCAAGTGCGTGTGAGAATATCAATATCAATTCCAAATTTGTAAACCCAAAACATAAAACCAAAAAGTCCATTAGCACCAGAAGTAATCTGAAAATAAGGCCATCCAGGAGTATCATTCCAACTAACTGATACTTGAATTAAAGAATAATTCTTTATGAATTTAGGAAAATGTCTTCCAGTATTTAAGATTTGTACATACCAATCATGTCCAAAATCTACTCTATGATTGAATTTAATTAAGGTCATCGTGTAACTCCACTCCATCTGTAAGATCTTTCATTCGATCAAAAAAATCTTCTGATATAGGAATAGTTTCTACTTTACCAGTTTCTATATCGTCTACCATTTGAAGCAATTCCTCTAGGAATTCCTTAGGATAAACATCATCTTCATTCAGTGATGCCCAGAACCATTCAATACATTCTGTTTCTGGATCATCCTCTTTAAGAAGAGCATATCCTTTGTAGTTGTTTGACATGAGATCACGCCAAATCCAGAATGTCATCTTAATTGATTGCCAACCAGTCATCCAACAATGACCCACCCAATATTCCCACCAATTTAAAGTGGTCTTACGCTTATCAGTCCCCAGTATACTATTGGTAAGCATTTAATATCCCCTTGCTCGCTTAAAACGTTCCGTTTCTGGAATCACCTCATCAATAATACCATGCCTGAAGAATATTTGACAACTTGGCCAAGGCGAATATTTGCAATCCCACACAGCAGGATAAACCTCAACCACGCCATAATGATAGACTGGGCGCACTTTACCATGATTACCATTTGGAACCCATTTGTAATTTAAAAATAATCTTACAGGGTCATATCCATCATCACCCTCTTCAATGATTACAAAATCAGCAGTTCCACCTTCATCAATTTCAAATAACCTTCCCTTTGGATCAATCCAATAATGACTCATTACACAATCCAAATCCTTGGTTTGTAATTCCTTTTGATACCCTGGACCTAGATCGTAAGAACTTTTAATAGTGTCAAACATTCCCATGATTACTCTCCTATTTTTGGATCCTCATTCAAGTAATAACCTCTCCAGTCTGCTACTCTAATACACTCATCAATATCCCATGCTAGTTTTTTATTTGCAGTTGTAGAGTTGCGTGGTTTATAAACAATGCCAGTTTTCATGTCAACAAAACAATGAGTCTTAGGAACATCAGTATCTGTTAATTGTAATATACGATAGTACTTTCTATTATCATCATCTATAACAAAAGATCCAATGTCTATGTTATTATCAAGTTCTCTTCTCTTATATTTGATTTCTAGCGTCTCTCCACCCTCTGCTTCCATTTTACTTAAAATGTAGCGAGTCTCTCTGAAGTAATCTTCAGTCAATCTAAGGCAAAGCAGACCAGTTTTAAGAAGAATCATACGTTCTACACGTTCCTTCTCTTCCAGTCTGCTTTTATAATCTACCTCAATATCTTCTTTTGTCTTTATACCTTTTTTGTATAATTCAAGTAAATCAGAATCCATTTTGCCTGCAATAAGATATATTATCTATATCTTTATGCACCCATCTCACGCATACTGCGAACAAGATATTCAGTAAATTGCTCCATTTTTTCTGGATGAACAGTCGCTGGATTGGTGTTAATTGCATTTCTAAGAGCATTCATCTCTTGCCATTCGGCATCAGTGAGTTTAGTATCCTTCTTAGAAGAAAATGTCATGCTGGGTTGCTCCCGTAACGTGTCAGCATATTCTAACAATATTTAACCATAAAGTGCGATTCCTTAATCTTGTCTTCAGGGTGTTGTAACAAAACTTTACGATCCGAACGGACCCCAAGTTCCTTTATCTCCCTCCATCCTCTGCTCCAGTTTGTCCAAAAGACCATCAAAGCTCATGATATGATCAATATCCACAATCAACTTTGAGATTGCGTTACAAACCACGGGACGTTCCTGACGAGCAGCATAGGACAAAGCGTTACGGAGAGAAGACTCCGCTTCCTTCAAACTTGTTTCAACAGATTGAGACAGTGCCATTGAATAAAATAACAACTATTGATAATATACCAGCAAGTCAGTTCTATGTCAAGTAAACCAAGTAACGATTGAGTATCGTGTTCCATTGATAACAGGCATAACCTCATGAGGATACATGAAGTTAGATGGAAATACAATGACAGATCCTGGTCTTGTTCTTATTTGCATCTCTCTGTCAAAGAATGCAAATTCACCTCCAATATAATCGTCGTTTAAATTAAACGACATAGAGACTGTTCTTGGTTGTGTTTTAAAACTATCAGTATGTTGAATGTAATATCCACCTTCTTGATATCTCAAAAGATCATATCCACTATCAGATTGCAAAAAACACTCTGGAAAATCTGCAATATATTTTTTTGCAGCAACAGCAGATTTGTTAAAGAGAATATCATCTATCCTCCTCCGCACATCTTGATTCACATCAATCACATGTCCTAGAGATATGTTAATAATGTCACAATTCCTAACAGATGTATTTTGATTACCATTAACACCTATCTCAGATGTTCTCCATTCTGATGCATTCTCATATTCAGATATGATAAGATCACATTCTTCTTTTGTAAGAACATCATCATAGATTTTGATGTAATTTGCAACAGAGTTTAAACTTTTTGCCACAGTAACTTTATTCTCACTTGGTTTAATTAAGTCATCAGTTATTCTATGATCTTTATCAAAGTAACTATTAAAATAAGGTCCGCGACTTCTTACATAATGTAAGAACACCTGATTGCAATATGTTCCTTTGAATGGTTCTCTCCAGTGGAGACCTTCCATACCCAAATAAAGCATAGCATCACCTGGATTTAAAACTACCTCTTTTTTTATCTTTTTAGGAGTTTCAATCCATATCGACCATGGTTCATCACAATCTAAATTGAGAGTCAAAGATATCTCACACTGACATTTATCAACATGGGGTTTTAAATCATTACCATGTTGATATATTCTGGCGTAAGAATACGTTGGTATTACAGTCTCTCCAATTAGTTGGGAAACTATATTTGTTTTTTCACATAACAACTCTACAAAAGAGACGTAATCATATTTACTTTTACATCCAGATACTTGAGGATCGTCTTTTAGATCATAAGTATCTGCGTATTGTTTAAAATCTTCTGCTAATTGTTTTGCTTCTTCTGATAATATAAAGTTGGGAACAACCAAATAGTTGTCTTCAAATAATTTAGAGATCATTTAGTAGGGAAATCCTCCTCACTTTCAACTTCTTCAATCAATTCTTCAATTTCATTTACAACTTGTTCAGTTGGATCTTCCTCAAACAATAGTTCAAGATTGAACTCACTATCCAATACACTTAAATCAATATTATTAAAATCTTTAATAACATTTTGATTACCCAAATCTGGATCACTTAACATTGCCTGTTCAGATATTGTGCTATCATCAAAGAATGATTCATCAATAGAATCATCAAACAGTGATGGATCAACATTACCATCAAAGATGGTCAGGTTATCATATCCTGCTTCAACTTGGAATGCATTCTTACTCTCCTCAATGTTGTCCTGCATTACACCAGCAGAATAGAAAAGGTTCTCATGAGACTCTGCAACCCGTTGATGTACTTTTTGCATCTGAACATCATGGTCTTCCTTGATAGCTTCAATCGTCTTCTCGTGACGTTGTTGCATCTTCTCCATTTGTTCTTCTAGTTCTCTCATGGCATCTTGCCATGAAATTGCCTTCTTGGCATCTTCCTCTTCCTTCTGCCTCTTAATATTCATTTGACGCTCATATTCAGCATCAAAATGATTTACATACTTTTCAACATCAGCACGGGTACATGGAGTGTTTGGAACAGGAGAATCGTACTCAATCCAACCATCACCATCATCAGTTCCATTATCTTTCCATTGAATAGCCCAAAGGTGTTCTATATCCGCAAAAGGCCAGTTATCTTCTTCAAAGAAGATACCCGTACCATCAATACCAATATATCTGTCTTGTTCAATCAATGTAAACTTTTTCATTCTTCTGTTACCTCTTTAACATTAGCAGTTAAAACTTTATTCTCTCTTACATGTTGTAACATTTGAGCAGCAGCAGATAATACATTGATATTGCTTTCATTCGCTTTTGCCATTTCGTTTCTAAACGATTCAACCGCTGCACCAGTTGAACGTTGTTGCTGAGAATTCTCAATCATCAACATTGGTAACCAATTAATTGCACATGACCATTCATCCACAGGTTCGCCAGTATTTGGATTGGTTCCTCTTATTTGAGTGTACCAAGAACATTCAAGTCCTTTACAATCAGATTGAATTAAGGGACAAAAGTTTCCAGGTTTAATTTGAGCCATGATTAAGTCAAAGTAGTAATTGTATTATAACATATTTAGTTTAATGAGCAAATTATGCAATCAATATATTGAACAGATAAATCTAACCCAAAAGTTCTTGTTTCATTCATAGTTGCGGATCCACTAAAGGGGTGCGTATGAGATCCACCTCCAGTATTTTCTATCATCCCGCCTGTAGGAGTACTACCGAACGTGAGTATACTTCCACCAAAACTAAAAGGTGTTGCACCAGATCCTCCTGGGGTTCCAGTAAGTCCAGTATGTACGTGATCTGGCAATTGAGATAGTGCTAATGTTGTATTTCCAACATTTTGTCCAGTTCCAGGAACAACTTGAATTGGAAACGTGTCGTTTACGGTAACTGATAAATTACCACTTCCAGTTGATAATACTGTGGTAAAATTAGTAGTTCCTCCAGAACCACCACCAGTTCCAGATACAACACGCAATGCTTTATTGTTTTGAGTAGCAACTCTGGTCCATCCTGTTGGTGCTGATGCCTGATAAAAAACTTTAACAGTTCCAGCAGGATATAACCAATAAAAACTATTAATAGAATTTGCAGTATCTGCAATATCAAATAAAACGCCAGTAGAAGTTAATCTTGCCATATCAATCAAAAGAGCAGAGAATAACGTCGATATACTGAATTCTTAAATCAACTGATCCACTACCAGTGGCAGTAAAATTTATATTACCACTAAATGGATGATTATGTGCTCCTCCAGTTCCACCAGGAGATACAACACCACCAGTATTATTTGTTCCACTAACTAAGAAGTTTGATCCACCACTAGAAGCAGAAGCAGTTCCTCCAGTTAAAGAATTATGTGTGTGATTTGGTATTTGGGATGTAGTTAATGTTGTGTCACCAACCGTTCCGCTTACGGGAACTGTGGCACTAAAACTTACACTAACAGGGGAGGTACTACTAGGAAAAACTGTAGTAAAAGGCAATCCTCCAGCACCAGATACTCCACCAAAACCAAAATCACCACCAGTTCCAGATACAACTCTCAATGCTTTATCATTATGTGTGGTGACTTTTGTCCATCCAGTAGGTGCTGATGATTGGAAAAATACCGATACTGTTCCTTGTGCCAAAACTCCATACTTTGAATTTAATGAAGTTCCGTCGTCAAAGGTTACACCAGTAGCGGTTAATGTTGCTGCCATCTTACAATAATATTTCTTTTATTTACTTATTTATCCTTTATCCAAAATCCATCTGCGGTCATTGTCCAACCTTCCGCAACCATCTCATCATAAGTCATAGGAGGAAGTTTTTTCATAATAAAAGACCCATCACCATTATCAACCCATTCAACATTATCTCCTTCTTTTAGATTAGCAGCATCAAGTAAATCATCAGGAAGACTAATAAAATATTCTTCATGAACCTTTTCAACTTCCAAGGTCCAGGTCTTTTTAGGTTCAAGTGCTTGATTAAACTCTCTTTCTCTAATCGTCTCCCCTTTGTCAGGAGATTCATAAATTTTTGTCATGATTACTTGTAAATAAAAGGATCTTCTTTACTTAATTGTTTAGCCAATTTTTTGCTTTTTTGATTCTCAAGATATTCAAAAAATAAATTGAATAACTTGTTAATATATTTAATCATAACCTAAAGGTATTGTAAATCTTTTGTGCGATCAATTTGTTGGATTTAAAACCTGGGTGACTTAGATCTCTCGCATGATCGTCTGGTATAGGTTTATGCAAATCACACCCTGTTAATTTTGACGTAGTTGGAAAACAAGAGAATTCGTAATATTTGCATTTATCTATCCACAAATTCCTAATTAACTCAACATTAATCATATTGTATGGTATCAAATGATCAACCGCTTTATTATTGGGAGAATCTTCATAACCAAGTTTTAATTGAACATAGTTTCTTTGATATAAGAGATATCTTGTCATTCCAGTCATTGCATAGATAACCGCCTTCGGTGGTCCATATTTTTTATACAGCATCAAAGAATTATGTAATGCAAATTGTATAGATGATCCACCCATTCCCATGTTAATTACAGGAACATTGTATAATGATTCTAAAAAAAATGGTATGGTGTGAGAGTCATCTACTCCTGTTCCAAATATGTATGAGCACCCAAAAATAACAATAGAATTTGACCAATCAATATCTTTAAATTCTTTAGTCCTATATCCGTGAGAGTTTAATGTATACTTAACTTTATGGTTTCTATAATACCAATCAGAGGATTGTGTTTTTAAATTTGATTGATAAGTCTCACAATCATCGGATCCAAAAAAATCCCAAGATCCAAATATATCAAATAAATCTATCTTTAATGGTTCCCCTGCATTTTGAACGGTGATATTTGGAAGAGGAATAAAATCATTATTATTAATTGAGTTTAATATATTTGGATTAACCTTCACTGATCCTTAGCGTACTGTTTTTTTACCTTTTTAAGTTCTTTAAGTTCTGCTTTAATTTCTTTGTATGCAGAGACTGCATCAATCTTCCCGCCCATCTCAAGGGCACAAAGAATATCAACTCTTGTGCCAAAATGAGCTAATGCTTTTTCAAAATCATCCAATTCGTACATTACTTGTCTCCCAATGAATACTGATTCATATTATATATTGGTGGACAATGTGTGTCGATTTGTGCCTGAAGTCTGTTTTCAACTTCATAAAGAGCATTTGTTGTCTCCACATTTTCCCTCTCAAGTCTTTCCACTCTTGCTTCTAAAGACTGAATCAAGTCAAGCAAACTAAATCTACTCCCAACATATGAGTCTGCACAGTCCACAATAACTTTCTTCTCTTTGTTTGATGCGAAAAACCAATCAACAAATCTTTTAATCATCATAATACACCTACAGATTTTAAATAACGACGATATGCGGCAAATCTACCTAAAGATGGTTGCCCCACAACATTTAATTGATGACATATCTCACAGTACATCAACCACTCATACCAAGGAGTAGTTGGATCTAAAACATGATATGGATAATCACTTGTAGATGTATGGGTCATGATTTTTATCTCTAATCTTTTGCATGTAATTCCTAATCCAAAGAGTATATCTAAAGAACAAATCCCTAACCTTCTTTCTCATAGTTTCCCCCCTACATTGCCATCATACGTTTTGGTTTCAGGCCAACCTTCCTGCCGTCCTTTAAGATAAAAACGGGTTCCTGATATACATTGGTCTTCAGTGAGAGCCGTGATAAGTCCGTTACCATCTTTGTCTGTGGAGTACCAGAGTCCATACTTTTTTTGGTCTACATAAAAACAATCGTCAATTAATTTTGGTTCTTGCATTTGATCACTTCTTCACTGGTTTCGGTTTGAGAACTTGATTCTCATTAACTTCTTTAACTGTGTTGTGAAGTAGTTTTAATGCCTCAATGGTCTCTGGAGTTTCTTCCCAAGTCCACTCATTAGCATTTTTATCAGAAAAAGTTCGGATTGCCATGTCCTTTATAGCATCTGTTGTTATGATACCACAGAATTACCCAATCCGCAACCCAGAAATTACTTTTTCTGCGGCAAGTTGATTTGTCTTCTCTCCTGGATGTGCGGCATAATATCCAGACTTTTGCTTCCTCATGTCTCTGGCAAAATCAATTTGATTTACAAAAGTGCATTGTAAAATCTGAGCAGTGTTTTGGTATAAACTTAACTCAAAATAATTAGTTCTATTTTTCCACATTTCTCTAAATGATATAACATTTAACTTCAATTGCATCATTGCATTATCTTTATTTTCATTCCAGTAATATCCTATTTTAAATTTATCATAATTCCAATTACCACAGTTCATAACTCTATCATCCGTGTAATATGGTAACCTATATGGGGAAGTCCATAAACTTACAACCGCTTTTGGTGTCGGATATGATTCACTCAATAATGCAGAATTATGAAGAGTATATAATGAGGATGATCCTGGAGCTCCCAAATTAATTACAGGAATGTTAAGTGCTTCTTGTATTTTATGCGATATCGTATCTTCCTCAGGTAACCCAACACCAAAAACGGAGGAATCTCCAAAAACTACAATTGATTTTGCCCAGTTAATTTTATCAAATTCTTTTGTTCGATATCCAGCACTATTAATATTATATTCAAATGTTTTTGTTCTATATCTCCAATCTTCTGGAAGTTCTTTTAAATTTTTTTGATATAACTCTTCACTATCTTGATCAAACCACTTGTGAACTCCGACGAGTAATTCTTTATTTGGAAGCAGTAGTTTATTATCAATTCTTTCAGTTAATTTTAATATTGTCATGAAAATATTGGAATATTATGAAGTCTAGACCATTTATCACAATCAATCTCGTCATTTAAAATAGGTTGTCCTTTAATATTTAAACTAGTATTTAAAAGCATTGGATGACCAGTTTTTGCCTTCCATTGATATAAAAGATTATAAAGTCGAGGAGCATCACTCTTTTTAACGGTTTGCAATCGACTCGTTCCATCAACATGCACAATTCCAGGAAACTTCTCTGGATACTTACACCTAACAGCATGTTGCATAAAGGGACTCTCTACCAAGTCATGATGCATATCAAAATAAGTGTTAGCAAATTCTATAGGAACAACTGGAGAAAATGGTCGATATGATTCTCTATTTTTTATTTTGTTGACTTTATCTTTTATATCTGGATCAGTTGGGTCTGCGATGAGACTTCTTGCACCTAATGCTCTTGGTCCAAACTCTGCTCTACCTCTTGCAAGACCACAAACTTTATGTTCTTGAAGATAATTTACTATTTGTGCATTTGTATGTTTATGTGGCAAATAATATCCAAGATATGGGGTAAATTTTATATGCTTCTTTTTATGTGCCAATACAGCACCAATCGCAGACCCACTATCTCCTGGTGCAGGCATGATCCAAACATTCTTAAAATAATTGTAAGTATGCTTATTTGCAACACAGTTTAGAGCACATCCACCCATTAAGACAAGATTATTTGTCTGCACTAATTTTTTAGCAAGTCTCAGCGCATTATTGAACAATATCTCATACACTTCTTGTGTAGCTGCTGCAATATCTTCATTTGATTCCTCAGGTCTCCAATCTTTGCATCCTCGATGTAGATTAACCTTACATTTAAAATCTTCAGTTATAAAGTCATCAAAAATAGCGTCTTTTAATTTATGTTTATCCCCTAAAGCGGACAATGCCATTAAAATATATTCTTCCTCATTCGGTTTTAATCCACATCGCTGAGTCATTGCAGAATACAACAATCCCACACTATTTGGATACTTCAATTGATATTTTAACTTTAAATCTTTACCAGATGCTTCCCAGATTGTAAGTGTCTGGAACTCTCCTATTGCATCTATTACTAAAATGGCAGCATGTTTGAATTTACTAGTAAAGTACCCTCCGCAAGCATGGGTGTAATGATGACCAAAAAATTTGTGCTTACATTCATAATATCTTTCAAAGTTATTAATAAATGGTCCTTGCCCAGCATAAATTTGCCGCATCCTTTTCTTCAAAGGATTCTCATACCAACAAATTAATTCTGGTTTTCCATATCTTAGTGCATATTTCAGCATTGATTCTGAGATATATGCATCATTCTTGATTTTACTAAAACGTTCACTCTCACTGGCGAATACCAATTCGTCTTTTACAAACACCGACATAGCGGCGTTATGACTGTTAGATGATATTCCCCAGGTGATCATATTTTTTCTCCCAATAACTTACTGGTAGTGTTGGATCTTCTTTAACAAAATTCTTAACCTTATTTGCGGGACACATTGAACAATATGATTCGTCCTCTCTACCCAAAAACTCTTCTAATTCATCATCCGTGCAATTTACATCTAAAGGAGTATATTTGAGATATGGTTCCCACCTATCACTAAGGTTGTATTTTTCAGATTGCATCGGTAAATATGCCAATGCAGGACACTTCCAAAGTTTATTCTCATGCAATTGGATAGCATGTTTAGAGATGCAATTTTCCCAACTCTTACGAGGATTGTTATCTTCGTAAGGAGTTATATTTGAACCAAACCCTTTATATTGAGGAGTCCAATGCTCATTAGTATAATCCCAAAATTCAACATGAACTCCAAGGTCATGCTTCCACTGTTTAGCAAGATTATATCCAGTTTTAAACTTTTTTACGTAATCTTTATGAGTTGTACTGTGAATTGATATTGCAAGGTTAGTTTGAGTCGCAATTAGTGCTTTTGGTAACTTTGGATGTAAGTGTAAAAAACTAGCATTTGAAACCAAATCAATTTGAGTATATGGATCAGGATATATCATCCTCACCAAATATACAATATCAACCAATTCTTTGTTAAGAGTTGGTTCACCGCCAAGTATAACAAATGTTTTGGGTCTGACTCTCTGACCCCAAATATATAGCCATTCTTTTGCGGTTTCTAGATTTAGTGTTCCAGAATGCCCATGGTTAGAATAATGTGAGCACCCTTCACATGAAAAATTACAGGCATGGGTAACATGCAATTCTATTTGTTTGGTATCAAACTGCTTCATTCATCAATATAACCAGTCTGAGTTAACATTTCCACTGCTTCATCAAAAGATTTATAAAGAATCTGTAGGCAAATTGCTTTACGATCAGGAAGTCCAGATTCCATAGGATAAACCGAATGTGGTTTAGATACATCAAGAAGATAAGCATCTCCAGGATGTGCCATAAATCTTACAGATTTTTTTAGGTGTCCTTCATGGAAAATTGCACCATCTGTTTGATTTGCAATCTTAGTTGTAGATACATCTTCTTTTGGATAATAAAACTGAGTTACACACCTATCAGTTTTGATATAAAAATTGATAATTGCTTCAATATTACTATCAGTATGCGGGGGAATCTTATAATTTAATTCCATTAAAGATAGTGTACAGTTATCTCTATAAGATTCTGGAATCACCTCAAGAAGATTGCTTTCATCCTTAGTATTGATATATGAATATTTAATTCCAGCAAATCCATATGGAGTATCCATTCCATACTCAATCTTTCTACCAGTTTTAAGATAAGAACCTACAAAAAATTGTCTATTTAATTTACGAAAAAACATTTAAAATCTCCTAATCAGCGTAAGAATATTCTCTCCATTCAGGTACGTTACAGTTTGCCAAATCAAATGCAACTTTATTCCAAGGTGCTCGTGGTTGACGAATTAATCTCATATTAGTATGTTCCAATAACCTATTTCCCTTCTTAGTATTGCAGGTAGAACATGCAACAACTAAATTTTCCCAAGTATCTTCGCCACCTTTACTACGTGGAAGAACATGATCTATAGTCAACCGAGTAGTTGATCCACAATATTGGCAGGTATTACGATCCCTTTTGTAAATCATTGATCTTGATGGACGACACCTAGCAGCATAATTAACTGGAACTTTAATGTAACTGAGCAATCTAATTACTCTCTCGGATATGACCTGAACTTTCTCCTTTAAAACTAAAATAACTGCTCTCTTCCAATTAGTAAAATTGATTGGTTCATAACTTGAGTTGAGAACAAGAATGGTCTGGTTCGGTTTAATCTTTAAATGTTCCATACTTAGTCATAAACATTTTGCTCTTGCTGTATTCTGTCTAAGTGATGATAAATTGTCTCCTTAGAGTATTGAAATTCTTCAAACCTTCTTGGGTTAAACTTTTCCATCTTATGAAGCATATTGATCCAATCATATCGTTTGTCAACAACCCATCCATAACGACGTTCGTCGTGCATAGTATCAAAAATAGAGTGCATCAGAACCAATACTAATTATATCACCTCATCATTCTATCCGATAACCCCAAATTATGCAATATCTCATTGATGGTTCCCATACAATCCTTGTTAATCTCCATCGCCTCAGACTTTTTTCTTTCCCATCTAATCTCAGGTATGATTGTGGGATGTTTTTTTAACCACAAATAATCATCCTCAGTTAACTCAGATATTCTCCCCTTATTAATTTTGACCAAAATACTTGCGTATTGTGTTCTATCTGCTGCGTTCATATGCTTTTAATTTTGATGGATGCATAAAGTCAACCACAATAACACAACGATAATACTTTTGTGCAACTACTGGTGGTGGCATTACTGGTTGATGATTTATATGAGAATGATGAATCAAAAGAGAGTTCTCATCACCAGGAATAATTATCTCCCTATCCTTATTTTCTATTAACGTTCCATATATCCTGGAGGGATTCTTAAGGTAATATATCATACCCAAGTCAAAGTGTTCATGACTATGACTATTTCCATAGTTGATATACAACTCATGAGTATAGTTCTCTTCACTAACTCCTTTCATTCTCTTTGCCCAGTATGATTGAACATGATATTCTTTGATCCTGGGGTTATTAGTTATCTCAGCATAATTGTACAAATGCGACTTAACTAATTTAAAAAAGTTAGTCCAACTTGTTTTATACCACAATTTCCGATCTTGTAATCTGTTTGTAGCTTCTACACTGGAATCCCACTTATCATCACAGACTTCAAGTTCATTATCAATCTCTTTAAGTAAATTAGATTGATCATATTTACTTAGCAAATTATAAGCCCTGTAAATTGTATTCCCACAAAAATCAAAGTGTTCTACATTTCTGGGATCTTCTGGATATTCTACAAACTCTTCAGGTATCATATAACTTTTTCCAATAACTTACGGGTAAGAGAGGATTCTCGGGAGTAAAGTATTCTTCTTTTGCAGGACACATTGAGCAAAAAGATTCTTCCCTTTTGGTGAAGAATTGTTTTAGTTCATCTCTACTACAAGTATGATCTAAAGGAACATATTTTAGATATGGATCCCATTTTGAAGATAAGTTATACTTTTGTGCCTGCATTGGAAGATAGGCAAGTGCTGGACACTTCCAAAGTTTTCCTTCATGTAGTTGAACACACAATTTGGAAACGCAACACTTCCAACTGGATTTGGGATCGTTATCTTCAAACGGTTCCATTTTATCACCAAACCCCTTGTATTGTCTAATCCAATGTATGATAGATGGTCGTATTTCTACAGGAGCACCTTTTGCAATCCAATCCTTCATCAAAGCATATACAGATTCAAACTTCTCTCTATATTGAGGATCTCCATCAGAATGGACAGATACTCCAAGGATAGTATTAGTTCTCTTTAAAGCCTTCCACAAATGTGGGTGTTTATGTAGATGAAATCCATTGGAAATGACTTCAGTGTAAGAATTGGGCCACATCTCTCTAGCGAGATATACAAATTCAGTCAACTCTGGATGTAACGCGGGTTCTCCTCCCATCAAAGTAAATCTCATTGGAAGGATTTTATCATTCCAATTACTCATCCACTTTGCAGCATCTTCTAAACTAATGGATCCAGAGTGACCCTGATTCATATAGTGAGTACAACCCTCACAAGTTAAATTGCAAGAGTGAGTGACGTGTAATTGTATCTCGTGAGGTATTTTTAACATTTTATGAGATATTGCAGGATAAAATTAATCTACGCACATCTGATGTATTTGGAGGAACATAATGCGATAAAGAAGAGGGAAAAATTAAAAAAGAACCCTCTTCAATATTCTTAGGAGTATACTCTAATACATTACCATCCCAAAGATTTGTAAATGGACTTATAAACTTTGTTGGAATGTGTTCATTTGAATCATATTCTATAAAACAAACAAAACTAAGTCCACCAAGTCCGTGATTATGAATAGAATGATGTTGTCCCCTATCATAATGTTGAAACCAAGCAGTATTTACTTTTGGTGTTGTGTGTCTTTCATATCCAAGTTTTTTAGTAGCATCTTTAATATCATCAAATAAAATACCTTCAACTAAATTGTGATAAGTATTGTTTTGTTTATAATCTGTATATTGATCACCCATAACCATATTATCTTTATTTCTATTATATAAAGATAACAAATTCAAACGTTTATCTTTCCAATTTTTTATTTTTCCTTGATAAAAAGGAATAACCCAATCTTTAATAAAATGCTCACTCATAGTTAAATTCATCTATTCTTTTTTGATCTAAGTAAGTTAATACTTCTGTTCTCCATTCCATTAATTCATGAAAACATTTTTGATCATGAGCATTTTGACGCAATTCATGGTCTGGTTTTAATACACTTTCATAAAACAAAGAAAATGCATCGCGTCTTTTTTGTTGTTTATCCATAATTTTTAGTTAATTCTTAATCCACCAACAAGAACTCTTTTAGACTCAGAGTATGCTGCGGAATGGGGTATGTTGGAAGGAAACAGTAATACTTTATTTCTTTCAGGAGTAACTTTATAGTACCCCTTTGTCGTATGGAGAATTGTCTCTCCATCATTACAGGAATTTAAGTAAAGTATAAAACTATAGTCCTCGTTATGGTCATGTGTATGTACGTTCATCTTTCCACCATTTTCATAATTAATCATATGAACGTAAAAATATTTTAATCTTCTACTCAAGAAGTCTTCACACAATAAACGAAGTTTATCAATATAGTTATAAAAGATTTCAGAATCAATATAATCTAGGAGATTTAAAGTATAGAAACAATCACCACTTAGAGAACTTTTCTTTTCATCTCTAAAGACTTCGGGATGAGTAGAAACAAAATCAAGTAGAAGATTGAAGTAATTACTTACTCCATCTTCTACCAAAAATTCAATCATCTTCTACTTGATCAAATTCTTCAATTGCAGATACTGGCACCTCATGTTCTCCTGCAACAAGATACCAATGTTCACCTTCGCGGACTCCCAAATACTTCATTTGATCTTCATCAAAATACTTCTCACGCATTGCTGCCTGAATCTTCAGGTGAGTAAGTTCAGATTGTGAAATTTTCATCAGAATAAACCTCTTTGTATTTTTCAATAAGACGATCTCTCATATCATGATATGGAGTTACCGCCATATCATATTCATCTCCAAAGTTCCAATCTTCAGCATATCGAATCGCACAGATAGCTGCTTGAATCATTGTTTTTAACCCCTCTTTGTCCACTGTAATTTTAACTAACGCAGTTGGGTCTGAGGTTGGTTCCATCTTCATTTTTCAATCCTCCAGTTTGGATCTGATTTTTTATCAACCCAGAAGTAGCACGTTTTATTTAAAGATTCAACGTAGTAACGATCATCATCTTCATTCTTAATTCTACAAGAATGAAATCGAAGCATGTCATAATTAAACTTAAACTTTGCTTCTTTGCTGATTGGTGTTAGACAAATAAATTTCGTTTTCATTGTACAAATACGGTTCCAGATTGAGGTTGTGTACGATGTTTTTTGATGTAATTATGTGCAGACTTTACAGTCCGACAAACATCCAACTGCTGCCCATTGTAAATGATCATTAATTGATTTCCGAATGGGACAGCAGCGTATCCATCATCAGTAATAAATCCTTCTTTCATTTTATTAAGAAAAACTTAGGGTAACTCTTGGTTCTGTTGCAATTGGGTTGTGATACACACCCTTTGGGATAAACAACCCATCTCCAGGATTTAATATGATAGTTTGATTATCAATGATGTAAGTCATATTACCTATAGATTGAACAATCAATACATCATCATCATCTTTATGATTACCCATGGTTCGTGCGTTAGAGTTTTTTGAGACATAAACGTGAAGAACTCCCATCAAACACTTCTTTTTAATTCTATCACGAATATTAGATATTGGTGAAGAATAGTTGTGATGATCCAAAAGTATAATCGTTGGATTGTCTTCACCAACGATCCTACAAGTATTATTTTTTAATTCCTTTAAAATTTGATTGTCCACATCTTCCCAAGAAATTTGTGTACAATAATGAAACTCAAAAGGATAAACACAGTAGGTCATCGTTTGATAGTAGCAATAGCAGGTTGACCTTCAACAAACACAGTGTCCACAACGTTTTGGAGACGTTTGACCGTTGCAATACCCACGTTACTGTAAACAGGAACATGAACAAGACCAAAGGACTTAGTGTAATCCTGGAGTTTACCAGGAGTAAGAGTGCCTTGTTGAATGCGCTTTACGTCATCAAGATGAAGACGAATAACACGACCAACAGACTGGCACATCTCAATAACGTTCATCTGGCGCATAAGAACCAGAGAAGTCAGACCAGGAACAGAAATACCCTCACTCAAAATAGAATAATGCAGAACAATGAACTTTTTGTCGGGATCAGCACCAAACTCTTTGATGAGTTGGAAGAAGTGCTCACGGGTGATCTTCTGGTCATTCAAGAATGCACCATGCTTGCTGGTGATCCAAAGAAGATCATAACCCATAGACTGAACTTCCTTCATGAAGTCAGTCTCAGCAAGCATACGAATCATCACCTTGGTGTTAGGTGCAGCGATCAGAACCTTCTCCATGTGATCTTCATTGTAAATAGTGTCCAGAAGGGTCATACAGTCCCTCTCTGCCGCCTCCTCACCCTTCAGACGGACGCTACCAACGTTGATAGCATTGATCTTAGGGGGGAGGATAGAACCGTTGTTGACAAGGCGTGGGGCAGGAACATTGTAAATGATTCCACCATACACATCAGTGTCGTTCATTCCAGGTTTGGAAGAAGTAGCAGAATACTTAGGAGTAGCAGTGAAGAAATAACTGCGGTTAGCAGTAGAAGAGAAATACTTGACGGAAGGATAAAAGCTTTTTTTGACTGAGTTGTGTGCTTCATCATAGTAAATCGTGTCTACAGCAATGTTTGCCTCCTGAATGCGATGCAAAGACTGATAGGTAGTGAAGATCAACTTATTACCTTTGGTGTGATAGCACCAGGAGAAGATTTGATTTGGTTTAGTTGTTGTAAAATAAGGAAGATCAGCGTTAGAGTGAACATGCATGATCGATGCATTAGTGATGTGCTCAGCAAACTCAGCAGACAACTGACGAGCGAGCATCAACCTAGGTGCAACGACCACGATAGTCTTATCGCCAGACATGAACTGACGAACAGCATCCATGATCGCCACCAGGGACTTACCACCGCCAGTGGGGATCACGATCATCCCCTTAAGGATGCGCTCCATAATGGCAAGTGCTTCGGACTGGTGAGGACGGAGTTGCATGGGTGTCATAACGATAGGAATATTATACAGCAAAAATTGCCAACCAATCTCAGATGAGTGGTCAGTTCAAGAATTGGTCAATAGTGATTGGACCCATCGTACCATCAAATCGATAATGGTACTCAAGGGCATTATAGCACACATAATGCGGATGATCTGTTGGAACGTCAAGTCTACGACATAACTCTTTATGATTATCTTCCATCAACTCAACAGCATACAACATATTATCAACAATGTGCTGTTCGGAATGATACTTCCTAAGAGCTTTGAGTAATTGAACTAAAAAGTTACCATCACCAGCACAGTTATCAATAAATGTAGAATTTGGATCTTTAAGAACTTCTTCTGGTATCTCAGCAATCATTTTATCGATCAACTCAGGAGGAGTAAAAACCTCCTGAGTTTGTTTAATTCGTTCATCGGATCTATCTAATTTAGATCCATGTAGTTTGTTATGTTTGTTTTTAGAGGACATTTGTGCGCTTTAGATATTCAACTTCTTCTTCGGTAAAACCAAATTGTTCAGGCAGATTATCATAATCTGTGATTTCAGGAACTTCCCCATTCTTAATGGCAGCAGTAAATCCTGCAGTCTTTTTATAATTGTCAATGAAAAACTGAATGATTTTAAGATCAAAAATCTTAGTAAGACGATCCCCTTCTTCTTCCGAAGTAATAGGACACCAACAATTAAACATACCTACAAATCCATTGGAAGTAAAAATACCACCATTTTTATAGGTAGAAGAGAATGGAACAATAAACTTTAGCACATCTCCAGTTGTAGGAACAATGTTAGTGCGCTTGACTTTTTTAGAAGAATGGTAAATCTCATATTTACCATCAGGAATGTGATCCTCCTTAGCAATTGCTTGACCCATCTTCAAAGGAATGCGTGGATGATTTGAGTTAGCAATTTTATTAAGAATAGAGTTCTTGATTGCAGCATCTCCAACTAAAGGAAGACCATCTCGCAAATCCCAAGTGAAGGAACCATCATGAGTAATCACGACAGTTTTACCTTGATATGGTTCATTTGTAAGGTGCCAACGACAAATAGCAACACCTTCAACAAAATAATCGTCTGCTGTATAATCAATCAACTTTAGATTATATTTGGTAGAGAACAACTTCATGAACTTCTTACCTTTACCAGTAGTACCTAGAACAGATGCGGGAGTAACCTCACACACATCTCCACCAGGAGCAATCAATTCAAGATGCTGTTCGACTACAATAGGCCAAAGTTTATTATTCTTTGCCTTCTTAGTAGGATCGTTATATGGGGGGTTGGCAAGAATAGCAGTAAACTTCATATTTGGATGAGAACCAACAACATTGACACTACCATTTACATATTTTACACGATTGCGGTGACTATCGCAACTCTCCCATACAGTAATGTTATTTGGATTCACGCCTCTCTCCAAAAGACGAGCAGTATGAGATCCACTAGGATCACCAAACATATAAGTTTGGGTCAAATCCTTACAACCATCAATCATAGAATCAAAAAGTTTTACAGGAATACTCTGTTGAGTTTGAGAAGATACTGACAATTCATTAATGGTATTGGATACAGAATCCCTCATACTTTTTTGAATGCTATTGGAAACAATACCAATACGACGAGTAAGAAGTTCAATGCTGTGTGGGTTTTTACGAATAACCTCATCAAGAATACCCTCATGATCACCAGTAACCGAAGGATAAATCTCAGAACCAATTACATCATTGATTGAATACACGTTCTGACCATTTCTAATGATATAAAACATGGTCAGAGGAATAGATTCAAGCAGTGCCTTGATAGTTTGCTTCTTCAGAGTATCAAGGTCATCAGACTTTTTTACACTTTCAGTCTCCCGAACCACACAACTTTTATTATTGGCACCATTATCATTAAGTTGAGTCTCTTTCATCACAGTAGTGAGATCGGTCTTAATATTCAAATTAAAATCCCCAACTCCACTCAAATCTAAAGATTCAACAATACTTGTAATAGTAGAGATACTTCCTTCTACATCTGCAGCAAGAGCATCCTCAAGCATTTCCTTAGACAGAATTTGGAATCCATTATTCCATTCATGGATATTTGTAAAGTCAATAACACTATATTGAGAAAGTGCAGGATTATTATCACATGCAAGTTGGAAAGCAGTATGAATGGCACGGAGACAACGTTGAGCATCAAAATCAATTACCCACCAGTCATGATCACCAGAACCACCACGGAAAGCAAACTGAGTCCAAAACTCAATTGATTCTCCACCACGGCAGTTAATAACAGTATCAATCTTCTTAGCAGTCACACCAAGAACATTTGCAGATTGAGTGATGATCAGTGCTTTTGGATGCTCATCCAGAAAGCGATTGATATCATCTTGATCGTTTTTAGTATCAGAAGTAACTACCAGAGCAGGATAATAACAATCAACCAATTCCTGAAATGCATGACACGCTTTAACACTGGGCATTGCCATCATGTGATAAGTACCTTTAAGAAGACGATCTCCAATACGAATCTCACGTTGAGGTCCAAAATAATTATGAATAAACTCACGGACAAGAGATTCATGAAGAAACTTGTCTCCCTTCATGGTAAAGATATTCTTCATGGCATCTGGATCATCACCAAACAACTCTTGATATGCCGAAGTTTGATACTTTGCGAAAGCAATGTTCATCTTAGGACGCTTAAATACACCACGTTGAACATCAAGTTGCTCGTCAAAATAAGTGTAAACAAACTTCTGATCTTCCTCAGGGAACATCCAACAAAGTTTGTGAGCAGTGCCAGAGATATAGCAGGTGCGAGTGTTTAATGTGTTGCGAACTTGCACAAACTGATCAGCAGTTCCACCAATGTGTGCTTCATCAAAGGCAAGAAAGTCAACATTACTAATTTTATCAAGACGTTTGATAATACTTTGAACTGTGCCCCAGAGAACAATGTTTACATCACGATCCATCCAATAAGCGAGTTGAACTTCCCAAGAAGGATCCTTAACGGAAATGTACTTGATTGTGGGGAAGAATCGTTTGGAATCATTATACCAAGAACCTTCAGGAGACTTTTGGCGGGAACAAACAACAGACAATTTATAATTACTATCTACAATATGCTTCAAAACCATCACTGATTTACCAGCACGACACTTTGCAAACAGAAGAAATTCTAGATATTTTTTCTGATTCCATGCAGTAGAAATTTTCTGTGAGAATTTAGTTTGATAAGGACGAGGATCAAATACTTCATAAACCTCTTCTTTACCAGAAAAGAACTTCTCATAGATCATTTGAGAGATGATCTCTAGAGTGTAGAGTTTGAGATCAAATTCAAACGTCTCCTGACCAATCTTCTTAATTCCAGGAAGAGTCAGCAACCAAGCATGGATAATAGAGTCATGGTGGTGATCTTTATCTGTGCGAGTAGATACACCTTCCCACCAGGATACACGAACATACCCAGAATCAAGTTGGGTTACTACTTGCTTTGCCTTTCCGTAATCACGACCACGGTGGCGTTCTTCCCAGGTAAAATGAGTCTCACCCAGGTTAAAACTGTTAGTAGCACCCTTTAGGGTGTCCATGTAAATGTTGATCAAGTACTATGCTTGTAAACTACCCAGGTATTATAACCCATAAAAAAGGGGGGTTGTCAACCCCCCGACCAAATCAAAGATTGTCCAGTCGCTCTTTGAGTTCGTTGATTTGCTGCTGTTGTTCCTTAATAGCTTCAATCAGAACCGCAACCATATTCTGGTATGCAACAGATTTAGTGCCATCATGAGACTCATACACCAGTTCTGGTAGGACCTTTTCAATCTCCTGTGCAATAACACCAATCTCACGCTCAGATTGACCAATACGGTTGAAGTATACACCTCTGAGATCCAGAACCTTGCTGAGAGCGTTGCTGATACCAACAACGTTTTCCTTAAGTCTCTCATCAGAATTTGCCGTGACTGTTCCAGAGAACGTGGCATTACCAGCATTATTAAGTCTCAGTCTTTCTTGTGGATTAGATACACCAGAACCTTGTGTACCGAAGATAAGAGCAAATTGTCCTGAAGTTCCTTCAGATACACCCTTAATATATCCACGTTCGCCATCATTACCAATATCCTTACCTTCAAACTTCAATCCACCATAGAAGTATGAAGCATTAAGAGCAAGGTCAGTCTGTTGGAATCTTAGATAGTTACCATTAACATCACCAGTTGTATCTGGATTTGTTGTAATTAAGACATCATTTCTAAATGTTGAGATACCAATTACTCTTAAAGTATTAACATTAACTTGTTGGTTAAATGTGCTAATACCAGTATTAACCAAGAATCCATCAGTAATATTCCAAGTTAGTGATTGTGCTCTGAACTCAACGTTGTTCTCAAACAGAGTTTGGCCAGCAACATACAGGGAGTACCCAGCTTTTGCAGATGTTGTCTCAATACCTACGTTTGTAATAGTAGAGATACCAACACCATCAAATACCCAAACGTCAGATACGTTGAATAGTCCAGATCCGTCTCCCTGGAATGTTCCGCTCCATAGACCAACATAGTAATTATCTGGTTCAGACTGGATAGGACCAAACTTCTTCCAAGCATTATCATTAGTATAAACCCATCCAAGTTCTCCACCAGATGGTGGCTCTGCATCAAATACAACGTTACCAACATTACCAGCAATCGCTGGTGTTGCAATTCCAATTGTGTATTCTCTAGCAATAATTTGATCACCCTGAACAAGCAAACTATTTGCTTCAACAGAATCATTAATTGTTACCTTTTCATTGAATACTGCTGGACCATTAAACTCAGAGACAATATTATTATCTTTACCGCCATCAACTTTAAGACCCCTGTTGACTGTCAGTTGTTCTGTTATGTCAACATCAAATCCAATAGCATCACTATTACTAGTAAGATCTTCACCTCTTACTGTTGGAATTGGCGCATTAGTAATTAAATCTTGACCTGTTGCACCACTTGTAAACTTAGTTACAGTATATGCATTACCCTTATCATCTAATCCATTATAGAATGGAGTACCACCATTATCAGATACAGACTGTGATAGAATTCTCTCAACGCTTCTAAATTGTCTATCTTGTCTTTCTGGTAATGCAGTTGAGTAGTTACCAGGACCAAATCCAAGATACTCAAAGGTATGTCCAGATGCACGAACAATAGAGTTTCTTCTAAATTCTACTGGTTTAAATCTAACTTTTCTAGCAACTGCTCCAACAACGTGAGTTTGTTTTTGAGTTCCAAATAATCCACGGAATACATCAATCGCAGTATTAGAAGTGATTGACTCACTGATACGCATAATTTCATTATCTACAATCAGATAATCACCAAGATCCCAACCCATATGAGTTGCATTAGTAACCGTCAAGGTATTAATTGTAGGATCTGTTAGAGATGCACTAAGAGTGGTAGTAATGCCAGCATATTGATAGACAAGTCTTGAGGATGCTGCTTCATCTGCAAAATCTATAGGACTATTTTGAGCACTAAATCCTACTGGATAAACTAAACCAGATCCAGAGGCAACTGCTGTAGTTGTTCCAACACCAACTTTTACAGCAAAACTTGATACATTATAAACCTCAGAGATTGTGAATTCTCCATTATAAATTCCTTGATTAAACCCACCAAACTTAACTCTATTTCCAACTAGGTATCCATGGGATTTAGATGTAATTACACTAGCAATACCTGTAATATTATTATATGTAAGTGAAGATATACCAACAGATTCTCCAGTAACATAAGCAGTTACATCAGATAGAATCGTAGAGTTTACATTACTGAGTCCATTCGTATTAATTCCAGCAATCGGTTGTGATCCAGTAAATTGATACCTGGCATAAATTGTTGATGAAGAAGACACTTGAATATTCTCTTCATCACCAGTTACAATATTTTCAATTTTATAAACGTTGTTATAATCAGTAAATCTACTGTCACGAATACCATCAATTTTAATTACATCACCAACGCTGTTGTGAATATTGAGAACAGTTACATATCCAGGAACCCATCCAGCAGTTGTTGCGACACCAACAACTGCTAAAGTATTGCCAATACCAAAAGCAGATCCACCCTCTACAATTTTAACTGCAGTTATTGCACCCGTAGAATCAATTTCAACGTTTGCTGTTGCATACTTACCAGTTGTAGAACCAGCAAATCCAACAAGTCTTGCATTGTATAATGTCTGAATGCTTCCAGACCCATCACCATAATTTACACCAGCACTAGTAATTCCAACCCTAGTGATTGGATTTAGTCCATGGTCCTTTTGAGTTCTGATAGTATGTGCTGTGCCAGAGCTTGATTGAATATCAACAATTCCAAATCCAACAACAAAGTCACGAATGTTTTTGTTAATAACCTCTTTCGTAACGCTATTTTGGGGGTTATTGATTTCAGTCAGTCCAAGTGGTGATGGAAGAGCAAAGGTTCTGGTCTGATCAGGATCAGAATCTGGATTATCCCTATCAAGTTGTGGGTATAAATTCTTAACTGGTTGAGAGAATCTTAATCCCTGGAATGGGGCAACTTGTGGTGATGAAGATGAATCAAGAAGAGTTAAGTGATAAACACCATCCTTAGCATTTGGAACGTAGTCCTGAACGGTTTCTTTTCTATAAATGTAGAATGTGTTATTAAACTCCTTTCTCTCATATCTTGGAAGATTTGTATTTCTTTGGTTAACATTGTTGGCAAATAAACCAGGGTTAGTTGTCAGTCCAACAGTAAATTCTCTTCTATGAGCTCTAGATACAACAGTAAATACTCCATTGTATCCAGTATTGGCTAGACCAACAGTGTTTGCGGTTGATACAACGTTAAAGATTTGAACTTTAGAACCAACAGATAGTTCATGTGGAACTTCTGTTGTAAATGATGCAAGACCAACGTTACCATCCCATGTTGCATTAGAAATAAATCTAGGATTTCTAAGTTCTGAAGTATTTGATAGAACAACTGGGGAGATGCTCTTAAATTTAGCAATCTCAGGATTGCTTAATCCAGAAGTGCTTCCAGATTCTTGCATAATAAATGCATCTTCTGGAGGTCTACCAAGAACAGTAGAATCTCTTGGAATTACATATCTTACCTTATAAATTCTATCTTCAAGAGATCTATTATCAGGAGTTCTACTGATAAAGGTTTTGGGAGTTGCTCTACCAAGAGCTGCTGTCCCCAAACCAACAATAGTACTATAAATTGAGTTACTAGAAGAACTTACAGTGATAAACCACTGACCAATAGTACTATCATACTGTATTGGGTGTCCAACATCTCCAGACTTCTTATCAGATACTCTGGATTCAATTTGAAGAATACCACCCTTACTATTAACAGTAATAGCAGATAAACTTACAGTATCGTTAAAAGTTTGTGCTAATTTGATTTGATCAGTATTAATTCCTGAAGTGATTGCATAATAAACTTGGTTATGTCTTAGACCATCAGGAAGTTCACCATCATCACTCAAAATACGAACCGATTCACCATTAATGAACTGGTGAGGTTCAGTTGCTGTAAAAATATTTGATGTAATACTGTTAATACCAATAGCAGTTCTACCTACGGTAGATAATTTTGTAGCGGTTACTTCGTAGTTGCCAGTCCCTTGGGTATTTGGCATTACAATAACAGCTTCTTTAGTCACACCAACATTACCAATGTTGATGATGACCTTTAATTTATCATTATACTTTGAACCAATGCGATATCCTTCTAAAACGGATTTTGGAGGAATGTTTCTGTTGAATTCATTATAGAGGTACAATCTTGATGTATTACCTACAGAAATTGTCTTCTCAACATCAATAGGAGCAAATTCAATTGTTATTTCATCACTCTCTACTCGTTGTGGTGGCAGGATGTGAGTGAGGTATCCAGTATCATCTCTCGGGAAGGCATCATTTCTAAATCCTCTACAAACAATTGCCTTTGCACCAAAGTTTGAGTTGGAGTTTGTAATCGAATGGTCTCCACCAGATTCTGCAACAAAGTGATTTGCATATCCAATAGCAAATACCGACACCAACTGCAAGAACGCATCGTTTGATGCTTTAATATGGAAGTTTTCGTATGCTGGTTTATATACTGCAGAAGAATTGGTGTGGAGATTTGTGACTGCTGTGGAATCTTCGTAAACACCAGATACTGCATTATATTTTACAAATGCATTATCATCCTTCTGCAGACCAATACCAGTAAACTGAGCGACAACCATGGATTTAAATCCATCTGCCTTGCTTCCGTCCGCATGAAGTCCACACATTCCATAAACTGAACGCAGAGAACAGTTAAAGATATATGGAGAAGCAGATGTAACACTATCAACGACGATGTTAAGTGTTGGAGCTCCAGATACTATTGTTGGAAGTGGATTTGCAGGAGCAGAGGATACTTCATAAGTAATCCGTGTTGGACTCTCTACAGTTTTTACAACAAACGATCCATTATATCCACCGCTAGGAATTCCTTCGATTCTAATTGGAGTGTCTACATCCAATCCACCAACGGATTCAACAATATCAACAGTAATCTTTTTGCTAGAGAATGAACCATCACCAGCTCTAATACTAGAGATCCCTACATTTTGACCTTTAGATCCAACAATTCTAAATTCATCAATCTTTGATTGAACATCAAGAGAAGCACTTGGAAAATCTGGACTAATATCTCTTCCACTAGAGGGTCCATAAACCAGTCCAATTTTTTGATAGTAAATATCAAGATCAGTTCTGGTTGTATTATAATTTAAATAAGTATCATTGAATTTTACAGGATTAACACCATCTGCATACTCAAAACAAGTTAATTTATGGTGAGAGAAGTTAGGAACAAATTTTGAGGGACCGTAGTCCTTAAATACGTTTGAATTTGGATCAGCATCAAAGAATGTAAACTGATAGAAGTAACAAGTACCAGTTACTCGGAATAAACAAGTTGTATCAATTGTATCATCAGCAGGATTTGGAACAAATTTTGGACGAATCTTTGTTTTACGAAGATCCATACCAACAATTGATGTACCACGAGGAATGATAACACCCCCATAAACAGAGTTCATCTTATAAAGATCATTCTCTGGAGAATCAATATCAAAATCACTATTTAATGTAAACTCTGTAAGGTCATTAGAAGTTGCACCACTTCTAGTCAACCAATTATTACCAGAGATTGGTGCATTATGTACTGGTATCCATCCTGGTCTATTATCAATGAGGTGTTCACCTGGATAAACAATGATAGTTGTTCTGCTAAATCTATCATTATCAAATCCTTTTTGATATGAAAATCTTGCTGCCTCAATCAGTGCCCTTTGAATTGTTTTAAAAGGTCTAACTAATGAGTTACCTTGGTTTTCAATACTATCTGTAGAGTCTATACTAGAAGGATCGACGTATAGAATATCGCCTCTACTATTCTTCAGAAAATTATCTAAGCGACTAAGACCCATTTTATTACTCTAGGATGGCTATTATGATTTATTTATTCATACTAAAAACCATAACCAGAGGTTTATTTGCCTGCTAAAATATACTCCACGGTATTTGCAACATCATTCATAGCATCTCTAAGATTTGGTCTTTGTCCTGATTCTTGTTTAATAATTGGTCTTGAATCATCACACATGGTCCATCTCCATTGTTGCATCTCTTTGCAATACCACAAGTTAATTTTCATTTACAGGACTACTCCAATCGTTAGTAAAAGATCTGAGATATTCTATTTTTTCTAGCATTTCTTGACTATCAAGAACAAACTCTTCATTGGCAAAATGGAGTTTGCAGTTATATTCCAATGCAAGATTCATTATATATGATCTCCTGGATTTGTCATCTGGTAAAGAGAAAATACTAAACAAAATGATATGATCCAGATTTGTATGTTCTATAGAATATTCTAAGAATGAATGATTTCTTCCTTCATTATCTCCAGTTTGATGTGGAAATTTATATCCCATTCTTGAACAATATTCTCTAACGGTTAAAGTTTGAAAGTATAGATCGATATGTTTAGTCTTAAATCCTTCATACTCTGCATAAGTTATTACATTCTCATGAGGTAAAATTTCAATTTTACGAGATTGAATATCAGTATCATGTAAACGTCTAAAGTATGCACCTGGCCATTTACGGTGTGGTTGACCATCCCTAAGCAAAAGTCTCACATCAATACTCATTCTAGTCTTTCCAGTTCTATTTGGAACTCCTCCATGAATATTTTCCTGAGTAAACAATAAAAAATTACCAGGAGACATGTTTACTGGATAGCATTCTTGAGCACAGACTTCTTCTAGTCTTTCATGTGTCCATTTTTCTTGTTCAGATTTACGGGTAATTTCTCTACTTTTATCAATACCGATAATTTGAAGAGAGTTACTATCAAAAGTTTCAGTAAATGGTAACCAAACAGTTCTCAGTCCAAGTCCATTACCAACCCATCTGCCTTGATGAAATGGAAGGACTGTTCCATTTTTATCTTGATCTGGAATTGTTGCCCGAATGTTTCCAAATTTTTGTATAAGAATATCAGTATCCAACTGAGGAACAACATATTCTTCTACCATTTTATCAAACAACACATAAAAATCCGTGTCTGCAAGATCTTTGGTTAGATATTTTACCAACTCCCCAACAGAATTTGATGGGACACATTCATGCAAATATTGAAGATCATTTACATCTGGATAGTATCGTTTAACTAGAGACAATATAATGTCACTAAAAGGATACTTTTGTAGATTATATTCATTATGAGTAGCGTCAAATATAACCATACTTATTCTTCTGCTAAGCCCCCGACTGGATTTGAACCAGCGACCAACGGTTTACAAAACCGTTGCTCTACCACTGAGCTACAAGGGCATTAAAAATCATCTAATTCTGCCAATACTTCTGGATTTTCCAATTCCATTTCAAAAAAGCATGGATGTGCTTCTTCCATTATTAGATATGCAGAAGCTCTGAATAAATCTTCTGCACTATAAGTCAAATTATTATTGGCTTCAACAATAACTGATGGGTCTGCTTCTTCCTCTTCGGTTAAATCATCCCATGTAAACGGTATAGAATTGACGAAGTACATCATAACGACGTTTTTTATACTCTTTTCTGGAGAATGCCAGCAATAAGCTTTGGTGATTCTGAGCTTCATTCTCTACACCGTTTATTATATTTAGTTTAAGGAAGGCGGAGAGTTATACTCAATCCCTTTATTATTCCTCCCAGTAGGAGCGGGGGGACTTGAACCCCCACAGGATTAATTCCCGACAGATTTTAAGTCTGGTGTGTCTACCGATTCCACCACGCTCCCGTATGTGGGTGGATGATACTTCAAATACTCCCTAAAAGTCATTTTCATTTCTTTTTGGGTCATGCCACAGTGAGTTGCTGCAGCAGGAAGTGTCATCGTACAATTAAAAAGACCTAGGTTTGCTTCCTTGACATTCTCTGGAGTTGTCTTTACAGGCATTTCAATCAGGTCAGAATAAAGAGGTTTTGGTTTCATAGTTATTTAATTTGTAAATCCCCAATAAAGGGGAAGCGAATGACGGGGATCGAACCCGTGACACCAACTTGGAAGGATGGGATGTTACCGCTACACCACATTCGCGGGTTGTAACCAAAGGAGAGATCTAAACTGAGACTTGGGCGACCCCTCAACTGATTACCCATATATTATACGACGTTGCTCCTGGGTTGTCAACCCCCCCCCCCTTTACCAAGGTCCGCCGTAGGATGGGCTGGAGGCGATTCCAATTGCTTCCTCAATGTCAGCAAGTTTTTCAGTATTCTCTTGTAGTTGTCGATTAAGTCCCCATACCTGCAATTCATAATCTCCTTTTACTTTTTGAGAAGCAGTTGAAGAGGTTGCTTGCCCACCAGCAGTAGACCAAGTTGAATTATATTGACTAACTAAAGAACTAACATCTACAGCTGGTCCAATAATATCAAATACTTTACCAATTTCTGCCCCGTTTGATTGGAATAACCTAGTGCTCACTCCAACACCAAGATTAGAACTTGTTAAATTAACAAATCCCTCTCCAGTAAAAGGATAATCAGATCCATAATTACCACCTGATATTTTTGGATAATCATATACCTTTGCCTCATCAGTCTTAACAATCCCATATGCAATCACTGCGCTTCCAAGTCCAGCAATTCCTAATAGACTTCCTGAAGTAGAACCAACAGATACTACAACAGATCCATATTGAGAAGTTATATTGGCAGTACTGGTTCCGTAACGATTTGTAGTTAATCCAGTATTTCCACCAATAGCAACAATTTGACTTTTTAAACTATTTGCAGAATTTATACTAGTTAATGTTTGACTAGAAGACTGTGTAGCAGGGCCACTAAAAGCATCCCTCAAGGAAGTTGCTATCGCAATTCTTACTGGCAATTCTTCTTGCTGAAGCAGATACATTTCTCTATCTGCTTGCAATCTATCTATTACAATTCCCATAAATCATTATATGTATTTTTTATATTTATTGTGAAAATTGCTCTGCTATTAACTGGTTACATGAGAAATTGGGAAGACCACTTCTTAAATATCCAAAAAAATATTATACAAAAATATAAAGCCGACATTTATATTAGTTCATATAGTTATTCAGAACTTTACATGGGTTCTGATATTGTACAAATTGATACTAAAAAAGTTATTGATGCCTATAATCCAAAAGAATATATTTTTAGAGATGTAGAAACCATGCCGCCATTTAATTTTAAAGATGGTGGCATGGAGGTTAGTGGTAGAGAATGGTCGTATCGAATATTGAGACAATGGTATACAAACTATCTGGGGTTGCGTTTGTTTAATCCTAGAGATTACGATGTCGTCATTAAATGTAGATCAGATTTTTCTATACAAAATTTTAAATTACAACCAGATAAAGACTTAGTTTTACCTGCATGGAAGGTTCATCCAGGTCCATGCAATCCAGAAGATTCCTATGTGGATTACTTTGCACATGGAAACGGATACTGGATGAAGAAGTATCTTAAATTATATGAAAGAACAAAAGAGATGCATGATAATGATTGGGGCGATGTCTCCTTAGGAGAAACCCTAATCAAATCATACATCGATAGGTATATTGGTTCCGAACATATCACACTAGACTATGATATAGATTGGAAAATGAGAAATGAACCTTGGATGTCTGAAGTTCAAAGCATTTACAAAAAATATGATCCCACTAAAGTTGTAACCACTGGGAAGGATGAGTAGAACCCTGATGATAGTCTGGATGCTCTGGTTTTAAAGTTACACGAATATCACCAGGAATTACAAGGCGTTCACCTTTTCTTTCAGTAAATTTTTGAGTAAAGTGTCCAATTTTACTAGGGAAAATAACAACACTTCCTTCAATCGGAGTAATGCTATAAACATTACAGTTATAACGGTTATATCCAGTGATTAGATTCTTTTGCAATGCCTCAGTAAACATATCACCAACACACTCATTATGATTTTTTTCCTGAGCTACGCAAAACTTATCAGAGGTCTCGTCAGTTTTAACATAGTAAACAAAACTCAAATCAGATGCATTATGATTATGTGGTTTGATTGATGGAGTATCATCGTCTTTATGATACCCAACCCAGGATTTGATAATATGATAATCAAGTTTTGAATGGTCCACATTAAGATATTCAAAGTAATTGTCCACATGCGTCCGAAGTTCTTCAAAAAACGGTCGATAAATCTTATTTTGATGTGCAAAAATTCTACCAGAATACTCTGGACTTTCATTTTGATAACCATCAAACCAATAATCACGAAGTTCTTCAAGATAAATCTTAATTTTATCTTGAGACTCCACCATTCCCTGATAAACAATCAGAGGGAATGCTTCATGTACACGATGCATCACTTACCGTTGATATTATATTCTCTATTATCCCCTGGATAGTCTGCTGGTGTCAAGCCTTGATATTCGGAAATATTCTTTGAGGTATCAATACGCTCGCCATAAACCACATAATCACAGTTAATAGCAGTTCCTGCATTATTCTTAACGTAGATCCTATCACCCCATTCAATGCGATCCACAAATAATTCTTGCCAATGCCCATTTGGAGTAAGATTAATTACAAGAGTCTCCATATCAACAAAATCCTTCCAATAATCTGGAAGTTGAATATAAGACTGCTCTACTAATTTACCCTTTAAATAAACATCTGCAGTTGGTCCCTCTAAACAGATGTATCTAAGACGATGATCCTTTTTAGTGGGATGTTGAATATCAAACGACTTTTTGGCATCCCAAATAGCAGACTTTGCATTTAAAGATCCAACCGCAGCAGTTTTTACATCTTGCGCTTGAACAAGAGCATCTGCTTTTAAATTACCAACCTTAACATTGTAATGAATCCAAGGAGTACATGCTTCCTTAGGATAATCTGGATCTCCAGTGGTAGATTTAAGAATGTAATCAAATTTTGATGAAAAAGGTCCAGTAATACCCTTATCAGCGCAATTTGATTTATTTGTATTCTTTAAAATAAACTTTTCCTCTGCCATAATTACCTCTTCGTGTCATAATGATACCCAGATACAGAATACTCATCGTTATTTCCAGGATAATCTGCTGGGGTTTGTCCTTGATATTCTGGTATTAATCTCTCACCATCTTTACGCTCACCAAAAACATGATAATGACAATCAATTGGTTTTGCAGCATGAAGATATATCTTATTGTCTTCTATTTTTTGAACAATAATGCTTTGATGAGACCCAACTGGAGTGATGGAAACTGTAATTGAATCAGAATCTACCAATTCTCTCCAATAATCTGGAAGATCAATTATATTTGAATTTTTTAATTTACCCCTTATGTATACATCATTAGATGGTCCTTCAGGGCAAGTATGACGAAGCCTCCATCCTTCTTTTGTTGGATGTGGAATATCAAAATTCTTTTTGGCAGAAAGAATATGTCCACCACAGCGAGACATAACTTCACCTTGAGTAATTAAATTTCCACCAACATTTACATTGGCATTTGTATCAACAACACCCAAAAATGCAGTTGGTCCAGTAACTGCAAGAGAATATGGATTATTAATACCAGTACATAACGCACCAGGAATCAATGGCGGTTTAAATACGTCAGAATTCCTACATGCTCCAATCATCACGGTAGCTGTAAGAAAAGGCGGAATTGCACCAAAAATTGATGGCCCCTCCATATAAGATCCACCTCTAATTTGAAGCGGACCTTTTCCTAGGACAAGAGAAGGGTCTCCAACACCAACATATAACGTTTTTTTAACCTCTAAATCAGGTAATTTCATGCTAAAAATCCTCCAGTTTTTTGTTGGTCTTCAAATTTTGATGTTCCTTTAGATGGTTTTAAAGTTGTGCAAGAATCCGCACAATCAATTAATCCACCGTAAAAATTAAGAGATCCACTGCCCACTAATTCAAGTATTCCAGATGATAAAAATTTGGCAACAGAATCAACGTTTGCTTCAAAATTCTTCGTTGTTAATTTAATTTTTTCATTGCCCTCAATATTAACATACCCCGTCTTATTACCACTTCCATTGGCAATAATATCAATCATTTTTGCCTCTAATCTAATTCTACCCAAGGGAGCAGATATTGAAATATCACCATCGGAAGATCTTAATACAAATCCCATATTATCTACGGGTTTCATTCCACAATGAATTTGATAAACACCAGGGCAGCGATTAATTGTGCTGCCCTTCATCTTTCCAGACGATCCAAACATCAAGTATTGTTCACACGCCATTCCATGCGGACCATTTCTCAATAACACACCAGCATAGGTGTTATTGAGATTAACATGACCCAATTTTAAATGCCCGTAATTACTACCCAGTTCTACTGGGTTATGAAGCTTTGGTTTTGCCATTAGTCAACCGTTCCTACGCAATCGACGATTTTTATAACTTTAAATTTTTCTTCATCTGTTAATTGACCCACAGTATCATCACCAATTCTTCTTACACAAAAAACTGGAACAATATTTGCATTATAACCTGTTTCCGATTGTATGTAAATTTCTGGTCTTTCAGTAAATCCATTACCAGAATTTATAATTCTAAGAGAAGATACTGTCCCAAAAGGTCCAAATTTGACTTCAATTTCAGCACCACCTTCATTTGGTTCAATTACAACTTGATCCCCCTCAGAATAATTAAGACCATAGTTATCAACATACAAATCACAAAGATATAATAGTGCAGGATAACTACCAATATTAATTACTGGGAAAGAATCAAATTCAGTTGCACCATTTGGACCTGTTCCTGGAATTCTTGTTGTTCCCCTAGCATTTGCAACTTGATTCTCAAGTGGTTGTCCCGCATCATTATCTGCACCAAATCCTGGAGTAACATTACCACCAGGACCAATTACAGGTAATCCACCTTCTAAAACTTGACGATCTTCTGGTCTAATTATAGTATCACCAGGACGCTGAGGAATTTCTGCACCTGGGGGATATTGTTCCCAACGACCATCTGGAGTTCTAATGACGGTATTTTCTGCAGGAGCCCAAACCCTTCCATCTCCACCCAAATCACCATCTGGTCTTGTTGGATAATCTCCCCCAGGAGTTTCTATTACAACCTGTACAACTTGTTGAGTTGGCAATCCAGTTTCTGGGTCTGTTCCCCCATCTGGTTCTGTAATTGCAATTGGATTAGCACCAGATCCCTTTCCACAATTATCAGAAATATCAACAAAAGGAGCTTTTGTATATCCAGTACCTCTGGCAATAATATCTACACCCAAAATATCTCCAGCGGCACTTACAATTACATTACCTCTCGCACCTGAACCTCCACCACCCCAAAAAGTAACTTGTGGGGGACCACAAAAAACGGGACCAACATTACAACCATCAGTTGCACTAATAGCACTATTAATTAAATCACTAAAGTCTACTGCAGCAACAACAGTATCAATTAGTCCAGAAGCACTACTAACGAGTCCTACCGCTTGATCTGCGGCCCCCTTAGCAGCATTTATAATTGAATCGATATCAAAAATTGCTGATGGTTTTCCACCCTCAAAAATATTCCATTCTTTTGTTTCTGGACATTCTTGATCTTCTTCACAAGCAAAAAATCCAGCAAGTGCTTTTAAAATATTTAAAATAGAATTTGCAAGACTAAATGCACCACCAATCAAACCAGATACTGAACTAATGATTGCATCAATTGCTCCAGCAATCTTTCCTATGGTATTACCCAAAAGGTTTGCAATAAAATTTGAGACTGCACAAGCGGGGACATTGATATATCGATCAAAAATCTGATTAAGAAAATTACCAATCATCTTAAACAAATTTTGAATTAGTTTGTTGAACAAACAAGTAATCAACTCCATTAAAGCATCGTGCCCGACCTTTGCTTTATCTCTGTCTGGAGGATTTATATTCTCATATAATTTTTTTGTTTCTTTATTAATTTGTTCTTCAACAAATTTACGAATTTCTTTAAATACCCATTTAATACCTTGAGCAATAAAGTCTTGTGCTTTTTGAGTTTTCTCCTGTATCCATGCCTGCTTTTCACCAATCCAACCTTGTGCAGCAGCTTCCCATTCTCCCAATTGCTTTTGTGCTTTTTCAATTTGCTGAATTAGCTCCTGCATTGACTTCATAATTCCAGTCAATGGAACCTTTTCACATTCAGTTGGAGAAGAAAGACCATAAGTAAATTCTTCCATAAGGTTCTTATCAGATACTCCCCAAAGATTAGAAAGGTTTGCCCCCTCTAAAGCTTGGAATCCCACAGTGCCACTTAACGGAACATTGTATCCAGCAATTTGATCTTTAGCAGTATATCCACTAATAATTTCAAATCCAGTCTTTTGAGTTCTCGGTAATTTTACATGTTCATTTGTAGGGTAAACTCCCGTAAGTATCGGTCCAGTTTTACGTTCTGGATCTGACCAAAATCCATAAACCCGAGATCCTTGTGTTGGTCCTCCAATTAAAACAGCTCCCCCTTGACCAGACATAGGGCTCAAACACACTTCTACGTCTGGAAGTTTTTCATCAGGAAGTAATTTCTTATCAGGATGAATATCATCTATCCTAACTTTAACATGTGTTCCCCAATTACCTCTTGCACAAACTTGAGGATTTGCTGTTCCTTCCTCTTGTTCATTTGTAGACCAACTCTCTCTTGGAGCAACCGTTCCTCTCCACCTAATACGGTCTAAAGAAGGATCGTCAATAAAATTCCACTTAGAAACACGATGAAAGTCTTCTGCCGTTATTTTAATATCTGACATTTATTCAATCATCGTAAACTTTGCATTCCAATGCATTTGGATGAGAATCGCAATACAGTTCCAGAGATGTTGGATCGTGACTATCTTCTGGATGACGGGTTTGATAAGCTTCTAATTCTTGCAATTCTTCTTCAGTATGGCGACGCATTTGTGGAGAAATGGTTGGATCATCAAGAATTTTTTTATCGTGGTCAATATGTTGCTGAATGTTTTCCATTTAAGTAACCTATTTTGGTTTTCTACCGTAAGAATCTCTAATCAAAATCATTTTAGTCATACATTGTTTAGGTGTCAAGTGATGGCAAATATCCTGTATGATATATATACCACTTAATTCCTTGTTAGCAATAATTTCTTTCTTAGAAGATTGCTCTGGAAAATCACAATGAACCATTTGTCCTGCTCTTAAAGACAAATCTCCAACAACTGCAATTTCAACAGACAAATTAAATACTTTATTATACGTCATTGAAGATTGAACTAAAATATCTGCAACCTTCAAATTCTCTTCAGTCTTCTTCTCTAATTGCCTACCTCTATTTCCTGGAGCAACTTGTCCTGTATCTTTCCTATAAGTAAATCTCTTAGTTAAATCACCGTAAACACTGAAATCTGGAGATATTTTAGGTAATTCTTGTCCACCTCTTGGTTTTTGTTCTTCACTCTTTACCTCTTTTGCTTTAGGAGTATATACTTGGTTATATGGGTCATATGATGTTAATCTTCCACCATATGCTCCCGTCTCTTGATTATTTTTAACATCTATTGTTTTTATAGACTTATAACTGATAATTTTTGCATCATATCCAGGTGGTAGTAAAGTACTATTATTGTAAATAAATGATTTTTTAGGAGATCCTTCAAATAATTTATCGATTGCTTTAAAATTAAATCCATCATAAGTTTCAAAAATAAAATATCCAGCAGAAGACTTCGATCCTGCTGGAATTGATAGCGTTGCTATTTCCGCACAAAATTCAAATGCTTTCTTACCAGATCCGAAAAGACAAATTTGATTTGATGTCTGATCACTAATAATTTTCTTTTTAGTTTTTAAAATTTCTTTCAAAATAATACTAACAGATTGGGATAATTCTCCATCAAATCTTTGATATACTTCGCATTTCAAAAAATCATTTGCTAAATCCTCTTTTGATGCAAGGTCTATCGTATAAAGAACAGTCTCTGATGATGAGATAACATTCTCAATTTTACTAATATAAAGTGCATTACTACCAGCAAATTTTAATTTATTATTATTATTATCTTCAAAACTTAATTCGACTTTTTCAAATCCAGATAATTTCAATTTATATAAAACTGCAATATCATTTCCCGCAGAACTGTGACCTGTCTCTAAAATTATCAACCTAAACCGCACAGATGTATCTAAAACACTTTCAAAGTAAGAGAGATCTTGAATTAATGCCGATATGTCTTCAGAACCGCCACCCCTATTAGAGGTAACAACACACTTTGTTATATTACCAGATAATCCTTTTGTGTTTGCGGTTGCTGCCATTTTTAGAACTTATATTTACTATTTAACCAACTTTATCAACTAAATTTACAATCAAAACACGATCAACACCATCATCATATGATGTACGTTGACTTAATGATGCAATATCCTGAGATCTTGACCCGCCTCTTGATGGCGCTAATGAAGCATTACCTCCCGCAAATAAAGATATCCATTTACCTCCTTGCCACCTATAATAAGAACCATCTGCTGCTTGCTTTGTTTCTCCTTCCGCTTTACCAGTTCCTAAACCAAATCCCTTAACTGCTGATCTAAGATTTGTATTTTGTGTGTCTGTAACAGAAACTGCTTGGTTAGATCCTAGTAAACCACCACCCAATTTAATAAATTGACCATCTCTAAATACCACACCTTTGTTTTGATTGTTTGATGCAGTTGTTGTAGGTCTTGATGCGGGTCTTGGTGCTGGTTTTGGAGTGACAGATTGTAAAAAATTAGTTGGATCTACCGCCCTTCCAGCAAATCCAACTCCACCCATTCTGTATTCTAAGTGAAGGTGAGTATTATCGCCAGGATCTGCACCATATTCTCCATTTTTCCATGCTTTAACTGTGGCTATTTTATCACCCTTTTTAACTTTTTGACCATCTCTTACTGATGGATTAACGTGACCATATAATGTTGAATTTCCATCTCCATGATCAATAACAACAGCTTGTCCATGAGATCCCCAAGTAGCATTACTAATAATTCTAGCAGTACCATCACTTAAGGATAAAACTCTAGAACCAGCATCAACACCAATATCAATTCCTTTATGATCCTTAGATCCCCACCTAACATTTCTTCTACCAAAACCACTTGAAAATTGTGGATTTCCTTCTGGCAATACAGCTTTGAATTGAGCACTTGTTATTCGACTTGGTTTGGGTGCTATTGCACTTTGATATACAGACATGACCTTATTAGTCCAGTCTGGATTTGTATTGTAATATCCAGGTCCACCATGTAATCCTTGTCGTATACTTTCAATAACTTCTCTAGCATCTTTTCCCTTATAAGATTGTTTCCAACGATCAACGTGTGCTTTAACACCTTCTTCAAGACTATTATAAATTGCATGACCATTTGCTGTTGATCCTTTTGGACCTCTTCCAGTTTGCCCAAAAGGATTAGTTTTATTACTATCAAAATAAACACTATTTGGATTTGCCAACCAACCACTCTCAAGCATAGCGATTGCAGCAGTAACTGATGGATTGGGAGACCCTACCTTTTCAGCAATTTTTTTAATTTTTTCAAACGCTGCTTGTTGATTTGTATCCAGAGGAGTTCCATCTCCATAAGGATCATTAAATGGTCTATCACCGTTTCTAATAATAGCTGCTAAAGATCCTAAACTTCCAATATCTTTATCCAAGGCTTTTTCTATGCCTCGCATAAATCCTGCCATCTGTTCATTTTTTCTTCTTATCTTTACATCTCTACGCAAAACCTCTCCACCACCAGCAAGTGCCTGAAATGATTTTGTAATATCAGCACCAGCAGCATCTGGATATTCAGATATCATTGACATTAATGAAGCAAAACTTTTAGCAATGTCCTTTTTAGTTGACTTAGATGGTTTTTGCCCCAACACATAATCAACACCCAATGACATAATTTTACCCATGATTGAACTTCCAGATCTCTTTAGACGTTCTGAAGTGGCAACTAAAGTTGAAAGGGGTTTTTGTCTTACATCTTTTGTTCCATACAAATCTTGAATGGGTCTACCACCAGATGATTGACCAACACTTACTTTATTGATTTTTAATTTTTGAATCCGAACTGGTTTTGGTTTTTTTCTTTTTACATTTTTACCTGGATCTCTACCAGTTCTTTGTGTAATTTTTCCACCTGAAGATCTTGCTTGAACCTTTCCTGGTTTTGAACTCATAATTACATTATAAAGACTGACTCCAATTTGATCTCCAATTAATCCACCAATTAATCCACCAATCGTAGCTCCTGCAGCACCCGCAAGAAGATTGCCAACAATTGGAACTACAGATCCAGCAACAGTTCCAACAGTTCCCCCCAACCATGCACCAAGAGCTTGTCCAACTCCAGCACCAACTGCACCTGCAGCCGCTTTACCTAAAGGTTCTTTAAAAACTAAAGTACGAATACCAAAATCAATTAAAGGTCCTACAATTGGGATTCTACCAGCAATTCTACCAACATTTTTACCAGCAACTCTGGTTACTCCCCGTTGAACTAGTCTTTGATCTAATCCACGAGCAGGTCTAGGCGATTGTCCTTTTAATCTTCTTAAATTTTTATCACCAAACCTTTCTTTATATCGTTGATCACCAAATCTTCTTTGATATCTTTGCTGTGCCCTATTAGTAACTCTTCTACCAGATCGATCAAACCCTCTTCTTTGTGGTCCCTGAAATCTTCTATCTCTAAGTGGATCTTGCCCGCCCATTGTTGCCATACCCGCAATAATTGCGAGATTCATAAATTTAGTAAAGGTGCTTGTAAATTCACTAAACTTCTTTTCACCATCATCACCGAATAATTCTTTAACTTTAGACTGAGCACCATCTACAATTTTATACCCAAAGTCTATGACAAATACAAATTTATCAAACATTCCTTTGACAAAATCTTCAATAAACGCTGTAACTGGTTTGACATAATCTAAAAATGCCATCAATTTTGGCACCAGTTTGAATATCTGTAAGACTAAAAATCCAGTAAAAACAGTTCCTAAAAATTGTTTTATTCGATCAATAAAACTCATTCCAGGAATAGGAATCTTTGGCATTCCTATTCTTTTTTTATCCTTCTTTTCTAACTTGTCTTCTTGCGCCTTTCTTTTTTTATTCTCATCCTCCTTTCTACTAAGTTGAATTTTTTTAACATTAATCTTAATTGTCTTTTTAAGAATATCTTCAATCTTAACAACCTTTTCGCGGATAACTTTAATATCTTCAATTACTTGTTGCTCAGGATCGCTTAAATCATTCTCTTGAATTTGCTCAGATAAATCTACAGTTTGTTTATATTCTGTATTTTTAACAGGAACCAAAAACATTTTTGGTTGTGCAACAAGAGCACTACCACCACTATTGCTTGAAGAATTTAATAGTTTTTTGGGATCAATAAATGCCATTTTATGCTACACCCTTTATCCCATAAATTGCTAAATTTTTACGACGAGCACTACTACTATAAGCAACATCAAAACTAGTATCAATATCTCTTTGACCTACACTCTGTTGAGCTTTGACATTTGTTTTTCTCTCAATCGTTGTAGCAGTTATCTCAACCTTTCTTACTGGAGCAGAGATGTTTGATGCCACTGTCATATTCTTTTTGGGAAGAACATTTGATTGTGGTTGCATAACAGCAGGATGCCTATTAAACATCGTATCATACCCATCTGGTTCATGTCCATATTGCTTCATGATACGGATTTGTTCATTTATTCTGTTGTGTATAACTCCAGCATTTTGTCTAACATTTGATCCCATAAAGGATCCACTTTGAATCGGTCTTGGTTTTGGAACACTTACTTGAACTGGATCATAAGCACTCCAATCTCGTATCATACTTGGCGCACCTGGTCTTTGATTATACCTATTAACTTCAGCAGGAGAAAATTGTTTACCAGTAAGTTGTGGCAATCTAATTCGATTAAGATTCATTCCAAGAAATTTATTCTGATATCCCATATCAGTATATCTTGGTGCCATGACGCTACCAGTTCCTGGAAGTCCAAGATTACCCAAAGCATTCAATCCCTTACCAATAAGTCCACCACCATAAGCAAGTTGAACATTATTTGTATTGATAAATTTTGGAGCGTTTGTTCCGCCATGTTTTTTATTTAATTTTTTCAGACGGTCTATTCCGAGTTCTTGTGCTGCACCAGGAACAAGAACAAATTCTTTTGGTCTTAGTGCTGTAAGTTGCGTGTCTCTTCCTGCTCCAGCAACAGTAACACCAGTTTCTTTGGTTATCTCTCCATCACCACTATATGGTGTAACCGTTTGCTCTCCACCGCCAGCAAATCCTTTTATTAATCCACCACCACTTGCTCCTTGAAGAGATCCAGTTGGAGATGGGGGTCTAAGGTTACCAGTACTTGGCGTTCTATCTGCCATAGTATCTGTTCCTTGTACCGATAACGCATCTCCTCTGTTTACTTTTGCCTGTTGGTCTGCTTGAATGCCTGCCGCTTTGCGTTGACCAGTAACCTCATTTGCAAGGAGTGCGGTTCCACCTATTGCTAAAGCACCAGCAACATATGGATTGCTTCTTATAAAATTCAACAGCATAGGAATTCCCTTCCTTGCCATTGTAATTGTTAATTTAGTTAAAGTACCTAGAATTGTTCTAATTAATTTACCAGCAGAAGTTCCAAATAGTAAAAATGCAGCAAGTAAAGCAGGCCACCAATCTTTTATAAACCTAAAGATAGTATCTACCTTCTTTTTATTTGCTGGATCTGCAAACCATTTAAATAGTTTTAATACTAAATGTCCTATCAAAACAGTGGTTAAGAATTTAATAATTCGGTCTAAAAGACTCTGAACTGGCGATAACATCTTTTTGGCAAGTGCCAGAACTGCCTTCCCACCTTTTTCTAAAAGATTCTCTTTATCTTGTCTCTTCTTACCTTCTTTTAATCTCCTATCTTTCTCCAACTCCTTTTTAATCATGGAGATTTGTTGAGTCATTAAATCAGCAATTGACTCAACAGTTTTTCTAATTGCGGCAATATCATCTGCAATTGCTGCAAGACCAACTAATTTTTTATCACCTTCTTCTTTTTCTGGGAATGCTACTTTTTGTGCAACAAAAAATGATCCCGTTCTAATTGCTAAAGGTCCACCACCAAATCCTTCAGTGTTTACACTCTTTCTTTTAATTCTAAATCTACCAACCTTACCCTTTACTCTTTTCCATTCATTTGTTAGTAATTCTGCTTCTTCAGTGGGAATACTACTGCCAGACATTCTAGCAGCAGCCATTCTCTCCCTTAAAAGAGACATATATGTTGCATAATCTATGTCAAAGACATTATCAATTCCTAAAAGTTTTAAAATACGCTCATCAATATCTTCATCAACAAGATCTTCTTCACTAACACCCTCATATAATCTCTCTTTACCTGGTGGTTCTTGTTGTGAACTATCAGGTTTATCAGTAGGAACTAATGCACCCTTATCTTTTTCTTTTGGGAGATCTTTTTTAGTTCCTGGATTTTCTACATAATATTCCCACAAGTATACAATGTAATTGTTAAAAGACTCCCATTCTTTTGAATTTTGAGGTCTAGCATGAGTTGGTGATGGATAATCTTTTGTTGAATTATCCCAAGCACTTAAAAATATATCTTTAACTCTATCTGCATTTACATTATAAGTATTTGCAATCAAAAATTTAGCAAACTCCATTCTCTCAGCAAGAATGGATCTCCACAGTCCACGTTTTGCTTGAACAGAAGAGTAAGATATAAACTTTTCTACATACTTGGGTTTATCCGCCATTTTGTTGTTGCTTTAATTTCTCTTCTTCTAAATGAGCCTTCAACAGAGCAACATATACATCTCGCTCCCATGGCATTAGATTTTCAATTTCAGTTAATGAATATTTATGATACTGCATTAAAGCAAAATTCAATTTATAATAATTCTCTAAATCCATGTGAGAGAGGGCTATGCGAAAAAACTTGAGAGTCCCTCCAGAACAACAGTACTTTCAATCCCAGTCTTAGGATTCTTAACTGTAATCTCATGACACAACTTGGGCATGGTCTCAAAGAATTTTTCAATTTGCTTAAACTGAGACGAATTCATTTGATCCAAGAATTCAACAACTTCTTTTTTAGTGATGTCTGAAGTTGCCCAAGATTCTTCTTCAGTATAAATTTGATCAATACAGGTAGCAATAAGATCAAACGATTGCTCAACTGTCCCACCAGAAGCAAAGTCAAAATTGTTTTTAATAAACTGATCAAGAGATGGATACTTCATTTCCATCATGATGCTATCGTCAACTTTGATTTGTTTATTGTGCTCATCGTTTTTCTTAACACCAATGTCATCGATGTTAATTTTAACTGGGACTAAAGTCTCTTCATCATCTGGACAAATTACATTAACTTCCAGATCTTCTCCTACAGACTTCCCTCGGATATTCAGAAACAAATACTCAATATCAAATGTAGGAAGTTCTTCTACTTTAACGCTTTTTGTCAGGACACAATTTTTAATTACTGTTTTGATTGCAGTAGTAATTTGTTTTGTGTCTTCACTCTCTAAGGCAAGAACAAGAAGTTTTTCTTCTCTTACCAAAAAAGGTCTATATTGAATTGGTTTTCCAGTTGATGGCAATTCAAGTTCATAAGTTGGCGTAGATATCTTAGGTAAAGGCATGATATTCTGATATAGGTTTCAGTGTTATTATTTAGTTCTTATTGCCCAGCAATTCTATTAAGTGATTCTCCACCGATTTGATTTGCAGTTGATGATCTAGCAGTTCCCTCTAATGCTCTCAATCCAAGCGGAGATCTAGCTAAACTTGCCGATGCAGCAGCACCTCTAAATTGATCCAATTCTTGCTGAGAATATCTCCAACTAGCACGGGTATTATTAGCATCAAAAGGAACAACTTGCAATTCAGTAACCCCAGGAGCATTTGAATTTGGTTGACCTGACGTTGGTGTGCCACTAAAAATAATTTTATCAATATAATAACGAGTATATGTAAATGAAACAGTGACTTTTAATAAATCAGGCTGGTCGTAAGATACTGGCACAGAATTAATTGCTTTTGGGTAAGCACCAACAAAATTATAAGTTAAAAGTGGTACTGCTCCGTTAATTCCAGATCCAAGATTTTTTTCAAACTTTGTGATAGTTACATTCGTTTGATAATCTTTTGGATATTTTACTCTAGAATAAAAATTTGGTTCACTAATATTTCTCCCTTCTTCCTCAAAGATAATAAATCTCAACCAAGCATCAAAAAATCTAATTTGTTGATAATTATCAGTTTGTGTTACTAAAAAAGTAAAATCTATAGTGTCATCATATAATCTACGATATGCATGTTTCTCAGTAACTCCAGTATAATCCATAGTCTCTATGGTGGCAAGACTAGATCCAGGAAGAGAAGCTTCAAGACAAGTCAATTCCATTAATTGTTTATCATAATTTAATCCAAACTCATTTTTAAAGTATGTTGCTAAAGGAATACCAGTAGATTTGCCCTGTCGTTGTGGTTGTGCAGGAGACTCTATAATAACAGAGTAAATTGAAGTTAAAGCAGGATTTAGAATCCTGCTCTTCAAAGTATTCATCGTAACTCCAGAAGATATTGGAGGCGTTGCCATCTAAATAAAGTTAACTGTTTATATTATATGTAGTATACTTAATGAACGAAAGTATAAAAAGTAAGTATAGACCATCTTATCCACAAAAATACAAAGGCAATCCCAATAATATTATTTGTAGAAGCAGTTGGGAGAGAAAATTTTGTGCTTGGTGTGACTTGAATGAGAATATAATTGAGTGGGCAAGTGAAGAATTTTATATACCTTACATATCTCCATTAGACAAAAAAATTCATCGGTATTTTCCAGATTTTATTATAAAGGTAAAAGAATCTACTGGTCAAATTAAAACTTATGTTGTTGAAGTAAAACCAAAAAGACAAACTTTACCACCAACAAGAAAGTCCAGAGTTACAAAATCTTTTATTTACGAAGCAAAAACTTATGAAGTCAATAAAGCAAAATGGAGAGCTGCTGAAGAATGGTGTAAGGATAGAAGATTAGAATTTAAAATCATCACAGAAGACGAACTAGGGATCAAGTAATGGCAAAAAAAACTCTTTTTGAGGAACTAAAAGAAGAGGTAGACGCAGAAGAGGGTAGATCTCCGTTTTTTTATAGAAGAGCATATCGTAGATTGACACGACAATATTTGAATAATCCAAAAAAATTCATACTCGATGAAAAAAGAGATTCTGCACAAGAAGATCCTGATGACCAAGATGAGAATTTATTAAGAAGAGTTCCCAGACAGGGACATATTTACATGTTTGAATACACTCCACCATTTAAAAAGGATGTAAAAATATTTGACCCATTTCCATTAGTTTATGTCATCTCTTTTGATGGTAGATCTTTTACTGGTTGTAACTTGCATTACATTCACCCAATCAAAAGAAAGATAGTCCTGGAGAATTTAAAAGAAGGCAAATTAACATTACCATATAGTTCCATATCTAAATATATAATAAGTCAAATTGATGGACTTCTTTTAGATATTGCATTCAGTGAGTGGTCTGTTGCCGCCAACTTGCCTATTGAAGGATTTGTTTCTGTCATAAATGGTGAACAAAAAGATTTAATGTTAGAAGACATTTGGAAGCAAACGAACAAATCGTTTAGACGGATGTTGAGAGGATCCAGAATATACAAAGGATACGGTCAAAAAGACCAAGATTTTAAGGGAACTTAACAAATGTCGGTGCGAACATTAACAGCAAATCAAATACTAAATAACCCCGCGAACCTTGGCAATACGTCATTATGGGTTAGTCCAACTATTAACGTACCAAGAAATACATCTTCTCTAAATGCAGCACAAGGTCCACAGGTAAGAGTTCAAACTGTTACCGTACAGAAAACTGGATTAACACAAGCCTATGCATTAGATGCACAAGGAAATTTGAATTATGACAGAGTTATAGCAACAAGAAGAGGAGATAGTAATGTTTGGGTGCCAACACCCTTTGCTACCAGCGAATACGGAAGAGCATTTGCAGATAGCATAGCAAATAATGGCGCTGCAGCAACACCATTAGAATCGGTAACAAATAGTACAGTATCAAGCGGACTAAGGGCAGCAGGAGCATCATATGACCAAGATTCAGTATCCCGTGTTTTGTCAGGTCAAGGTGTTCAGGGAGGAGGATCTTCAGGAAACTTACCTCGCCCCCCAGGAGCAGGTGCTCTCCCTGGTCGTTCTGGAGGAGAAGCAGACGTATCTGGAACTCGTGATCAAGTAGCACAATCATTAACTAGTCTTTCCAGTCTTGCTTTAAGCATAACAGGTGAAGCAGCATCACCCAGAAAAGCTGCTGCCGCTGGACTCAAGTATCCAGAATCATTCCCAGACAATATGGATTATGTTAAATTTTCATCTAAAACATATGGGAATAAAAATCTTAACACAACTACTTTCGTACCTGGAGAGAGGTCTAGCAAAAATGCTCAAACAGAGGAATCAGTAATTTTACCAATTCAATCGGCTATAAGTGATGCAAATACAGTTGGATGGAATGAAGAAACTTTTAATCCAGCTCAAATAATTGGAGCAAACTTAGCAATATCTGGAATTACTGGAGGTGGATCAGCATTTATTGGTAGTCTTAAAGAAGCTTTGGACAAAAGTACACAACAAAATATGCAAGGTTCAGTAGAAAAAGCAATCATTGCATACTTCACTGAACAAGCAATAGGAACACAAGTTTTATCAAAAGTATCAGGAGCAGTATTTAATCCAAATACTGAGTTATTGTTCCAGGGTCCTCAACTTAGATCTTTTAGTTTTAATTTTAAACTAACTCCCAGATCAGATACTGAGTCTAAAATCGTTAGGCAAATTATTGGATTTTTTAAACGTAATATGGCCCCACAAACAGAAACAAGTGGATTGTATTTAAAAGCACCTAAAATTTTTAACATTGACTATTATTACAATGGAACAAAAGGTCATCCTGGTATAGGTTTGATTAAAGATTGTGCCCTTCAAGCATGTAATGTTGATTACACACCCGATGGAAGTTACATGTCATTTGAAGATGGCGCAATGGTTTCTTATAATTTGTCACTACAGTTTATGGAATTAGAACCAGTGTATGCAAAAGATTATGATGACGAGAACGCTAAGGATCACCTAATAGGATATTAAAGAAATGACCAGAGAATATTTTAAACAAATTCCAGATTTTGAATATGCTGCAATTGATTTAGAAAGAAATTCCATATCAGATTATACTACCGTAAAAAATCTTTTTAAAAGATCTAAAATACGAGAGGATATTTTTCAAAATATTTCTTATTTTGAAAAATATACAATTCGTGGTGATGAAAGACCCGACCAAGTAGCTGATTTATTTTATAAAGATCCCACTCTAGATTGGTTAGTTTTAACAGCAAATAATATTAATAATGTTTATGAAGAATGGCCAAAGACTCAATACGCCTTTAATGAGCATCTTTTACAAAAATATGGAAGTTATGAAAATTTATACTCAGGAATTCACCATTATGAAACCAGTGAAGTTAAAACAAGGGCGGGATATATCATCGTAGAAGGTGGTAAAGAAGTTAATGAGGGATTTTTTAAAGCACCTGAATACGAAGTAGAATTAGATTTTAATGTACAATTACCCACTGTGATTCCTGGAATTTTTGCAGCAGGAACGGCATCTGTTGATGCCGTATCAGGAACAGTTACTCAATTAACATTAACAAGTCCTGGAGCAGGATACACTGGAATTGCCTCGGTATCAATTACTGCACCACCAAATCCAAGAAAAGGAATAGTGTCTGTAGAACTTAATGTTCCTCCAGATGATAGAGAAGTTGGTGCAATTACAATTATAGATGCTGGAACTGGTTATACATTCCAACCAACAATTACATTTAGTGACCCACCACCAACAATTACTGCACAATTAACTCCAGTTATTAGTGTTGGTGGTTCAATAACTTCTATAACAATTTCAAATCGAGGAGATGGTTATACATTTACTCCATTAATTACGATTGATCCACCACCCGATGTTATTAGCAGTGCATTATTCATCACTGATTCTAACTTTACTGTAGGATCTGGGTTTGAAGGATTTTTCATGGATGCTCTTGGAATAAGAGTATATACTTGTCATGGTGCAAACACTTACACTAATGGTGTTGTCGAATATTATGAATTATCATCCCCATACAATATAACAAGTGGTACATTAGTTGCAACTCGTACATTAAACTTTGGTGGTGTATCCTTCTTATACTTAACTGGAATAGAATTTAAACCAGATGGCACTAGAATGTATGTCTGTGGATTAACAGGTTCTGGTTTTAAAATTGCACAATATGATTTATCAACAGAGTGGGATATCAGCACCGCAACAGTAGCGGGTGCTATCAGTATGCCAACCTCTTCTGGAATCAGAATACAGGATGATGGAACACATTTATTCATTATTGATACCCAAGATCCAGATACTATTAAAAAATATGAATTACTAACTGAATGGAATATAAACACCTTAAGACCCCTTCCATCACAGCAAGTTAATATGCAGGTATTAACTGGAGAAACTTCTATTCGTGGTTTTGCATTTAAAGATGATGGAACTAAACTGTATGTATCTGGAACTGATACTAGGCAAATGCATGTTTTGGATCTAGGTGCAAACTGGGATTTAAATACATTTACTCTATTAGGTTCTCGTAATATTCAAACAGATAGTGGAGACACTATTCCAATGGATGCTTATGCAAATCCATCAGAAACCTTCTTTATTGTTGGTGGATCTAGCAATAGAAAATTATATCGTTACAGCACCGATATTACTGCAACAGCAACGGCAACTGTAGGAGTTGGAAGTACCACATCTGAAAAAATTGTCAGTATTACAGTTACAAAGGCGGGTGCAGGTTATACTTCAACAAATCCACCAAACATTTACATTCAACCACCAATTCCACATAGAACTGCAACTGGATATGTATTAATTCTTAACGGTGGCGTCTCTGAAGTTGTCATGGTAGATCGTGGATACAATTATAGAACAGCACCAACTGCTGTAATCGAAAATCCTCTTCCACCAATCACAGCGACTGGAGAAGTAAAAACAGAAGATGGAGAAATAATTGAAATTACACTCAAAAATCCTGGCAGAGGATATAATAATCCTCCAGACCTCATTTTTAGTAAACCTGGTAATTTATATGAACCTCAAGTTAATGAGGTGTTTGAACGATCTGGACAAGAGTGGAAATATGATGGGTACAACTGGAGAAAGAGAATTAGTTACGGAACAGTTTACTTTGATACCAGAGCAGGAGAACTTTTAGAGGTTAGTGGTAAAGAATCTTGTATTCCAGTAACAAACTTCCAATACGAAGAACGTATTGAGAACGAAAAAAGAAATATCTATGTTCTAAAACCAGAATACTTAACTATGGTTCTTGATGATATTGAGAACATCATGGAATACAAAGAAGGTTCTGAACAATATGTGTCCAGAACCCTTAAGAGAGGAGATAATCCTCGTTTATATAATTGATTTACTTGATCAACTTTCAGCAAGACGCTGGAAGTAACTAAGAGCATCATCATCTTCATCATCAGAAGAAGATTTTGAAGAACTCAGAGATTCAAGTTGAGCACTCAAATCTTCTGGGAGTTCACTCTCTTGAGTTTGACGAGAACCAAAATCTGGTTTGAAGGAACCACGGGTGGTATCTTCCTCTTCATACTCATCAGGATCTTGATACTTAGGAGTGCCCTTCTTACCAAGAACATAATCAAGACGCTTCTGAAGTTCTTCAAAGGTTTTAAACTCAGAAGGTGCTAGCAAACTTTGCAGCGAATATTCCTTCTTCCATACACCTTCTAGAGCATCATCATCCTCAAGAAGAGGTGAGACGCGATCAAACTCAGACTTATCATAATTCCAATAACCATCAACCTTACGAATCTTCAGTTTGAAGTTTGCACCTTGCCAGAAGTCAAAGGGGTTGATGGGTTCTTCATCTTCAAACTCAGGTTGCATTGCTGCCATAACCTTATCAAAGATTTTAGCACCATATTTGAAGAGGAATACTTTACCCTCATTTGAAGGGTTTGCGGGATCCTTTACAACATAGATGTTGGAATAGTAAGACAGTTTACGCTTCTGCTTACGGACAGTTTCTTTATCCTTTTCGTTGCCACTATTCCAGAGTCCACGATTGTATTCGGAAACGGGATCCTTTTGACCAAGAGTGGTCAAAGAATTTTCAATATACCAACCACCAGGACCTTGGAATCCGTGAGAGTACATTTTCACCCAAGGAAGATCTTCTCCTTCAGGAGCAGGGAGAAAACGAATAACTGCATAACCATTACCAGTTTTGTCCATTTCTGGTTTCCAAAGACGCTCATCAGCGCCATTAGAACTAGTGTTCATCTTCTCAACTTCTTTTACCAGTTTTTGAGTAAGAGAACCAAGTGAAGATTGTTTTTTAAGATCTGCGAAAGACATTAGATTACCTCGTATTTTTGAGATTCGGCTTGTGTGTGTCCTTTGGGGACTTGCGGTGGACACTTACCAGTATAGTGCAAGTCCCCTGATGGGTCAACCCTCAGACTTGTTGACCTGATCCTTCATTTGCTGGATCAATTTTTCCATATTAGAAAAAATGATGTTCATGTCCATTCCTTCTGGAAGTCCCATCATCATAGCAGACTTGGATATATTTTCTTTCATCTTTTTTGCCTCTGGATCATCCGACAGAGACAATCTTGTGTACAATACTTTTTGCTTTTCAAGTAAATCTTGGAGTACATTTACATGTTCAAGTTTTCCCTCTCGATCCATCTTAAAAAACTTAAACATGTTCTCATACAATTTTTCCTGAAGTTCGTTAATATGTGCAATTTCGGAGCGAACGACTTCAGAATCAAAAAAACTCATAATACACACTCCTTTAATATTTTCTTGAATTTGAATATATCAATATTTAGGAAGGAATTGTACTTTTTAATATTTTTTGAGACCAGTTGCCAAACTGGGTCTATTAATTTCTTATCAAAATCTTTCCCGAACAGGAATATTCTATCATATATGACCATGGTTTCGATACTAATTTTACCGTTCAGGAACTTTTTAAGTAGAGGCGGATGTCCCTTTGAACAGTCAAAAACTTCTTCAAATTTATGATCTGTAAAAAGATTTGTGGTTTCTTCTTTGAACACATATGTCAAAGATTCCTTTTTCTTCTTCCAGTTGTTATACACAGATTCACCCTCTCTAATCATCTCTCCAATCCAAAGAGAGTCTGCATCTCCAGAGGAAATAAAATTTGCAACAAAAAAGTCAACGATTTCACTATCGCTTTTTTGTCTTCCCAGTTTTTCAAACCAATATCTATCTTTTCTTTTATAAAAGGATTGCAAAGAAGCTCGTGTTTTACCACAATACTTGTGATAATCGTAATTATCTTTTGTAAAGTGATTTTTTAACGCAAGATATGTTTTATATACGTCAAACGGGGTCATAATTTTAGAAGGGGGTTTTTCAGAATTTTCCCCGCGATAATTTTTCCGACTTTTTCGTAATTAAAAAACCAATTTCGCTCTAGAAGTTCTCTTTAAAAAGTTTAATTCCATAGCATCATACTTAATCTTCTCCTTTAAAGGTTTCGATATAAGTTTTGGAACTGATTCTAAATCGATGTTATTTTTTTCACAAAAGTGAATGATTGCATCAATATAGTTCATTTCCTTATTGTTTTTAACTAGAACCTCAATTTCTTGAGCAAATTTCGTCGGGCAAAAAAACTTCTTCTCTAATACCCTTTCAAACTCGTCTTCTAGTTTAACTGGCATAGCTTTCCAATTTGTAGTTAAGAAACTCTCTAGTGTATTCCATGAGTAGTTTAATGTATTT